>Ga0137407_10002551_pt1 | contig 11954 bp, 10 predicted proteins | sample CZOMad2_2_16fung_FD_108410 | JGI IMG/M metagenome (GOLD analysis project Ga0137407, IMG submission 108410) | Vadose zone soil fungal communities from Angelo Coast Range Reserve, California, USA - CZOMad2_2_16fungal (Illumina Assembly) | ecosystem: Environmental > Terrestrial > Soil > Vadose...
GGGCGTCTTCAAGAGTTCCCAGGATCTGACTGAACAACGGCCCAGGCAGGAAACCCATGGCTTGCAAGTCGTCCCCGGTGATCAAGCGTTCGGGACGAACCTGTTCCGGCGGCGTCTCAGCAATGAATCGCTGAATAAACTCGTACGATTCCAGGTGGCGATGGCTCGAAAGGCAATCGAGCCGATGCAGCGCCAGATGCTCGTCGAAATGCGGCAGCCGCACGAACCGTTTCAGCGTGGAAGCGCGCATCGAATCCACATCCTTGAAACGCATGTGGTTCTTCACCAGTGCAAGGATTTGTTCGGTGTCCTCGTTGGAAAAACGCAGTCGGCGGCAGATCTCTTCCGCCATGCGAACCCCCACGTCCACGTGTCCATCGAAGCGAATACGGTCGCCCGTTTCCGAGGCGGACTTGAACGTTGGCGGCTTGCCCACATCGTGGAGAAGGACGCCCCACGCCAGCGTCGGTGAAACGCCGGCGGGAAGTCCTTCCAGCATGAGCCGGGTGTGAATCCATACGTCGCCTTCCGGGTGATATTGCGGCGGCTGCTCGACGCCCTTCATCGCGTCGATTTCCGGCAAGACTTGTTGAAGGAGGCCTGTCTCATCGAGCAATTCGAACGCTCGCCGGGCTGCCCCCTCCGTGAGCATTTTTGTGAGTTCATCGCGCAAGCGCTCCGGCGAAACTCGCGCAATTTCCTTCGCATGCCGGCGGATGGCGCGCATCGTATCGGTTTCTATTTGGAAACCGAATCGCGCCGCGAAACGAACGGCGCGGAGCATGCGGAGCTTGTCCTCCGCAAAACGGCGATCCGGATCGCCGATCGCACGAATCACTTTGGCTTTCAGGTCGGCCTGGCCACCCACATGATCGAGGACTTCGCCCGTGTCATGCCGCATCAACAGGCCATTGATGGTGAAATCGCGGCGCTGCACGTCTTCCTGAGCCTTTTTCGAAAACGTCACACGGTCCGGGTGGCGGCCATCGCTGTAACCGATATCCGAACGAAACGTGGCAACCTCTACATTCAACCCATCCCGCGGAATCAAAATCACGCCGAATCGGGCGCCGACGGCCACGCTTTCCGGAAAGAGCGCCATTACTTGATCGGGCGTGGCGTCCGTCGTCACGTCGTAATCGGCGGGTTCGCGGCCGAGCAGCAAATCGCGCACGCACCCGCCTACCAGCAGCGCTTGGAAACCGCTGCGGTGAAGCGATTCGCAAATCGAATTGGCCAGCTCGCGTGGCGTCACGCAGTGATTATGCTCCAGACGCGGCTGCGAGAGGAGATTGGAGTTCTCGAAAGTATCGGCCTGCGGCTATCTGCTGCGGAAGACCAGGCAGGTGATGTCGTCGGACTGCCGCGTTGCGCGCACGAATTCATCCACTTTCTTCATCAAGTGCAGCAGCGTCTGGTGGGCGTTCCAATCGGGCAGATTGCGGATGGCCCCGTTCCATCGTTCGTTTCCGAACTCTTCGCCTGCTTCATTGAAGGCTTCAACGACGCCATCGGTAAAGAAAATCAGCGCGTCGCCCGGCTTGAGTTCCATATCCGCAGTCTCGTAAACGACGTTTGATTGAATTCCCAACGGCAACCCGCCAACATCCAATCGCAGAAGATCTCCGTTCGCGCGGCGAAGGATCGGCGCGTTGTGCCCGGCATTCACGTAGACGAGACGCCGCGTGACGGGATTGTATTCGCCCAGCACCGCCGTGGTGAACCGCCTGCCGTCCAGGCTATGCGCGCAAGCGTAGCGGTTTAGCCGCGCCACAAGATCCGCGAGCGGGGCATTTTCTACCGCAACAGTCCGCAGGCTGGCTTGCAGCGTGGCCATCAGCAGCGCGGCGGGAACACTCTTGCCCGCAACGTCCGCGATGACTAGCATCAATTTTTCATGGTTATCGGGATCGGGGTAGAACGCGTCATAGTAATCGCCGGCAACGGAATTCTGCGGGCGCGTGGCGAACGCGATGTCCGCCCCCGCCACATCCGGCGCCTGCGAAGGCACCAGCCAGCTCTGAATTTCGCGCGCGATTTCCAAGTCGCGCTTCATGGTGACTTTGTCCGCCAACTCCAGCGAAAGCAGCAGCAGGAAGAGAATTACTGCAATCACTTCGAAGTTCATCTGGGACTTGATTACAGACATCACCAGCATCACAAACGCGATAAGCAGAAGGACGCGCCGAGCCGGCGACATTTTCAGGAGCAGCGCCCAGAAAAATTCCTTTGCCACGTGCAGAGGCCGGCGCCAGCGCGGCAGCTTCTGGATTTCTTCCCAATCCACGTCGCGGCCATAAAAACCGTAGCTGGCGCGTGCGTCGGCAACGAATTGCGACCACAGGTCGTCAATCTCGCGGCCTTCGCTGACGCGTTGCCAGAAGTGCCGCACGCGATCCACGGGTCCCACGCGGGGCGGGGCGACGGGGGTGGGAGGCGCGCTCATGAAATTTTGCGAGTGGGGAATAGAGTATAGAACATTCGCGGATTTTTCGCTGAAAGTTAGGAACCGCCGCCGTCGTGCCCGGACTCATCGCGCCGGAGCGAGCCGCCGAATTGCACTTTGCCGAAGCCGAAGCGATCGCGAAGACGGTCTGCGGCGCTGGTGAGTTTTTCCAGTTTTGCGCGGCGCTCCGCTTCGAGCAGATCCAGTTGCTCGTTGCCGTGCGTGAGTCCGCTGAGGCTTACGCCAAGTAGCCGGATTTTTCTGCGCGGATCGCGGTGAACACGAAAGAGTTCCTGAAATACGGCGAAGATATCTGCGTCTAGACGTGTGGGTTCGCCGAGCGTCTTTGATCGCGTATGCGTTTCGAATCCCGCATAGCGAATGGTCAGTGTGAGCGTTCGTGTGGCGAGGCCGGCTTCGCGCAGGCGCTTGCAGGCTTTTTGCGAGAGATGGCTGAGCATCGCGTCCAGCGCATTCGAATCACCCGTGTCTTCGCCGAACGTGTGATTGTGCGAAATCGATTTCGGCTCCGCGTCAATCACGAATTCGTAGGAATCGCCGCCGCGCGCCTTGCGATACAGCGCCGTTCCCCATTGCCCGAAAATCGTTTCCAGCTTCTCCTGCGGCACGGCGGCGATCTGCTCCACGGTTTCGATGCCCAGCGCCCGCAACGCTCGCTCCGTCACTTCGCCGATGCCCGGAATCTTTCGAACGGGAAGTGGCGCAAGGAATCGCTCCTCGCGTCCGGGCGCAACCCAAACCAGTCCACGGGGTTTTGCTTGATCGGACGCAACTTTCGCGACCAGGCGAGTTGTTGCGAGTCCTGCGGAGCAGGGAAGCGATGTCGTGTGTGTGATGGTTCGAAGCAATTTGTCCGCGGCTGCCAGGGGCGGCCCATGCAAGCGCTCGGTGCCGGAAAGGTCGAGATACGCTTCGTCGATGGAAACCATTTCCACGATCGGAGAAAACTTCGCAAGGATAGCCGCTACACGGTCGCTCCACTCTCCATATTTTTCGTGATGGCCATCCAGAAAAACCGCGTGCGGGCAGAGCCGTCCTGCCGTTCGAAGAGGCATCGCCGAGTGGATGCCGTACTTGCGCGCTTCATAGCTCGCAGCGGAAACGACGCCGCGCTGGTCCGGCTGCCCGCCCACAACCACAGGTTTTCCGCGGAATTCCGGGCGTTCGAGCAATTCCACGGAAACGAAAAACGCGTCCATGTCCACATGCAGGATGGACGATTGCGCGAGGGCGGACTGGTCCTCAAGAGGACCATGCTTGGCTCGAAAACGCGCGAAGTCCGGCATGCCCCCTAGCCTACTCCGGACATCTGCCTGCCTCAACTTTTCCGGTTGATGGCTCGCTACAATCGCTCTGCGGCGATGACGCGGGAGATTCCGGCGAGGTCGTTGGTGACGCCGACGTTCGTCCAGGTGGGCAAGTCGAGAATTGGTTGGACCGCAGGCAGGCTGTTGTGGCCGAGTTCGAGAACGAGGATTCCACCGGGCTTCAGGTACGCGGCAGCTTGCGCGATGAGATCGGCATAGAGTTCGTAGCCTTCTTCGCCTCCGTAAAGCGCTATTTCTGGCTCGTGATCGCGGACTTCACGCATCAGCGTGGCGGCTTCGCGGCGGCCGATGTAGGGCGGATTGCTCGCGATCAGATCCAGCAGAAGTGACTGGTGACTCGTGGTTGGTGCCTCATGCTCAGCGACGCTTTTCGCTTTGTCTTGTACGGGCACGATATACTGCGCCCCTACGGTGGAGACTCGTTCGAGTAAGTTGGATTCGAGGAAATGGACGCGATCGGAGACGGAATGGCGCGCGGCGTTGCGCGCAGCAACTCTAATTGCGGCGAGCGATATGTCTGTGGCGTAGATCGTTGCGCCGGGCAACTCTTTTGCGAGGGCCACGGCGATGCAGCCGGAGCCGGTGCCGATGTCCGCGATTTGCAGGCCTTCGCCGCTGAGCGTTTGCTTGCGGCCGGCGCGGATTTCGCGGACGGCGAGCCGGTCGAGCGCGACTTCGATGACGTGTTCCGTTTCCGGGCGGGGAATCAAGACGTCCGGCGTGACTTCAAATTCGAGTCCCCAGAATTCCTGTTTGCCGGTGAGGTGTTGCGTGGGCTCGCCCGCGGCGCGGCGGGCAATCAGGCTGGTAAAGAGATGTGCCTCGGAATCGACAATTGCTTCTTCAGGATGCGCGTAGATCCACGTCCGATCGCGGCCGACCGAGTGCATGAGGAGCAGCTCGGCCGCGAGCGTGTGCGATGGAACGCCGGCGGCCTGCAGTTGCGCGAAGGCTTCGCGAAGAGCGGTGCGGACGATGAGCGGCGCCGCCTGCGGTTTCATCCGAAGAGTTTTTCCTTTTGACGGCCGCAAGCTTCGTGATAGCCGAAAGCAATACCGTTTCCGGCGTACGCGTAACCCCCGACCGCAAGGCCGCCGAACGCGCGATAGCCAAGGGCACCGCCGCCGAGCGCCCGCCAACCGATGGCCAGTCCCGCGAGCGCGAAAATGCCGAGCGAGACGCCGCCGATGGCGAGACCGCCCACGGCCACTCCCCCCAGCGCGATGACACCGAAAGCAACTCCACCTAAGGCGATCACGCCGCGCGGACGGCCGCCGATTGCGATAATGGCAACCGGCGCGGGTCCGGAAGCGTATAGAGGAACTCCGGCGATGCGCGTGGAGGACTCATAGAAACGCATATCGTAAGAGGGCATGGCGCGACGCCCTACCATCGGCAAAATCACTAGGGCCGAGATCATAAAAACGAGGTACAAGACCCAAAAGCGACGGGGGAGGGAACGAAGATCTGCAGGACCAGAGGCCAGGCGTTCACTCACGTCCCTCATCCAACCAGAACCGGGAACGGAACCCGGACGAGTCAGCACAGGGCACCTCCTTGCTAAGGATTATGCACCCGCGAGCTCCTGCTGGAGGCGCTCGGATTCGTAGTGCGAGACCAGGCCGTCGACAAGCGGCGCGAGCTTTCCTTCCATCACGTCGGTAAGTTGGTGGAGCGTCAAGCCGATGCGATGGTCGGTCACGCGGTTCTGGGGAAAATTGTAAGTGCGGATTTTTTCGGAGCGGTCGCCGGTTTTGATCTGGCCGCGGCGTTCAACGGAGAGCGCGGCCTGCCGCTTCTCCTGTTCTTGCTCGTACAAGCGCGCGCGGAGAACGCGCATGGCCTTGGCGCGGTTCTTGATCTGCGATTTCTCGTCCTGCTGCGAGACGACTAGTCCGCTAGGGATGTGCGTAATGCGCACGGCGGAATAGGTGGTGTTGACGGACTGGCCGCCCGGGCCGGAGGAGCAGAAGGTGTCAACGCGCAAATCTTTCGATTCGATCTTGATATCGATTTCGTCGGCCTCAGGGAGAACCGCGACGGTCGCCGCGGAAGTATGGATGCGGCCCTGCGTTTCCGTCGCGGGCACACGCTGGACGCGGTGCACGCCGCTTTCGTATTTCAGCTTGGAATAGACTTTTTGTCCTTGAATGGCGGCGACGACTTCTTTCAGGCCGCCGAGCGAAGAAGGAGAACTTTCGAGGACTTCGACTTTCCAGCCTTGCGTTTCCGCGTAGCGCGAGTACATGCGAAAAAGTTCCGCGGCAAAGAGGGCGGCTTCATCGCCGCCCGTGCCGGCGCGAATTTCCACGATGACGCTCTTTTCGTCGAGGGGATCCTTAGGCAGGAGCAAAAGCTTCAATTCGCGCTCGGCTTTTTCTTTGCGCGCCGTGAGCTCCCTTTCCTCGTCGTGAGCCATCTGTTTCATTTCAGCGTCTTCCGCTTCCACGAACATCTGATGCGCGCCGGCGAGATCTTTTTCAAGCTGTTTGTACTCGCGGTGCTTCTCGACGATTTCCTCGAGCTCCGCGTGCTGCTTCGCCACTTTCTGGTAGCGCACGGAATCGGAAGCCACTTCGGAAGTCGAGAGCTGCTGCGTCAGCTCATCGTAGCGCGCGCCAAGCTGGTCTAATTTTTCAGTTAACGTCAATGTAGCCATGGCAAATCCTTTTTGAGCGAAATACGAAATCGAAAGGACAATAGAAAATGGGTAGAGGGGCGGCGCTCCAGGCTGGAGCGGTGGGAGAGTCAGCTAATAGAAAGCAGCGTACATCGATTTGCTCTGTCCTTAAGAATAGCGCCAAATCCGGAATCACGCAATTGGAGTTCGGAATGGGCTAATTTCTCGCTAATACGATTTGCGTCTTGTTTGAGATACACTCCGGGTTGTGGCGCTCCGCGAATTTTTTCTAGAGAATTTTGCCGGGGACCTGGAATACCATCCGCGCCGCGCGCTGCTGTATCTGGGCCTTGCAGCCGCTGCGCTCTGCTGCTGGCTATTCGCTCCTCCCGAAGCCAAGTTCACCACCATTCCTCTTGTCTTTTTACTGGGCAGTCTTACGCTTGTTCTAAAAGGCATTTTCCTGCTCCGAGAATCGTCCGAGGGAATTGGCCTCACATCTTCAGATTTCGATGAGCTTTCCAATCCTGCCAATCGTAAGAAACCGCCGTCCATCCCCAACCAAGCTGCCCAGATTCTGCAAGATTTCGGAACGGGTCCACTCCTGCTCTGGACCATTCTCAATGTTGGCAAGGACATTGACCGCTCCTGGAACAATCCGCCACGCCTTGCCGTATTTCTGACCGGCGCCGTCCTTTTTTCGCTTGGCTGGTTGATTCGCCGTCTCACAACATCCTCCGTCAGGCTCTAGGGAGCGCGCATTCAGCAAGTCAACAGGCGGCCGACCATCGGAATCTCCTCGTGGTTGCCCCCGCATCAGGCGCTGTACTACGATGCCAACGATGAGCGAAGCGGTACGAACCATGTTGCAAACGGGCGCTGAGGCGGCGCAGGAAAGTGCGGCCCAGGCCGATGCGGGATTTTTGTGGGATTTCTGGTATCCCGCGGTGCGGAGCTCGGAGATTCGCGGGCAGAAGCTCGTGACGGCGATGCTGCTGGAAGTGCCGCTGGTGCTGGGGCGTACATCCGAGGGGAAAGCGTTTGCGATGCGCGATTCGTGTCCGCACCGCGGGATTCCGCTTTCGTATGGCCGACTGGATGGAGCGGTTCTCGAGTGCTGCTACCACGGCTGGCGCTTCGACGCTTGCAGCGGGCGGTGCGTCGAGATTCCTTCGCTGACGAGCCAGGACAAGTTGAAGGTGGAACGCATCTTCGCGGGACACTATCCGTGCGAAGAGCGTGATGGCTACGTCTGGGTGTACATGAGTTCTAGCAGCCGCACAGCGTCCGACAATCAGGCGGGAACGCGATTGCCGGAGACGAATCCGGCGGCGCCGGCGCTTGCAGTTTTCAGCGAGAAATACAAGATCATCCATCTTTCCTGCGAGCTTCCGTCGCACGTGGACCAGGGAATCATCGGGTTGATGGATCCGGCGCACGGGCCGTTCGTGCATCAATCGTGGTTCTGGCGAAAGCGCGCCAGCATCCATGAGAAATCCAAACAATTCGAGCCGATCCCGAACGGATTTCGCATAAGTCCGCACCAGCCGAGCGCGAACAGCGCGCCGTACCGGCTTCTGGCGAAAATGACGGGCGAGACCGTGACCACGACGATTGATTTCGTGCTGCCGAATCTGCGCACGGAGATCGATCGCAGCGGTAAGCTGTGGTTCTCCAGTCGTGCGACAGTGACGCCGGTGCGGCGCGATTTGTGCCGGATTGATTTTGTGGCGGCGTGGAACCTGCCTTTACCCGTCGCGATCTTTCGGCCCTTTGCAAAAAAATTTCTGCGCCAGGACCAGCTCACGATGATCCAGCAAGCGGAAGGCTTGAAGTACAACCCTCACCTGATGCTCATCGACGACGCGGACCGGCAGGCGAAATGGTATTTCGCGCTGAAGGCAAACCTCCTGGAATCGCGGCGGACGGGCGCGCCGATGGTGCATCCGATGGGTGGGCCGGTGACGCTGCGGTGGCGCTCCTGAGGGTGGAGGACAGTCAGGAATGCCTGTCCTACCGGGCCGGTGGCGTGTCAGCGGAGGGTGGCGAGGTCGAAGGGAGCGACGACCTGCTTGGCATCGGGGATGTCTACGACGACGGCGGCGTCGGCCGTGGTGGAGATTTTTTCTGCATCGTAGAGGAGCACGATGAGGGCGCCCGTCATCTCGGTCCCGTCCCCGACAGTTCTGAAAGTGGCGCTGCCATGCATCTCGAGGGGTTCGACGAGGTCGTCGCCGTCGAACAGGCGATAGCTAAAATCCTTCCAAAAATCCGGCGATCGAAAAGTGAATCCGTGTGCGGCCCCGGAACGCTGATTGGTATTTTCCTGGATCAAGAAGCCGTAGGAATTAGTGAATTCGATAGTGATAGTGACGCGGAGTCGGTCTCCGATCTTGCGGTAGTCACCGGCGGCGTCCTGGGCGCTGTAGCCGAAGGAGCGCTGGCGGGAAAGCTCGACGGCTTCAGCGTAAGGAGTAAACAATTCTACGGTAGAAATCCAGGGACCGGATTCGGGTACGGGGAAATGGCGGCGGTATTTATCTAGAAACTCGGCGGTTTTTTCGTCGCGGCGCTGGCCGAGGAAATAAGCTTCGCGGACGGCGTGATCGGACAAGGAGCTGTCGAAAGCAAAGGAGGAAGGGGACACCAGGAGGGCTGCGGCCAGTAACGAGATGCAGCGCCGGAACGATGAGGGCATGATCAGCGACTCCTCCCCTATTTGACGCATCCGAAGGGCAACAAGGTTCAAAGCGCAGCCGCGCGGAACCGCTGGGATGGTTTGGATTTTCCGTTTTTCGATTTGCGCTTTTTGTCCCAGCCGCCCAAATCGAGGGCAACAGCCATGCAGGCGGCGCGCAATTCGTCTGCAAGAGCGCGGTCGACCATGGTACGAGCCACGACCATGCCCCCGATGGACAAGGCAGCTATGGCCTGCGCGGTGGTGCGGCGACGCCGCCCGTTCTGAATCAAGCTCCGCTCCAGGACGCTGACCATTGCTTTGAAAACAGTCTCGAAGGCGCGTTTCGCACTTACGCCGCTACGAGCGACGTCGGTCGGCAACGCGACCATGGGGCAGGAGTTCTCGACGTCCTCGAAATGCTGGCGAGAGAGATAGGCGCGGACGACTTGCGAGCCTACGTCGGTCGAGGACAGATCCACATGCACGCCTTCCCAGCAACTCTTCCATTCCGGGTCCGTGAAAAAACACCCTAATACTTCGGCGTAGAGATCGCTCTTGCTTTTGAAATAGCTATAGAAGCCGCCATGTGTCAGGCCCGCCCCGGCCATGATCTGGTGGAGAGAGACACTCTCAAAGCCATGGCGATTGAAGAGTTTGCGCGCGCTGTCAATGATGTTTTTCTTTACTGCCGGGCGATGACCTACAGGGTAAGGCATGAGGCCTCCTGGTCGGTTTGGCGCTGAAGTATGCCTCGAACCATGTTCCGCTGCCAGGAAAATATTATGTTGAACATATTTTGAGGCCGTGGTGTTATGCGGTCACCTCGGGCAACCGCAGGGGCAAGCAAAATCAGGAGGGAATGATGAGCGATAGAAAAAGTCCGGCGGAAGTGGTTCATGCGCCTACTCGGCGGCAAGCGATCGTGGGCGTGGCCGCCGCGTTTGGCGGTCTCGTCTTAAGCTCAACGAGGGCTTGGGCGGGAACCGAGGGGGCCATCTCGCATGCAGCGGAATCGATTCATATGGAACCGGTTTTCAAGGCGAGCCGGAAACGCGTCTATGAAGCACTCACAGACGCGAAACAGTTCGGCAAGGTCGTGCAGCTGAGTGCGGCCATGAAGGGAGGCATGCATCTGGGCGGCGGGCTCGCGGAGATCAGTCGTGAAGCAGGAGGCGCGTTTTCGCTATTCAGCGGCTATATCACCGGACGGCAGATCGAACTTGTGCCGAACGAGCGAATCGTCCAAGCCTGGCGAGCGGGTGGCTGGGATCCGGGTCACTACTCGATCGCGGAATTCGAACTTGTGGAGCAAGGCTCCGGGACCAAGATTGTGCTTGATCATACCGGCTTTCCCCTCGGGCAAGCGGAACACCTGGCCGCGGGATGGAAAGGGAACTATTGGGAGCCGCTCGAGAAATTCCTGGGCTAGGCGCGGCGAGCTGGAGCGCGTTAGATCCGGCGGGCGATGTTAGGGAAGTCGAGCCAGACTTTGATGCCGCAGAAGTGCGAGCCTTCGGTGCAGATGGGGGTGGTGATGCCGGCGCGAATATGGCAGGGCGGGCCGATGTAGCGCGTGAGTTCTGGATGGACTTCGCGGAGCTGGGCGAGCTCGTCCATGGAAGCCTGGTAGATTTCTTCTTGGGCGTTAAAGCAGGTGCGCATAGTCCATTTGTGGATGAGATGGAGGAGCGAGCCGGATTCGTATAGGCGAATGGACTTGGCGTTGGGGAGGAGATAGAGGGCGATTTCCAGCGGCACGCCGCGATCGAGGAGTTGATTTTTTGCGTTCCAGGCGTCGTGTATGGCGCGGTCGTAGACTTCTTTTGCGCGTGGGTTGGCGGCGAGGAGCATCGGGGTGATGTAGTCCGGTTCGCGGGTGTCGGCCAAAGTGAGGAGCGGGCGCGAGCCGGGGACCATGCGATGGCGCTGGTCCTGGCTATCGGCGGTGTGGCTGATTTTTTTCGCGAACGTGTAGTTGGCGTGCTGGAGGGCGCGCATCATCGGGGCGTGGACGCCGACGTTGAGAGTTTCGAGGCGGTAGAGATTGCGCGCGGGGTTGAGCAGGCGGTCAATGGCTTCGGCGTCGGGGCATTGCGCGGCGGTGAGTCCCGCGACGGCGCGGAAGGATTCGGCCATGACGCGCACGGCGTTCGGCGAATAATCGACGAGCTTCGAAGTTTTTCCGTTGAGCTGGACGTCGAATTCGCGGGCGAAAGCTTCGCCGGCCGATGGCTCCGGCTGAACATTTTTCCACTCCGGCAGTTCATCCAGCGGCTCCGTACCAAAGCGATCGAAGAACTGGGCGTCTATTTCCTTGACGTGCGCGACCATGGCCCCGATGACGGCGCGGGCTTCGCTGGGCGTGTCCGAGGCGGCGCACATACGCCACAAGCGGTGGAGGACGATGCCCGAGAGGGTCTGCACCATGGTGGTGAAGGCGGCGACAGGAAGAACGTAGCGGGCGATTTCGATAGCGCGCTTTTCGGCGGAGCGTTCGATTTTCTGGAGCCGCTTGGGATGGGACATCGGGCCGATGTGCCAGATGTCGTTCAGAATGTTACGGGTGTCGCCGACAAGAAGAGAGGAAAGTTCGCGATAGCAGTTCCAGGCGCGGGCGATGGCGCCTTCGTAGATTTCCTTGCACTTTTCATCAAAGAAAAGTGAGACGGGAGGAACGTAGGCCTGGGCGCGGTCGAGGCGGACGTAGCGCTGGCTCTGCTGCTCGGAGTTGTAAAAGGGATGCGCGTGGAGGAAGGACCAGACGAATTGGCGGCTGATGTTTTCGAGGCCGAATTCGAAATGGGCGTGCTGGTAGACCGTATGATGGCCGCTGTAGAAAGTGGCGGCGCCGATGTTCAC
>Ga0137407_10002553_pt1 | contig 11950 bp, 12 predicted proteins | sample CZOMad2_2_16fung_FD_108410 | JGI IMG/M metagenome (GOLD analysis project Ga0137407, IMG submission 108410) | Vadose zone soil fungal communities from Angelo Coast Range Reserve, California, USA - CZOMad2_2_16fungal (Illumina Assembly) | ecosystem: Environmental > Terrestrial > Soil > Vadose...
CGGCTGCCGGTCGAGTTCGTCAAGCGGTGGGACGCCTGGCTGCAGGACGTCGTGCCGGCCGCGCGCGAGGCACTCGGCGAGAACTGGCTCGACACCTACCTGACCATGCCGATCTGGCGGTTCGCATTCCTCCCGGGGCTGGTCGGCCCGAGCGGCTGGGCCGGCGTGCTGATGCCGAGCGTCGACCGAGTCGGCCGCCACTTTCCCCTGGCGGTCGCGATGGCCATGCCCTCGCACGCCGCCGCAGCGCACGCCGTGTTCGAGGGCGCCGACTGGTTCGCAGGCCTGGAAGACGCGGCGCTCGCGGTGCTTGATCCGACGCAAACGGCCGACGATCTCGACGGCGCGCTCGCGCAGAGCGTCCTCGCGGTGCCGGCAGCCGAGCCCTCCGGCCCGGGCGGCTCGGTGCGCGCCCTAGCGTCGGTGGAGGCCTTCGCGCCGCTCGCCGAGGGGGAGGCGCTACGCGCCTGGAGCGAGACCACGGGCTGGATGACGCTCTGGTGGACGCGCGGCCGTGTGGATGGGGTACCGCTGATGCTCGGCTGCGCCGGACTACCGACCGCGGACGAGTTCGTCCGGCTCCTCGCGAGCCGCTAGCTCGCGCGAGCTACTTCGGCCCGGCGCGCAGCGACTTGACCTGCGCCTCGTAGGCGCGGCGGAACGCCTTGCCGAAAGCCGCGTTGAAGTCCTCACGCGCCTCGCTGGAGATGGCCGCGTAGCGCTCGACGAACTGGTCCCACAGCTTCGCCTTGCGATTCATCGGCAGCAGGTCGTCGAGGAACGACTGGTCGGCCAAGCGCTTGCCCAGTTCTTGAGGCGAAAATCGCGCGAGCACCTCCTCGAGCGCGGCGCGCATGCCGGCCAGGAACCCGAGCTGGTGCGCGCGCAGATCGTCGTAGGCATCCTTCATGGCGCGCAGCGGCGGCATGAAGCCGTGCATCTGCGGCGCCAGCAGGTGCGACAGCGCAGCCTCCACCGAGGGCGAGAACTTCAGCGGGTTGTTGTCCTGCGCCATGATCATCGTGACGTCGGCGCGCATCTCGCTCTTGGTGAGCCCGCGGGCGCGCAGCAGATCGAGCGTGCCCTGCACCGCCTCGCGCAGGAGCTGGCCGATCGCTTCCATGGTGTCGGGCGTGAGGCTCTTGGCCGACTGGCTTCCCGGAATGCCCGCGCCCTGCAGGAAGGCGCGCAGCAGCACCTGCTCGTGCGAACCGGCGGGCGGCGCGCTGACTGGCTGGCTCGGCGGCGCGGCCGGTGGCGACGCGACCGGCGCCTGCGGCGCGACCCGTGCTGTCAGCCCGCTCGGCGCTATTGGCGCACTCGGCTGAGGAATCGTCGGCCTCGCCGGCGCCGGAGGCTTCACCGCCGCCTCGGGCCTCGCCTGCGGCGGTGTGAACGGCGTGAAGATCTCCGCTCCGCTGTCCGGAACGGTCGGCGCGGGCGGAGCCGGCTTGGCTCCGCTCGAGAACATCTCGAGCGGATCGACGACGCCGCCCGACGCCGGCGACGACCCGAGCGCCGGCGTGCCGAACGGCGAGTTAGGCGCTAGCGGGTCGGACCCACCCGCCGACTTGAGATTGAAGAGATCGTCGAGGCTCGGCTCTTTCCCGCGGATGCCCAGGAGTGGATCGTCGGCCGGGAATTCCGGAATGATCGGCGCCGCGGCCGGCGCCCGCGCGGGCGCGACCGGCTGGGCGGGCGGCGGATTGAACGGGTTCAGCGGGTCCGAGCGCTGCGGCGACCGCTCGACGGGCCCCAGGAGATCGGCGAACGGATCGAAGGGGCTGGGCGAGGCAGGCAGCGGGCTAGACGGGCCGCTTTGAGGCACGCCGGGCGCGACCACAACGATCTGCAGGATGTAGTCGCCGATCTTGACCTGATCCCCGTCGCCGAGGCGCGCCTGGCTGCCCGAGCCCAGCGGGCGGCCGTTGACCACGACGGGGTTCTTCGTGCCGGTGTCCGTGATGAGGTAGCCGCCGGCGTGGAAAGAGATGGTGGCGTGCGTCCGCGAGATGAACCGCTCGGGGTCCGAGAGCACCAGGGTGTTGGTCTCCCCTCGCCCGATGGTCCCCCCGGGTTCCTCGAAGCGGGCCGCTAGCTCCCGGTCGAGTGGCCGCCCCTTGAAGGAGACCGCGCGGATCGTCAGCATAGCGCCCTACCTTTCCGGACAAAATCGGAGAGCGGCGTAGAGCGATTTTACTCCGGTTGGGCCGCCGGCGTCCCCTCCTCAATCCGCTGTATTTTTGGGCGACTTCCCGCTGTACTTGGGCGACTCCGGGAGGCTAGACTACCGGCGCACTCAGGAGGCGGCGGATGGGCGGGCCCGACAAGCGAGCGAAACCGCTGACGTTCCAGGACCTCACGGAGCTCCGGCGCAAGACGGAAGCCGTCTCCAAGTTCCTGCAGGAGCAGCTCGCCGCGCACCTGGAGACCCTGCGGCCGGTGATCTCACCCGAGCGGGTATTCAGCAAATTCCTCGGAACGAAAGGCGACCACGGGCTGGCCGACCGCGCCTTCGCGCACCTGCAGCAGACCTACCGCCCGTTCACCGGCAAGCCCTTCGACATCCCGTCGGAGTTCGACCCTCAATGGCTGACGCTGGTCGGGAGCCGCCTGGCGCTCCATCCCTGGGAGTACGCGTACGAGATCAAGACCGACCGCGAGACCAAGACGATCACGATGGCCTCGCCCGTTCGCTGGGTCGTGACCTTCACGTCGACGTACGGGCTCTCGCAGATGCGGCTAGGGCTCGCCGGCAAGGGCGAGCGCCGCGTCGAGCACATTCGCCAGTTCGTCGTCAACGCGCTGGTCACCCAGGCGGCGATCAGCCACGCCAGCGGCCTCGGCGCGCTGTTCGGCGATCTCCGGTATCAGCTCCAGACCGAGCATTCGCCGGACCTGCCCAAGCTGCCGCTGACGACGATCACGTTCGGGCTGCCCTCCTTTCGGCCGCCGGACGATCTCATCATGGCCGCGACAGGTTTCTCGGGGATTCCCGCGTTCATCGAGCTGATCGACACGGAGGCCGCTGCGCGGCTGCCGGATCCGCTCAAGACGCGATTGCAGGAGGTCGTCCGCTAGGCGCGTCGTCTTACTGCTTCATCACGCGGAAATGCACGCGGCGGTTCTTCGCCGCGCAGGCCTCGGTCTTCTCGGCGCATACCTGGCGATCCGAGCCGTAGCTGACGGTCCACAGGCGTGTTCCGGGCACGCCTCCTTTGACGAGAGCGCTCGCGGCCGCCCTCGCCCGGCGCTCCCCCATCGCGAGGTTGCTCTCGCGCGTTCCCTTGTAGTCGTTGTGCCCCTCGATGAGGATCAGGTAGCCCGGATTCTCGACCAACCAGCGCGCGTTGCCCCTCATGAGCCTGGCGCCCATCCGGCCGATGTCGGCGTGTCCGGGGTCGAAGAAGACGTCCTTGAGGGCTGGCTCGTCAGTGAAGTCCGCGATGGTCGGTGGCGCCGGCGCGGGCCCAGGCTGGGCCATGCGCGGGCTCGCGGCGACCGCTCGCGGCGCGGGCGCCGAGGCTGACTCGGCCGGCGGGCGCTGCTGCTGGGATGCCGGCTCGGCCATGGGCGCGGATGCGGCCGGCATTGCTGTCGGCTCGTCGGTCTTTGCGGTCTTCTGCCCGCAACCGCTCAGCAGGACCGCCAGGAGGGCGAAGATGGCGATATGCGAATGACGGGGCGTCATTGACTCCCTCCGCACGAGGACCCGAATGAGAGCTCAGATTACGCGGTTTTGAAGGCTAAGGGACGGAGGACCTTACGGTGCGACGAACAGCCGATGCACGAGCTGGAGGCCGAGGCCCACGATCGTGAAAATGATGCCGATGCGGAGCCGCACGCGCTGAGCCACCGGGCGCTCTCCGCGCCAGAAATCGCGCAGAGCGACGACGAAGAACAGCGCCGCGATCGCCAGGAAGAGGAAGCCGATTAGCGCTCGACCCTCAGTGGCTGACGCTGGTCGGTAACCGCCTGGCGCTCCATCCGTGGGAATACGCGCACGAGATCAAGACCGAGCGCGAGACCAAGACGATCACGATGGCCTCGCCCGTTCGCTGGGTCGTGACCTTCACGTCGACCTACGGGGTCTCGCAGATGCGTCAGGGGCTCGCCGGCAAGGGCGAGCGGCGCGTCGAGCACATCCGCCAGTTCGTCGTCACGCGCTGGTGACCCAGCAGGCGATCGCCCACGCCACCGGCCTCGGCGTGCTGTTCGGCGACCTCCGGTATCAGCTGCAGACCGAGTATTCGCCCGACCTGCCCAAGCTGCCGCTGACGACGATCACCTTCGGGCTGCCGTCGTTCCGGCCGGCGGACGATTTGATCCTAGCCGCGACCAGCTTCTCGGGGATTCCGGCGTTCATCGAGCTGATCGATACCGACGCCGCGTCGAGGTTGCAGGATCCGCTGAAGACGCGTCTTCAAGAACTCGTTCGCTAGACGCGCGGCCGATCCAAAGCGCTACTCTTCTTCAAACGCCAGTGCACGCACCGGTTCGCCGTACAGGCATCGCCGTTGCACGAGAAGCTGCTGGGATCCGCCCCGCCCCCTGAGCCCTTCGTTCGCAATTCGACTGGCAACAGGCGAACTCTTCCGTGTGATCGGAGACGCCAGTTGGAAAAGAACCGTTGCGAAGGCCTTCGGCAGCCCGCCTTCATGTGAGTGGACGTGGCAGGAGGCTCATCACCTCATCCCGGCGACGATGCTCACCCCAGACGCGCTCGCGCAGGGGACTTCTAACGGGCCAATTTAGGTGCCGAAATCGCCCTCATCGGCATTTCCGATAACGACCTTTCAAACGGCGCCGGCTGCCTGACCGTACGTCATTTGCGTCCGATTGGAAATCCAGCGCCACCGCGGCCGCGCAGAAATTCCAACGACGGCTGTGATTTCCTCCTGGGGCCTCGCGAGCGCCTGCTCGAGAGCGCGATAGCCGCCCCTGCGCGGTGTAGATTTGCAAACTGCGCAGTTCTCCGCTCCTGAGCCGGCCCAGAACGACGGCAGGCAGATCAGGCGAGTAGGCGCAACATGTCTGTTCGCCAAATCCGGTTGGCAGGTTTTCAACGTTAGACGCCCGGTCACGGAAGTAATCAAGCAGGAACGATGAGGCGCGGGCGACCGCCGGCGCGATAAACGTCCGAGGTCAGCTCATTTGCGCCAATGCCTGCTGTTGCCGCTGCGCCTGCGCGCTCGTGTTGAACAGGGGCGTACCGGGACCGAGCAGACATAGATAGTGCGCGGCCAACACGCGTTGGCGCTGATAACCGTTCTTCAAGACTTCGAGGCAGTGCTCGCGGGTCACGGCGCCGCCCAGGAAGAACCGCGCGCCAGCCTGGAACCGCGGCGCGTTGGCCGTCCACCATTTATCCACGCGCGCCTGATCCGGCCATGGCAGGCCGTTGTCGGGATCCATCGCGACATCCGGATCGTTCGGATCGTCGTTCGGCCCTGACTCGAAATCCTCCGGTGGCTTGCGCTCGAGGTCGAGCCAGGCCAGATCGGCGCCGGTGATGAGCCTAAAGGCTTCGCCGGCCGCGCGCGCCAGCGCCTTATTCGACATGTGCCTGATGAGCCACGGCACGTACTTCGGATCGCCGACGATGCCGCTGCCGAGGATGGCGCGGCGGATCTCGCCGGGATCGGAGGCGATTTCCTGAAGCAGCGCATGGGCAGTGTCCAGGGTTTGCGCCTGGAGCGCGAGCCGGAACGCGCGCGTGCGATGCGGGCCGGGCGCGAGGCCGATCGTCGACAGCATTTGCAGCGCCAGCTGCCGGTCGCCGAAGAGCACGGCGGACCATGCCGCCCAGAATCCGCACGCCGAGTCGCCGTCGTCCATCGCGGCAATGCAGCTCGTGAGGAGGTTGGCGAGGCCGATCGTGCCCGCCGTGCGGAATGCTTCGGCTCGTATGCTGGGATCGGGATCGTGAAGCGCGGTCACGAGAATCGCGCCGGGGTCGACGCCGTGCAGGCGGCACGACGCGATTCCGAGCCGGCGCCGGAAGGGTGACTCGGAAACGAGCAGGTTGCGTACGACGCCGGCGAGCCTATCGCGCGGGGCCCAGCCGAACGCAGACGCGAGGCCGGCGAACGTGTCGGGGAGGGCCTCGCCGGCCGTCAGGACGTGTTCGAGGCCAGCCTGATCGTTTGACTCGAGCGCGGCGGCGGCCACCGAGAAGATCGTGGCGGGCGTCGGATCGACGAGGCAGGCGAGGAGGTGTACAAATCCGTCCGCGCCAGCGACGACGCAACCGTCGAGGTGCGCGGCGATGCGACTGTCGATTCGAGCGAGGCGGCGGAGGTCGACATGGCCCGAGCGCGCGAGGATCTGGCGGCTGTTCCAGACCATGCCGAGATCTTCGGCGTGCTGGGCGACCACAGTCTCGACGATGGCCCGCGAGTGGGTTTCTGGCGTCATGCGGCGTAACCAATGGCTCGACGACGCGGATGCCGCGACATCACTCTCAGACCGAAGGGATGATCACAGACCAGCTCGTGCCGTCGAAGCTGCAGGCGTCCCGGCTTCCGGCGACAAGAAGGATTCCGTCGCCTCCGGCGAGGAACGACCGCGACGCCATCGACGGCATCTCGCCGAGGAGCGCCGCTTGAAACGCCCCGCCGACTACTTCGAACAGGGCAGACTGCGTTGACACCATCACCCTGCCTTGGTAATCAACGATCGATTCGAGCACTTCGTCGGTCACATCCTGATTCACCATCGACCAACTTTGGTTCCGTCCCACCAGGACCGCGCGACGACCGGTGATGACATAGACGCTGCCGTTGCTCGCGCAGCACAACCGCCAGAGATTGTCGTTCGTCGGGACGTCGACTTGAGTCCACAAACTCCCGTCGAAGTGCCACAAGTCGCCGCGCCCGCCGCACGCGTACATGTCCGCCTCGCTGAATCCGTCGATGTCCGAAAACCCGCTCGAGTCGAGACTTATGCGGCCAGCCTGCGGGAGCAGGCCGGCTGAGATCTGGCGCCACGTATCGGGTGCGTCTCGAATGAAGACAGTCCGGCGCGGTCCAACAGCGACTGCTCTTCCTCGGATGCTCTTCACGTTCGAAAAGAACGTGGCCGGTCGTGAAGAGATCGGGTCTTCGAACGCGTCGACGCCTCCACCGACGACATAAACTTCGCCGTCGTCTGCGACAAATACCCACCGTTCCTCTGGAACGGTGACCGCGCACCCTCTGAAGCCTCTCGTTTCAGCTGGTTCCCTGAATCCCCAGCGGCTCTCCTCAGGCTTCTCTGGATAGAAGAAGAAGACTCTCGTCGGTCTCACGTCCAACGGATCCGGGTTGTCCCATTTCTGGCCCCAGAACGAGATGATACTGCGACGTCTGACGGCACAGCCCGACAGCTCGTATTCGGCCAGCGGCTCGTATCGTTCCACAGCAGGATTCCCTTCCTTGCTTAATCGGCGTCGCCAGCTCCGGGAATCGGGTAGTTCTTCGCGCTCTTCCCGTTTTTCCGGCGGACCTTGATGTCCCCGGTCTTCGACTTGGCGAGCGAGGCGTCGATCTGCTTTTCCATGCAGGCGGCACTGCACGGTTTGCCGTCTGCCCCCTTGAGCACCTCGCGGTGCGCTTCAACGCACTTGGTTTTCGCATCGTCGTAGGACAGCTCACCTGCGCCCATCACCGCGCTCAGTTTGTCTCTCGTGAGGTCGTGAATCTTCCCGTGATCGCCTTCGTGGTGGCTGGCCCCCGAGACACACACGCAGGCTCCGCCCTCCATCGTGTACGCGTCCGATCCGGTCGTGTTGAGCCCTGGCACGTTCGTGCTGCTGTCGCCACGTGTTGATTGAAGCAGCGAATTCGGGAGCAGGTGGTGCGCAGTCTTGCCCGGGCAGCAATTCGGTGAGCCCGACTTCTCGTAGGGCACGAGCATGCAGTTTCTAGCCGCTTGACACTTCTCGTCCTTGCAGCATTCGTCGGACGACTTGTCCTTGCAAGCGGCCTCCTCCTTGTCCTTGTCCTCCTTGCAGGCTTGGGTGACGCCAGGCGCAGCCACTTCGTCGACGTATGGCCATGGCGGCGAGTTTCCGGGCATCGACGCGTGGTTATGCGTGGTCAGATCCGCCATGCGGACTACATTCTCGCCCTCGATCTTCACGTCCATGGACCAGGCGTTGAAATACACCTTCCCCATGATCTGGCTCGACACGACGCCCTTCTTCGGCGCGGAACCAGCTTCGTCGCCCGAGCTCCGCTTGAAGAAGCTCTTGTTCTTGAGCATCACCTCCTGGCCAGAGATCTGAACGCTCGTCGACCCGTTCGTGCAGTCCGATGCCATGCCGGTGTTGGGATAGGGAATTGGAACGCCTGGCGGTGTAGCCGGCGTGAGCGGCGGCGTGAAGCACACGTCAGGGAACGCGCAGATCGATTTGCCGGCCGCGGCTTTGCACGACACCTCCATGTTGTTGGCGTATACCTGGTTCGACACTACGCCGGCTCCCTATAGCGCAGAACTGCGGCGGCGCGTTCGCCAAGGTCGCTGCCGAGATGACAGAGCACGTTCGGGCCAACCGCGTAGGCCTTGCGGCTGGCGGCAAGCGCGACGGCCAGCGCCGCGACACCGATCGCGGCACCCGTCTCACCGATGCAGTCGGCCGGATGCCAGATGTCGAACTCCTCCTTCCGCTGGCGCAACGAGCGGCTCAGCGCGAGCGCCGCTTCCTTGAAGTAGTATTGCTCGCCCGAGTTATCGGTGATCCGGAAGTCGAGATCGTACTTCGTGCAGCCGGCGTCGGCGAGCGACTGTTTGATGGCGTGCGTCAGCCCGTCGCCTCGAAGCGGGACGTCAGGATTGGTCGCGGAGCGTTCGACGCCAAACCCGAGCCCGAGGCAGTCGAGGTGCGGCCCTGAACCGGGGAAGCGCGCCAGCATGACAGCGCCGGCTGCCTCGCCAGGCACGAAGCCGTCGGAATTCTGCAGGGTCAGGAGGCGTCCCTCCGCTTCGAATCCGGTCAGCGTCGGACCGACCAGCAGCGAGTCGGCAGCAGCGACGAGCACGTGCGACACGGTGTGCTCGTACATGAGCTGGCGCGCGCGGCCGAGCGCGACGGCTACGCCCACGCGGCCCTTCGGAATCGTGCCGGACAGCTCAGGATGGAATTCGATGCCGCCCGCGTCCTCCAGTTCGCCGAGGAGGAGCGTGTCGAGCCCGTCGAGCCGGCCCGGCCGCGCCTGCTCGGCGACACATAGGAGCAGCGGCAGCGCTCTCGGCGGCGGGGCGTCGAACGGCGCGAGACACTCCTGCACCGCCATCGCCAGCATGCGGACCAGCTTCGCTCGTCCGCGCCAGGGCTGCTCGAGCAGCACCTGCGCGCCGAGCAGCCACTCGCCGTTGCTCATGAACCGCGTCTCGGTGTGATTGGTGACTCCCGCGCGAATCGCGGCGCACGCTGACGGCGCGGACAGGCCGACGCTCGTGACCAGCCCCGAGTGCATGATCGTCATCGGCCGGCCGGGCACGTCACGCCTCCTCGGACTCGGCCGACGGCGCCAGCTTCATCCGCGGCGCCGGGATCAGTTGAATCGGAAACTCGATCTTCTCGCGCTCTGCCCACCACTCCTGCGATCGCTTGCCGACCATCACCTGTGCGAGCTCGAGCATCTTCCTCTTGATCGGCCGGGTCGCCCGCCAGACGAGCGTGAACCGATCGAGGTCCGGCTCGATCGTGATCGTGTCGAGCACGAGCTGTCCATCTTCTCGATCGCCCTTGCGCGGAAAGAAATGAATCGGCGCGTCGAAGACCGGCAGCGTGAACGATGTCTGGCCAGCCGGCGTGAGGTTGGCGAGCGCGATGGTCTCGCCGCCGCGCAAGTGCGGCACCTGCTGATCTACCGGCGCTGACTGGTAGTACTGCTCGTCGAAATCCGGCGGCAGAAACGGAAAGTGATCCTCAAGCCACTTGTCGTCGTACGTGCCGGCGTACCTGGCGCGCGGCTCCCAGTGGCGTCCGATCGGTCCGAACGACATCGGCCGGTATTCGCCGTTGACCGCCCTGACCGGATTGCGAATCTCTTCGGTGTTCGGCAGCGGGGAGCCGTCCACCCACTCGTTGCGCAGCTGCTTGTGGAAGCCACGTCCACTCGGGTTGGGCATGAACGCCGCGTGCCTGGAGGTGTCCTCGCCGCGATCGTCGATCCCGCCGAACGCGCGATCGTAGGTGATTGGCATCTTGACGAACGGCATTGGCGAACTTGCGCCGACGCCGGTCACGCCGGCCTCCCACACGCGGTCGCCGACGACAACAAAGGTCTTCGACCATCCGCCGACGCTCGCGCCGACCTGCACGCGCGCCGCCGGACGTCCACCGGGCGCGTGCGCGGTCGCGTGCAGCAGCACGTCGCAGCGCGGCTTGCGCGGCGCGAACTCGGCTTCGTAGCGCGGCGCCGATTTCCCCGGCTCGCCGAAGAAGACGTCGGCCATGACGAGCGGCTCCTGCGCTTCGGTGAGCTGCACAGGCTCACCGGGCGCCGGAATCCCGAACGTGCCCTTGACGACAACGACGAGAAGCTCGCGCCCGCTGGGCTCGAGGCCCATCGTGTAGCCGGCCACCATCCTCGTCGAGTTGATGAGCTCCACGTCAGTTGATCTGGACAGAGCCGCCCTTCAGGCGAAGCACACCAGACGATCGGTTCGACACATACGCGCCCTCGATGATGACTTTCCCCGCCTTCGTCAGGGTGATGCTGGCTTTCCCGCACCTGAGGACGATCTGGCCCTTCGCCGACACAACCAATCGCTCGCCGTCGGCGCGGACCTCGACGTTGCCCGGCAGTTCTTGAAGCGACGATGCATGCGGTTTCTGGAGGCAGCCAATTACGACTGGCCGAAGCGGGTCGCCATCTTCGAACATCAACACCGCGTCGCGGCCCATGTGGGCGGCATGCAGATCGAGAGTTGCGCGTGCTGCCAGTGCCGCTGTTCCCGGCTGGCCGCGATACGTCACCAGAGCTGTCGTGCCGTCATTGGTAAGCGCGACGAGCTTGCCGATGACCACACCATCGATTCGATTCCGCGAGTCCGCCCGGGATGCCGTTTCGGAACCAGCGGTGAGTAACCGCTCGAGCTCTTTCGAGGCAGCGTCGCCGCGCACATCCTCACCTGCAGTCGTCGTTTGATTCCCCATACGTTCCTCCGTTCTGCGCCGCACGTGCTTCGCGCGGGCCGATCCGCGAGCCAACCTCGCGCCACCAAACTCTTGTGATTATATCGAGTGCAAGCGCATAGATACTGGCCGGCGGCCACGAGGGCCGCCGCCTGCTCCCGGGTGTTGATCATAGGACAGATGACGCCATAGGCGTTACGAGCAAAGCCCACGACGGCGCCAATCAGCGCGCCACCCGCCTCGTGAATTGTGCTCGAGCATTCTATCGGGTTGGCACGCTTGATTGCTCAAGCTCGATCATGAGCAGCGTCGATCATTTTCCCGTCGCATGTCTCACCCTCGCCGAAGAGATTCGGTTGTTTGGCTCTGACGCAAGTTCGACCCCAGAGGCAGAGGCGCCGGCTTCCGAGCCTGATCGATGCGTCGTCTGCCCTTCTCTTACACGTTCAGCGAGATCTCCAAACCTCCGCCAATCAGTTCTGGAGGATCTTCGACGCCTTCAGCGTCATCGTGCCGCTAGCCTTTTCCGTAATATCGCCTGATCCATTGATCGTAATGTCCTTGCCCTCAACGTTGATGGTCCCATCCTTCTTCATTGTGATCTTCGCGCTTCCACACTTGATGACGATCTCGTCGCCTGCGTCGATCACGAGATTCTTGCCGACCTTCCGCGTCTCGTCGTCGCCGACCTGAGTCGTGAGATTCTTGCCGACCTTCAGACTTTGATCCTTGCCGATGTCCGTGGAGCAGTTGTCGCCGATCGTCGTCGTCCGATCCGTCCCCACGCTCGTCGTCTGACTCTTGCCGTAGGTCTCCGTCTGGCTC
>Ga0137407_10002554_pt1 | contig 11950 bp, 10 predicted proteins | sample CZOMad2_2_16fung_FD_108410 | JGI IMG/M metagenome (GOLD analysis project Ga0137407, IMG submission 108410) | Vadose zone soil fungal communities from Angelo Coast Range Reserve, California, USA - CZOMad2_2_16fungal (Illumina Assembly) | ecosystem: Environmental > Terrestrial > Soil > Vadose...
ATTTCATATGGCGTGAATTTCGGCCGCATGTCGCTCAAATAATTCGGCGAAAGTCTTTCCGCCGCTTTTTCAGTTTTAGTTGGTTTGTCCAATGTTGCTGTTGCCATAATTTTAATTTGAAATGATTTCAGTTTAAGCTTTCACCAATTTGATTCCGGTCTTCGTCAATTCTTTTGCAAAGGTTTTGTCCAATTGTTTGTCCGTGATGAGCACATGAACATTTTCGAGTCGCCCCGCGCGCGCGAACGAAACTTTTCCCGCTTTGCCTGAATCGGCGAGCAGAATCACCTGCCGCGCCCGGCTCATCACCAGTTCCTTCGTGAACGCCTCGCTCGGGTCGGTCGTCGTCAGACCTTCTTTGAGCGTCAGCCCGATCGTGCCCATGAACGCTTTGTCCACGTGCAATTCCTGCAACGCAAATCGCGTCAATGGCCCGACCATCGTCTGGCTCAAGCGCCGCAATTCGCCGCCGATCAAAATCAATCGCGGGCCGCGTCCGGCCAGCTCATGCGCCGCGCGCAACGAATTCGTCACGACCGTGATGTTCGTGCGTTCGCGCAACAGCCGCGCAAATTCCAAAACCGTGCTGCCGCCGTCCAAATAAATTGTGTCGCCGTTTTCGACAAACTGCAGCGCCGCTTTGGCGATGCCGTGCTTTTCTTTTGCAGCAATCGAAGCCTTGTCGTCAAACAACGGCTCTTCCAACCGGCTTTCGACGCTGACCGCGCCGCCGTGAACGCGGCGAATCGTCCCTGCCGTTTCCAATTCATCCAGATCGCGGCGAACCGTCGCCGGCGAAACATGCAGCCGACGGCAAATCTCCTCGACGCGGATGACGCCGCTGCCGCGAATCAATTCGCGCAGATTATCGTGGCGTTGATGCGCCAAATCTTTGTCATGGCCATTGAGCATGATTGATTTCGATTGAATTTAATCAAATTATGATTCAAGTCAATCACAATCGCTCATGTCTGATAGTTTACAGTTGAAAACTCAATTGGTAGGATTTCTTGCCACAAGACAGGCAAAACCTTATCACTTTTGGGTATATGTCTTGGATAAAACCAGAATTTAACCGCGATGAAATTAATCGCGCTGGTGAAATTTTAATTTCTCATCAAGCGGCACCAATGGATGAGCTTAATAACGCCCTAAAGATTATAAATAACTGGCGCGCTATTCATGCCTGTCCTCTTCAATCTATAAAAATGACACTTTCTGGGCGGGCGAAAAAACAAGATACCGGAGCGTTGATTGCCCAACGCACAAAACGCCTTCCGGCAATTATATTAAAACTTCGGAAAAATCACGAAGAAGGGTTGACCATGAAATTGTCTCAAATGCATGATATTGGGGGTTGTCGTGCGGTTTTGAGGTCAGTTTCCCAAGCTGAAGATTTAACAGCCGTTTACGAAAAAGCTACGATTAAGAATGCTCTTCGTGGCGGAAAATTTCATAGGAAATATGATTACATTAAAAATCCGAAGGATTCTGAATATAGGAGCATTCATTTGGTCTATAAATACCATAGCGATTCCAAAAAACTTGCAATTTATAACGATCTTAAAATCGAAATTCAAATACGATCAAAACTTCAACACGCTTGGGCAACTGCCGTTGAAACCGTTGATTTTTTTACCGGCCAAGCATTGAAATCAAATATAGGAGAAGTTTCTTGGAAACGATTTTTTGCACTGGCATCTAATGAATTTGCGAGGATAGAAAAACGTCCACTTGTGCCCGGCACTCCTGAAAATGAAGCCGAATCAAGAAAAGAACTGCAATCATATGTGGCTCAAATAAGTTTGCTCGAAGGATTAAGAACGGCGACTGGAATTGTCACTACCGGATTGGGGGGGGTAAGCAAAGATGGACATTTTTTCTTACTACAATTGAATCTGCAAAATAGAACTATTCAAACCACCACCTTCCGGCAGAACCAAGCAGCAGAGGCTCAAGAAAAATATCTTGAAGCTGAAAAAAACAACAGGGACAGGCCAATGCAAACGGTTCTTGTTTCTGTAGACTCATTGGCCGCGCTTCCAAAAGCATATCCAAGTTTTTATTTGGACATTAGTGAATTTGTTCGAGTCCTGAATAAAATACTTGGCATATCAAAAGTTCCTGACGCGCCATCTGCGGCGGCAACCGTCTAATAAGAAACTAATTCATCTCCTGCCCGCCGGTGATGCTCAACGAAATGCCGGTAAGATAATTCGCCGCGTCGCTCGCCAGAAAAATCAGCGTGTTGCAAATGTCGTCGTAAGCGCAGCCGCGTTTCATCGGCACTTGATTCGTGTAAAATTGCTTCACGTCCTCGATATTTTTTGCGCCGGAAACTTTGCCGGCCTTGAGATATTGCACGAACAAACCGTTGTTCGGGTCGGTCCACAACGGCGAGTCGAGCAGGTTGCCGGGACAAATCGCGTTGCAACGGATGCCGTGCGGCGCCATTTCGAGCGCGACACTTTGCACAAGGCCGATGCCGCCGAATTTCGTCGCCGCGTAAGCCGAATTCGCCGCGCTGCCTTTTTTGCCGGATTTGGAATTGATCTGGATAATGACGCCGCGCTTCTGCGGCTTCATCACGCGGCAGGCGTGCTTCATCGTCAGAAAGTTGCCGAACAGGTTCACGTTCATCACAGCGCGCCATTTTTCTGCGTTCGCCTCGGCAATCGGCTCGGCAATCAAAATCGCCGCGTTGGCGACGACGATGTCCGCGCGGCCAAATTCCTTCACCGTGCGATCAAATAATTTTTCAACGTCCGTTTCCTGCGTCACGTCCGTTTTCATCGCGAAAGCTTTTCGTCCGGTGGCTTTGGAAATTTCCGCCGCCGTTGCCTGCGCCGCTTCTTCTTTCATGTCGGCGATGGCGACGTTGCAGCCATCATGTGCCAACGCCAGACAGATTGCCTGACCAAGTCCCTGCGCGCCGCCAGTGACGACGGCGATTTTATTTTCAAGTGAAAGATTCATTATGCGCCAAATTCTTTTTTCAACGCCTCTTCGGCGTTTTTATTCCAGTAACCATCATCAAGCAATTTCGCGATGCTCGACAGGCCATTACCGATTTCCGCGAGCGGGGTCAATTTCAAACCTTTCGCGAACGGATATACGATAATTTTGCCGGGCACGGAATTTTTTTCCACCGCGCGAATGCCGTCCACCGCGCCGTCGAGACCGGCAATCGCGGCGACGGACAGATTCGTGTCGAGCTGGCGCGACGCAACTTTTTTCAAAACGGCTTTCATGTCGTCGAGCGTCGAGCCGCTCGTGCCGATGAAATAACATTGTTTCTCGATGTAAGTGTCCAGATCAATGTCGGCGGATTTATCGGCGGGAATGCCGGCAAAAATGTTGATGATGGCGCGCGGCGCAGCATCGTGAACGGCTTGCGTGACGAGTTCGGGAACTGGAGCCATGATGACGATGTAATCAAACTTCGCGGGCGGATTGTTTTCCGCCGGATTGTAGACTTTGAAAGTGAGTTTGTTTTTTTGCGCGAGCGGTTCGGCGAGTTTTTTCAACGCAGCCAATCTTTCATCGGCATGGCGAACGCCCGCATAAACCGTCACGCCGACGACGCCCTGGCACAAATCACGGATGACGTGCATCGTGCCCATCGGTCCTGCCGCGCCGACGACGCTGATTTTGCCGTTCGGACTAATTTCCGCCGTCGCGGGAATTGCGGCCAGCGCGTCGGCCACATTATTGCCCGTCGTGCCGACGATGCGGATGCCGCCATAATGAACGCGGCCAACCGCCGTGACAACCGGCCGGCCAAATTTCTTTCCGCCTTGCGCGATTGCGATCAATCCTTTCGCGCCGACGTTCGCAAAAAGTTTTTCTGCAACGCTGGCATCGCCGCCGAAATAAATCACGTCATCAAATTTTTCCGGCGGCAACGCAGATGGTTTTGCGTAAGTGACCTTGCCAACACCGTCCACCTTCGGTTCGCCATCCGCAACGATGAGGGTTTTCCCGTCGCGCTTGAAAGTGCGGCGTTGTTTTTCGACATAGGCATTCTCGACGCACGCCCACGGCTCGCACAGCGCGATGGCCGACGCGGACAAATCTTCCGGCGCGGGGATGAACATGGATTCGCCGTCCGGCGCGGTGATGACGCGCTCGTCCACGAGCACAAATTCCTGAAGCGCGCCTTCGAAATTGTAACCGAACGCAGAATTGGAATTTTTCGTGGGCAGCCAGCGATAATCGGTTTGCACGAGATAACGTTCGCCAACTTTGAAGCGTTTCACTTCCGGTCCGACTTTGACGATGCGCACGACGGTTTCGTGTCCGGGAACAACCGGTTTTTCGCCGGGAACATAATTCGGCATTTGTGCGAGCGCATCGGGCGTGACGCCGCTGACGACTTCGGATTTGCGCGCGTGGCCGGAAAATTGTTTGAGCAGCTTCAGGTCGGAGAAGCAAAGGCCGCAAACTTCGACCTGGCAAAGCACCTGATGCGCGCCGGGCTGGAAAACGGGTTTGGATTCATTAACGCGAAGCTGGTCGGGTCCGACCAATTGCACCGCGCGCTGTTTTTCAGGAATCGTTGTCATTAATTTATTTTGGCAAAAATGTTTTCTAGTGTCACGTCTGATGGCAAACCGCGCAATTTATTTTCATTCGCCGGCTGCAATTGGCGGCCGAGCTTTTTGTAGAAATCATTTTTGGCCGCAACGGATTTGAAATTCCTTTTCGCCCAATCGCTCAAATAGCCGAGGCCGCTTTCGCGTTGCAAAACGGAATGCGCATAAATGATGTGCGCGCCTTTCAGGAAAACGGACACGAGCGGCGCAAGTTCTGCCGTCTCGAATGAATCCACGAATTTATTTCCCGGCGCGTTCATTTCTGTTCCGACAATGACCGGGAAGCCATATTTTTCCGCGAGCGCGACCATGTCGTAAAGATTTTTCACTTTTTCATCTTTCACGCCGGGCGTGTAATTGCGATCAGGAATAATTGCCAGCGCCGCTGCGCCGGTGGTCATTTCGGTTTCAAAAAGTTCTTCGATGGCGCGCTCGCCGTCGGTCGTGCCATCGAGCCAGGTCAACGTCGGAATTGCGCCGGAGTCTAAAACGAATCTATTCATCTCGGCAAGCAACGGAAACGAGCCTTTGTCCGGCTGAACATAACCGGGTCCACCGCGTTTCATCGTTTTGGCGCGGATGAGCGCTTGAAATTTCGCGGGATCGGACGGACGGTCGCCGATTTTTTCCTTCCAAAAATTCGTGCCGCCTTTTTTTGAATAGGCTTCGCAAATGTGCCGCTCGGTCGCGTTGCCGTTCGGCGTGAGCAGAAGAACATCCTTGTCGTAATCCAATTCAACCGGCTTGAGAAATACATTCACGAGGCGGATCAATTCGCGATTGCGAGCTTCGGCGGTGCGGTGCATTTGCGCGAGCAACGGATGTCGGATTGCGCGCGGAAAACCGACGCCCATGTTGTAGGCGACGCCCGGTTCGCCCGGCGAATTGATCACGCGCGTGGAAAATTCGGGGACGAACGTGCGCGATTCCAGACTGGCGCAACGCTTCAAGCCAATGAGTTTTCCCGCAGCCCAAAATTCTTCGAGCGCGTCGAGCACGTCGAAATCCACGATGCCCGCGACGGCCAGTCCGCGTTTGCGCGCGAGCCATGCGAACTTGGACGGCGAGTAACCGTAAGCGTTGTAGGAAAAAAATGTGTGGGCGTGCAAATTGACTTCATTCATCGGCTCGGCGAGTTCGACTTTGCCGGCGCGCGCCAAATCCCACAGTTGCGCGAGTGTGTCTTCGCGTTGCGCGGGATTAAAACTGTCCAATTGCTGTTCGAGCTTTTCAATTTGTGCAGTCATTTCGGCTTAAAAAATTTCTTGCATTTGGCTCACGGTGAGCTTCAACGAGTTTTCTGTCGGATGCGAAGCCAGCGCGATGGCGTCCGCAGTTTTTTCCAGCGGGAAGCGATGAGAAATCAGCGGGCGCACGTCCAGTTGGCGTGAAAAGACCAGACGCGTAACTTCTTTTTGAATTGTGAAATCGGCGGAATAACTGCCGATCAAATCTTTTTCGTCGAGGCAGACGGAAGCAAGGTCAAGTCTGGCCGTCGCGCCGCGCTTCGTATGGGCGAAAAGCAAAACTTGTCCGCCGCCGCGAACGAGTTGAAGGGCTTGCGTCACCGCAGCATCGGATGGGACGGCGACAATCGCTGCATCGAGCGCAGGAATTTTTTTATCCTCGGTTTTCGACTTCCGATTCTCGACCAATCGCGTCCATTTCGCGCCAAATTTTTTGGCAAGTTTCAATCGTGATTCGAGCAAATCGGTGGCAAGAACGTTAATGCCGCGCAATTGCAAAATTTTTGTGAACATGAGACCAATCGGACCTTGACCGGCGACGAGCGCATTGTCGCCGCGCAACAGATTCAGCCGTTTGATAGCTTTCAGAACAGTGTTGACGGGTTCGAGCATCGCGCCTTCTTCAAACAAATTGCGTGCGGGAATTTTCACAACGCCGGGCAAAACAAAATCCATGACGCGGACGTATTCGGCATAGCCGCCGCCGGCAGGTTCAAACCCGGCGGTGATGCCGGTGCGTTTATAGGTTTCGCATTGTGCGAACGCCCGGTGACGGCAGAAATGACACTTCAAACACGGAACGTGATGATGCAGCGCGACGCGGTCGCCGATTTTAAGACGGCTCGCGCGGAGTCCTTGCGGACGGCCACCAACCCCACCGCCAACTTTGACGATTGTTCCGGCGGTTTCATGTCCGAAAATGCGCGGTGGCGGCACGGTGCCATAATGGATTTTTTTTATGTCGGTCGGGCAAATGCCGCAAACAGCGACTTTGACGAGCAGTTCGTTCGCGCCAATCTGCGGCACAGGCACAGTTTCGACGCGCAAATCGTTGACACCGCGATAAACGACAGCGCGCATGGTTTTCGGAATGGCGAACACAGCGGAACTTTAACGCAGAGACGCAAAGACACAGAGGAAAAAATTACTTTGGATCCACTGATTACGCAGACTTAAAAAAGTAAATTTTTTATCTGCGTTAATCCGCGAAATCTGCGGATAAAAAATCCGTGAACCATTTTTCAGGTTCGCAGGAAAATTCCATTGGCTGCTCGCGCCAAACGAATTTTATTGAACAGGCGTGGAGCGCGTGGTTTTTGAAAATCAATCTGGCGCGATAGGTGTCGGTCAGACGGTTTTGTGCGAGCGCGAGATAACAATCTTCATCGCCGCCGTAAAGCTTGTCGCCGACAATCGGATGGCCGATGTGCGCGATGTGGATGCGGATTTGATGTTTGCGGCCAGTGTGCGGAAAAATTTTAAGCAGCGAAAATTTTCCTTCAGTGCGATCAAATCTTCGTTCGACGAAAAATTCCGTTTTTGCGGGCGCGCCGTCGGAGCGGACGCAATCTTTCACGGCGACAATGCTGTGTTCATCCTTGCCGAGCGGCGCGTCAATCAGGCCGGACTTTTCGCGAACGTGACCGTGAACGATCGCGACATATTCTTTTTCAATGGCGCGGCTTTCGAGGATTTTTCCCAGTTCGCCGGCAGTTTCTGGATTTTTCGCGATGAGAACGACGCCGCTGGTTTCGCGGTCGAGCCGGTTGATCAAATGCGGCGGCGCAGCGTTTTTCAAATGCAATCGTGCGCGTCCGATGAGGCTGGACATTTCGCCATTTTTCGTCGGATGACAAACAAGTCCCGCCGATTTATTGACGATGAGCAAATCAGCGTCTTCATGGATGATGTCAAAAAGTTTTTCCACAACTTGTTTTGGAATGAAGTTGGCGTATTATTCGTGGCAGTGAAAGAAAAGTTGCACAAGCTGTTGCCGGTTTTATTTATTGCGACGCTCGCGCTGTCGCGGATTCCGCATTTGCTGCCGCCGAATTTTAGCGTGATTTATGCGTTTGTCTTTTGCGCTGGCGTTTATTTTCGCGGCGCAACGGCATGGTGGCTGCCGCTAACAACGATGCTCGTCACGGACGTTCTGTTGAATTTTTTATATTATCACGGCACGACTGCCGGTTTTTGCATTTACACATTGCCGAATTATCTGGTTTACGCCGCGATGATCTGGCTTGGCCGCCGGATCGGCGCGGGCGCATCGTTTTTGAAACTGCTTTTTGGCGGATTGCTCGGTGCGATTATTTTTTATCTGGTCACAAATACTTTGTCATGGCTCGAAATTTCAGATTATGCAAAAACGCTCGCCGGTTGGATTCAAGCTTTGACATTGGGACTTCCCGGTTTGCATCCGACAACCTGGGAAATGTTCCGCAACACACTTTTGAGCGCCGGACTTTTCACCGCGTTGTTTGCCGCCGCAGAAAAATTAACTTCTTCCGCCGAATCACCCGCCGACAAAACCGCCGGCGCGCGCGAACCGGAAAATGACGCCGAACCGGAGGAAGCCGGCGCGTGAAAATCGGCGTCATTTCGGACACGCACGGCTATCTCGACCCGAAAATTTTTGAATTGTTCGCGGGCGTCGAACACATTTTGCACGCGGGCGACATTGGCTTCGCATCCATCATTTTGGAACTTCAAGAAATCGCGCCCGTCACCGCAGTTTATGGAAACACGGATGCGGATTTGCCGTTCAAGGAAACGGAAATTGCCGAACTGGCGAAGAAAAAATTTCTCGTCCATCACATCGTCAACCCGAATGCGCCGTCGGATAAATTGAAATTGCGGAGCGCGCGCGAACGGCCGGATGTCGTCGTTTTCGGCCACACACACAAACGATTTTGCGAAACGATCGGCGAAATTTTGTTTTTCAATCCCGGCTATTCGGGCAAACCAAAATTCGGCGCGGAACGCAGCGCAGCCATTTTGCATTGCGATGACAAGGAAATCCGGCATGAATTTCTGAATCTTTGATGCAGATCCGCAAGCAGCAATTGGCAGTGACGCGTTGAAGCTTCGGTGGGGCGAGCGTCCTCGCGAGCCGGTTCATGGACTTTGCGCTTTCGCGGCGCGCCATTGCTGCGTATAAATTGCGCGTGCCAAAATCCGGTCAATCCGAAATCAACGCTGCCACGCGCCTTTGCGCGGTTTACGGATTTCCCATCGCGCATTCGGCCTCGCCCGCGATGCACAACGCCGCGTTCGCAAAAATCAAATTGAACTGGCGTTATGTCGCGTTTGAAGTCGAGTTGAAACATTTGCAATCGGCCATTCAAGGCGCGAAGGCGATGAATTTTGCCGGCCTGAATTTGACTGTGCCGCATAAATTACTCGCGTTGGAAATGGTGGACCAATTGGATGCGTCCGCCATCAAGGCTGGCGCGGTGAACACGATTAAATTTGAAAAAAACGGCGATGGAAAAACCCTCGCCATCGGTTTCAACACTGATTCAGACGCGATTGTCACCTCTCTGCGAGAAGATTTGAAAATCAAATTGCCCGGCGCGAAAGTGTTGCTGCTCGGCGCAGGCGGAGCGGGACAGACAGCGGCGCTGAAACTGGCTTCGGAAAACGTTGCGGAACTTTTTCTCGTCAATCGCACGCAGAGCAAGGCCGAGGAAATCGCGGTGAAAATCCGCAAACAATTCCCGTCTGTAAATGTTTCCATCGGCTACCCGAAAGCAGATGTAGATTTGATTCTCAACGCGACTTCGCTTGGATTGAAAACGGACGATTTGTCGCCTCTCGATGAAGCACAATTTTCGTTGAAACAAACGCGCGCGGTCTACGACATGATTTATCGTCCGGCGGAAACGAAGTTGCTCAAAGCCGCAAAAAAGGCGAAATGCAAAACCGCGAACGGCCTTGGCATGTTGCTGCATCAGGGGGCGAAAGCGTTTGAAATCTGGACGGGCAAACCGGCGCCATTGAAAGAAATGCGCGCCGCGCTGAAGAAAAATATTTATGGCTGATTCTCAAACCCCTCACCCCGTTTGGCGGGGGAGAGGGAGAGGTTGTAGTGTTCGGCCTGTGGCCGAATGGGTCGAGCCGCAGGCTCGACGCTACAACACCTTCTCCCCGCCCGGCGGGGAGAAGGTGGCCGAAGGCCGGATGAGGGGAATTTAGTTTAATGAACGATTTTCTTCACAATGTTTTTAATGCGCACAATTGGTCCGCCGTGCCATTTCATTTTTGGTCGCTGTGCTTTTTTGTGTTCGGCTGCATCGTCGGCAGTTTCCTGAACGTGTGCATTTACCGGATGCCGCTCGGATTGAGCGTCGTCATGCCGCCGTCGCATTGTCCGCATTGCAAACACTCGATTCCTTTTTACCTGAACATCCCGCTCGTGACGTGGCTGTGGCTTCACGGCAAATGCAAAAATTGTGGCGCGGAAATTTCGCCGCGTTATTTCGTCGTGGAATTTCTGACAGGCGTCGCATTTTTAAGCTGCTGGCTGAAATTTGGAAGTCCCGACCATCCGTTTCAAACAATGCCAATCGCCTTTGTTTATGGTGTCTTTCTTGCCGGATTGATTGTCGCGACATTCATTGATTTCGAGCATTTCATCATTCCCGATGAAATCACGCTGGGCGGAATCGTCGTTGGAATTGTCGTGTGCTTTTTGCTGCCGCAATTGCAGGATGCGACTTCGCACGGCATGGGAATCTGGCGAAGTTTTCTCGGCGCTGTTATTGGCGCGGGAATTGTCTATGCGATTTTGCGATTGGGAAAATTGTTGTTTGGACGGCACAAATTAAAACTGCCGGCGGAAACAAAAATTATTTTTACCGAGACGCACTTGCATTTCTCCGGCAAGCAAATTCCTTACGAAGAATTGTTTTACCGCAAATCCGACGTGATTGTCCTGCACGCGCGGACAGTGGAACTGATTGATCGCGGTTATGAAAACGCGCCGGTGCGGCTCTCGCCGTCGTCGCTGGAAATCGGCGGCGAAAAAATGAATCCCGACGACGTGCCGTGCATGGAATGCGTGAGCGCGGAAATCGTTTTGCCGCGCGAGGCGATGGGCTTGGGCGACGTGAAATTCATGGGCGCGATCGGTGCATTTATCGGCTGGCAGGGCGCGTTTTTTTCGCTCGCGGTCAGCGCGTTGATCGGCTCGGTCGTCGGCTGCGCGTTGATTTTGACGCGCAAAAGCGAATGGTCGTCGCGGATGCCTTATGGTCCTTACATTGCGCTGGCGGCGGCGATTTGGATTTTTGTCGGAAAGAAATTTTTAACAGCGCTGTTTCATTGACCACGTTCCGCTTCTGCTTCGGCAATCAATTTTGAAAAAGGGATTTCTAACGCTTCTGCGATAGCATTGGCCGTGTCCAAACTAGGATTGCTCGCGCCGCGCTCAATCATTCCAATGTAAGTTTGATGGAGTCCAGCTTTTGGGGCGCAATCATTCAAGTGCAAGGCTTGGTGAACGAAGAATTGAGCAGCCTGACATTTGACGTGAGCAACGCATTGGAAGTTCTCACCAATCAAACCGGTTACACGAGCGAATTGTTTTACGACACGAACCTGCTGGCGTTCACGACCAATTCATTTCAACTTTACGACGTGCCGCTGACAAATGGCTTGAACTCGATTTCCATTCCCGCGCGCAGTTGCCTAAAAGCGAGGGGTTGGCGGCGGCGAAAAAGTCAAGATAGGAACGGAAGCAACGAACCATAGATTCTTGACGTTTTCGCCGCTGCCATATAATTGCCCGCAGCGACAACGCGCGCCCTGATGCAACGCGACTATGTCTCCTATTTTTATTTATGAATGAGCATGGCCGATTTTTGTGATGCGCAATTGAGATTGGATTGAATGATTTATCAAGAAACTGTTTTCACGATAATGATTTTGCGCATACCGACTACGCACATTGATTTTGCAAGATCATACAGTTGAATTTGCCGGAAGCGCATCCTCTAATTAGGGGATAGACTGGAAAGCCATTGTTGTGCATACTGTCGCTAATTCACTCGTAGTTTCATGTGCCACCAGCGGCACTATCGTCATGTAACCTCGCGTGAAGTTCAA
>Ga0137407_10002557_pt1 | contig 11941 bp, 8 predicted proteins | sample CZOMad2_2_16fung_FD_108410 | JGI IMG/M metagenome (GOLD analysis project Ga0137407, IMG submission 108410) | Vadose zone soil fungal communities from Angelo Coast Range Reserve, California, USA - CZOMad2_2_16fungal (Illumina Assembly) | ecosystem: Environmental > Terrestrial > Soil > Vadose zone...
CGCCGTGTGTCGTCTGCGGCCGGGGTCCAGACGTTGAGGGAGAGGCAGTCCTCGTGCACCTCGGGCGGGACCTGCCCGAGCTGGGCGTTGAGCGCGTTGCCCACCTGCATCGGCGCGGGGCCATAGGGGCAGGCCTCGCGCACGCCGTCCCAGGCCACCGGCTTGTGCGGCGGGCGGAAGCGGAGAGGGCCGATGGGCGGTTGCGCGTAGGGGATGCCGCGGAAGGCGAGCACGCCCTCCTCGTGCACGCCACGCATCCGGCCGGAACGGGTCTTGACGACGTGTGCCATGATGCACTCCTTTTGACTGATATGCAGCCGAACGCGCAGCTTAACCGGCTGGCAATGGAGCGCAGCGGAATTGCCAGTCCGAGTTGAAGCTGTTGTTAGACCCAACGGGGGTCCGTATGTATTCGAACTGACAATCAGGTGCCACGTCGCCGGGAGTACTCTGTCAGCCGCTGGTAGCGGTGATCCTGCAACAATGCGGGTGCTGCCTGAGAAATAGCGGTCAAGCACTGCCCCAACTCGTGAGGCGCCCACGGCTGATCGTCGATGACGGCATTCAATAGGCGCAGCGCATCCTCTGGGAATCGTCCGGACAAGCCCGATTCGTGCAGCAGGTGGACGACGAAGTGCGGGTCCTCAATCGGTTGTAACCAATCCAGAACGGCAGTCAGTGCTGCAGGGAATTGGCCGCGGGCCGCGATGCTGAGCCGGGCGAGGCTTTCCGCAATGCTCTTCGAAGCCAGTTGGCGGGATTTGGGCCAAATGCCTTGCCAGAACGGCTGGATACGATTAGCCCAATAGTCCTCTCTTTGCTCGCCTGCTCCTTCCAGCGATTGGACGAGTGCCTGCGCCGATTCGTGCAAGCCCTCCTGGGGCAATGCGCCAAGAGCGGCCTGGAAGTCTTGCGCGGTGTAGGTGTCCACCGGGTCCAGCGCCGCGTAGATCAGAAACGCGGCGAATTGCTGGGCGTGCTCACCCAACTCCGTGTAGTGCTGGACGGTGTCGAGGAATTGTGCTTTGAACGCGATCAGCAGCGGCCGGCACAGGCGCGGGGACCACAGGAAACCTTCCCAGGCTGCTCGTGCCTCCACGGCATCGATCGTCCAGTCGAACAGCGGCAGCAAGTGGGCCTCCGTCCAAGGCCGGTCGACGCGGAACAAGGCAATGAGGCGTGATGCCAACAGCACGCGACCGTGGCGGAACTGCGCCACGCCGGTATCGCACAGTTGGGTGAAGAAGGGTTCCAGTTCGGCTGGCAGCCTGTCGTTGTCGTTGGGCTCACGTTTGAACCACAGGTTCAGCAAGGCCTGCGTGACATGGCCTACCGGGTGATTGATGGCCCGGGTGACAGGCTGGTCGGTATCCACCCCATCCTGATGCGGCAGTGCCAGGATGCGTCGGCACAGGTCCAGGAAGATGTCTTCATGGCGATCCAAGGACTTTGAGACAGCCTCCAACCACCAGGTAATGCTGTGTGCGATGTCCTTCAACACTTCGTCCGGCATGGTTTGGACCAGCGGGGCGATAAATCGCCACGAGCGCAGTATCCGCCCTTCCTCGCTCCAGGCCTGCAACGCCTCGCGCCAGCGCCCGGAAGGCCATTGCCCTTCCCGGGAGAGGTCGCACAACGCGTAGGCGCAGTGGAAGAACCGCGTGCGGCAGGTCTCGCGCCAGGTATCCTCGTAGAAGGGGCGTTGAGAAGGCGGCGGCCGTTTCAACCAGTCGACCAGCTCACCTCGCTTGCGCGGCGCGAGCTCGACGTCACGGTTGTCCTCGAAGTCCGGGTCGCCGGTACCACTCATCCAGCGGGAGAACTCATCGCTCTCGTTGTTCGCAAGGCGCCATTCCGGGTGTGCCGCCGACAACGCGCCCAGCCGTTCAGTGGCGGCCGAGCCAAGGTTCCCGCCAGATGACTTGAGTTTGGCAAGATGCAGCCAGACCGAGTAATCCACCAAGTCCTGCCAGCGCCCGGGGTCGAGGTCATCCCGGTACATCGCTCGCGGCGGACCGGCCAGAATGGCCGCTTCCAGTCGGCCTCGCGCTTGCGGTGTGAGATGAAAGCCTTGAAGCACCAAGAGGCGCAGGGTTTCGCGCTTCGTGTCGTCGGACCACAACCACCACACATCGTCGGCCACAAGCCAACCCACCCATTGATGCGGCGCGGTGCAGCCATCGTGGCTGGCCGCGAACAGCGCCAGCCGCTTGAAGGTAGAATACGGCACAGCAAACCACGCCTGCGCGACCTGAGTGGCGCGGGCGGGATCGATCTCGCGAACGGCCAGCCAGGAATCGCGCACCAACTCGATCAGCGCCACCCAATCGCGGAAGCCACGGTTCTGCCAGTGCGGGCTGATGGACGGCAGATCCCAATGCGAGCGGTCGCTGCGGTCGTCGGTTTCGCCCAGTTCGCGCAGCAGGTCCAGCGCATCGCGCAGCAGTTGCTGAAAGTCATCGAGCAGTGCTGGTAAGGCACCACGCCAGTCCTCGGCGTCTGCCCGATCGCGGAGGGCCGAATGCACGTGGTCGGCGGCCAGCACCAGCTCCCAGTCGACGAGTTGTTTCAGGCGCTCGGGGGCCTCTGTCTGCGTGTCGTCCTCGCGCCAGCGGAAAGGCTTTTTCAGCGCGACCTTGGGGGCCAGTATCTCGCGCAGCTCGAAGCGCAGCGTCGCGGTCAGACCGTCGCGCTTGAGCCGGCCCTTCCAGCGATAGAGATCCGGCTCCCGCCGCGGCGATTTCACCCGGTCGGTCAGCAGCAGGCGCCACACGGGGCGAAGCAGCGGCCGGGGAATGGCGTTCGGAGACTGGGCTCGAATGTGCGCCAGTTCGCCCATGTTGCCTTCGCGTTCTAGGCGAGCAAACGTGTCCAGCTTGTCTTCGATCAGCCGCACCAGCCGATCGTGCAACTGGCCGCCGCGCTGGGCCAGCCACAGGATCAGCGCCGGGTCGTCGAGGTGCCGCACCAGCCAGCGGGCCAGGTGGAACATCACATCGTCCCATTGGCTGTCCATTGCACCACCCGACACCAACATCATCCACGGTGCGCGGGTGTGGGGCGCGGGGCGGCGGACCAGGCTGAAGCCGAGCCTGCCATTCCCCTCGGCATCCGGCGGCACGCCGAAACGCGCCAGGTCGCCGTGCCGGTAGTGTTCCTCCGAAAACGCCTCCAGCCAGTCCAGTGGCGGCACGGGGTCGAAATCGGCAAATCGTTTGGCGGGCAGGCCCGACTCATGGGACAGCGCCCAGAGCATCCGGCCGACGAAGTCGTCCTGCCGGGTGCTCGCGGAGGGGCGTGCCATCGCGTAGTCCACCACGATGCGCTCCTTGCCGAGAATGCCGTCGCGGTAGGTTTCGGCCCAGGCCTTCAAGGTGCGATGCAGCGCCGAATGGTCGTGGGTGCCGGCGGGCACCTCGTAGAGGATGGGGGTAACACCCTTGGCTTCCCACTCGATGGTCTTGCTGTTCTCTTGCCCGGGGGCGCAGTCACTCAAAGCGTAGGCCTGGGGCGTTATTTCGCCCTGCATCCGGTCGGCGGCCAGCGCATCCATCATGTAGCGCAGCACAGGGTCGTTGATGCTGTAGCCCACGAAGCAGACCACGTAGTTGCGGAACAGCTCGCTGACAAAACGTGCCGCCCAGCGTTCGGTCAGGTAGGCCAGGCCAAAGTCGCCGCTGGTCAGCACCAGCCGGTTCAGCACACTGTCGTCCAGGTGCTCCGGCAGCAGACCGTGCAGATACACCAGCCCGTTCCATCGGCTGTTTTTCGGAATCGGCAGCAAGGGCGCCGGGTAGGCCGGCACGGCCGGTTTCATGCGGGCCGTCAGGCGCGTAAAGATGCGGTCGAAATTGGTGGTAACCAGACGCACCGCCCCATCGCGACTGCGTGCCAGATGCAGCAGGGCGGCGTGGGTGTCGGTGGCGCCTTTGCGGCGCAGCTTCGGCTGCAGCGCCCTGGCCAAGGCCTTGCGAACCGCCAGCCGCTGCCCGGGCAAGCGCCGCTCCAGCAGGTCCAGCGTGGCGTCGAACTGGTTGCGTTCGTAGGCATCCTGTTCGATGGCATTGGGCGTGGTGCCGACGAGGCGGTAGATCGCGTCCACCAGGCCTTTGAACCCTGGCAGCCCGGCCGGATAGGAAATGCCCGCGCCCCCGAAGAACACCACGCGGCCTTCCTCGTGCGCCTGCAACAGCGCATCGGGAATGTCGGGACCGTTAGCTACGAGTTGCATCTTCCAATCCCTGACTCAGAGATATGGGTATGCGTGTGAACTCGATTGTTACCTCCGCCACACATAAAACATTGCTCATATGCACAGGGCTTCGAATGGGTCTAACGCCGGGCCTGGGCTGCTGCTGGAAGCGGAAGCAAGGAACGAGCGGACGCTGTAAGCAGTCAGCTCCAGGCCCTTGTTCGGCGACGTGTGCTACAACTCGCTTGCTGCATCACGCCTAACCATTGCTGCGGCGAGGCTGGCAGTACTGTACGTTTAGCGCCCCAATATCGCTTTGACTTTGTCAACAATCATAGACCGCCTCTGTTCCACGAAATCAGCGAAATGTTCCTCGGCCAGCATCGACCGATCGGAGATGAGGAACTGATCGTGAAGTTGAGAATCTGATGTGTCCCGGAAATACTCCCTTGGAGGTTCGTCGTTTTTGCGGATGTTACGCAAGCGTCCAAGATAGCTGAGATTTCCGATGTCGTCGACGAGATCTCCATACTTGGGGCGATAAGCTGCCTGAGGAAAGATGTGATCGATCTGTGGCTCTGATTGCCAGGAGAGGGTCTCGCGGGCGGCCTCCGGCTGAACTAGGTTTAGCGCAAGCGGAATATTCCGCCCTAGCATGCCAGCGCTCGTGTTTATCGCATGGTACTTCTGGCGAGTTTCAATGACCTGTAGAAGCGCATCAAGAGGCACTGGCTCGCCAGGATGACGCTGAAATTCTTCCCGAAGGTAACGAATCCGGGCCTCTGAGTTCACAAACCTGTTAAAGAGAAGAAAATAGAGTAAAGCAGTCAAGCTTTGGCGTTGACCATCTGGCACCGAACAGCGAGGACGGCAACTGAGGTAATAGATGAGTGGCAAGAGCGTGTTGGTTGGAGATAGGAACCATGCAGCGCGGATACCAACATCGGGGTCACGGCAGAAATCGACCGTAGCTCGCAATGCAGCTGAAAATATCTCAAATTTTTCATTCATCTCATCCCAGTAACGCTGCACATTCTCCACATCGAACGTGGGAGGCCTGTCAGTTACCGTGAGCAAGCCCTTGATCACGAAGTCCTTGTCGATGCCCAGCGTATGACTTGGGTCGATGTCTGCTACCAACGTGTCAAATGCTTGTCTCGCCCCGACATCGCGGCTCTTGATCAGACTGAACATGAGGTCGGAACGGGAGAGGCGAGTGCCTCCAGAATTTACGCGAACGAAGATCTCTAAAATCTCCTGAATTGTACGTGCTTGATCAGCATTGATGATCTCGTCATCAATTGTCTCAATGGGAACCAGATTTTCCATAAGTACCTGACGTAGAAGACGCATATTGGAGCGCGCCACGTCTGCATCGCTTCCATCGAGAGGGATATCGGAGATCACCAGGTCAATGTAGCGGTCTACTTGGCGGAGTGGCCAACTAGCAATATCTGCGACCCGAAGTAACCTCCTTGGCTTGTTGGTCTCGTCGTCACGCCAAAACTCGAATCGGTAGTTCCGACCGGTACCGACAGTGTCGCTATCATCTTCATCGCTGCTTGCAGGCATAGAATAGGGCCCGCTCGTGACGTTGAAGTACAGCCTCTTTCCGTCGTACGTTCCATGAAGTGCAATGTAAAGCGACTGCAAGCGCTGCTGCCCATCGAGGACCATCAGACGTTGCTCATTTTTTGGTTTAACCCGCGTGGCAAATGTCTGACCAGAACGAAAGTCATGGACAAACTCCCGGTATGGAACCTCTAAAAACTGGGTGTTCCAGATGAGGAGCCCGCCAAATGGGTAGCCGCGCATGATGGTATCGAATAAAAGCCTAATTTGATCCTCCTGCCAAACGAAATCCCGTTGAAGGTCTGGTAGAACCAGACGTCCCTGAGTGATCTCATTCAACAACCAGGCAACTGATAGCGTCCTGCTTGCCATGGTTCCTCCTTACGTCAACAGCTTGATTGCTCACCGAATCCTCCTCGTGTCCCTCTACTCAGCAATTAACTAATATCATGGCGGTTTGCTGCCACTGCACCCTGTAACCTGCATGCAAGGACACTGCTCGTCAAGGCAATCCATCATATGGCATCGCGGGACTGAGTGGCAGCCGTCGCCTGACGCCCAGCGTTCGGCTCAGGGTATGACAGCCAGAAGCGCCTCATAGATTTTCCTGTTAATACGCCCCGCTTGGAGCAACTCCCGTAGTTTGTTGTGCGCTTCTTGGGCTGTAATAGCTCCTTGATGAAACGCCTTCAGTACTTGCCCCGCAATCCCTGAAATGGAGATTCCCATGCCCCGAGCCACCCGGCGCCCAATCGTTTCTTCAATGAGGAGTGGGAGCGCAAGTTCCAGCGCTAGGTGGATCGCTTGGGCCTCGCCAACATGCAAGCGAGCTGCTTCTGGAAGCCTCTCGTTCCGTGACACAGCATGGACCTCGATCAAGTCCACGATGCCATAGTGCTGCAAATAGGCGTGGGGAGTGGCAAACTGTCCCTCTGCAACCTCGTCGCACACGCCTGGAGGAATGATGATCGTGTCGTATAGCAGTCGGATAAAGTCGTAGCCTTGATGTAGCTTCTCTAATGAGATCAGCGGCCCGGTATTGCTGACAATACGCCTCGCCTCCATCATGCGTGCCGTTCAACGTCGATGGTATCCTGATCATCTGCCAACAGGGAGAACCCAAACTGCGGCAAGAGTTCCTCAAAGGCGCGGCGGGTGACCCCTAACGCCACACAGGCTTCGTGTTCAGAGAGTTGGCCGAGATGGTAGAGTGTTGCAATCAACACTGCCTTCAGGTAGTCGTGATCGAACTGCGTGAGAGAGGCGGCATCAGGAAACTCAAGAGAGACTTTCATGGCTGACCTCGGCTTTATGCCTATTTATAGGACGTATGTTTCCAGGACATAGAATGTAACATGCTCGAAGCGATCCCTGAAAGCAGCCGAACGGTCAGCACGAAGCGCGTGTTCGGCCCAGTTTCGCCGATGCTTATGTACAAGCTCATGAAAGGTACGGGAGTTGTCGAAGATGGCTGCCGTCCCAGGTCCGGAACTTCTGCCCGCGTCCCATCAGGAGGTCAATTCCGAGCTTCTGAAGGAGTTGACCGGTCGCTGTTGCTTCGCCCTTGGAACATGCTTCGGACGGAAGTACCACAATGAGCCGTGTCGCGGCATGGCCGAACTGCGCTTTGTAGCACAGCAACTGTCCAATAGCGCAGTAGATCTGGTGGCCAAGGCCGGTCTTGACCTCGAAAATTGCATCGAGGCTGGTTCCTCGGAGGATACCCAAGTCAATTCGTTGATTCCGCACCACCCGACAGCCTGACGGCAGTAGCTGGCGAAGTACAGCCATTAGATTCGTCTGGAGAGGCCCGTGACGATACTCGAACAGCCCGCGGGATTCGCTGGTGGAGCGTTCAATGACATCTGGGAAGTTCAAGTCCTCAGACCAGCCAAGTGCGGCTTCCGCGACCTCCACGTTTCCCTGGGATTCCGCCCACGTTTGCTTAAGGATGGCTACCGCATCTGCGAAGGCCGACGCGTGCTCAACGAAGCCCTGCACGATTGGCCCCACGGGGATCACTGGCGACTCTTCGTCGCCGTCGTCCACCAACGTCAGCCACTTGGCGAAGTGCTTATGCACACTTGCTTTCGTCACAACGTAGGGGGTAACAGTAAAGCGCGTTCCCCTGTGCACGAGAAAGAAGTCCCCGTTGTCGTCCATGCAGAGGCAGCCATTGACCTTACGATTAATCCTGCCATCTGCAACTGGTACATTGATCTCCACGACCGGCGTCATTCCACTATAAGACTCCTCTCGCGCAAGAAGGACAGGTGTCCGGCTTGTCCATCTCCCCTCGTCCCCGATCGCAATGGTGAACGGCGAGCCTTCTGCGGTGCCCGACCATGTGGGCAACCTGTCGTCCTGGCTCGCCCCAGGAAAGCTCCAGTGCTCGAGAGTGGGTTCCCCGAGCGCAGCCACAAGTGTGACTCGTAGTTGACGGAGGCCCTTGCGCACCTCCATGGGTTCAAAGACTATTCGCATGCAGGTGCTCCTCTGTCGTTGGTCTGCCGAACGCCACGCTTCAGGCGCGGGGCATAGCGGGAGCGAGGTACGAGCGGACGCTGTGCCCCGTCGCTCTGCAAGCGCTTGTTAGCCCGTAGAGTGCCCAGGGCGAGCACTCCCGCGTGCACCGGCACCGCTGCGCGTGGATCGGGAGTAGCTACCGCTGTTGCTCCGGTTCGTGCCGTCATGCGGCGGGCGGCGTCGCGGCGATGTAGTCCAGCAACGTCGCAAGAGCTTCCGGCGCAGTGATGTGCGGGCTGTGGCTCGCGTCCATCTCGAAGTAGCGCCAGCCTGTCTCGGTGCGCGCTCGCTGAGCAAACTGCTGGAAGCCATCCCCGGGTCTCGACTGTGTGCAGTAAATATAGGCTTTGGGTAGTAGCTCGCCGGCGCCAGTCAGGTGCACTGGCTGCTCGAGCGTTCTTAGTGGCTGCATCACACGCCGTGGTGTTACCCAGGCGACGTCCTCCTCGCACGTGTCCGGGGGCACAGGACTCGGAGGAGTCCGCCATCCGTCGCCCACGGTGCGCGCTGCCTCACGCATGCGGGCGCGGGTCTCGGCCGCAAGCAGGTCAAAGAGGCATTGCCCGTCGCGGGGCACGAACGCATCAAGGTACACGAGCTGCGCCAAGCGTTCCGGCGCACGGTCGGCCACGCCTGTCGCGACCATCCCTCCGTAGCTGTGCCCGATGAGCACGACGTCACGAAGATCCTCGAACTGCAGCACGCCGAGAATGTCCGCGATGTGCGTCTCAAGTTCAACATGCGGGCTGGCCAAATGCACACGCTCTCCAAGCCCGGTGTAGGTGGGGGTAAAGATCTCGTGTCCCCTTGCGCGAAGCAGCGGCCGCATCTTCTTCCAGCCCCAGCCGGCTGACCACACTCCATGAGCTACCAGGAATGTCGCCATAAGTTCTTCCTTATATACGGGCTAATGATATACGGGCTAATGCGGCAGCTAAGCCGTGCCCCAAAGGGGCATCGGTCTTGAGCTCCTGGTTCTCCCGGCGCGTAGCGGCGGGAAGGAGCTCACGGCTTAGCTGCCGCGTTCTCCCGGACGCGAAGCGTCCGGGAGAACGCCGGGCGTCAGCTGCTGCCGAAAGCGGGAGCGACGTAGGAGCGGACGCTGCAGGCAGTCAGCTGCACGCCTTGGTTCGGCTGGGAGCGCCTCGTGGGGCTGTGGGTGAGGTGCTTCCAGACCTCGACTCCCGCCCCCGTGTTGGCGTCCCTGAGGCCTGGTCCACACCCTCGCGCCGCTCCCTTATCCACGCCTATTGCATCACCGCGTCCGCCAGGCTCAGCAGGTGCGGGGGCATCGTCAGTCCGAGTGCCTTGGCGGTCTTGAGATTGATGCTCAGCTCGTACTTCACCGGATACTCCGCAGGGATGTCGCCCGGCTTGGCACCGCGGAGGATCTTGCCTACCATGACGCCAGCGCGTCGCTGGATGTCCAAAGGGTCCATTTCATAGGACATGAGCCCACCCGCTTGCACATACGTCCTATAGAGGTAGATCGCCGGCAACCGGCTTGCGGTCACGAGTTCCACAATCCGCGTGGCATGGGGAACGAAGGCTGGGTCCTGCGCAACAGAGAGTGCATCGATAGGCTCGGAGGCCAACGCGGCAAAGGCGCGTTCAAGCTCGATGGCCGGATCCCGCACCTGCATGAGGTGCAGCTCCACCTGCAACGACCGCGCCGCCGTCTGGAGCGCTTTGAGGCCTACGGCCTGCCAGGCAGGATTGGCCGGGTTCACGAGCACGGCTATACGAGTGGCAGCTGGTACCACCTCCTTGAGCAGCTCGAGGTTTTTCACCACCGCCTCCTTGCCTGAGTTCGCGGCCCCGGTGATGTTCCCCCCAGGCCGTGCCCAGCTCGCGATGAGTCCATGGTCCACGGGATCGGGCACGTTCGTAAAGACGATGGGGATTGTGCTGGTCGCCGCTTTGGCCGCGAGTGTTGCGGCGATACTCGCGGACACGAGGACCTCCACGGGGAGACGGACCAGTTCGGCGGCCAAGGTGGGGAGCAGCGCGGCTTTGCCCTCCCCATGGCGGAGCTCAATGATGAGGTTCTGGCCCTCGACATAGCCCATGTCACGCAGGCCTTGCAGAAATGCCTCACGCCCGTCGGGGCGAGGGGCGTTTGTCCGCAACCAGCCGATGCGGCGGACTTGCTCTGCCGGCTGCGCGTCGGCGAGCGGTACTGCGAGCAAAGCGCAGATGAGGGTGACGAGGCACCCGACTGTGCTGTGCCACATGGTGAGCTCCTCTTCTTGCTGGTGGCTGGCCTACGGCCACGCAGCCTCCACTGCGGGCTGCTGTGTAGTAACGCCTGCTTGGGGCAGCCGAACGCTAAATCGATCCATACAAGATTGGCACAGCGAGGTACTCCTCTCATACACTGAATATGGTCACATATTCGCGCATCAAGGAGACCCCGCAATGCCAAATGACACCTTCGTTGAGATTCCCCTGGAGGAGCAAGCCCAGATGCTGGCCGCGCTGCGGCACGCGCGGTACGGCTACCTGCTGGCCCTCCACATCGTGTTGTTGTGCGCGGCTGGACATACCCCAACGGACATCGCTGCGGTCCTGTTCTGCTCGCGCTCCAGCGTCTACCGCACCGTGCGAGCCTACCGGGAGGGTTCCCTCGGGTGGAGGTCCGCCGACGATGGGCAGCTTCTGCCGCCTGTGCGCCGCACTATCCTGTTCCCTACGCTACGGCGCTCGCTGGTGGCCCTACTCAAGGCACCCCCGCGAGTGTATGGATGGTGCCGCACGCGCTGGAGCTGTGCCACGCTGGCTCTGACGCTGCAGAACACACGCGGCCTGACGGTCTCCGCCGAGACCGTGCGGCGGTGGGTCCATGAGGTCGGCTGGGTGTGGAAGCGCCCCAAATTGGTGGCCAAAGACGACGACCCGCGTCGTGTCGAGCGCTTGGCCCGCATCCGGCTTACCTTCGAGCACCTCAAGCATTCTGAGGCCATGGTCTTTGCCGACGAACTGGACATCCATCTGTTGCCGAAGGTTGGCTATGCTTGGATGCCTAAAGGTACGCAAATGCCGGTGATGACCCCAGGGACGAATGAAAAGTACTATCTGGCGGGGGCCCTCGATCTGGCGACCGGTGTCCTGCTGCACTGTGTCGCAGCCCGCAAAACCAATATCCTGTTCCGTGATCTGCTGACTCGTCTTGATGCCTGCTATCCGGCGGAGCGGTATACACGGCTCTATGTGGTCGTCGATAACTACACCATTCATCACGCCAAGGCCGTGGAGCAGTGGCTGGCCGCCCACCCGCGGTTCACCCTGCTCTGGTTGCCGACCTATTGTCCGCGCGCGAACCCCATCGAGCGCGCCTTTGGTGATGTGCATGACCTGTGCACCCGCAATCATACGCGTAAACGCCTCCGGGATCTGGTGGCCGATGTCGCAGCGCATCTCCATCTCAATGGTCCCTGGCAGTACCAGCTGTCAGAACTCTACTATGAGCCGGCCGTCACCGCAGCGGTCGCGAAAATCACCTCCGCGGAACACCTAGCGGAACACCTAAAGGTTGCTGCGTGAGTGTACCAATCTTCTGTGGACTGATTTAGGAGGACGTATGGTATCTTCGCTGAAGACCCCGGTCTGGATATTCACCGCCCTTACTAGAGATCGCGGCACAGCGAAGGA
>Ga0137407_10002560_pt1 | contig 11924 bp, 13 predicted proteins | sample CZOMad2_2_16fung_FD_108410 | JGI IMG/M metagenome (GOLD analysis project Ga0137407, IMG submission 108410) | Vadose zone soil fungal communities from Angelo Coast Range Reserve, California, USA - CZOMad2_2_16fungal (Illumina Assembly) | ecosystem: Environmental > Terrestrial > Soil > Vadose...
CTATCTCGAGGCGGCGCGCAACTTCGGCGCGGGAACCGGACGGGTGACGCGCGACGTGCTGGTGCCGATGACCGCGTCGTCGCTCGCGGTGAGCGGGATCCTCATCTTTTCCTCGATGCTCGCGTCGTTCTCGATCCCGCTCATGATGGGTCGGGGCGGGGGGCCCCAGATGCTGATGATCGACGTCTACTATCGCTTCGGCCAGCACGGCGACTTCGCCACCGCCTCGGCGCTCGGCGTGGTGGCGTACCTGCTGGCGATGGGCGCGGCCCTCGTCTACGTCCGGCGACTGACGGCGGGGCGGCATGCCTGACGTGCGGGTCTCCGGTCCGGCCCCTGGGCTCGGCCGCCTCGTCGGCCGAGCCGCCACACTGGCGATTGCGGCCTTCGTGGTCGCGGGGCCGCTGGCGAGCCTGGTGGTGTGGTCGCTGGCCGAGCGGTGGACGGCCGGCAGCCCCTGGCCCCAGCGCTTCGGGCTTCGGTACTGGGCGCGGATGGCGAGCGGCGACTTCCTGGAGCCGCTGCGCACCGGTCTCATGGTCGCGACGATGGTGACGGTGCTTGCGCTCATCCTGGCATTGCCGCTCGGCTACGCCCTGGCCCGCCTGGCCTTTCCCGGCCGAACGGTGGTGCTCCTGGTGTTCCTGCTCCCGCAGGCCTTTCCGCAGCTGCCCGTGTTCGCCAGCGCCACCCGCGAGTTCTACCGCTGGGGTCTGGCCGGCACCGTGCCGGGCGTGGTCCTCGTGCATCTGGTGGGCGCGCTCGTCTTCGCCGTCTGGACCATGACCGCGGTGTTCCGCGCCATCGCGCCGGAGCTGGAGGAAGCGGCCTGGAACCTCGGCGCCTCCACCACGCGCGCCTTCCTCGGGATCGCGCTCCCGCTCGCCGTGCCCGGCATCGTGGCCAGCGCCCTCCTCGTGTTCCTCTACTCGCTGGACGAGTTCACGGGGACGCTGCTGGTGGGGGCGCCGTTCGTCACCACGCTGCCGGTCTACATGTACACGGCGTCGGTCGGCTACGAGCTGCAGATCGCGTCGGTCACCGCGCTGGTGCTGATGGTCCCCGGCGCCGTGCTCCTGCTCCTGCTCGAGCGCTTCCTGCGTGCGGAGTACCTCGCCTTCTTCGGCCAGGTGTAGCGCTCGTGCTACGCTCCCGCCCATGACCAAGCGCGAGCGCGTGATGGCGGCGCTGCGGGGCGCGGCGGTGGACCGCGTGCCGCTGGCCTTCTGGCTGCACAACTTCGCCACCGAGAACTCGGCGAAGGGGCTGGCGGAGGAGACGCTCCGGCTCGCCCGCCGCTTCGACTGGGACTTCCTCAAGCCGCAGTCGCGCGCCCAGTGTTTCGCCGAGATGTGGGGGCTCACCTACGCGCCATCCGGCGAGCGCGCGCGGTCCTTCACGGTCACCCACGTGCCGGTCGCGGATGCGGGGGATCTCGCGCGGCTGGGTCCCGCCGATCCGCAAACCGGCGCGCTGGGCGAGCAGCTCGAGGCGCTGCGGCTCATCCGCGCCGCGGTGGGGCCCGACGTGCCGATCATCTGGACCGTCTTCTCGCCCATGATGGTCCTGCCCATGCTCTGCCGCGGCGGCCGCGATCACGCCCTCGCGCTGGCCCGCTCGGCGCCCGGCGAGACCGAGCACGCGCTCGGCGTGATGACGGACACGCTCGCCGAGTACGCGCGCGCCTGCCTGGCCGCGGGCGCCGACGGGCTCTTTTACGCCACGAATGTGGCTACCAAATCGCTCATGACCGCAGAGGAGTGCCGGCGCTGGCAGCGCCCCTGGGATCGGCGCGTGCTGGAGGCGGTGGCGGCGGCGCCCTTCAACCTGCTCCACGTCTGCGGGACCACTATCCACTTCGACGAGTTCGCCGACTATCCGGTGACGGCGTTCTCGTGGGCCATGGCTTCCGGCAATCCCAGCCTGGACACCGTGCACGTGCGCACTGGTCGCGCGGTGGTGGGCGGGCTCCCCGCCAAGCCCGAGATCGCCTCCATGACGGCCGACGATCTCGTGGCGCGCGCCCGGCGCGCTCTCGATGAGATGACCGGGCGCTGGCTTCTCCTTGGACCCGACTGCTCCATCAATCCGGATACACCCGAGCCGCTGCTGGACGCGGTGGGCGAGGCCGTCCGCGCCGGCCGCTGACGGCTCCGGGAGACTGTCATGGCGACTATCCACGTCAATGGCCGCGCGGTACAGGTGGCGCCCGACCCCGACACGCCGCTCCTCTGGGTGCTGCGCGAGGAGCTCGGGCTCACCGGGACCAAGTACGGCTGCGGGGCTGCCCAGTGCGGGGCCTGCACGGTGCACCTCGACGGTCAGGCGGTCCGCTCCTGCGTCACGCCGGTCACCGCGGCCGAGGGCCGGCGGGTCACCACCATCGAAGGCGTGTCGGGCAAGGTCGCGCAGGCCGTCCAGGAGGCGTGGAACCGGCTGGACGTCGTGCAGTGCGGGTACTGTCAGTCCGGCCAGATCATGTCGGCGGTGGCGCTGCTCTCGGAGGTCGCCAGACCGACCGACGCCGATATCGACGCGGCAATGACCGGCAACCTCTGTCGCTGCGCCACATATGTCCGCATCCGCGCCGCCATTCACGAGGCGGCGAAGACCTTGTGATGCCGAGCCGCCGCCAGTTCCTCGTGAGCGGGGCGGTCGCCGGGATGGAGCTCGTGATCGGCCTGCGCCTCGATCGGGCGTCCGCGCAGGGCGGGACGGCGGCGCCGGGGGTGCTCGCGCCCAATGCCTTCGTGCGGATCGCGCCGGACAATACCGTCACCATCATCGCGAAGCACATCGAGCTCGGACAGGGCGCGCATACCGGACTGGCCACCCTCCTGGCCGAGGAGCTCGACGCCGACTGGTCGCAGATCCGCGTGGAGGCGGCGCCCACCGACGTCGCGCGGTACAACAACCTGGCCTGGGGCCCGCTGCAGGGCACCGGCGGCAGCACGTCCATCGCCAATTCCTGGGAGCAGCTCCGCCGGGCGGGCGCCACCGCGCGCGCCATGCTGATCGCGGTGGCCGCGCAGCATTGGAAGGTGCCGGCCGGGGAGATCACGGTGGACCGAGGCGTCGTCGCGCACCCAACGACCGGCCGCCGCGCCACCTTCGGCGAGCTGGCGTCCGCCGCGGCCCGGCAGACGCCCCCGGCCCAGGTCACCCTCAAGGACCCGAAGGACTTCAAGCTGATCGGGCGCCACGCGCCCCGGGTGGACTCGCGCGCCAAGACAACCGGCTCGGCGGAGTACACCTACGACGTCCGCCTGCCCGACATGCTCACCGCCGTGATCGCGCGCCCACCCCGATTCGGCGCCACCGTGAAGTCGTTCGATGCCTCGGCGGCGCGACGGGTGTCCGGCGTGACCGACGTCGTGCCGGTCCCGTCCGGCGTCGCCGTGGTCGCGCGAGGCGCCTGGGCCGCCATCAAGGGCCGGAGCGCTCTGCGCATCGACTGGGACGAGACCGCCGCCGAGAGGCGGGGGAGCGCGGAGCTCTACGCCGCCTACCGTCTGCTCGCCGCGCAACCGGGAGCGCGGGCGCGCCGGCAGGGTGACCCGGAGGCGGCGCTGGCCGGCGCGGCCCGGGTGCTCGAGGCCGTCTATGAGTTCCCGTACCTCGCGCACACTCCCATGGAGCCGCTCGACTGCGTGGTGAGGCTCGGCGCGGACGGGTGCGAAGTCTGGCTTGCCTCCCAGGCCCCGATCATCGAGCAGCAGGCGGTGGCGGCGGTGTTCGGCCTCCCGCCGGACAAGGTGCGCGTCCACACCCTCCTCGCCGGCGGCAGCTTCGGCCGCCGCTCCACGGCGCGCGGCGACGTGGCGGTCGAGGCGGCCAGCGTCGCCAAGGCGCTGGGCGGCGCGCGGACGATCAAGCTCATCTGGACCCGCGAGGACGATATCCAGGGCGGTTCCTATCGGCCCCTCTACGTACACCGGCTGCGCGCGGGGCTGGATGCGAGCGGCCGCATCGTGGGGTGGGAGCACAGGATCGTGGGACAGTCTCTCGTCACGGGGACGCCCCTCGCCCCCTTTCGCGTGCGGGATGGGATCGATCTCACCTCGGTCGAGGGCGCCGCCAATCTGCGCTATGCCATCCCGAACATCGCCGTGGAGCTGCACACCACCACGGTGGGCATCCCCGTGCTCTGGTGGCGCTCGGTGGGCAGCACGCACACCGCGTACTCCACCGAAACCTTCCTGGACGAGCTGGCCCGCGCCGCCGGCCGTGATCCCGTGGACGCGCGCCGCGCCTTGCTGCAGGGCCATCCCCGTCACCTGGGCGTGCTGGAATTAGCTGCGCGCCAGGCTGGATGGGGCCAGCCGCTGCCGCCCGGGCGCGCGCGGGGCGTGGCCCTGCACGAGTGTTTCGGGACCGTCGTGGCCCAGGTGGCCGAGGTGTCGCGCGACGGCGATGGCCTCCCCAGGGTCGAGCGCGTCGTCTGCGCGGTGGACTGCGGCATCGCGGTGAACCCCGACGTCGTGCGCGCGCAGATGGAGGGCAGCATCGGCTTCGGCCTCGGCTCGGCACTCTGGAGCGAGATCACCGTGGTCGGCGGGCACGTGCAGCAGTCCAACTTCCACGATTTCCGGATCCTGCGCATCGACGAGATGCCGCGCGTCGACGTGCACATCGTGCCCTCGGCGGCGCCGCCCACGGGGGTCGGTGAGCCTGGCGTGCCGCCCATCGCGCCGGCGGTCGCCAATGCGTGGCTCGCGCTCAGCGGCCGCCCGGTCCATCGCCTACCGTTTTCCCGGCTCGCTGCCGGCGGCGAAAGGCCCTGATGACCGCGTGCTCCCGGGGAGGGTACGCGGCCGTCGCCGCCGCCATCGCCGTCACCGCGGTCGCCGGCGTCGGCGCCCCTCGCGCCGCCTTCGCTCAGGACGGCGCCGCGCTGCGCGGGCCCGAGGCCTTCGCCTCCATCGTGGATCGAACCCAGCGCTCGATTGCCCTCTTCGTCGAGGCCGGCAAGGTCTTCCAGCATCCGCGCTGTCGGAATTGCCACGCCGGAGACGATCGCCCTCGGCAGGGCGATGAGGGACAGCCCCACCAGCCGGCGGTGCGGCGCGGCGCCGATGGCCTCGGCGCGCCCGGCCTCCGCTGCCCGGCCTGTCATGGGGACGCCAACTACGACGCGGTCGGCATGCCCGGCCTCGCCGGCTGGAATCTCGCGCCGGCCTCCATGGGCTTGCGAGGGCTCCCCCTCTCCGGGATCTGCGTCCAGCTCAAGGACCCAGACAAGAACGGCGGCCGGAGCATCGACGATCTCGTCACCCACGTGACGAAGGATCCGCTCGTGATCTGGGCGTGGGCGCCGGGAAAGGGGCGCCGGCCTCCCCCGGGGACGCACGGGGCCTTCGCGGCGCTGATCCAGGCATGGGCCGACACCGGGGCCGAGTGTCCGCGCGTCCCCTAGCAGGCGGCTGAAAAGGGCCCATCTGCGTCGTTGGCGCCCTCGGCCGCACGCTCAAGAGCCGCCTGCCGGTATTCCAGCCGCCTGCTAGAGCTGGAAGCGGGCGGTGATCTCCTCGGGACGCTCCGAGTAGGGCGGGATCTCCTCGGCGGGATCGAAGGCGATGGGCAGCACCAGCAGCGCGGGCGCGCGGGCGGCTCGCGCCGCGTCCAGCGCCCCCGCGAGCGCGCCCGGCTCCGTCACCGTCTCCACCCGCGCGATGCCGGCGGCCCGCGCCAGGGCCGGCCAGTCCACCGGCGCCGCCGGCAGTGCCTGCCCGCCGGACGACTCGTAGTGCCCGTTGACCCAGAGAATGATGGTGAAGTTGGCGGGCCGCGCCGCCGCCACCGTGGCGAGGACATTGGGGCTCATCAGAAGGGAGCCGTCGCCCTCCAGTGCCACCACGTGGCGGTCCGGACGGGTCAAGGCGATCCCCAGTGCGAGCGGAATGGCCGCGCTCATGGAGTCGCAGAGGGCGAAGACGGGCGAGCGCACCCGCAGGTGCGGCAGCCATCGCGCATTGGCGCCGAGACACGAGACCAGCACGTCGTCCGCGCGGAGCCAGGCGACGAGGGCCTCGAGGAAGGGCTTGCGGCCGGTCACGCGAGATCTCCCCCGCTGATCAGGAGCACATAGGGCGCGCGCGAGGCGGCGGCCGCCTCCACGCCCGAGCGCACCTGGGCCGCGAGGTCTCCGGCCTTGTCGGCGAGCGCGTAGGTCAGCCCCCAGGCCCGCAGGGTGGCCTCGGTGACCTTGCCCTTGGGCTCGTGGTAGTAGATGGGATCGCGCGCGTCGCCGCGCAGTGACACGATGAAGAAGCACGGGAGGCGGTAGAGCGCGACCAGCCCGCCGAGAATGCCGCCGCAGTTGAGCAGCCCGGCGTTCTGGATGAGCACCGCGCCGCGGCCGCCGGCGAGGTTGGCGCCACAGGCCACCGCCACCGCCTCCTCCTCGCGCGCCACGTCCACCGTGCGGATGCGGGGCGAGCGGCGCACCTCCGCCATGAGCCGGCCGATCCAGGTGTCGGGCACGGACGCCGCCAGCGTCACGCCGGCGGACTCGAGCCCGGCCACGATGCGCGCCGCGCCGGTCACTCCGGAGCCCCGGCGCTCGTGAGGACCATGAACGCGTCGGCGGGCAGGAGGAGATGCACCGTCTGCCCCGATGCCAGCGGCATGGGCGCGGGCTCGACCACGAAGACGAGCACGCGCTGGCCGTCGCCCATCCTCGCCGTCACTTCCGTCTGGGCCCCCTGATAGACGAGCCCCTCGACCCGCGCCTCCACCACGTTGTCCCCCGGTCCCGCCGCCAGGCGCACGCGCTCGGGCCGGATCGCGAGGTCGACCTCCTCCCCCGCCCGCAGCGCGCGGCCCGCGACCACGTGGACGGTGGCCCCACCGCCCAGCGCCACGCGATCCCCTCCGCAGGCGATGCCATGTAGCACGGTGGAGGCGCCGATGAAGTCGGCCACGAAGCGCGTGGCGGGGCGCTCGTAGATCGCGCGGGGGGCCCCGAGCTGCTCGATCCGCCCATGGCTCATCACCGCGATCCGGTCGGAGAGCCCGAGCGCCTCCGTCTGATCGTGCGTGACGAACACGGTGGTGATGCCGACCGCCTGCTGGATGGCGCGCAGCTCGTCGCGCATCTCCTCGCGGAGCTTGCGGTCCAGCGCGGCCAGCGGCTCGTCGAGCAGCAGCACGCGCGGCCGGTAGACCAGGGCGCGCGCCAGGGCCACGCGCTGCTGCATGCCGCCGGACAGCTCCACCGACCGCTGGCGCTCGCGACCCTCCAGGCGCACCAGGGCGAGGGCCTCGACGACCTTCCTGTGGATCTCCGCGCTGGAGACACGCCGCTCGCGCAGCCCGAAGGCCACGTTCTCGAAGACGGACAGATGCGGGAAGAGGGCGTAAGACTGGAACACCACCCCGAGGCCGCGGAGGTGCGCCGGGCGGCCGGTCACGTCCTCGCCGTCGATGAGGATGCGCCCCGCGGTGGGCTCGACGAAGCCCGCGATCAGGTTGAGCGTGGTGGTCTTCCCGCAGCCCGATGGGCCGAGGAGGGAGAGGAACTCGCCCTCGAGCACCGCGAGGTCGAGCGCCTCCACCGCGCGCACGCTCCCATACGCGCGGGTGCAGCCCTGGAGCTCTACCACAGCCTTTGGCACCGCCTTTGGCACCGCCTTGGCCATATCAGTGCTGGAGGAAGACCCGGCCGAGGCCGAGATAGCGGTCGGCGAGCCAGACCAGGAGGAAGGTGGCCAGGATGAAGAGGCTCGACAGCGCGGCGATGGTGGGGTCGGTGTAGTTGACCACGTAGGTGAACATCGCCACCGGCAGGATCTCGGTGACGCGGTTCGAGATGAAGAGCGAGACCACGAACTCGTTGGCCGACACCACCACCGCGAACAGGAGCGCGGCGAAGAGGCCCGGCCGCAGCAGCGGCAGGGTCACCCGGAAGAACGTGCGCCACGGTGGCGCCCCCAGGCTCGCCGCCGCGCGCTCGAGGGTCGGATCCAGGTTCCGCACGCTCACCCACACCGAGCGCACCACGAACGGCAGGACCAGGGCCACGTGGGCGACGATGAGGACCACACGGCTCCGGAGCAGGCCGGCGGCGGCGGCGAGGATGAGAAAGCCGAGGCCCGCCGCCACCCCCGGCACCACCAGCGGCGAGAGCAGCAGCCCGGCCCAGAGGTTCGGCGCGCGCAACCGGCCGCGCTCCAGCGCCAGCGCGGCCAGGGTGCCGATGGGCAGCGCCAGGGCCACCGCGCCGCCGGTCACCACCAGGCTATTGAGCGCCGCACGCTGGAACTGCGGATAGGTGAGGACGTTGACGTACCAGCGCCACGAAAAGCCCGCGGGGGGAAACGAGAGAATGGCGGTGGGGTTGAAGGACACCGCGATCACCACGACGGTGGGAAGAGTCATGAAGGCGACAAGGGCCAGCACGGCCAGGCGCAGCATCATGCCGCGCGGCGGGCGGTGAGCCGCCCCAGCCCCGTGAGGAGCGCCAGCGTGAGAGCGAGCGCCAGCATGGCGAAGGCCGCCGCGCCGGGCCAGTTGAAGGAGTCGAGCCCCAGGTCCTTGACCACGTTGGCGATCATCTTGACCTTGCCGCCGCCGAGCAGCTCGGGCGTGGGGAAGGCGGAGAGGGTCCAGGCGAAGACGATGAGGCCGCCCGAGACGATACCCGGCATGGACAGCGGCAGCGTCACGCGGCGGAAGACGCGCGCGGGGGAGGCCCCGAGGCTTGCCGCCGCCCGCTCGTAGACGGGGTCGATGTGGCTGAGCGCGGCGGCGAGGATAAGGATCATGGTGGGCATGGAGAAGTGGACGAGGCCGACGAGGACGCCGCGCTCCGTGAAGAGCATGGGGATGGGCCAGGTGATCACGGTATTGCCGAGCACCAGCACCCACGCGTAGGTGCGGACGATGGCGCCGGTGAAGAAGGGCGCCAGGGTGAGGATCAGGAGGGCCGAGCGCACGCGGCGCGACGGCGTGCGCGCGAGCGCGTAGGCCACGGGATACGCCAGAATCAGAGTGAGCCCGGTGGTCAGCGCGCTCAGGATCAGCGTGTCCCGCACCGCGTCCACATACTGCCCCGCCAGCACCGCGCGGAAGTTGGCGAGGGTGAGTCCGCCCGTCTGCAGCGAGCCCGGCACGAACTCCAGCAGGCTCCACCGGAACAGGGCGGCGAGGGCCGCCCCGAACACGGCGAGCACGACGAAGGCGGGAGTGAGGAAGAACCTCACTTCTTGACAATATTGGCGGTGAACCACTCGCGCCAGAGCGGCAGGTTCTTGCCCCGCGCTTCGTCGTTCATGATGTAGCCGCGGCTCTTCCACTCCGCCACGGTGGTGAAGATGCCCGGCTGCCCCTTGAGGCTGGCCGGCACCCCGGCGCCGAGGTTCACGGGACCGGCGCGCAGCGCCTTGACCAGCTCACCCTGGATCTCCCGGGACAGCGCGATATTGATGAACTGATGGGCGGCCTCCGACTTCTTGGTGCCCGCCATGACCCCGAGCGTGTCGATGCCCACGATGCCCGGGTAGTCCGCCGGCTGCACCACCTTCACCGGGATGCCTTGCTCCTGGAGATGATAGGCGTTGACGGAGAGCATCACCTGCACCGGCGCTTGGCCCGTCTTCATGAGGTCCTGGCTCTGGGCGTCGGTGGAGTAGAAGGCCGCGATGGACTCCTTGATCTGCTTGAGCTTGGCCTCGCCCTTCTGCCAGCTCACCTCATTGCCCCCCTCCATGAGGGCGGCGATGGTGATGATGTGCGAGGGGTCGAAGTCCGGCAGGGCGATCTTGCCCTTGAGCGAGGGCTTCCAGAGATCGGACCACTTGGTAATGTCTTCCTTTACCAGGTCCGGCCGGTACACCACGGTGTAGACGTAAGCCCAGGTGCCCAGGTGGAAGTCACTGCGGATGGCCTCCGGGGCGATCTCCTTGGCGTTGGGAATCTTCGCCATGTCGAGCTTCTCGTAGAGCCCGTCGGAGATGTAGAGCCGCGCCACGTGGGTGGTGGTGAAGTTGAGGTCCACCAGCGGGTTGCCCTTGGCCACGCGGGCCTTGGCGAGGCGGTCGATGGTGCCGCCCACCTCGAACTCCACCGGCATGCCGGTCTTGGCGGTGAACGCCTTGCCGATCACCTTTTCCACCGTGTCCTTCCAGTTGCCGCCCCACACGCTCACCACGAGCGCGTTCTGGGCAAAGGCGGCGGGCGCCGGGGCCACCACCGCGAGCAGGGACACGACGATCGCGACGACGGTACGAGCGCGCATAGCGGGTCTCCTCATGCGGGTTTCGGAGCGTGGGTCCCGGCGGGCCCGTGGGCGGCCGCCTCGATGGCCTCGACGATGAGGTGGTAGCCGGTGCACCGGCAGAGGTTGCCCGCGAGCATCTCACGGATCTCCTCGCGCGTGGGGCTCGGGTTCTGGCGCAGGAAGGCCTGCGTGGTGACCAGGATGCCCGGCGTGCAGTAACCGCACTGGAGTCCGTGCTTGTCCTGGAACGCCTGCTGGAGCGGACTGAGCCCGTCCGCCGGCGCGAGGCCCTCGACGGTCGTGATGCTCCGCCCCGCCGCCTGGACCGCCAGCATGAGACAGGCGCGGATGGGCTCCCCGTCGAGCAAGACGGTGCACGCGCCGCAGACGCCATGCTCGCAGCCCAGATGGGTGCCGGTGAGGTCGAGCACCTCCCTGAGGAAGTCGGCCAGCGAGAGCCGGGGCTCCGCGGCGCCCTCCCGCGCCTGCCCATTGACGGTGAGCCGCACCGTGCGCGTCATGCCGCCCTCTCGCAGCGCTCGAGCGCCGCGGTCAAGGTGCGCTCCGCGAGCACGGCCGCCACCTCGCTCCGATAGCGCGCGGAGGCATGGAGATCCCCATCCGGGCGCAGGGCCGCGGCGGCGGCGCGCGCGGCCTCGCGAATCCGCTCGGCGCTCGGCGTCTGATCGGTGAGCAGCGCCTCCGCCGCGCTGCCCCGTACCGGCGTGCCGCCCACGCCGAACAGCGCGAGCCGCGCGCCGGCCACGCGCCCGCCGTCGTCCAGCCACAGGAGAGCGGCGGCGCCGACCAGAGCAAAGTCGCCGTGGCGGCGAGCCACCTCGGCGAAGCCCCAGCCCGCGTCGGGCCGCGGCACGGAGAACCGCACCTCCGTGACCAGCTCGTCGGGGCGCAGCGAGGTGGTGAGCGGCGCCCGGAAGAGCTCGCCCGCCGGGATCACGCGCTCGCCGGCGGCGCCACGGGCCACCGCGGCGCCGTCGAGGCAAAGGAGCAGGGCGGGCAGCTCGGAGGCGGGATCGGCATGGGCCACGCTCCCCGCCACCGTGCCGCGGTTGCGGATGGCCGCATGCCCCACCGCGCGCAGCGCCTCCGCCATCAACGGCAGGCGCGCGCCCGCCCAGCGCTCGACCCCGGCCTGCCGCTTCAGCGCGCCGATGTGGACCCGGCCCTCGGCCTCGCGGAGATGATCGAGCTCCGCCACGCCGTTGATGTCCACCAGGACGGCGGGGCGCGCGAGACGGAGATTGAGCATGGGCACCAGGCTCTGGCCGCCCGCCAGCACCTTGGCGTCGTCGCCGTGCTGGGCGAGCGCGGCCACCGTCTCGACGATCGTGGCCGGCGCGAGATACTCGAACGGCGCGGGCTTCATGGCCGATCTCCCCTGGGCCCGGCCTTCGCGCGCGCGGCGGTGATGAGGTCGAGCACCGTGGAGGGCCCGAGCGGAGCGCGCGTCACCCGCACGCCGAAGGGCGACAGCGCATCCTCCACCGCATTGGCCAGCGCGGCGGGCGGCGAGATCGCGCCCCCCTCGCCGATGCCCTTGATGCCCAGCGGGTTCCGCGGCGAGGGGTACTCGAGGTGCACGGTCTCGATGGGCGGCAGCTCCATGGCGGTGGGCACGAGATAGTCCATGAAGGTGCCGGTGAGGAGCTGGCCCTGCTCGTCGTATACCATCTCCTCGAGCAGC
>Ga0137407_10002562_pt1 | contig 11922 bp, 7 predicted proteins | sample CZOMad2_2_16fung_FD_108410 | JGI IMG/M metagenome (GOLD analysis project Ga0137407, IMG submission 108410) | Vadose zone soil fungal communities from Angelo Coast Range Reserve, California, USA - CZOMad2_2_16fungal (Illumina Assembly) | ecosystem: Environmental > Terrestrial > Soil > Vadose zone...
AAATTTATTCGGGCGACCTGAACAAACTTGTGAATGAACGACTAAAACCAAACTACAAAAATGTTTGGCTCGTAGGCGGAGCAATGCTTGCCAAAGATTTCATTCGTGTAAAATTGGCGGACGAAATAAGGTTGTCAATTATACCTATTATTTTGGGTGACGGGACACTGTTTTTTGATCACATAGGACAAGAACAAGCATTACACCTGAAAGACGTAACAGCCTACAAAAGCGGAATGGTGGAACTATGTTACGAAATAAGAAAATAATAGAATGTTCCAACGGACTGAAAAGAACACTGCATATAAAATCAATCAATCAGATCGGAAACCAGGCTCAAATCTTCTAAAAAACGGTTTGAGAACTGTCTAGTCCCAGGCACTAGAGAATATTACAAGGTTTTTTTGTTTACAATAATTTTAATTCCTTATTAGTTGTTGATCCCCGATCGCTGAGTCCCGCAAAACTGAATTTTGCGCAGGCGTGTATGGCGAAGACTCAGCGGAGAAGAAAAAGTGTTAGATACAAAAAGGCGGTGATATACGTGCAATAACTTCACGACGAAAAGCACGAACCGCTAAGATGCGGTTTGGCGCTATGGCGGGGCGACGAATATATTCTCAACTTTTTGTTCGCTATTGGGCTTCAGTTCCAGCCGACGAATAACGCCAAGCAGTAGTTCTTATCATCAACATTTGTAACTTTATTCAGCAGCAGTTACGGGCTGACGATTTTCAAATGCCGCCACATCGCCAGGCCGTAACCGTTGTGCGTCAGTTTGACTAACTTCATAACGTTTAAAAAGTATGTAAAAAAACTTTGACATTATTAATAACTCATTTTATGAAAACCATATTTCAACTATTAATTATTTTATTTTTTTCAACTAATGCCTATACACAGGACGTGACTGATTCAGTAGCACTAAGACAATCATTAGACAAAGCGACGGCTACTATTAGAAATGCTTTTGAGAAAGGTGATGCAGCTTTAGTGGGACAATTGCATAGTCCCAATGTTATAAAATATTTTGGTGGGAATAATGTAATAATTGGTAGAGCGGCAGTAGAAAAAGGAGCACGAGAATGGTTTCAAAATTCAAAGGTAGAATTTATTGAAAACACTGTTGAGAATACAGAATTTATTGGAAAAATTGCAATACAGACAGCGATTTTTTCAATCAAAACGACTCCGAAAGATGGAGGGAAGTCTTCCGTAGGCAGAGGACGCTCTATGGTAATTTATACCCAGGACAAAAGTAGTCCGACTGGTTGGTTGACAATACGTGAAATTGTACAAGAAGGACCACCTAAAAAAGAATGACCAATAACACTTAAAATGCTAAAAACCGAACGCACAACAAGCATTGCCGCAATTCGGGCGGACAGTTATATTCTAAGCATTATTTCGCTATAAATCATTTGTCATCGGCTTGACCGAATATTAATCGGCTTTGTAGTCATAAGAAAAATTCGTTTCTTTAATCAGCAGTATCACTCGGCGGAAATAGCAACAAATTCCCAAACTGCGGCAATGCTCGACGTCGGCTGAAAGCATATACGAAATTCAATCTAAGGAAAGAGAGATTTTATCTCCAGGTTTTTTATCCTTGATTCTTAACATTAAAATACTAGACAATGACAAAATATCATTTCCTTCTGTCGGGTATGTTAATACTTTCTATACCACTTCGTCCTTTTCCCGGAGCTTATGATAACATCAATTCGGGGAACCATAGTTCAGAACCAATCTATCATCTTGCTTTTGCCAGTTTTGGTCCTTTGAACGATGATATTTTTATCGCGGATGCAGATGGCAATCATGCCAAACTGCTACTCCCGAATCCTGCGAATGATTATAATGCCTCTTTTTCGCATGATGGTAAATGGATAGTGTTTACATCAGAACGAAATGGTTCTGCAGATATTTATCGTGTACATCCCAATGGATCCGGGTTGGAACAATTAACTGATGATCCATCGTTTGATGACCAGGCTGCTTTTTCACCCGATGGGAAAAAAATTGCATTTGTTTCAAGCAGAAACAGACAAGCTGATATTTATATATTAGAGATAGCAACAAAAAAATTAACCAATATTACTAACCATCCTGCTGGTGATTTTCGTCCTTCCTGGTCTCCTGACGGAGAATGGATTGCTTTCTCTACAGACCGTGATTCCAAAAAGCCAATGCCAGTATTTACATTATGGCATTCTACTGAAATCTATACCATTCGTGTTGATGGGTCAGAGATAAAAAGAAGGACACAGCTGGATGCATATGCCGGCAGCCCTTGCTGGTCGCCTGATGGAAAACAAATAGTATTTTATGAAGCGGCTTTACAACAGGTGCGCAATATGAATACTGTTATGAAAGTAAATGCAACTACACAGCTTTCTGTCATCAATGTTTCCGACAATACAAAGCAAACCATTACAAAAGATACGGGCGAAAAGATTTACCCGAGGTGGTTTGCCGATGGCAGCATAGCTTATGTAACCTGGGGGGAAACCCCGGGTATCGTATTTACAAATGGCAAAACGGGATTAAAGGGAAATTTTGAAAACCCATCGTGGTCAATTGATGGCAAAAACATGCTTTTTCATCGCGAAGTAAATTCCGGGTGGCCGCCATATTATAAATTGTATAGTCGTGATCCACAATTTCAATTGATTCGCGCTGGTGTATTTCCTTGCTACTCACCTTCGGGTACCTACCTTATCTGCAACGATAAAACTGCAGGCATTCATCATAATCAAATAATGCGGATGAGTGCAGATGGCACTAACCGTTCTATCTTGTTTGGCGATTCAATAAAAAGTGCATTAGCCCCGGTATGGTCGCCGCAAGGAGATAAAATTGCTTTTGGCTTTGGCCGTTATTTTCAAAGCCTTCAGGGGCCTGCTATTGGTGATATAGCAATCATTAATAGTGATGGAAGCCATTTAGAAGTCCTTACTGATGGGAAAGGTAATTATGGTTTTCCATCGTGGTCGCCCGATGGAAAAAAGATTGTTTACCGTGGAGCAACCGATAGCATTATGGGTTTGTTTATCGTTGATGTGGAAGCAAAAAAAATCACAAGACTTACAACCAATAGCCATGATAATTTTCCAGTTTGGTCGCCGAAAGGAGACCTGATAGCATTTACCGGTAAACGAGAGGGCAACTATGATATTTATACCATTAAGCCGGATGGAAGCAATTTAAAAAGGTTGACCACAGACCCGGGAAATGAAGCTCATAGTGTGTGGTCGTCTGATGGCAAATGGATTGCTTTCAGCAGTGGCAGAACCGGTTTTAAAGATGAATCAGCATTACATCCGTACAATCCCCAACCTTACGGCGAAATATGTGTAATGCATGCTGATGGTTCAGATGTAAGGGTATTAACCGATAACCAGTATGAAGAAGCAACACCGGCATGGATGCCACTGAAATAAAAGAAATAAAATACTGAGAACTTTATTACTCAAGCGTCATTTCATTTTTTTATTTTATTGGAGTCACTGTTGCAGTTATGTCCCAAAGACCATTAATCTTTATTGTCTGGACATGATCGTTGTAATTGCCAAACACAAGTTTTGATGGAGCGCCATCTATCGGTGCCTCCGGCAACATAATTACCTGTTATCATATTCGTATAAGAATATTTTGGGGTTTTTGCTCCTATATGTTTAAGATCAAGCGATATGCAGTCTCCTACCGGAACAATATAAAATACTCCGTCTACAGTTGCGATATTCATGAGTCCGGTATCGTCGGGTATCCATGTTGCAGATGTTGTGCCGTTAGTACGTCATTCACGACACAAATAAAAAATTTATTATTGGATATCAAATATTGCTAATCCAGTCCCGCGCACTTATTCTTTTGAGATTTTTTTTTGGTATAGTATACTTCCGGAACAGCTTTATACAGCTATCACTTTTTTGTGTAATAATTTCAGGGCAATGGTTTAAAAAAAATCAATTGATTATTATTTCTTGCTATAACCAATATTTTAATTCCATTAATATAGTTTATCCATTTTGCGTCCCTGAATTCCCCATCTATTTCCGAAAAACCGGATAGCACATTAAAATGCTTTGAATTCTTATCGTAGTCAAAAACTGTGGGGTTCATCGCATCATAGCGCCCTTCATAAGGTAACACGCCATAAAAATTGCCTGACGCAAGGAAATTATTTTTATTTCCTGCAGGGAAAGAAACAAATGAAAAAATCGGCGATAATTGTAAACTCTCTGGCAAATCGCTTCTGATAAAATTTCCTTTCCCGTCGTTGATAAAACAGGATGAGCTTAATGTTTCAACCTGCAGCTCCGTGCAATCTTTAAGTAAATCTCCAAACAGGTATTGAACGGTTTTGCCAGCTACTTCGTCATAACTCAGGTGTACATGCTTTAATGCAGGCAAAGCCAGTTCCAATTGATCTTTCCCAAGAAAAGGATATTCATGGCCATTGATAATATAGGTCATAATTTGTTCAACAGATCCGTTGAGATCAAAATCCTTTACATATAATTTCAAAGCCCCATCCTTGCCGGCGTATAATTTTGAATTATGCCCCCAATTACCAGCTAAAATATCCGGATATCCATCCCCGTTAATATCTGTTGGGTAAACAGTTTGCCACAGACCTGTTGATTTACTAATTTCGCCCGCTTTGAATATCCCCTTATTATTGAGAAAAATTTTTACTCCCATCCATTCACCGGCAACTATCAGGTCATTCCAGCCATCATGATTCACGTCAGTAAAAGCTGCGGATGTAACCATTCCGGTTTCATCCAATGCAATAACAGAATCATTTGCCACGGTAAAATGGCCCTTGCCATCATTTAATAAAAGATAGGAGGGTTCTTTTTTATATCCGTATTTCTTTGCAGTGGAGATCCCGCCAACAAAAATATCATTATAACCATCTTTATTTATATCTGCAATTGCGACACATGATTTGTTTTTCAAAATCACGGGCAATGCATTTACTGATTCGGTGAAATGCCCCTTGCCATCATTCATGTATAAATGATCTTCGAGATTTGGATCCCCGTCATCATATTCATTTCCGCCACTCACGACATACAGATCGGGATAGTCATCATTGTTCGCATCAAAAAAAACAGCATCCACCTCTTCGCTTTCTTTGTTTTTTTTGAAAACGCTTGTATCTGATTTTATGAATTGTCCTGTTTTGGTTTGAATCATAAGGCTACCTGGTTGTCCTTTTGCACCGCAAACAAATATATCATCCAGCCCATCTTTATTGATATCAGCGACGGTCAGCTTAGGTCCTCTGGTGGATTCCATGTGTGGGATAAGATACTGGGTCTTAAAATCTATAAAATTATCTTCATCATGCTTCCAATCAGCATGGACTTGTTTGCTGATATCTTCCACCATTGCTTTTTTGGCAGGGAAGAAAAGTTCATAATTAAAATGTCGTATTGCTTCATTTTGTTTAAATCTGATTTGTTGATTGGAATGTACATTTTTTAGTAACTGATAATTTTGATTTGGCCATACCACCAATATGCTATCCGCTGAAGACAAACTATCCAGGCCAAAATGCAAGCGGGGTTCTGACGATGACATAAAACCTCTCGTTAGCATTAATTGCTGGTATTGCATTTTTGTACCTGTAAAAACATATGCTTTGACACCAATACCAAAAGTATTTAACCCATCACCTTTGAAGGATAATGAAAGATAATTTTTCTTCAATGCATTGTTTTTAAGGAGTACAGCCGGAGCATTCAGACAATTGATCACTATATCCTGATTGCCATCATTATCGAGATCTGCATAAGCTGCACCATTAAAGAATCCTTTCATGTCACCTGTTCCCCAATCTTCACTCATGTCTTTAAAATCCAGATGCCCGTCACCTTTGAATAAATAAGGATGTGAAGATCCATCCGGCATTTTATCCAGCATCGCTTTTTGATAGTTGTCCACACTTCCAAAGCTCTCAGGGTTTTTGAGATTGGAAAAGAACATAATAAAATCCAGGTCCAACGGGCGTTTTACAATGCCGCTGGAAATAAACAGGTCTTTATTTCCATCGTTATCAAAATCTGTAAACAGCGGACTCCAGCTCCAATCTGTTGCTGATATGCCACTGATTAATCCGACATCGCTAAAGCTTATTCCATTGCCATTATTTCTTTGCAGGCAATTTTTCGAGTATTGATTTTGATAACCATTTTTTGTAATTTTTTGAGTATAAGTATCGAGATGTTCGCCATTCCCATAGGTTTTTAATATTTTCTCATCTCCGGGAAGCATGTCAGCTGTAATTACATCCAATTGGCCATCGTTATTAAAATCTGCAATATCGTTACCCATGCTATAACGGCTGTAATGCCTGAAATGACTTGCACCACTTTCTGAAAAAGTTCCATTACCATTATTTATATAGTAGTAATCGTTTTCATGAAAATCATTTCCTACATAAATATCTTCCCATCCATCATTGTTCAAATCAGCAACAGCAATGCCCAATCCATAACACAGGCTGCTTTGATAAATTCCTGCCTGCGAAGAAATATCAGTAAACTTTCTTTGACCGTTTACCAGGTCATTCCGATATAATCTTTCACCGGAATTAGGATCAAATTTGCGCCGGTTGCTGGTATCTATAATAAATTGATTGGGATGTTCTGATTGATTAAGAATGAAACAATCCAGGTCGCCATCATGATCATAATCAAAAAAAACAGCCTGGGTTGAGAACCCTGAAAAGTTTAGAGCATATGTTTCTGAGTTTTCAGTGAAAATGCCGTTTCCATTATTAATAAATAATTCATTATGCCCTTTTAAACCGTGCATATTGGCGATAGCGCACACATAAATATCCAGCAAACCATCTCCATTTACATCTGCCATTGTTACACCGGTACACCAATCTGAAGTGCCTGCCACGCCTGCTTTTGATGTAATATCTTCAAATTCAAAATTGCCTTTATTCAAATATAATTTATTATGCCCTTTGCTGTTGGATGTGAAATAAATATCCGGCAACCCATCATTGTTGATATCTCCGATCGCAACGCCGCCTCCATTGTAGTAATAAATATAATTCAGGATGCCTAGATTTTGCCTGTCTTCAAGATTGTTTGCAAATTGAATATGCGTTTGAGAGGAAGTCAGGCTCTTAAATATTTTATCTGGTTGATTGCATGAATAAAGAATCAATGACAAGAGGTACAGCAGATATCTTTTTTTTGCAGACATAAAAATATTTGGCGGACATAAGCTATGAAAAATTACAGTGACATGTCCGGAAACGTTGAATTTATTTGCCGGTTTTATTGATCGCATTCACAAATCTGAAAATTGCTTCTTCATTATCTTCATAATCGATTAATTTTTTTTCAGCGGAATATAAGAACATAGAAGGATACTTACGGGGTTTAAACTTTGCTATGAATTGATTTAGATTATCCCGTAACAGGATTACGTTCTTTTGAACTTTCAATTGTGCCCATATATAATCATAAAACGATTTATTTTATCCTGATCATCCAATGATATAAGGTAAACTGACGCTTTTTTAAATGATTTATACTGCTTGTCTAAATTTTTGACAGCGCGTTGGCAATGGTCGCAATCAGAATCAAAAAAAACAAAGAATAAAAGTTTGCCATGGGGCAAATTTTTATTTGTAAATGCGCTTTTATCAAGTCGGGAAAACTCAAACTCAGGCAACGTTTGTGCAGGAATTTGTCCAAAAGAACAATTACCACTGAACAGGAGTATAATCAGTGAAGAGAATACATTTTTCATGATCGAGGAACAGTTGAATATTAGAAATAAAAGGGGGAAAGTGGAAACATTCCCCCTGGTAATTGAAAATTGTATCAACTACCTGCTTTGCCAATAACTGCTAACTTTTCGAATTGACATGTAAAAAAATATTTTTTACTTCTTACTGTTTTTTGACAGATCCCAAATAGTCAATGATTTTATCACGGCATTTCCTCCATTTGCAAAGAGCGATAAACCATTTGCATCTTCATCGGGGAAAATATAAGTTGATATTGCCTTTTCACCTTCATTGAAGAAGACTTCAAGAGTAGATTTGTCGACGAGGATTTGAATCCTGATAGCATTTTCATCCTGCTCCATATCAACCGGCAGTGTTAATTTCTCCTTGTTTATTTTTGCATTTCCTGAAAGGCTTTTGTCGATATAAAGCTGTTTGTTTTCGCTGTTGTATCCTACTATCGTTTCGTTTATCGCCTTGTTGTCCTTTCCCTTTTTTCTGGCAATCTTAAAACCGACATCTGTTCCCGGTTTGATAGATAAAACCGCATCGATCCAGTACGAATTTCCAGGCATCTGCTGCAACTCTTTTTCAGCGTTTTCAATTTTTACATCTTTTTGCCTGATGATCTTATTACCGGAAATTTTGTCCAGATTATTTTGAATTACAGACGATGGTTTTTGGATAAGCTTTATTCCATTTTTTGTTTCTTTCAAACTAAGATCTCTCGGAATAGACATTTGTCCTCTCCATGGCGATGTTTCCTGGGGAGGTGGCACCAACCATCCAATGAGTATCTTTTTATTTTCCGGCAGGTTATTCCATGGAATCGCGGCATAAAAACAATCTCCTTCATCAACGATGAATGCAGTATCTGTTGGATTGTTGTTTTTAAAAATTTTGCCGTCAAAATCACCCACAAAATATTCCATAAAAGGGTGTTTCGATCCTCCAAAGGAGATCATTAAAACCCATTTTTTCTTTCCTGCTTTGCCATCAACAGGTAATTCCAATAACGAGGGGCATTCCCATATGCCTTTTATATGACTTGGAGAACCGAACTCACTTAATAAATCCCAGTTTTTCAGATTATCAGAAGTATAGAACAAAACTTTATTTTCATGTGGGGATGCTACGACCATCAGCCATTTTTGTAACATTTCATTCCAGGTCACATTCGGATCGCGGAAATCTTTTTTTTGCAAATCAATTACCGGGTTGTTTTCATAATTGGTAAATGTTACACCTCCATCATTGCTGTAAGCAATGAACTGTGATTCCTTTTTCAGGTTCGGTTGATCTGCAGTGTACACAGCAACGATGCAGCTTTTGTTTTTACAAAATCCACTTGAATTATTTTTATCCAAAACAGCGCAGCCAGAGAATCTCCAGGTGGTGTCTTTGTCAATTGTTTCAGGTATCGCGATTGGCAAATATTTCCAGTGAATAAGATCGGTACTTGTTGCGTGCCCCCAGCTCATATGGCCCCATTTATTTTCAAATGGATTTTGCTGGTTGTATAAATGATAAATGCCATTCAGATATATCAACCCATTGGGATCATTTGTCCAGTTTTTCAACGGAGTGAAATGATATACAGGTCTCCATTGTGGTGTTGGAACCTGTTCCTTCTGTGCATTCGTAGTATATGAAAACAAGCTTAAGAAGACGAATTTCAATAGTTTCTTTTCCATAATAATTACGTATTGAAGAATCTTATTTTAATTGACCCAGGCAAGAAAAATAAGGAATAAGAAATGAGGAATAAGGAATGAGAAAGTCGGATTCTTCTACTTTCTCATTCCTTATTCCTCATTTCTTATTTCTTATTTTTTTGTTTTCTCATCGTCGTTTTTATTCGATAATCATCAAATGGCATCAATAACCTATGTTTTGTTTATAAAGTCCGTTGGTAAATGTTATCTGTTCCTGTGGAATAGGGAAATATTCATGTTGATTTTTTGTAAAATGCGCACTGCTAAGAAAAGGATGTCTTACTTTTTCTACTGCAAAATACGCGTTGCGCGTTTCTGCTGCAATTCCCCAGCGTACGAGGTCAAAAAATCTTGGGCTTTCCATGGCAAATTCCAATTTGCGTTCCCATTGCAACGCTTTAAATGCTGTGGCCTGGTCCCAAACAGGAATATTCACACCTGGTTTATAAATATCTATTTTATAATTGGAAGGATTTGTACCATCCGATTTTTTAAGCAACCCTGTACTATTTGCCGCTCTTGTTCTGATTTCATTAATCATTGGTAATGCAGCAGCCGGGTTACCCAATTGGATCTGTGCCTCAGCATTCATGAGTAGTACATCAGCATATCGGATGATATCCATATTCACCGAGGTTCCATAGAATGGCCCGAGCTTTTTAAAACAGCCACATGTTGCAAGTTGCAATTCCTTCATAGTCCCAAAACCTCCATACACGCCGGCTAATCTTTCCCAGCTATGGTCATAAGGAATATTTGGATTGTATTTAAAAGGATGTCCCTGGATGCCGACTGTATGATCAAGTCTTGGATCTACCAATTCTCCATTTGTTGTAAGGTTATTGTCTGATAATACCACGTCATTGTAAGTGTCAAATTTGGGAAGACCGTTAGCATCTGTGCCAAAAGAATTCACTAATTGCTGGCTGGGAATATGAAATGCGCAACAACCATATTGCGGGGCGCCGGCAAAATAATTCAAACTGGTTGACATGCTCAGCCTTCCTCCTATTACTGTTCCGTCATTTATTGAATATTGAATTGCGAATACGGATTCCGGGCTATTGTCATGTCCATCTAAGTAATTAAAGGCAAAGTCGGAATTGAGTGTATAATTGCCGGAATTAATAACATCATTAGTCAGGCTGACAACCTGCTGAAGTTTTGCAGCATCGATACCGGTTACATTATATTGGTCATCCTGCCTGTATGCATGATATAAAAAAGCTTTAGCCAGATACGCTTTTGCTGCAAACTGGTTTGCTCTTCCGGGTTCGCCTGACTGCGTTTCAGGCAAATCATTAATAGCCGCCTGAAAGTCACCCTCTATTTTTTGCCATAAAGAATCGTTGGACATCGTATTTGGTACTTTCAGTATATCATCATTACTAAGTGTTTCATCAAACCACGGAATGTTTCGAAACAGAATCTTCAATAGGAAAAACATGTGTCCTCTCAGGAAATGCATTTCTCCAATACGCGTTGTTCTTTTCGGGAACTGAGCATCAGTCAGATTATTCAATGCCCTTAAGGCCGTATTAATTCTTGAAATTGCGCCGTAAGCCCTGATCCATGTTCCGGGAAAACCGAAATCACCCGCACCGTTATTGGATGAGTTTACCAGATAAAATTGCTCATACTTATCCATTTGTTGCTGATCGCCTATATCACCACCACCCTTATACGCATCATCAGAGCGGACGCTTCCATATTCCCACATGCTGGTGATAGGTGCGTCCCACCAATCATTTGCTATTCCGGCATATGCAGCAGTTGCAAGTCCATCTACTGCTGTTGGTGATGAAAGATCGGATTGCGATAATGCGCCCTGAGGTTTGTAATCCAGGTATTTTTTGCAACCGATAGCAAAGAGAATTGAGGTTATCAAAATAATTTTAAAGCTATTATGTTTCATAATATATTTTTTAAGAATTAAAAGTTTGCATTCAATCCAACAGTAAACGATGTGGGAACCGGCCATAGATCGAAAGTATTGGCTCTTTCAGGATCTTTAGCTGTAAACTCTTTGGATTTAATAGCGAATAAATTTTGGCCGGAAATATATAATCTGAGCGCTTCCATTTTCAAACTGCCTGCAATATTTTTTGGCAGATTATATCCCAACATTACATTGCGCAACTTGAAATAAGAGGCATTCACATAATAGAAATCTGAAGGTCTGTCTTCGCCATTATGATTTAAAAGACTTAAAGCGGGAACTTTAGAACCTGGATTTTCAGGGGTCCATGCATTCAATGTGCCGGGCCCAAAATTATTTCTTGCATTCACAAATGAATTGAAGAATTTGGTGGGATCAAACCCGGTTTTTCCTATTACCCCTGATCCGAAAATTGACAGATCGAAGTTTTTATAATTTAGTTCTATGCGAATACCATATTCAGCTTTAGGCAAAGTAGTGCCCAACCATGTCTGATCATT
>Ga0137407_10002563_pt1 | contig 11921 bp, 10 predicted proteins | sample CZOMad2_2_16fung_FD_108410 | JGI IMG/M metagenome (GOLD analysis project Ga0137407, IMG submission 108410) | Vadose zone soil fungal communities from Angelo Coast Range Reserve, California, USA - CZOMad2_2_16fungal (Illumina Assembly) | ecosystem: Environmental > Terrestrial > Soil > Vadose...
AGGTATTCCGGGACTTGTTCCAGTCCAGTCACAGGCGAATTTCATGGTGGTGCGCTCGAACCAGGATCCAGGGCGAGTTTTTGCTGAACTATTGAAGAGAGACATTTTGATCCGAGACGTTAGCGGCTATCCGATGCTGAGTGATTACTTCCGTGTGAGTGTTGGAACGCCCGAAGAGAATAATTTATTGCTTGAGGCGCTTCGAGAAATCTTGAAATGAAACTCGTCATTCTCTGTGTAACCTCAGTGTCCTCTGTGTCTCTGTGGTGAGTAATTTTCTCGGTAAATTCACCACAGAGACACAGAGGACACTGAGGATGCACAGAGAAAGACAAGCTGTCTTTTCCGACAGACTCCATAGCAGGCTGATTGAGCTTATCGATTGGATAGTTATGAATCCACAAATAGAAACCCAACCGCGCACTGCTGAAGTCCACCGCAAGACAAAAGAGACCGACGTGCGTGTCGTCCTCAACCTCGATGGCAATGGGCAGTCGCTGGTAAGCACTGGCTTGCCGTTCCTCGACCACATGCTCGATCTGTTTGCACGGCACGGCTTGTTTGATCTTGAAGTTGCGTGCAAAGGCGATCTCGAGATTGATGATCACCATTCGGTGGAGGATATTGCGATCACTCTTGGGCAGGCGTTGACGCAGGCGCTGGGCGACAAAGCCGGCATCGCTCGTTATGGCGAAGCGGTGGTGCCAATGGACGAAGCGCTGTGTCGTTCGGTGATTGATCTGTCAGGGCGTTTCTATCTGGTCTATGAAGTCCAGACGCGCAGACAGAAAATCGGAAATTTCTCGGTTGAGCTGGCGGAACATTTCTGGCGCTCACTGGCTGAGACGGCGCGCTTCAATCTTCATATAGATTGCCTTCGTGGTCGTAATACCCACCACATTCTCGAGGGCACTTTTAAAGCGACCACGCGAGCGTTGCGGCAAGCCGTGAACCGCGATGCGCGCATAAGGGGTGTACTGAGCACGAAGGGATCATTGTAATCGTGGCTAAGGTTGCCAGTGTGGCACATGTCGCTATCATCGACTATGGCGTGGGAAATCTCCGTTCCGTCGAGAAGGCTTTTGCTGCAATGGGCTGCGATGCTGTGGTGACTTCAGACGAATCTTCGTTGCGGAGTGCGGACCGGCTGGTCTTGCCGGGTGTGGGCGCGTTTGCTGCATGCATGAGGGAACTCTCCGCGCGCGGATTTGATGAACTTGTTCGCGAGCGCGTGAAGGAAGGAACGCCGTTGCTCGGCGTTTGTGTTGGGATGCAGATGCTTTTTGAAGAATCAGAAGAGTTTGGAAAAACTCTCGGCTTAAGTTTGCTAAGAGGACGCGTATGCCGATTCCCCGGGAAGCTTGTCGTGCCCCAGGTTGGCTGGAACCAGGTGAGTCAGCACGGGATTCATCCGCTGTTGGCTGACATTCAGGACAACTCCTTCTTTTATTTTGTTCATTCTTATTTCTGCGAAGCGGATGACCGTGCGGTTGTCATCGGGGAGACTGATTACGGCGCCCTTTATCCGTCAGTAGTGGCCCGAGAAAATGTCTGCGGTGTGCAGTTTCATCCGGAGAAGAGCCAGGCGGCTGGCCTGCAACTGCTCGCTAATTTTGCACGGGTTGAAATTTGAGGACGGAGGCGGGGAACTGATTTTCCATTTCTCATTTGACATTTTTCATTTGCCATCGCCGGCATTCCATCACGCTCGGAGACCAACGACAAGTGGTGTTACATCAGGAGCGGATCGTTTAGAAAGCGGACTTGTCCGCCTCGCGCGGCAGGGCACAAGCGTCCTATCTAAACGGAGCGCGGAGAGAGTCCTGGAACGATGACGAATGAGAAATGAAAAATGAAAAATGGAAAATGAATCCGACGTTCCTCTGTTGCTGACCATTTTATGTTAGCGAAAAGAATAATACCCTGCCTCGACGTCGACAACGGTCGTGTGGTCAAAGGGATACGCTTCGTTTCGCTGGTTGACGCAGGCGACGCCGTGGAACAAGCCCGCAGCTACGACGCAGAGGGCGCGGATGAGTTGACGTTTCTGGACATTACTGCGTCGTCCGACAAGCGGGCCATCATCATGGACCTGGTGCGTCGAGTGGCGGACGAGGTCTTTATACCTTTGACTGTCGGGGGCGGCCTCAACTCCAGCGAAGACATCCAGGCGGTTTTACGGGCCGGCGCTGATAAGGTTTCGCTGAACACCGCCGCCGTTGAACGACCGGATCTGATTAGTGAGGGCGCCGAGATTTTCGGCAGCCAGTGCATGGTCGTGGCCATTGATGCGAGGCGACGAAACGAAGGTGTTTCGTCTGACGGATGGGACGTTTTCACTCATGGCGGACGCAAGAACGTAGGGTGGGAGGCAGTCGAATGGGCGCAGCGAGCTGAACGGCTCGGGGCCGGTGAAATATTGCTGACGAGCATGGACAAAGACGGTACACGCGACGGATATGATCTGGACTTGACGCGCGCAATCAGTTCATCGGTGCGAATACCGGTCATTGCTTCAGGCGGCGCGGGCCAGCTGGAACATTTCTATGAGGCGCTCACGGAAGGCGGCGCGAGCGCTGTGCTCGCTGCCTCGCTCTTTCACTTTGGCCAATACAAGATTGCGGAGGTCAAGGACTATTTGCGCGCGCGAGGAGTCGTGGTGCGATGAAGCTTTCTATAAAAGATGTGAACTTTGATGAGCGGGGTCTCATTCCGGTCGTCGTGCAGCACGGCCGCACGCGGCATGTTCTGACGCTCGCTTACATGAATGCCGAGAGTCTCCGAAAGACGCTCGATACTGGTGAGACATGGTTCTGGTCGCGCTCGCGTTCACGCTTGTGGCACAAGGGTGAGACTTCCGGGAGCACTCAACGGGTCGTCGGCGTGCTGCTGGATTGTGATGGCGATGCGCTTACGGTGCTGGTGATCCCCAATGGACCAGCCTGCCACACTGGCGCAGAATCGTGTTTCCATAACGAGCTTCAGGAGGCTACTCCGTTTGAGGATGTTCCGGCCACGGGTTCGACCAATTTCGCCGAGGCGCTCGATAGTCTCTATCGATTGGTTGCATCGAGAAAACGTGAAAGACCTGAGGGCTCTTACACTACCTATCTCTTTGGTCAGGGACTGGACAAGATTCTCAAGAAGGTTGGAGAAGAAGCGGCGGAAACGATCATCGCGGCCAAGAATGACGATCAAAACGATCTGGTGAAAGAAATTTCCGACTTGCTTTATCACCTGGTGGTCCTTCTCGTTGAACGTGGATTGTCGTTGGAAGAAGTGAGGGATGAACTCGTGAGCCGCAGGAAATAGTTCCTATAAGTCTTATAGGATCTATTGCACTGGTAACCTTGAGGGAGATGATGACTACCGCCACCAACCCACTCAAGCAACTCCTGGACTTCGCCGTCGACGTAGCGCGTGAAGCGGGCAAAATCACGTTGCGTCATTACCAGGGATCATTTGTAGCTGAACGCAAGGCTGACAACTCATTCGTAACGAATGCGGATCGCGAAGCCGAAGCATACTTGCGTGCTCGTATTGCAGAGGCTTTCCCAGACGATTCAATTCTCGGTGAAGAGGAGGGGGAGCAACCAGGTTCATCGAACCGTCGTTGGATACTTGATCCGATTGACGGAACCTATTCATTTGTTCATGGGGTGCCACTTTACGCTGTACTTATAGGATTGGAGTTCGAGAGCGAACCGGTCCTGGGTGTGGTCAATCTTCCGGCTTTAGGCGAGCTTGTCTATGCCGCTCAAGGGTTGGGCTGCTTCTGGAATGGTGGGCCGGCCCACGTCTCTTCAACTGCGTCGCTGGACCAGGCATTACTTTTGTCGACTGAGTTTGGGGTGTATGACCAATACGGATTGGGTCCCGCCGCAGAAGCTTTGCAGCGACAGGTCCACGCGCGGCGCACCTGGGGTGATGCTTACGGGCATGTGCTTGTCGCCACTGGCCGGGCCGATATTATGCTCGACTCCGTCATGAATGTTTGGGATTGTGCTGCTTTGTTGCCGATCCTTGAAGGGGCTGGGGGCACGTTTACTGATTGGAACGGAACGCGAACGATCCATGGAGGCAACGCAATTTCCACGAATGGGCTGCTGTTTGATCGCGTTATGGAAACAGTGAGCCATAAGTCCGATAGGCTATAGATCCTGTAACACGTTAGGTGAGGTCCATCTTAATAATACCTGCGATTGATCTGCGAGATGGTCGTTGTGTGCGCCTGACGCAGGGCCGCAAAAACAACGCTACCGTCTACGACGGCGATCCGATCGAAATTGCTCTAAGCTATGAGGCCAGTGGCGCACAGATGATTCATTTAGTCGATCTGGATGGCGCATTCTCCGACCCCAACACGCGAAATCGGCAAATACTTCGCAAGATCATTTCCCGGATAAGAACTCCTTTGCAGTTTGGCGGCGGGTTGCGCAGTCTCGAGGAAGTAGCGCAGGTAATTGAACTGGGGGTGAGTAGAGTGGTGTTGGGCACCCTGGCGGTAGAGTCACCGCAGGTGCTGGCAAATCTCGTCGACATGTTCGGCTCGCGAGTGTGCGTCGGAATTGATGCTCGCAACGATCAGGTCGTGACACGCGGCTGGGAGAAGCGGGAGATACTGACCGCTGTGGAGCTCGCTCAACGTGTTGCCGCATCAGGGGTGGAGCGCATCGTGTATACGGATGTAGCGCGCGATGGCACGCTCGCGGGTGTCAACCTGGAACAGACTTGCACGATTGCGCGTGAGTCGCGATTGAGAGTTACCGCCTCAGGAGGAGTCTCCTCACTTGCTGACATCAGTCGTCTTAGAAGGGTGAGTGAGAGCGGCGTTGATAGCGTGATTGTCGGCAAAGCCCTTTATGAGGTTCGGTTCAGCCTCAAAGAAGCCATTAATGCGGGAAGTGTGCCCAATTAACCTGCTTGTTATTGACGGTCGTTTTGGATTAGATGATGCCTGTGATGGCCGGGACTACGAGTCATCCCGCGGCCCTCCAGCCAGACCACAAGTAAGCATTTGCAACACACACAGCACGACAAGATCGTAGTTCGGTTGAAACTGAGAATCGTTGACTTAAGCAGCTCTTTTATAATATTAATCCGTGCTCACTTCTTTCAGAGCAACCAGGCAGCTTACTTCGTATTGGACCTCGGGACACAATTAGGAAGGGGTCAAGCGAGTGCGACGAATCGATCTAAGAACAGTTCAGGCCGCCAACCCACATACCATTCGCGATATTAACCGGCAGATAGTGCTGAATTACGTTCGCGAAAGGGAACCGATCTCACGAGCCACAATCGCCCGCGAGACGGCTTTGCAAAGATCTACTATCTCCGAGATTGTTGAGGCACTGACCGGAGAGGGCCTGGTCGAGGAGATCGGTGAAGGTAAATCAACTGGCGGCCGGCGACCGACGTTATTGCGATTGCGCACGGTTGGCGCGATTGCCATAGGCGTCAATATCACTCCCACCTACACGACAATCGCGAGTAGTGACCTGGCCGGAGTCGTGGTGCAACAAGAAGCCTTCCCAACTGACCCCGCTCCCGAACGCACGTTTAACCGTATCATCGAAATCATTCGCAAGTTTTCTGACCAGGGTTCAATCGAAGGGGTCGGCGTAAGTATTCCCGGACTGGTTACTCCCGCGACTGGTCATGTGATCTTTGTTCCGTATTTTAAGTGGCGTGACTTACCGATCGCCGAAAAGATCTCTCAGTCGACCGGCCTGCCGGTGACCATAGATAATGATGCCAATGCCGTCGCCCTGGCTGAGTTGTGGTTTGGACGACCGGAAGTCAGGGATGCGCGTGACTTCATCTTCGTGCTGGTTGCTGATGGAGTGGGAACGGGGATTATTTTTGACGGCCAGGTCTATCGCGGAGTACGCGGGGCGGCAGGCGAATTTGGTCACATGATTGTTGGCAGCAATGCACCGGTCCTCTGCTCATGCGGCAACGACGATTGCTGGGAGGCCTTCGCTTCTGAGCGCGCCGCGACCGCGCGCTACCAGAAGTTAAGCGGAGCGAGCAGCGCGCCAGATTTTGAGACTCTGATTGAGCGAGCCCTGGCGGGAGAGCGGGAAGCAAAGACCGCCCTCACGGAGACGGCTCGTTATCTCGCCATCGGCATCTCCAATCTTGTGGTTGGCTTTAGCCCGGAAGCTGTGATAGTGGGTGGTGCGATAACCCGAGCCTGGTCGTTGATCGAGAAAGCTCTCACGGAAAAAATAGAGCGCAGCGTTCGCCGAGGGGTACCCTCGGCGCGAATACTTCGCTCTTCATTGAATGGAGACCCGACGTTAGTGGGAGCTTTGAGTCTGGTTTTGGCGAGCAAATTTGGGGGAGCTGCCGCGGTCTGACGGAGAGAGTAGTGAGTAAACGCATTCGATCATTCGCCTCCACCGAGTCTTATGCTCGACTAGCGCCGTGCGGTTGCCCTGGCAGAACGAAGAAGAATTGCCCGCATTAGTGTTTCTGTTTATCCGCGCGTTTCTTTATGTCGCTGCTGAGTTCGACAACACTCTGGAGATCCCTGCGAGCCTTCTCCAATTGTTGCGCGTCGACTGTGCCCGGCGTTTCGATAATCGGGTTTCTTATAAAGCTCTCGATCTGTCTGCAGAGTAGGATCAGTTCATCTTTCGTTTCCGTGACTTTGAGGTCAGGTCCGGGTACTCGATTCTCTTCGGTGGGCTCGGGCTTCTGCAGCTTCAAAGAAGACTGCAAGCGAGCCGATCGTTTCCTGATCTCACCCGTCGCATCTGAAATGTATTGATAACTGAGATCTTTGTCCGTGGCGATGGCGCGCACTATCTCGTTGTGAAGGGTTAGTATTCGCTGGAAGTCCTCGCTCACCTGGTCCATCATGGCTTGAGAGCGTTTGGGATCGTTGGGCTGCCGAGCCTCTGCGCCAGGGCCACTCAGTTGCAACTCACGCCGAGTCATCTCCTGCATTCGTGCCTTAGCCGGGTCGCCGCCAGTCTGACCAGCTATTGGCGCCGAAAAGGCTAACGAGCAGCCAATTGAAACCACGACCATACCCCAGAAGCCAACTCTCGCTTTGACTCTATGCACTTCCATGAGCGCCCTCCAGAATTTTTGATCGACTGGCGATAGTATAGGCCTCTGTCGTACTCGGTACAAACCAAATATCTTCTCGCCGAGACCTATTTTGAAGTGGCAGGCAAGGCTTAGGTACGACTTAGGTCGGACCCTATTTGTGCGGGCTTGAGGCGCGCGTTTTTGGTGTCCAAACCGAGTCGGTTGAACGGGGAAGGAAGGTTTCCGACATCGATTGAAAGGTTTTTATCTCTCGGTTCAGACGAAATGAGTTGACTGCTGGAGTCTGTTGTATTACTTAATAGCACTTGTCGACAAAAGTTATTTCCCATTCCCTATTAAGACCGATTAAAACATGGTTCATAGCGGGGGCCTGGTGCGACGAATAGATCTGAAGAAAGCTAGTGCCGCGCGCTCGAATACGATACGCGACATAAACCGACAGATTGTGCTCAATTACGTTCGCGAATTGGGACCGATCTCTCGCGCGGAAATCGCACGCGAAACTGCGCTACAACGCTCAACTATTTCGCTGATCGTCGATGAGCTGCGGATAGATGGCTTGATAGAGGAAGTTAGCGGCGAATCCACCGGCGGACGTCCGCCCAGTTTGCTCTCGTTACGCACCGCCGATGCGGTTGCAATCGGAGTCGATCTGGGAACAGTTAAGACAGTAATGGCCAGCAGCGATCTTGCCGGCAGAGTGCTGGAACAGGAAGAATTCCCCACCGATAATGATGTGAACAAAACTCTGAAGAATATTGTTCAGTGCGCGCAACGATTGATTGGAAAAAACAACGGCACAATTGAAGGTATCGGCATCAGCTTGCCCGGAGTGGTCGATCCGGAAACTGGAAACTTGTATGTGCCGCATTTCAGCTGGCGTAACGAACCGATAGCGGAAACGCTGACGCACGCCACTTCGCTTCCCGTCAGCATCGACAACGATGCTAATGCTGCGGCGCTTGCGGAGCTATGGTTTGGTCGACCGGAAATCCGCGAAGTTCGCGATTTTATTCTGGTTTTGGTGGAAGAAGGAGTGGGTACCGGTGTTGTCTTTGACGGACAAGTCTATCGCGGAGAAGGCGGAACCGCAGGTGAGTTCGGTCACATGACTATTGGGACCGGAGCGCCTGTGCCGTGTGCCGTCGGCAGTACGGAATGCTGGGAAGCATTTGCATCCGAGCGAGCTGCCCTGGCGCGTTATCAAAAGCTGTCACGTTCGAATGGCAACAACGATATCAATTTCGCAAAACTAATGGATCTGGCGTTGAGAGGCGAACGAAATGCGAGGACAGCCTTAAAAGAGACGGCGCGTTACCTCGGTATAGGCATTGCGAATTTGATTCAAGGCCTGGCCCCCGAAGCAGTAATAGTTGCTGGCCCAATTGCTCGCGCCTGGCCGGTGATTGTTGAGGACCTCAAGACGTCCGTAGACTCCAGCATCTGCCGTGGATTTCCTTCCACCCCAATCATGGATTCAACCTTAGGATCACAGCCAACTTTGATGGGCGCTTTAAGCCTGGTGCTGGCTAGTAAGTTTGCCTCGGCTTCAGTTGGTTAGAAAACACGACCGGCACACTTCGTTTACCTGCACAACAAAGACTCCGCAAACTGAAACTAATTCTGTTTTAGATTCCTCATTTCCAAAAAAGTTCTTGACAACCCTTGTCATTAGGAGTAAATCCTTTTGCTCAGTAGTGCAACAAACTCCTAAGTAAGCAATTTGGTGAGGTTCCAGGGACTCCATGAATTTGGAGATTATTTGGAAAACTTGGATCGCTATTTGGCTCTGATGTCCAGCAATCTCGTCTAACCTTTTACGACACGCGAGCTTAGCTTTTGACGAAACAGAGGAATAAGGTTTGCAACGTTTTTTGGTTCGAAGTAAACGTTCCAGTTGAGCTGAGTCCTTAGCAATCGCTAGAGAACAAATTGGTAACCTGAGAAGCCTGGTTTGTCTGCTTCGCTTTTCTGATGAAGCAGCGATGAATAGATAGGCGTTATTGAATACCCTGGAGTTCTCCGGGGCTTCGTGAAAAATCATTCGAGTTCAGCGCTTTGACTTTCCGACAATTCGCTCGCCACGTCTCTCCCTGCGTAGTGCGAGCGCTAAATCCTGAGGAGGTTCGTATGCTGAAGAAGCTTGGCTTGCAAGTGGTGTTGGTCTTAATCGGCGCTTTGTTTATGAATATCAATGCGCAGACGACCACGGTAGGAACTATCAGCGGCACCATTCGAGATGAAAAGGGAGCAGTTGTTCCCCGGGCCGATGTTTCTATCCAGGGCGAAGGCACTGGAATTTCGCGTACGGTGCATTCCGACGACAACGGATTCTATCTGGCTTCAAGTTTGCCGGCGGGACGTTACACAGTTAGCACCGCGCCTGGCGGCTTCAAGAAGACGGTCGCTGAGGCCGTCGATCTGCATGTGGCGGAAAACAAAGTCGTCAATCTGGATTTGCAAGTGGGCCAGGTAAGCGAAACCGTTACCGTCTCATCCGATGCTGCGCCAGTCGAGACTCGAAGCGGAGGAGTAGGCAGTCTTATCTCAGAGAAGCAAGTGACGGAGTTGCCCTTGAATGGGCGCAACTACGCGCAACTGGCACTGATGGTGCCGGGTGTTTCGCCGGTCACCCAGGCCGGCGCCGGTGGTGCTTTCGGCACGGCGGGCACCGGTCTTGACTCTCACGTGGACATGTCGGTCAACGGCAACCAGTCAAACGCCAACATGTGGACAGTTGATGGTGTCAACAATATGGACGTGGGTTCAAATGCGACGCTGCTGATCTTTCCGTCCATTGATTCCATTCAGGAGTTTCGCGTAGAGCGCAATAGCTTCAGCGCGGAGTATGGCCAGGCTCAGGGGGCCGTAATCAATCTCATTACCAAAGGCGGCAGCAATCAGTTTCACGGCGGCGCATTTGAGTTCTATCGCAGTGACAAATTGAATGCCACTGACTTTTTTCTCAACAAAGCCGGTCAGCCAAAATCAAAGTTGAAATATAACAACTATGGTTTCAACTTCAGCGGACCCATCAAGAAGAACAAGGCCTTCTTTTTCTGGAATGAAGAGTGGCGTCGCGAGAAGCGCGGTGTCGTGCTTTCCGCTAAGGTTCCGACCGCCGCCGAGAGGATCGGAGATTTCAGTGGAGCACTGACAGACCCTCTGCCATTTGTACCGTTTACTTGTTCAAAGGATGCCGATGGCAATCCTATCCGTTCCACGTGTACGAATTTTCCGGGTAACAAGATTCCCGCGGCCAACCTAAGCCCGGCTGGTCTGGCAATATTACAGATATTTCCACTGCCAAATACGAGTGGTTCAACAAACTGGGTTTCGTCGTTGTTGGAGCCGATCGATACCCGCCAGGACAGTATTCGAGGTGACGCCAACATCACCAAAAATATGAACCTGATGGTGAAATATACGAACGAAACATGGACGCACGGGAGTGCGGCCGGCAACTTCTGGGGCGACTCTCCGTTCCCAACCCTAAGCTCGGATTGGGATCAGCCCAGTCACAGTTTTGCGGTCAAGCTGGCCACTACCTTGAGTTCGACGTCGGTTAACGAATTCCAATTCTCGCGCGCCGGAAATAATATCTTCATCACCACGAACAAGGCCGGTGAAGCGCTCAATAACGACATAGCTTCGAAGTTTCCAACCGTCTTCCCGAAGACGCCGGGCGTAGGCCTGCCAACAAACTGGGGTGCGGATGGATATCCTGCTCTTTGGCACCAGGCGCCGTGGCAAAACCACGAAGACCTCTTCATTTGGAAAGACGACTTCTCAAAGGTAGCCGGTTCACACGATCTCAAATTTGGCGGATTGGTCAGCCACAACATCAAGAACGAGCTCTCCCAAGGCGCTAACGGGATCGCTCAATATTGTGGCACGGCCACGCACACGGGTCATGCAATCGCAGAGCTCCTATTCAAAGATATACCGCTGGGATGCTATACCGAGATCGACCACGACGAGAATGTGCTGGGTCGCTGGCATGACTTTGAGGCCTATGGGAATGATACCTACAAACTGAGTCCCGTGGTTACGATCACTTTGGGAATGCGCTGGTCCAGGTATTCGCCCGCCTATTCGAACAACGATCGCATCAGTAACTACATTCCTCGATTATATGATGGTGTTCATCCCCTCAGCGGTTTAGTAAAGCCTGGTGAGGCTGGATTCGGCCGTTCACTGTGGCACCCATATAACAAAGGCTTCCAACCCCGGTTTGGTTTCGCCTGGAACCTGAACGGTGATGGCAAAACTGCCGTGCGCCTGGGATTGGGTCGCTTCATGAGTCGTTCGAACGTGATCGAAGATGTGCTTCGCATGGCCGGCAACCCTCCCTGGACGCGGGTGGTTAATTCCAACTGGGGAGGCAACGCATTTGCAAAGCTGAGTGACGATCCGACCTTCCGTAGTCTGGATACTATCAATCCCGGCCTCAAAAATGCGCTCGCCGGCGTCAGCAACAGTACCGGATTCAACGCCGTGGACGAGAACTTCAGACCACCCGAAAGCTGGCAGTGGAACATAACGGTCTCTCGTGAAATCCTGAAAAACACGGTGGCCGAGATTTCATACATCGGAAACCATGGTACTCACATCTGGCGGCGCGGGGTAAAATTCAACGAGGTCCCGCCCGATAGAAGGGCTGCTGTAGTTGCGGCGCGAAATGCTTCGAACGCGCAAGCCGTCGCGGACAGCAATCGCATCTTCCCAAATCTTGGGCCCATTACGATGAGTCAGTCGAACGGCATCTCGGATTACAAGGGGCTACAGTTTTGGGTCAACCGTCGCTTTACGGACCGCCTGTCATATCAGATTGCCTATACCTTGTCGAACGCGACTTC
>Ga0137407_10002566_pt1 | contig 11917 bp, 11 predicted proteins | sample CZOMad2_2_16fung_FD_108410 | JGI IMG/M metagenome (GOLD analysis project Ga0137407, IMG submission 108410) | Vadose zone soil fungal communities from Angelo Coast Range Reserve, California, USA - CZOMad2_2_16fungal (Illumina Assembly) | ecosystem: Environmental > Terrestrial > Soil > Vadose...
ACGCGCATCGCCGGCGGCTCCTCGGGCGGCTCGGCGGCGGCCGTCGCGGCGGGGCTCGTCCCGCTGAGCCTCGGCTCGGACACCAACGGCTCGATCCGCGTCCCGGCGTCGCTGTGTGGCGTCTTCGGGCTCAAGCCGACGTACGGCCGCGTATCGCGCGCGGGCGTCGTGTTGTTCGCTGGCAGCCTCGATCACGTCGGGCCGTTCGCGCGCTCGGTCCACGACCTCGCCGTCGCGTTCGACGCGCTGCAGGGCCCGGACCCGGCAGATCCTGTGTGCGCCGAGCGTCCGGCCGAGCCCTGCGCCGGAGTCCTGGAGCACGGGATCGCCGGTCTCAGGATCGGCATCGCCGCCGACCACTTCGCTCAGCTCGCCGAGCCCAACGTGCTCGAGGCGGTTGAACGCGCCGCTCGGGCCCTCGGGGCAACCCGGCGAGTCGTCTTCCCCGAAGCCCATCGCGCGCGCTTCGCGGCGTCGCTGATCACCTCCAGCGAGGGCGCTCACGCCCACCTCGACAACCTCAAGCGCCGCGCCGGCGATTTCGATCCCCGGACGCGCGACCGCTTCCGTGCCGGCGCGCTGCTTCCCGCTTCACATTATCTCCACGCGCAGCGATTCCGCGCCTGGTTCAGGGAGCGCGTGCGCGAGGTCTTCCGCGACGTCGACGTGGTCCTGACGCCGACCACACCCTTCCCGGCGCCGCGGATCGGGGCGCCGTCGACGACGATCGTGGCGGGCGTCGAGGTGCCGATGCGGAGTCACCTGGGCGTGTTCACCCAGCCGTGGTCCTTCATCGGTTTGCCGGCCATCTCGGCGCCGATCACCGCCCCGGGACCACTGCCGCTCGGCGTGCAGCTGGTGGCTCCGCCCTTCATGGAGGCGAGCCTCTTCCGGGTCGCCGCGCGCCTGGAGAAGGACGGCGTCGTCGCCGCGCCCGTCGTGTTGGCGCGCGCCTAGAGGTTCCAGTGCCCGGTCAGCTCGATCACCTTTCGATCGAGCCGGGCGAGCCGTTCGGCGAGCACGCCGGCGATAATCACCACCAGCTTGTAGGCGGCGATGTTGTCGGCGGCGATCAGCCGCTGGAACTGCACCTTGGTCAGCAGCTGGAGCTCGCACTCGGCGACGGCCATGACGGTGGCGGAAGCCGGGCGGTCGGTGATGAGACTCATCTCGCCCAGGAGCGTCGGCGCGTCGATGTTCGCCAGCGACTGGCGCTGCCCATCGGGTCCGTGCTTGAAGATCTCCACCTTGCCCTGGAGGAGGAGCATGAGCCCGCTCGGTCGGTCGCCCTCGTTGACCAGCGCGTGGCCAGCGGCGACCTTGTGCCCGACCGAGGCCTGGGCGAGCTGGTCGACTTGCTGCGCGGTGAGGCCGCGGAGCGCCGAGTGCATGATCTTCCGGATCTCGGATGGGTTCACGACCGTCCGGCCGCGATTGTACGACGGGCGCCCCGGTCGCCGCAGCGCCGATCTCGAGGAGCTCCCGATCCGCGCTACGGCCCGACGAGCGCCAGTCGCACGACGCGCTCGCCCGCCTCGAGACGGCCCGCCACCGTCGTGGCGGCCACGCGGGCACGACGACGGTCCGCCCCCACGCGTCGGACGAGCTCCGCATACTCCGGACCGAACAGACCTTCCAGCCGCCGTCGGATCTCGCGCGCCAGCGCCGGACTTCGGCCGCCGGTCGAAACCGCGATCTGGAGCTCTCCGCGGCGGAGCACCGAGGGCAGGATGAAGTCGCAATGATCGGGCCGATCGACGACGTTCACGAGCACATGCCACCGGCGCGCCATCGCCGCCAGTGCCTCATCGACGCGACGTTCCCCGGTCGCAGCGACCGCCAGCGCACAGCCGCGCAGGTCCGACCGGCGAAACGTGCGCTCCCGACGTTCGATGTACCCGCGCGCGGCGAGGGCCGCCAGACCAGGCGTCACGGTCGGGCTCGCCACGATCACGTGCGCGCCGCACTCGAGCAACGCCCGGGCCTTGCGTTCGCCGACGTCGCCCCCGCCGGCGACGAGGCACCGCCGGCCGCGGAGATCGAGGAAGGCCGGGAAGTAGTCGGGCATGCCTTACACCGCCGCCTGACTCCGCACACGTCGGACGGTCAACGGCACGGAAGCGGCTGAAATGGTCGGCCCCGTGATCAGCACGGCCGGCGACTGGACACCGGCCGCGCGCGCCTCCGCGGCGATCTCGCCGAGGCGGCCGGCGATCACCCGCTCGCCCGCGACGCCGGCGTGCTCGACCAGGATCGCCGCCTCGCGGGGATCGCGACCCAATGACGTGAGCGAGGCGGTGATCGAGTCGAGGGCGCCGACCGGCATGTAGAAGACGAGCGTGCCCTCGGCGCGGGCGAGCACGTCCCAGTCGAGTGTGGCCGGACAGTGGCCCGTCTGGTCGGTGCCGGTCGCGAAAATGAGTATCGAGGCGCTCCCGCGCTCGGTGAGCGAGATGCCGAGGCGCGCGGCGACCGCCGTCGCCGCAGTGACACCCGGTATGACCTCGAAGGCGACCCCCGCAGACCGCACGGCCTCGATCTCCTCGCCCAGGCGGCCGAAAACGGCCGGATCGCCGCCCTTCAACCGCACGATGCGCTCGCGCCGTCGTGCCCAGTCCACCAGGAGCCAGTTGATGTGCCCCTGACCGAAACACGGACGTCCGGGCGCCTTGCCGACGTCGATGATGGTCGCGCCCGGGCTGACCTCGTCGAGGAGCTGCAGGGGGATCAGCCGGTCGTGCAGGACGACCTCGGCCTCGCGCAGCCGGCGCAACCCTTTGAGCGTGACCAGCTCGGGATCGCCGGGGCCCGCGCCCACGAACGAAACGAAGCCTCGAGTCATGCGTCCTCCTTCCTGCGCTCACCGCGCGGGAAGAACCGGATCAAGCGGTCGAGCAGCTCAGGCAGCTGGTCGCACGGTACGTCCTCGAAGATCTTCTCGGCGGCGCGGGGCCGGCACCCGCCTCGGCCCCCGACGAAGACGTGAACGCCGTCGACGATCTTGCCGTCCACCTTCACCTTGCACCCTTGCAGCCCGACGTCCGCGGTGTGGTGGTTGCCGCAGGACGCCGGGCAGCCCGACCACCGAATCGTCAGCGGCCGTGTCGTCCCGAGACGCTGCTCGAACTCGCGGGCCAGCGCGATCGCTCGGGTCTTGGTGTCGATCAAGGCGAGGTTGCAAAAATCGGTGCCGGTGCAGGAGACGAGACCCCGTTGAATCTCCGAAGGGTTATACGGCAGCGCGCGGAGCAGCGGCTCCTGCGTCAGCTCGCCCAGGAGCGCGTCGGGGACGTGTGGAATCAGCACGTTCTGCGACGGCGTGAAGCGCAGCTCGCCGCGGCCATAGTAGTCGGCAAGACGCGCCAGCTCGAGGAGCTGGTCGCCCGTGACGCGGCCGACGGGCGTCTTGAGCCCGACGTAATTGAGGCCGGGCGCGCGCTGGCGGAAGATTCCGATGTGATCGGTGGCGGCCGCGCCCCGCGCGTCGCGCCCGGCCCACGGCAGGGTGCGTCCGAGGCGCGCCTCGAGCTCCTTGCGAAACCGGGGCCCTCCCCACTCGTCCACGAGGAAGGCCAGGCGGGCCTTGCTTCTCGCTTCGCGAGGGCCGTGGTCGCGGAAGATCAAGGCGATCGCCGCGCACACCTCCGCGGCCTCATCGGGAGTCACGAATGCGTCGAGTGCCGTGGCGAACCGCGGTCCCCCCGATCCCTGCTTGCCTCCGACCGCGACGTTGAGCCCGGCGACCTCCACCCCGTCACGCGCCACGAGCGCCGGCGTCATCGAGATGTCCTGGGTCTCGCCGCCGGTGCAGTGGTCGGGGCAGCCGGTGATCGTGACGTTGAACTTCCGCGGCAGGTTCGTGAACTCCTTGTTGCCGAGGAAGATCCGCTCGAATGCGGCGGCGATCGGGGCGGTGTCGAAGAGCTCGCCCGGCGTGAGACCGGTCGCGGGGCATCCGACGATGCCGCGGATGTTGTCCATGCCGGTCTGCAAGCTCGAGAGCCCCGCCGCCTCGAGCCGCGCGATGACGTCGGGCACGCCCTCGATCGTCACCCAGCGGAGCTGCACTTGCTGTCGCGTCGTCACGTCGGCGATGTTCCGGCCGGTCGCCTTCGTGATCTCCCCGAGCAGACGCGCCTGGGCCGTCGTGACGATCCCGTTGGGCATCCGGATCCGCATCATGAAGTGGCCGGGCGTGGGCTTCCGATGGAACACGCCGACCCACTTCAGACGCTCCTTGTCGTCGTCGGCGATGGTCCGCCATCCCTCGCGGGCGAAGCGCACGAGATCCTCGGCGACGTCGAGACCGTCGCGCTCGGCTTTGAGCGCTTCGATCTTGTTCACGGTGTCGCCTCGTTCACGAGCGTCGCCTGCGGGACTCGGCGCAGGCGCACCGCGCACGCCTTCAGCTCCGGCTGCCTCGACAGGGGATCGCGACCGCTCGAGGTCAGGTTGTTGGCGCTCTTGTAGAGCCCGGCCTCGCGGCCCCAGTGGAACGGCAGAAAGCACGTGCCCTCGCGAATGGCGGCGCTCACGCGGCATTGCGCCACCGCCTTGCCGCGGCGGGAGGTGACCTCGACGAAGTCGCCGTCCTGGATCCCGCCACGCCGCGCGTCGCCGAGATTCACCTCGAGGATCGGCTCGGGCGTGCGCGCGGCGAGCGCCGGCGCCTTGCCGGTGCGCGTCCGCGTGTGCCAGTGGTCGCGCACGCGACCGGTCGTGAGGACCATCGGAAAGCGGCCGTCGGGCGCCTCGAGGGGATCGGCATGCTCGACGGCGACGAACCGCGCGCGCCCGTCCGGGGTCGGAAAGCGGCCGTCGGTGTAGAGCCGCGCCGTGCCCGGATGGTCGGTCGTGGGAACGGGCCACTGCAGCGGGCCGTCGCTCCGGAGGCGGGCGTGGCTGACTCCCGAGTAGTCGCAGACCGCGCCCGCCGTCAGCGCCGCGAACTCGTCGAAGATCTCGCAGGCACTCTCGCAAGGGAAGGCCTCCTTCCAGCCCATCTCGCGAGCGAAGCGCGTCAGGATCGCCGTGTCCGGCAGAGCCTCGCCCGGCGGGTCGACGAGCTTGGGCAAGTACGTGAGCCGGCGCTCGGAGCTGGTCATCACGCCGTCCTTTTCCGGCCACTGGGCGGCGGGCAGGAGCACGTCGGCGAAGCGCGTCGTCTCGGTCGGATGGTAGGCGTCCTGGACGATCACGAGGTCGGCCTGGCGCAGCGCCTTCTCGACCAGGTCGACGTCGGGCATCGAGGCCGCCGGATTCGTGCACACGATCCATACCGCGCGCACCTCACCGCTCGCGAGGCCCTCGAAGATGTCCAGGGCCGAGCGCCCGGGAGTCGACGGCAGGCGCCCGGCGGGAATCGCCCAGTGACGCTCGACCGCGGCGCGCGCGGCGGCGTCCGTCACGAGCCGATAGCCCGGCAGCAGATGCGCGAGGCCACCCGTCTCGCGCCCGCCCATCGCGTTGGGCTGGCCGGTCAGCGACAGCGGCCCCGCACCCGGACGGCCGATCTGCCCGGTTGCGAGGTGAAGGTTGATGATCGCCGCGTTCTTGTCGGTCCCGACGTGGCTCTGGTTGATCCCCATCGACCAGAGCGAGAGCGCCGCGCGCGCCCGGCCGAACCCGCGCGCGGCCGTGACGATGACATCCGCGGAGAGCCCGGTCAGCGCCGCCCCGCGTTCGGGCGGATAGCGCTCGATCACCGCGCGGAGCGCCTCCCAGCCGGTCGTGTGCTCGGCGATGAAGCGCGGGTCGAGAAGGTTCTCGCGCCAGAGGACGTGCAGCATCGCATTCAGCAGCGCGATGTCGGAGCCCGGCCGCAGTGACAGATGGAGGTCGGCCAGGTCGGCGGTCTCGGTCCAGCGCGGATCGACGACGATGACGGTGACGCCGTCGGGCGCCTCCCGCTTCCGGCGCTTGATCCGCTTGAAGGTGACCGGGTGGCAGTCCGCGGTGTTGGTGCCGAGCAACAGAAAGCAATCGGCCTGGTCGATGTCCGCGTACGACGCCGGCGGGCCGTCGGAGCCGAGGGACCGCGCGTACCCCGCCGCCGCCGACGCCATGCAGAGTCGCGAGTTCGTGTCGAAGTTGTTCGTGCCGACGAATCCGCGAGCGAGCTTGGCGGCGAGATAGTATTCCTCGGTGAGCAGCTGGCCCGACGCGTAAAAGGCGACCGCGTCGGGGCCATGAGTCCTGACGACCTCGCGAACACGGTCGGCCGCGTGCCGGAGCGCCAGCTCCCACGGGACACGTTCGAGCGTGGCGTCGCGTCGCACCCGAACGTGGGGATGGAGCAGCCGGTCCGCCGCGCGCAGGACCGGCGGCAGGTGGACCGCCTTGGCGCAGAGGTCGCCGAGGCTCGCCGGATGCGCGGGATCGCCCTTGACCTTCGTCACGCTGCCGTCGCGGACCTGCACGAGGAGGCCGCAGCCCACGCCGCAGTACGGACACATCGTCGGCCGCCAGGCGGAGTCGTCGGGCGCGCCGGTGTCACGCGGTCGCATGCGCCTGCTCCTCGAGGAAGGCCACGATGGAGTCGCGAAGCCAGAAATAGTCGGGGCGCGCCAGCAGCTCGTCGCGATTGCGGGGCCGTGGAAACGGCACGTCGAAGACGCGCCCGATCGTCGCCGCGGGCCCGTTCGTCATCATCACGATCCGGTCGGCGAGCTGGAGCGCCTCGTCCACGTCGTGGGTGACCATGATCACCGTTCGCCGGCGGGCCTCCCAGAGCGCGATCAGCTCGTCCTGCAGCTCCATGCGCGTCAGCGCATCGAGGAGCGAGAAGGGCTCGTCGAGCAGAAGCAGCCGCGGCTCGAGCGCGAACGCGCGCGCGACGCCGGCCCGCTGCTGCATGCCCGCCGACAGCTCGCGGGGATACCGCTCGCCCATCCCGCCGAGCCCCACCGAGGCCAGATAGGATTCGACGTCCGTGTCCTTCCCCGCGGCGATCTGCTCGCGCGCCAGGCGCACGTTGGCGCGCACCGACATCCAGGGCAAGAGGGTCGCCGACTGGAAGACGACGCCGCGGTCGGTGCCGGGCCCGTCGATCTCCCGGCCCCCGATCACGACGCCGCCCGTGCTCGGTGCGACAAGGCCCATGAGGATCGAGAGCACGGTCGTCTTGCCGCACCCGGAGTGGCCGAGGAGGCAGATGAACTCGCCTTCGTCGACGTACAGCGTGAAGTCGCGGACGATGACCGCCGGACCGGACGGCGTCTCGTACGTCTTGCCGAGCTCGGCGATCTCGACAAACGCGGGCATTTATCTAGACGCCCGCAGGAATTCCACGAGGGCCTGGCGGGCCTTCTGATAGGCCGGCTCGAGACTCATGTGCCGGCGCTGTCGCGGCCGCGGCAGCCCCACCTCGATCGGGGGCCCGAGCACGGCGTCCGGCCCGGGCGTCATCGGGTAGATCCGGTCGGCCAGCAAGATCGCCTCGTCGACGTCGTTCGTGATCAGGATCACCGTCGATCGGCGCTGGCCCCAGATCTTCAGCAATTCGTCTTGCAAGGTGGCGCGCGTCAACGCGTCGAGCGCGCTGAACGGCTCGTCCATCAGCAGGAGCTTGGGCCGCATGGCGAGGCCACGGGCGACCGCCACGCGCTGCCGCATCCCGCCCGAGAGCTCGCGCGGTCGCTTCCAGGCGGCCGGCGTGAGGTTGACCAGGGCGATGAACTCGTCGGTCATGCGCCGCCGCTCGGCCGCCGCCATTGCGGGGTTCACGGCGTCGACGGCGAGCGCGACGTTGTCGCGGACGCTGAGCCACGGCAGGAGCGAGTATTGCTGGAACACGATCCCGCGCTCGGGGCCGGGCTCGGTCACCGGGACGCCGTCGAGCTGGATGTCGCCGGCGTCGGGGGCGATGAGGCCGCCGATGAGCGAGACCAGCGTGGTCTTCCCCGAGCCGGAGTAGCCGACGACCGCGACGAACTCGCCCTCGTCGAGGGTCAAATCCACGCCGCCCAGCACCGCGGTCCGACCGCGTCGGGTGACGTAGGCCTTCCGAAGGCCCCGGACCTCGAGATAGGCCATCAGTTCGCCCTGACGCGCGCCTCGACGAGGCCCATCAGGCGGTCGAGCAGGAAGCCGATCGCACCGATCGTCAGGACACTGAGGATGATGTGCGAGTAGACGAGGCTGTTGTACTCCTGCCAGAGGAAGCCGCCCACGCCCGGCGTCCCCGTGAGCATCTCCGACGCGACGATGACGAGCCATGCGAGCCCGAGGGACAGCCGGTAGCCGGTGAAGACGTAGGGCAAGGTCGCCGGGATGACGATCCGGGTCAGCATCTTGAGCCGCGAGAGCTTGAGCACCCGCCCCACGTTCAGGTACTCCTGGCTGATCGATCGGACGCCGACGGCGGTGTTGATCACCGTCGGCCACATCGCGCACAGCGCGATGGTGAAGATCGCGGCGGGCTCCGACTTCTGGAAGATCACCAGTCCGAGCGGCAGCCACGCCAGCGGGGAGATCGGCCGCATGAACTGCACGATCGGGTCGAACGACTGGTGGAACCGCCGCGAGAGCCCGAGCAGGAAGCCGATCGGGGTGCCGATCGCCAGCGCCAGGGCGAAGCCCTTGCCGACCCGGACCAGCGAGTAGAAGGCGAGCCGGCCCATCCCCTGGTTCATCTCGCCGTCCTTGAAGAACGGCTCCAGAACGTACCGGCGGGATTCCTGCCACGTTCGGATCGGCGACGGCAGATCGGGCGCGATGGCCGCGCTCACGATCGCCCAGAAGACCAGCACGCACGCGGCGCCGAGGAGCGGCAGGATCACTTGCGACGTCAGGCGGATCTTCACGGTCAGGCCATCGAGTGGACGGCGAAGCTCTTCGCGTACTTCTCGGGATCGGCCGGGTCGAAGGTCACGCCGTCGAAGAACGTTTCCTTCTTCGTGTCGTCACGCGGCGTCTCGATGCCCATGTCTTTGGCCACCTCACGAAAGAGGTCGGGGCGATGCACGCGGTCGACGAGGCCCTTGTAGTCCGGTGGCTCCTTGACCATGCCCCAGCGCCGGAACTGGGTGAGCCACCAGATGCCGTGCGACTTGAGTGGAAAGTTCGTCTGGCGGTCGAAGAAGGTCATGTAGTACTTGTCCTTCTCCTTGCGTCCGTCGCCGTAGTCATAGTCGCCGAGCATGCGGCCGAGGATGATCTCTTTCGCCGCGTTGACGTACTGCGGCTGGCCGACGACCTCCGCCATCCGTGGACGGTTCTCGAGCTTGTCGTTCCACTGGCTCGCTTCCAGTACGGCCGACATCACGGCCTTCACCGTCTTCGGATTCCTCTGCGCGAACTCCTCCGTGAAGGCGAGCACCTTTTCGGGATGATCGCGCCAGATCTGCTGCGTGGTGATGGCCGTGAAGCCGATACCGTCGGCGATGGCGCGCGCACCCCACGGTTCGCCCACGCAGTAGCCGTCCATCTTGCCGACCTTCATGTTGGCCACCATCTGGGCGGGTGGAATGGTGATCAGGGAGACGTCGCGATCGGGATTGATCCCGCCGGCCCCGAGCCAGTACCGCGTCCACATCGCGTGCGTCCCGGGCGGATAGGTCATCGCGAACGTCAAGGGGGCGTTCTTGGCCTTCGCCTCGAGCGCCAGGGGCTTGAGCTGCTGCGGCGTCTTCACGCCCTTGTCGAGCAGCGCCTTGGTGAGCGTGATGGCCTGCCCGTTCCGATTGAGGTACATCGGGATGATCATCGGCTTGACGGGCGAGCCCTGGAGGCCCATCGTCGCGGCGTACGGGATACCGAGCAGCATGTGCGTCGCCTGGTTCTCGCCGAGCGTGAGGCGATCGCGGATCACCGCCCACGACGCTTCCTTCGAGATCGTCGACTCGATGCCGTACTTCTTGAAGAGCCCGAGCTCGTGGGCCATCACGATCGACGAGCAATCGGTGAGGGCGATGATCCCGATCCTCACCTTCGCCGTCTCGGGTCCGTCGGCCGCGTACACTCCGCCTGCCCAACCCGCGGGCATCCCGGCGAGAAGCGCGCCGGCGCCCGTCGTCTCGAGAAATTTCCGTCGCGTTACGCGCACCGACCACCTCCCAGACAAAAAAATGGCGCCGGGCCTCTCGTTGAGGCTCAGCGCCATCGCTGTCCCTTCGACGTGTCCGTCCTGGACGCGCCGCCCGGTAGCGGCTGCACCACGCGTGCCAGATAATGGCCGCGAGGCGTTCGTCAAGCTACATCGATACTTAACTCGATGACATCAGGCAGATTCCGGAGGCTGGGCTGCCGAATTTAGGTGCGAAGGCGCGCGCGCTGCCGAAGAAAAATGCAGCCGAAGGTTGCCGGCTAACGCTCGCAGGACAGGCGCATGCGGTTCTTGGCGATCCGGGCGTAAACGCGGCGCGCAATCGGACGCGCGCCCGGGAGCGCAAAGACCGTCGCCAGCCAGCCGAGACCGCGAATGCGGCGCAGGAGCTCGGGCACCGCGTCGGCGCCGGCGAGCGTGCGTCCGCTCGGCAGCACGAGCTGCATGGCGGTCATGCAGGCCTCGTCGGTGATGTGCGGGAAGCGGAGCCGTCGCGGCGCGGATCGGCACGGGAGGATCTCGAGCTCACCGCCGGAGAGCGCCAGGCGCATGAGCCAGAGTGCGCTCGCCCGGCACATCGCGCACTCTGCGTCGTAGATCAGGACGGCGGAGTTGTCCATATGGCTCGCCTTGGCTGGCGGGGCCTCAACCCCGCGACGCCCTGCCGCGCGCACTACGAGCCCCATCTCTTGAGCGTGCGGTAGTAGACGACGAGCCCGAGGGCCACCGCCAGCGAGACCACCGCCTGCGCGAGACCCAGCGTGGTGTGGTCGCGCGCGAGGACGATGGCGGCGTAGAAGACGAAGAACGCGATCCCCGCACCGATGAGGATGCGGTGGGCGGTAATCAGCTTCACGACGGATCTCGGCTAGACGCCAAGAACGACCTTGATCGCATCGCGCGTCACACCGATGAGCCGGTCGACCTCGGCCTCGGTCACGACGAGCGGCGGCGCGAAGTAGACCGAATCGCCCGGCGCCGGATGCGGGCCTGCCGTCGGCCGGGTCCGCGTGACGACGCCGCGCTTCATCATCTCGGCCTGGATGCGCTGGGCGACCTTCTTGTCGCCGGCGAAATTCTTCTTCGTCGCGCGATCCTCCACGAGCTCGACCGCCGCGAGCAATCCCTTGCCGCCCCGGATATCGCCCGCGTGGGGATGATCGCCGAACGCCTGTTGGAGGCCCTTGTGCAGACGCGTGCCCATCTTCGCCGCGTTCTCCCAGAGCCGCTCGCGCTCCATGATCTCGACGTTCTTGACGCCGACGGCACAGCACGTCGGGTGGCTCGAGTAGGTGTAGGCGTGCATCCAGCGGTCCTCGGGCTTGACCGAGTCCATCGCGTCCTTGATGGCCTTCGTCACCATGATCCCGCCCAGCGGCAGATAGCCCGAGGTCACGCCCTTCGCGAACGAGAGGATGTCGGGCTTGACGTCCCAGTGCCCGAGCGCGAACCAGCGTCCCGTCCGGCAGAAGCCCGTGATGACCTCGTCGCCGATCAGGAGCACGTTGTGGCGCGTGCAGACCTCGCGCACGCGCGGCCAGTAGTCGTCGGTCGGATAGATGACGCCGCCGCCGCCGTGGATGGGCTCGCCGATGAACGCCGCGACGGTATCGGGGCCCTCGCGCAGGATCGCCTCTTCGAGCTCGCGCGCGGCCGCTTGCCCCACGCCCTCGCCGGGCTTGGCGCCCTGGAACCGGTACGGGTAGCACGTCTGGATATGGACGAAGCCCGGAACACGCGGCTCGAACATCTTCCAGTACGCGCTCATCCCGGTCGCGCTCATCGCCTGCAAGGTGACGCCGTGATAGCCCTGCTGGCGCGAAATGATCTTGACCTTGTCGGGCTTGCCCTGCGCCTTCCAGTAGAAACGCG
>Ga0137407_10002568_pt1 | contig 11916 bp, 12 predicted proteins | sample CZOMad2_2_16fung_FD_108410 | JGI IMG/M metagenome (GOLD analysis project Ga0137407, IMG submission 108410) | Vadose zone soil fungal communities from Angelo Coast Range Reserve, California, USA - CZOMad2_2_16fungal (Illumina Assembly) | ecosystem: Environmental > Terrestrial > Soil > Vadose...
AGTTCGCGGATCTGCATCGACAGGGCTGGCTGACTGACGGCGCATTCCTCTGCTGCGCGTCCGAAGTGCTGGCACCGGACGAGGGCGTCAAGATATCGAAGCTGCCGTATCGTCAACATGAGCGTAGCCTTATGTTGGTACTATTTCAAAGCGACACTTCGCGGCGAGACCCATTCCTTCAACAAGCTCAAATCATCATAACGCGATGCAACAAACAGTAAACGCCGGAGTGTGCTGGCTCACGGCGTGGAACCTGTCACTCCGCTGCCAACGCGCGATCGCGAAACGGTAGCGCAAGCAAAGTCCAGACGTCGACAAGCGCCGCGCCGAGTTGGTCGATCAGGGCTCCGTCGTGGAGATTCGTCGGGGTGATGCGAAGACGTTCGGTTCCTCTTGGCACGGTCGGATAGTTGATGGGCTGGATGTAGATGCCGTGCCGGTCGAGCAGTAGATCACTCGCCGCCTTGCTCTTTTGCGGATCTCCGATCAGCAATGGCACGATATGGGTGTCGCTCGGCATCACCGGCAGGCCGGCCGAATCAAGCACAGCCTTGACGCGCGCTACCTGTTCGCGCTGCCGATTGCGCTCCCATGAGGAACCCTTGAGATGGCGGACCGCCGCGGTGGCGGCGGCGCAGACCGGAGGTGGCAAAGCGCTGGTGAAGATGAAGCCCGGCGCATAGGAGCGGACCGCATCGATCAGCGCAGCGCTGCCGGTGATGTAGCCGCCGAGGCAGCCGAAGGCTTTCGCCAGCGTGCCTTCGATAACGTGGATGCGGTCCATGACGCCCTCGCGCTCGGCGATGCCGGCGCCGCGCGCACCATACATTCCAACCGCGTGGACCTCATCGAGATAGGTCATCGCGCCATAACGTTCGGCGAGATCGCAGATTTGGCGCATCGGTGCGATGTCGCCGTCCATGGAATACAGGCTTTCGAAAGCGATCAGCTTCGGCCGATCTGCGGCGGCCGTACGCAATAGCGTCTCCAGATGGCCGACGTCGTTATGACGCCAGATTTGTCTTTCGACCCCCGATTGCCGAACTCCCTCGATCATCGAATTGTGATTCATCGCATCCGACAGAATAAGGCAGTCGGGAAGCAGTTTCGCAATTGTGGCGATCCCGGTCTGGTTCGAGACATAGCCCGAAGTGAATACCAGGGCCGCCGGTTTGCGGTGCAGGTCGGCGAGCTCAGCTTCGAGTTCGACGACGGGATGATGGGTACCAGAGATGTTACGGGTCCCGCCGGCGCCGGCGCCCATTCTGGTTGCGGCCTCTATCATCGCCGAGACGACCTTCACGTTCTGTCCCATGCCGAGATAGTCGTTCGAGCACCACACCACCACATTGCGTGGCCCCGACGGTGCGTGCCAGATCGCATGTGGAAACCGACCGGCGATCCGCTCGATATCGGCGAAGACCCGGTACCGTTGCTCGGTGCGCAGCCGCGCGATCGCGTCAAGGAAAAATACGTCATAGTTCATGACCATTTCCTCCGGCGATGGGGCGCTCCATTGTTCGCAAGGCGGGGTCGCGGATCGGGCTTGCAACATCGTAGCTCCTTAATCCTTAATGAGAGCGGGCCATCATCTCGCGCAGTTTGTCTGCGATCATTGTTCCGGGCGTGTCGGCATCGAAGCCACGGACAAACTTCCCGTTCGGATCCATTAGATAGAGGTAGGTGCCGTGGTCCATCACGTAGTCGTCGGGGCCGGGCCCTGTCCGATGTGGGCCGTAATAAGCACCATATTCCTTAGCCACGCTCGCAATTTGCGCGGCGGTGCCGGTCAGCCCGACGATCCTCGAATCAAACGATTGCGTATAAGCCGCCATCACGTCGGGCGTATCGCGGTCCGGATCTATGGAGATGAAGAGCGGTTGCAACTCGCTGGCGGCGGGCCCAAGCTGCTGCAGCGCAACGGCTACTTCGAGCAGCGTGATTGGGCAGACGTTGGGACAGAAAGTATAGCCGAAGAACACCAGTAGCCACTTTCCACGATAGGTCGCTTCGGACACCGTGGTACCCCCGGGAGCAACGAGAGTGAACGGACCGCCGATTGTCACCGTTGCGGCCGACAGGTGTAGTTGGGACAAGGCCAACATCGCCACGAGGACGATGGTCAGCATCTTCGAGGCGTCACGTCGCAAAGCGTCGCCCTCCCGTTTTGCTGCAGCACGGCATCCCGCAGGACGGATGGCAGGTAAAGCCGCGGCTCCAGTTATATGGAGACGTAGCAAAACCGCCAAATTGCTGGGTACCGGGCAACCCTCCCACATCCCGCCCGACGTCGGGATGCCATTACTTTTTCATACTATCCACCACTTCCGCAAACGATGCTCATCAGTTTTGCTTAACACAACGAAAAGCAATCCTGATTTCTAGCCATTCCGAAACCGTGTTCTCATGCGGCAGATTAAGAAACCGCAGCTGAGGAACTCCTCGAGTTCCCTGACAGGGTTTCGGGGGCGGCCTTGGCGCAAAACTCATTGCGTGTGAGGTGGCCAAGAAAAAAATGAAGGGGGAGACGCCGTGTCCACCAACCTGGGCAAATCAGCGATTTGCATAAGAGCAGCCATCGGCATTTCGACATTCGTCGTCACTGCGATGCTCACGTTGCCAGCACAGGCCTACGATGAGGGACCGGTCACCGGCGGCGGTTCGATCACCGGCAAGGTGACGTTTAACGGCACGGTACCAACGCGCAAGATCATTCCGACCAAGGATGTTGAAGTTTGCGGCGGGCCCCGTGAAGAAGCACTGATGCGCGTTGGCCCCGATAAGGCTGTCGAAAGGGCCGTGGTCTATCTGGTCGATGTTACCAAGGGCAAAGCCTGGCCGGCCGGGGGCAAAACGCCGGAACTCGACCAGGCCAAATGCGCATTTTTGCCGGACGTTCAGGTGATCCGTGCTGGTGCGCTGGACGTCATCAATAGCGATCCGGTTCTGCACAACACCCACGCCTACTACGACAAGCGAACTGCCTTCAATCTGGCGCTGCCAAATCAGGGCCAGCACATTCCGACCGAACTGAAACGGGCCGGCGCGGTTCGCCTCGACTGCGATGCCCATGGCTGGATGGAAGGGTGGATCTACGTCGTGGACAATCCCTACTATGCGGTGACCGGCGTCGACGGAAAATTCACGATCCCGGACGTGCCGGCTGGCAATTACATGCTGGTTGCGGTGCAGCCTTTCACTGGGCCGATGCAACAGACGGTGGTCGTCGCCGCCGGCAAGCCGACCGATCTGACAATCGAACTGAAGAAGAAATAGACTCCAAACAAGTTGAAAGAAACAAACGGAAATCGGCGACCGAGCACAACTCGCTCGATCGCAGCAAAGGACGAGACAGCGCGTGTGATTAACTGACGAACTATTGGATCCATGGAACCGGGAGGAGAGTGCCGTGTCTGAACTTGAGAAAGCTCGACGTGAGATTGCTACGGTGCTGCAACAGCCAGGACTGCGTCCCGATCCTTCGGTGAAGCTGACGCGGCGCACCTTCATCCACCGCTCCTGCGTGCTCGGAGCCGCAACGGTCGCCGAGACGTTTGCCTGGTGGCCGCTGATCAATACCATCGACGTTGCCCATGCGGCCGAGGCGCCATTCAAATTCGCATGGATATCGGACACCCATCTATATACGCGTTCGTTGAACACCCGCTTTGTCGACAAGACGGTGCGCGCGGCGAAGGAAGTGCAGGCGATGAATCCGCCGGCCGACTTCCTGATCTTCGGTGGCGATCTCGCACAGCTTGGCAAGGTCGAGGAACTTGATCTCGGCGTTGAACTGCTGAAGGAAGTCAAGATTCGCAAAGTGTACATCCCCGGCGAACACGACTGGTATCTCGACATGGGCAAGAAGTGGGGCGAGCTGTTCGGCCAGCCGTACTGGAGCTTCGACCACAAAGGCGTACGTTTTATTGGACTCGATACGGTCAGTCGTGCGCCGGACTACTGGTCGATGAAGAAGATGAGTCCTGAAGAACGCATGGCGCATATGTCCGTGCTCGATGGCACAGTGGCTGGGCCATGGGCCGGAGTAGGCCGCGACCAGCTCGATTGGCTGCAAAAAACGCTATCGACCTGGGACAAGGCCAAGCCGGTCATCATTTTCAGCCACAACCCACTCTATGAATATTATGCACCTTGGAATTTCTGGGTACGCGACTGGCGCGATGTCAACGAGGTACTCAAGCCCTACACCAAGGTGACCAACATCCACGGTCACGTTCACCAGGTGTTGTACAACGAAATCGGCACCATGCGCTCGATTGGTATGTTGGCCACCTCCTGGCCGTGGCCTTACGCGCCGGAGGGAGTGCCGAAGCTGGCCAAGCCGATGATCCGAGTCGACCCCGGCGATCCGTTCGATGGCGTGGGTTGGAGCGCTCTCGGTGTCAATGCCAAGGACACCGTCGACAACGAATACATCATGTGGGGCCGCAAGGAGGTGTTTGCGCAATCGGACGCCGACTCTTCGCTGAGTCAGCCGGAGATCTTGCGTGGGCGGATCGCCGATAATCTTTGGCCGTATTGAGGGAGAGTGGCCATGACCAAACAAACTTTACAGACAAATCTCTACCGGGCCGCCGCGCTCGGCACGGTGGCACTGATCGCCTTCGTCGTCGGGCCGGCACTGGCGCACAAGACGCCGGTGACGCCGCAGCAGTTGAAGGCCTATGACGACGCGTTCATGGAGGAGGTCAAGAAGGGCGACCTGCTGTTCCACGGCGACGATGCCATCGCGAAGAAAATGGGCGTGACGTTGTCTACCACTGGCATGGCTTGCGCGATGTGCCATCCGATGACTGCCGACACCCATCCGCATTCATATCCCAAATTTCAGGCACAGATGGGCAAGTTCGCAACGCTGCGCGACATGATCAATTGGTGCATTGAGAAACCGAACCAGGGCGAAAAGATCGATAGTGATTCGGAAGCCATGAAAGCGCTGGAAACCTACATCTACTGGTCCAACAGCGGTTCGGTGCTCGTGCCTGGAAAATATTGATCGCTTCTCTGCGCGGGCACAACTTCCCGCATTCATCATCGGCTCGGATCGTCACGAGGGGACAGTGTCGATCTGAGTGAGACCGCGGGGCCGTGGATCGCCGGACCATGGCCTGCGCGGATCACAGTCAAGGTGATTGCGCGATTTTTTTGTTTTGAGTTCAAGGCGGGGGGACTAGACGCCAATGACGGACACGCAGACGATCAACACACCGCGAACCGGTGTACAAGGGAACGGCCGGCTGAGGTCCGAACTCGTGCCTCCCGTCCTGCAAGGCCGTTTCGCCGGCGTCGATCTCGACGCCTTGGTTGATGTCCCGGTGGTGCGAACCTGGCTGCTATGGGGCATGGTGTGGCTCATGATCACGCCGTCGGTCGGCGCGGCGATTTCGGGCTTGTTCAATTTTCCCGACTATCTTGGCACCGGTAATCTCTCCCTGACCTTCGGCCGGCTGCGACCTATCCATGTCAACGGCGTGATCCTCGGCGCGTTCTCCAGTCTGTTCATCGGTGAATGCTATTACCTGGTGCCGCGGCTTTGTGGCGTGCGGGTCGTTTGGAACCAGTGGGGCGTAGCCCTCGCCTGGGTCTGGAATCTCGCGGTGGCGGCTGGGTTGCTTGGGCTTGCCTTCGGCGAGAATCACGGACTTGAAGCCGGCGAGATGCCGTTGTTCGCCGAAATCCCGCTGACCTTGGTAACTGGCGTCGCCACCCTTCAGTTTCTCGTCACCATCGGGCGGCGGCTTGAGCCGGCGCTGTACGTTGCATTGTGGTATCTGATCGGCGCTTTCGTGTGGACCACGATGAACCTGGTGCTGGGTTCATTTATTCTCCCCTACACCATCTCGGGCATCAACAGCGCCGCCTTCCACGGTCTCTATATCCATTACATCGTCGGCCTGTGGCTGACGCCTGCGGGTTATGTGCTGATCTACTATTACCTGCCGGTCAGCGTGAAGAATCCGCTCTACGCTCACAAGCTGTCGCTGGTCGGATTCTGGTCGCTGGCGCTGTTTTATCCCTTTGTCGGCATCCATCACTATCTATATAGCCCGATCGCCGACTGGGCCGAGACGATTGCGATCGTCACCTCGATGATGCTGATCATCCCGGTGTGGACCGTGCTGGTGAACTTCTTCGGCACGGTGAAGGGCAGGTGGGAGGCGTTCGGGACGAATCTTCCGGCCAAATTCCTGATCATGGGTGCACTGATGTACCTGCTGGGGTGCTTCCAGGGTTCGACCGAAGCATTGCGCGTGATTCAGCAGCCGACGCATTTTTCCGACTTCGTCATCTCGCATTCGCACCTTACCGTGTTCGGGACCTTCGTGGTGTGGGCGATTGGCGGTCTGGTCTACACATGGCCGCGTCTGTGTGGGCGCAGCGAACTGTGGTCGTGGACCTTGGGCAACTGGTCGTTCTGGCTGATCACCGTCGGCATTTCCATCATGGGCCTCGTGCTCACGGCCGGGGGCCTGATGCAGGGTTACCAATGGATGTCTGGCACCGAATGGGTCGACTCGATCCTCCCGGTGCGGCCGTTCTGGTTCGTGCGATCGTTGGCCGGAATCAGCATGGACATCGGCATGACGCTTCTAGTTGTCAACATGATGATGACGGCGCTGACGCGAACGAGTGAAGCAAGCAGATCGGTGCCGAACCGCCGCCCTGGGCCCATGCTCGCAGAGGGAGCTGCGGAATGATGAACCTGAGATTTGTCTCGCTGGTTGCCGGCATCGGCTGCTTCTTTGCCGCCGTCTTCACCCAAGGGCTGCTTCCACTGCTCGAGCCATCCGCTGTCACGCACGAGGTAACCGCGGTGGTACGCACCGACCTCGGTCAGCTCAAATGGATGTATACCGAGGCGACGGACTATACCCCGGTGCAACAGCATGGTCGCAAAATCTATTTGCGCGAGGGCTGCTGGTACTGCCACTCGCAATATGTTCGGCCGGTGACGGGTGAGACGCGGCGTTGGGGGCCGGTGAGCGAGGCCGGCGAATATTCGTTCGACACGCCGCATCTGTTTGGTACCCGGCGCATCGGCCCCGATCTCACCCGGGTCGGGCTGAAATACAGCGACGAATGGCATTTCGCGCATTTCTGGAATCCGCGTCAACTGACCCCCGACTCAATTATGGCGCCATACCGCGGCCTGTTCGACGCGCCGAGCCAGGCGGTCAAGCTCGTCGACGATGCGGCCGGCAACCGCAGTCTCGAAAACAACGCTCTCACCCGGCGGTTCTTCGATTTCGCCAGCAAGGACCAGATTAAGTTGACGCCGAACTCCGACGGCCTGCTGTTTGTCCCATTGCAGGCGCGCGGCAAGGCTCCGGTGATCCTGATGCCGAACAAGGAATTCGGCGGCGACAGCGTCACGCTGGCCGCCGAGACCGAGGATCTGCACGCGCTCGTCGCCTATGTGCAGAAGCTCGGAATGAATCGCGGCAAATGGCGCGATCGTTTCGAGCCCCAGCAGATCGAAGTCATGGACGTAACGTTGCCGCGCTCGGCGGAATGGATCGGATACGGCAAGCAAATCTATGTACAGCGCTGTTCTGGCTGCCACGGCGAGAAGGGCGACGGCAATGGTCCAGCGGCGACCTTCCTCAACACGCAAAGGCCCCGCAATTTTGTCTCCGGCGTATTCAAATTTCATTTGAACAAGGAGGCAGTACCCTCCGATGGCGATTTGCTGCGCACCATCACCCGCGGCGTCCGCGGCACCGCCATGCCGGCTTGGTACGAACTGCCCTTGAACGACCGCCTCGCGGTCATCCAATACATCAAATACGAACTCGCGGTCGACCGGTCCGACCCGAAGAAGCCCTATGCCTTCTTCACCGAGGAGCCGCCGGGTGCGCCGCTCTATATCGGTCGTCCACCGGCACCGACCCCAGAGTTGATCGAGCGGGCGAAGACCGTTTGGCAAGGCGCCAAATGCTGGGAGTGCCATGGCAACAGCGGCAAGGGCGATGGCGAAAAGGCTGCCGGCCTGAAGGACGAACTCGGTTTCCCGATCCGGCCCGCCGATCTTACCGCTGGCCAGTTCAAGTCTGGCGCGGCGGTTGAAGACATCTTCCGCACCATGACCACGGGACTATCCGGTACCCCGATGCCGTCCTACCGCGACTCGTTGCCGGAGGCGGATCGCTGGGCACTGTCCTATTACGTGCTGGCACTGTCGGCATTCAAGGATCCGCTAACCGGCGAATCCTTGCCAATTTCACCGGCAGACCGCGCCGCCCTCAACAATCCTGCGCTCGTCGCGGAGGATCCGTCCACCGCCTACCAGCCCGGCAAGGGCGCGACAAAGACGACAAGCCTGCCGGGTACCACCGTCGCGATCAGCGGACCGGCGGACGGGCCGGCCGGCACCGAGCGGAGAGCACAATGATATTGGACTATGACGTGTTCGGACCCTTTCTGGTCGCCACCATGACGAGCTTCGGCGCGGTGTGTATTTTCGTGTGGGCCGTCCTGTCGGGCGCGTTCCACGGAGCGGATGATGCATCCCTCAACTTCTTCTGGACGGAGCTGCAAAATGACCGAACCAACCGACAAGCGGGCGACTGAGCATGTGCATCACGAACTCGAGGAATACGCCGGCGGATACATCAAGGCCTGGGTCGGCCGCATTCCCGCATGGCTGCTCGTGGTGTACGCGGTCCTGTTCGTCTGGGGCCTCTATTACTCCTACACCTATTGGGGCGGACTGGGACCAGGGCGGATCGGCTAGAATATTCTCGGCGCGGCCGGAGCGGTCTGCCGCGGAAATTTCTTAACTGATCCAGTGCCGACATCAGGGATCCCGCTATCTCCGACGTCGGTTCCGAGTGAAAGGGACGAGCAATGCTGGCTGAGAAGATCGTATTTGGTATCGCGGCCTTGAATCTGACTTTTTTGTTCTCCGAGATTGCGTTGAACGTGCTAAAATCGGCTTTCGGTTGATCAGGAGCTGTTATGCTGGCGGAAACCGCTTTCTCGCTCGCGAATGCGAGTCCGAATCAGATCATCGCCTTTTACTCGGGCGCCATCGCTCATACCTGCTTCTTCATCTGGGTCGTCTATCTCGTGCGCATGAGATAACGGCGAAGACGAAGCAGCGGTGCACGGCGCCGAGCCCCAGTGATTGGCGGAGCAGTCTGCCATGACCTACTATGTCGTGTTTTTTCTCGCCGGCTTCGCTGGCAGCTTTCATTGCATCGGCATGTGCGGCGGCTTTGCCTGCGCACTGGGGAGCGACCCGCGCGGTACGGCGGCCACCGGCGTGCGGCATCTGCTCTACAATACCGGTCGTCTGACCAGTTACGTCTTCCTGGGTGGGCTCGCAGGCGCCATCGGACAGGTGATCTGCACCTCGCAGGGCCTGACCGTATCGGGAAGCGGCGGTGACGTGCTTGATCTCGGCCAGCGCCTTCTCGCGATCGTTGCCGGACTGCTGATGATCGCCATGGCGCTGCAGTTCTTCGGACGGCTTCCGGTTCTGCACCGGGTCACCATCGGCTTTTCTGGCAGTGGTTTCGCCGCAGCGTTGCGCAGCCTGCTCACGGTGCGCGGGCGCGCGGCGCCGCTGGCTTTCGGCGTATTCAACGGGTTTCTGCCTTGCCCATTGGTCTACGCGTTCGTCGCCCAGGCGGCGGGCACCGGCGCGGTACCCTCCGGCGTTCTGGTCATGGCCTCGTTCGGGCTCGGGACCTTTCCGGCCATGCTGATGATGGGGGGCGTTGGCCGTGCGCTCGCACCGGCCTGGCGGCAGCGCGGCGTCTGGTTCGCTGGGGCGGGGATTTTGCTGCTTGGACTGGTCACGCTCGGACGTGGCGTCTTGCCCGCCGGCATGATGATGGTGCATCCGGCGTGAGCGCGGGCACCGAGGCCCTTTGCAGTCATTGCCTGTTGCCGGTGGGCTTGCGCTCGACGCGGCAGATGTTGAATGGCGAGAGCTGTACCTTCTGCTGCTATGGCTGCTCGATCGCCTACCAGGTCAAGCAAGGCCGCGGCGAGGAATCCGAAGCCGCCTGGCTGTTGATCCGGCTCGGCGTGGGCGGCTTTCTCTCGATGAACATCATGTTGTTCAGCATGCTGGACTATACCGGCACCTTCGTCGGTGCCGATGCCAAAGTACAACCTGTGATCCACATGCTGCTCTGGATCTTCGCGACGCCGGCAATGCTGATCCTTGGCGGGCCGTTCATTCGCGAGACCTTCCTCGAGGCCTTTCAAGGTCGCCTGACATCCTCGGCGCTGATCGTCGTCGGTACCGGCGCTGCCTACGCCTATTCCGCCCTCGCGGTTTTCGAGAACTCGAGCCATGTCTATTTCGACACCGCGAGCATGGTGCTGATGCTGTTCACCGTCGGCCGTTATCTCGAAGCCGCAGGCCGTGCCAAGGCGGCGCGCGATCTGGCGCCGCTGCTGGCGGCCGAGAGCGAGATGGCGACTGTGGTCGAGGGGAAGACCGAATGGCGTCGAGCTGTGCGCGAGATCGTTTCCGGCACGCTGGTGCGGGTGCGGCCCGGCGAACGGATTCCCGTCGACGGAACCATTGTCGAGGGATGTTCGCATGCCGACGAAGCGGTGATGACTGGCGAAAGTCATGCGATCGAGAAAAGTCCTGGCAGTGCCGTGATCGCCGGCAGCATCAATCTCGACGGTCCGCTGTTGATCCGCAGCAGCGGAGCCGGCAATGCCACCCGCTGGGCACAGATTTGCCGCTCGGTGCGCGAGGCGCTGGTGCGCCGTAGCCCGAGCCAGCGGCTTGCCGACCGTATTGTTGGCGTGTTCGTACCTGCCGTGCTGCTTCTAGGATTGGCGACCGCCGCTGTGTGGTCACACTATCTGCCGTTCGACAAGGCGCTGCTGACCGGCCTTGCGGTGTTGGTGGTGGCCTGCCCGTGTGCGGTAGGCCTTGCTGCGCCGATGGCGAGTTCGCTTGGCATTGGCCTGTTGGCGCGGCACGGCTGCGTGGTGCGCGATCCCGCCGCGCTTGAAGCCCTAGCGCGTACGCGCCTGATCGCGTTCGACAAGACCGGTACGCTCACTTCTGGTCAGGCGCGCATCGTCGCCATCATCAGCCCCACGGCGGACGCAAATGAAGTGCTCGCCCGCGCCGCGGGACTTGAACGTTATTCCGAGCATGGCCTGGGCCGCGCAGTGATGCAGGAAGCCGCGGCACGCGGCCTTGCACCTGCCGCTACGCAAGACGTGCGAGCGGTGCCCGGCCGCGGAATCATCGGTAACGCCGACGGCGAGGCGATCGCAGCAGGTAATGGCGAACTGATGCGCGAGCTTGGCTGGAAGCTGGAGCCAGAACTAGCGGAGAGGGTAAAGGCGCACGAGGCAAGCGGGCATTCTCGGATCTATGTCGGCTGGGGCGGCGTGGTGCGAGCGGTGCTGGCGCTCGACGATACGCCGTTGCCGGAAGCTTTCGCCACGATCGACGCGCTGCGCCGGCGCGGACTACGGGCGATGTTACTGACTGGCGATCTCCCGATGGCAGCGCGGCGCATTGCTTCTGTCGTTGGCATCGGCGAAATTGAGGCTGGCCTGTCTCCGGAGCAGAAGCGCACGGCGCTCGATCTGCGCCGCCGCGAGGGCCTCGTCGCGATGGTTGGTGATGGCCTCAACGATGGGCCGGTACTCGCGGCCGCCGATGTAGGCATCGCCGTGGGTTCGGCGACCGATCTTGCCCGCGAGACCGCAGCCGTGGTTTTGCCACCCGGCGGGCTGTGGCTGCTGCCATATGCGGTCGATGTTGCTCGTGCTGTGCGCAAGACGATTCTTGGCAATCTGGCATGGGCGTTCGGCTACAATTTCATCGCCGTCGGTCTGGCGACCGCCGGCCTGCTGCAGCCAGTGCTGGCGGCTGCGGTGATGGCCGGGTCTAGCCTGCTGGTGGTG
>Ga0137407_10002570_pt1 | contig 11914 bp, 12 predicted proteins | sample CZOMad2_2_16fung_FD_108410 | JGI IMG/M metagenome (GOLD analysis project Ga0137407, IMG submission 108410) | Vadose zone soil fungal communities from Angelo Coast Range Reserve, California, USA - CZOMad2_2_16fungal (Illumina Assembly) | ecosystem: Environmental > Terrestrial > Soil > Vadose...
CGGATCGGGTTACCTCTCGACCCTAAATTGAAACCCCAGGGGCCATGCTTGCAGGCAACATTGTGCAAGTCCGCCTCGAGCGGAAAGCCTTAAGTGCCGCAGTTAGCCCCACCTGTTGCTCAGGTCGGGAGCAACGGTCCAAAACGGCATCTGCGGGTAGCGCCATCCCCATTCGATGAAAGCTGCATTACGTAAACACATACGCGCCCGGCGGCGCTCCTTGAGCACTGCCGATCACCGGTACCGCTCGGGGTTGGCCGCCAAGGCCGTCGCCGGAATGCCCGTGTTCAGGGCCGGCAAACGCGTCGCGCTGTATTTGCCCTTCGACCGGGAGACGGACACCGCGGAGTTGATCGCTGCGGCGCGCCGCCGCGGGGTGCGCTTGTTCGTGCCGGTCATCGTCGATCGGCGCCATAGTCGAATACGCTTCTATCCCCTCGACGGTAAGACTCGGCGCGGCGTGTTCGGGATCGCCGTCCCCTCGTCGCTGGCGTTGCCCACCGCGTCTCGATGGCTGAACCTAATCGTCATACCCTTGGTGGGCGTTGATGGCTCAGGAAGGCGATTGGGCATGGGCGGCGGATTCTATGATCGAGCGCTGGAGTTTCGCCGCCTCAGGCAGAACTGGCCGGGTCCGCGCCTGGTGGGACTCGCGTTCGACTGTCAGCGGACTGAAGCGAGTTTCGCCGAACCCTGGGACGTAAGTTTGGATTCGCTGGCGACGGAATCGGGACTGCAGCACTACTCGAAAGGGGCCCCATGAACCATTGGCTACTGAAATCGGAACCGGACAGCTTCAGCATCGACGCTCTGAGCAAAACGCCCAAACAGACGACGGCTTGGGATGGAGTGCGCAATTTCCAGGCGCGCAACATGCTGCGGGACTCTATGAAAACCGGCGATCAAGCGTTTTTCTATCACTCCAGCTGCGACGTTCCCGGCATCGCGGGCATCGTCAGCATCGTGAAGGAAGGCTACCCGGACAAGACGGCCTTCGACCCCAAGCATCATCACTACGATGCCGACTCCCGGGAGGATGCACCTCGCTGGTTCGTCGTGGACGTGAAGTTGGTTCGCAAGCTCGATCGCATCATCACGCTCGATGAGTTGCGGCAACACGCGTCAAAGGCGCTCAAGGACTTCGTTCTGCTGCGTCGTGGGAATCGTCTGTCGGTGATGCCGGTATCGCAGAAGGATTGGGATTTCGTTCTCACTCTCGAGTGACGTCGCCTGAGTGAAGTCGCTCACATGGCTACCACATTTGCGAGGAAGAAGCGCGACGGCGCTTGTAAATTAATTATTCGTGTATATACTCGGACCCCGGACTAACCCGATAACGGAGTTTCTATCATGGCAGCGAAAGCAAAGAAGGCGAAGAAGAAGGTAGCTAAGAAAAAGGCCGCTAAGAAAAAGTAAGCCTTCGAAAGTAATCAACTGTGCCCGCGTAAGCGGGCACAGTTGTTTCTGAGGTTTGATATCTCAATGTCAGTCGAAAAGAAACGTCGCGCCGCGCAAGCCGCTCTTGCATACATAGAACCGGGAATGGTGCTGGGCGTCGGCACCGGCTCAACGGTGGCCCAGCTCATAGAAGCGCTGAAAGACCGGAAAATACAGCTCGACGGCGCTGTATCGAGTTCGCGCCAGACCTCGCAGGCCTTGGCTGAAGCGCGCATTCCGGAACTGGATCTCAATTCGGCCGGCGACCTCGCTCTCTACATCGACGGCGCCGATGAGGCGACGGCCGACGGCGCGCTGATCAAGGGCGGCGGCGCCGCGCTCACCCGAGAAAAGGTCGTCGCCGCCGCCTCCGCGAAGTTCATCTGCATCATCGACGACGGCAAGCTGGTCGAGGTGCTGGGCAAGTTCCCCCTCCCCGTCGAGGTGATTCCGATGGCGCGCTCCTACGTCGCGCGCCAACTCGTGAAGATGGGGGGGCAGCCCGTTTGGCGCGAGGGCGTGGTCACCGACAACGGCAACGTCATCCTGGACGTCCACAACCTGCGGCTCGATGACCCGGCGGCCTTTGAATCCGGCGTGAATCAAATCGCAGGGGTGGTGACGGTCGGTCTATTCGCCCTTCGGCGCGCCGACGTACTGATCGTAGCGGGCGACGACTATGTCAAGACCTTGATTTGCAGGGCCGCCTAGCGTCCTGTCCGATTGCAGGTTCCCTAAATTTCCAAGCGGGTTCCGATTTCAACCACTCGGCTGGGCGGCAGGCCATAGTAGTCGGCGATCACCTGTGCGCTCCGCGCCATCTGCATGAAGGCTCTACGCCGCAGCGGGGGTAGATCGGAACGCTGTCCGGGCAGCAACTCTTCGCGGCTCAAAAAGAAAGTCGTTTGCTCCGGCTCGTAAGGCACGCCATGAGCTTCAGCCTCTCTCAGGATCTCCGTCATGTTCGGTTTTTCCATGAACCCGATCTGCGCGACCACCCGCACGATACCCTCGCATACCGGAGTTACGGTCAAGCGCTTGGACGACGCCATCCGCGGCTGCTCACGGGTCACCACCGTCAACAGGACCACCCGCTCGTGCATCACGCGGTTGAACTTGATGTTGTTGAGCAGTGCGCGCGGTATGCCGGACGCCTTGGCATCCAGGAAAATGGCGGTACCCGCCACCCGCACCGGCGGTTCGCGCTTCAACTCCTCGACGAAATCGCGCACCGGCTTCTGTTCGCGCAACAGGCGCGCCATGACCGAGGCCCGCCCGCTCTGCCACGTCTGCATCAGCCAATAGATGGTGAGCCCGGATGCCAACGGCAGCCAGCCGCCCTCCTCGAGCTTGGTCAGATTGGCCAGCAAGAAGGCGATATCGACGACGAACAGCAGCGACAAGCCCGTACGCAGCGCGCGGCTTTGCTTGCCTGTTCGGGATTTGATGAGGCTCAGGGTCAGCGGCGTCACGATCGTCATCGCGCCGGAGACCGCCAGGCCGTATGCACCGGCCAATGCCGCCGAGCTGCCGAAACCCATCACCAACGCCAGCGCGGCGACCATCAGGATCCAATTCATGGTCGGCACATAGATCTGACCTGCGTGTTCCGCAGACGAATGCTCCACGCGCAGGTGCGGCAGCAACCCCAAGCTCACGGCCTGCGTGGTCACCGAGAACACGCCCGAAATCACCGCCTGCGATGCAATGACGGTCGCCGCGGTGGCGATGATGACCAAGAGCCACAACGACCACTGAGGCGCCATCAAGTAAAAGGGATTGCTGATGGCCGCCGGGTTCTCGATCAGCATCGCGCCTTGACCGAAATAATTGAGGACCAGCGCCGGCATCACGATGCAAATCCAACTGAGACGAATGGGCGCTTTGCCGAAATGACCCATGTCGGCGTACAAGGCCTCGCCCCCCGTGACGGTCAAGAAGACGCCGGCAAGCACAGCGAGCGAGCTGACCTGATGCTGCGTCAACAACCGTAGTGCGTGCGACGGATCGAGGGCGAGAAGTACGCCCGGCTCCCGCACGATCCAGCTGACACCCATCACCGCCAATATCGCGAACCAGCCCAGCATCACCGGGCCGAAAACCTTGCCGACCGAACCGGTGCCATGCCGTTGAATCAAGAACAATCCCACCAGCACCAGAACGGTGATCGGCAGGATCGGAATCTGCGCGTCCGGCGCCGCCACATGCAGACCTTCCACGGCACTCAACACCGAAATCGCCGGCGTGATGGCGCCGTCCGCAAAGAACAACGAAGCCCCCAAAATGCCGAGCAGCCCATACACTTTGCGGCGCGGACTTTCCCGCGCGGTGTTGACCACCAGCGCAGTCAGGGCCAACACCCCACCCTCGCCCTTGTTGTCGGCGTTCAATACCACGCTGACATATTTGAGCAGGATGACCAGGACCAAGGACCAGAAAATCAGCGACAGCACGCCGAGCACATGTTCAGGCGTGACGGCGATGCCGGGGCCGGTGAAACAGGCCGACATGGCGTAGAGGGGACTGGTGCCGATGTCACCGAACACGACACCGAGCGCCGCAAGCGCCAATGGCGCGAGCCGTTCACCCGAATTGCGTTCGCCCGACATTTTTACCCGTTTAATCACGATAAAGGGCCCACAGTTGGGCCCTGTTTGGCTGGGGGACTAGGATTCGAACCTAGGTAAACGGTGTCAGAGACCGTTGTCCTACCGCTAGACGATCCCCCAAAACTCTCTATGCGCTACGCGCGAACTTACGGGGTCGAGGCGACCCCGTTCGATAGGCTCGCTGCGCGAGCAGCGAACCGAACTCGTCTGTACGGGCAGGTGGAAGGCCCTATCCGATTAGCGCTTGGAGAACTGCGTACCGCGACGCGCCTTGCGACGGCCGACTTTCTTGCGTTCGACTTCACGCGCATCGCGGGTGACGAATCCGGCTTTGCGCAACGGCGACCTCAGGGTCTCGTCGTAAGCCATGAGCGCGCGAGTAATGCCGTGGCGAATCGCACCGGCTTGCCCGGTGATTCCGCCGCCCTCGACATGCGCTTCGACATCGAATTTCCCATCGAGCTGTACCGCGCCGAAAGGCTGCTGCACGATCATTCGGCCGGTCTCTCTGCCGAAGAACTCAGCGAGAGTCCGGCCATTGATCGATACCTTGCCCGTGCCCTGACGCAGATAAACCCGAGCGCTCGACGTCTTGCGGCGGCCGGTGCCGTAAAAAGAATTGACGGCTGTCTTTGATGCCATTGTTGTCTGTCCTCGAGAACTCTTAGATTTCCAGCGCCTTGGGCTGCTGAGCTTGGTGGGGATGGTCCTTGCCGCCGAACACATGAAGCTTCTTGTACATGCGCCGGCCCAGCGGCCCCTTCGGCAACATACCCTTCACCGCGAACTCGATCGCGCGTTCCGGGTGCTCTTTCAATAATTTGTCGAGCGAAATACTCTTCAAGTTACCGACGTAGCCCGTGTGCTGGTGGTAAAACTTGTCCGTGAGCTTGGCTCCCGTGACGCGCACGGTGCCCGCGTTGATGACCACGATGTGATCGCCAAGGTCTTGATGCGGAGCATAGTTCGGCTTGTGCTTGCCCTTCAGACGATGCGCAATCTCTGAAGCCAGTCGGCCAAGAGTCTTGCCTGCCGCGTCGACCAGGAACCAGTCGCCACGGGTCTCTTCAGGCTTTGAAAATACGGTATACATGAAAATACTCAGCTGTTTCAGGTCGTTAACGAAAGGCGCGAAAGTGTACAGAACGCGAGGCAGAGATGCCAGCCCCGCGCCACCCAAGCCACGCCTATAATATAGTGTCGAGATGGATACCCGTCGTTTCAGCTTGATTGACTTAAGTTTTGGAGAAATTGATAAGGCAATCAAGGTCTTAAGTGCTCCGGCCCATGCGTCTCGCGAAGCGCCTGCCGCCCCGGAGGGCGAAGCGCTGCAGACGCCCCAACGCGCGGAGTCGGTCCGGCTCATGCGGGTCAATCATTCGGGAGAGGTGGCGGCGCAGGCCCTGTACCGAGGACAGGCGCTGACCTCACGCGATGCCGCCGTATCCGCCGCCCTGTGCCATGCCGCGGCCGAGGAAACCGACCATCTCGCCTGGTGCGAGGGACGCTTGCGCGAACTCAAGGGCCGTACCAGCGTGCTGAACCCCCTCTGGTATATGGGTTCTTTCGCGATCGGCGCCCTCGCGGGCGTATTGGGGCGTGGCACCGGCCTGGGGTTCGTCGCCGAGACGGAACGCCAGGTAGAATCGCATTTACGCGGCCATGTGGAACGTTTGGGTTCAGCCGACCCTCGGAGCCGTGCCATACTCGAACGAATGACACACGATGAGATGCAACATGGCGCCCGGGCGGCCCAGCTTGGGGGCCAAGAGTTGCCGTTTCCGGTAGGGATGGCGATGCGCTTGACCGCCCGCCTCATGACTGTGAGTTCGTATTGGCTGTAGCCTTAACCCGTTAGTGCTTGCGATTCCGGGACTTATGTAATAAAACGTGCGCCAGCACAGGCCGTTTAACAGACGACAAAAACCAGGGAGAGACCATGGAAGAAGGGGCAAAAGCCTTAAGCGATATCCCAGCGATCAATCGTTTCTTGAGCTACTGCCGGATTCGGACAGTCCCTTCCAAGACCGTGATCATCCACGCCGGCGATTTGCCGGACATTTTGTACTACATCATTTCAGGCTCGGTCGAAGTCATGATCGAAGACGAAGATGGCAACGAAATGGTGCTTGCTTACCTCAATAAGGGCCAGTTTTTCGGGGAAATGGGCTTGTTTTACGAACAGCCCACCCGCAGCGCCTGGGTGCGCACGCGCCAGCAGTCCGAACTCGCTGAAATGACCTATCCGCGCTTTCGGCAAATCGCCGCCGAAAGTCCCGGGCTGATCTTCGAGCTGGCCACCCAGTTGGCAACGCGGCTCGACCGCACCAATCGCAAATTGGGCGATCTCGCCTTCGTCGACGTCACCGGCCGCGTTGCACACGCCATCATGGATCTATGCGGCGAGCCGGATGCAATGACGCACCCCGAGGGCATGCAAATCAAAGTGAGCCGGCAAGAGCTTTCCCGACTGGTCGGCTGCTCGCGCGAGATGGCGGGACGCGTACTCAAGGTACTGGAAGAACAAGGCCTGCTGCGTGCGACCGGGAAAACCATCGTCGTATTCAACGCCCGTCCGAAGGTCAAGACGCGGCCGCTGATCGTGCCCGTGAAAGCCGGTGCGGGCGGCGGAGCGGCGTCCGCCAAGAGCGCGCGTCCCGAATCGCACGATGATGACGACGACGACGACGAGGATGACGAATAACGTCGACTCCTGTCAGCGGTAGTACTCGCCGGCCCCCCTTCTCGGTAATGCCGCGCGGTACAAGTGAATGGACTGGGGGATGGGATGCGTGCGGGCAACTGTATCCGCCGTTGCCCGCACGCATCCCATCCCCCGGGCCATTCGAGCCAGTCACGGTACCGAGCTACTAGGCTGATTTCCTGCCGACGTCGATCTGCGCGCGCATGGACTTGATCGTGGCCGCGTAGTCCGCGCTGCCGAAGATGGCGGAGCCGGACACGAAGGTGTCTGCGCCCGCCCTGGCGATCTCGGCGGCATTCTCGACTTTGACCCCGCCGTCGATTTCGAGACGGATGTCGCGCTTGGCAGCTTCGATGCGCGCCCGCGCCTCGGCGAGCTTTTGCAGGGCTTCCGGGATGAACTTCTGGCCGCCGAAGCCCGGATTGACCGACATCACCAGGACGAGATCGATCTTCTCGATGACGTAATCCAGCCAGTTCAACGGCGTCGCCGGATTGAAGACCAGGCCGGGCTTGCATCCCGAATCCCGGATGAGTTGAATCGTGCGATCCACATGCTGGGTCGCTTCCGGGTGAAAGCTGATGTAGCTCGCACCCGCTTTGGCGAACTCCGGCACCAGTTGATCCACCGGCGAGATCATCAAATGCACGTCGATGGGCGCGCTGATTCCCGACTTGCGCAGGGCTTCGCAAACCAGGGGCCCGATGGTCAGGTTGGGGACGTAGTGATTATCCATCACGTCGAAGTGGATCCAATCGGCGCCGGCGGCGAGCACCGCATTCACTTCTTCGCCCAAGCGGGCGAAATCAGCCGACAAAATCGAGGGCGAAATAATGATCGTCATCGTCGCTCCTTCACCGCATGCCGCGCGCCGCGCGTATCCCCTCGTAGGCTTCTTGGATGCGCTGAGTTTTCTCTTTCGCCATTTGCGCCATCGACTCGGGCAGGCCGTTGGCTACCAGTTTATCAGGATGATGGCGGCTCATTTGGCGCCGATATGCCTTGGTCACTTCTTGATCAGTGATATCGGCGTCGACTTCCAGTTCCGCGTAGCACGCCGCCAGCGACCCCGCGCCGGCGGTGTGGCGGCCGGCGCCGGGAGAAGCGCCGTGCGTGCGCTGCCGCGCCCGCAACGCCGCCTCCATGTACGCGAATTCGAGACCGGACATCCCCAGCCGCTCGGCCACCCGCGACAGAATGACTCGCGCAGGGGGCGAAATGCCGTTGCCCGCCAGCGCCGCGCGCAACTGCAATTCCATGAAGGCCCGCAACAGGTCATGGCGCTGCCCACACGCCTCACGCAGCCGCTCCAGCCCAATCTCGGCGTCATAAGTGGCCGATTTGCCGGCCCTGAAGCAGGCGATCGCAATGCCGATCTCGCGGGCGCCCAGATTGAGCTCGTGCATGAGGCCCCGGGCGGCGTCGATCTCGGCCTCGCTCACTCGTCCGTCGGATTTGGCGACGTGGCCCATGAGTTCGAAGGTGGTGCGGAAGAATTCGTCGGATATCGATATTGAATGGCTCGCGCGCGCGTGCGCCGCACCGGCCGCAGTGCCGAAGGTCCCGCTCTGCTCGACCAAGTGCCCGATCAGCGCGCCGAACACGGCCCCCCAAACGCTGCGCGTGGCCAGCAGACCGATCAGACCCCCCAGAAAAGCGCCTTTCCAGCTCATTCGCGTTGACCTATCCACCTTGTCCCGCCACAATCGCCGACCTTCCAGCCCTCAATGGTAGCAGTCGGCAGGCCGCGCACGCATGCAACAGGTTTCGCAATCGGCACCGCTTTTCGAGTCGCGTCTACGCGGCCTGAAGAAGATTCATCAAGGCAAGGTGCGTGATATCTACGATGTGGATGCGGAGCATCTGCTGATCGTCACGACCGATCGCTTGTCGGCTTTCGACGTGGTGCTGCCGGATCCGATCCCGTTCAAAGGCGAGGTGCTCACCCAAATTTCCTTGTTCTGGTTTGCGAAGACCCGGCACATGATTGCCAACCATCTCTCCGCGCTGAAGGTGGAGGATGTCGTCGCCGACAGCCAGGAGCGCGCGCAACTGGCCGGCCGAGCCATGGTGGTGAAAAAGCTCGAGCCGCTGCCCATCGAAGCGGTGGTGCGAGGCTATCTGATCGGCTCAGGCTACAACGACTACAAGCTTCACGGCTCGGTGTGCGGTATTGCCTTGCCCGCCGGATTGCAGATGGCGGACGCTTTGCCTACGCCCCTGTTTACTCCGGCCTCCAAAGCCCCCGCGGGCCGCCACGACGAAAACATCGATTTCGACGCCATGGTGAGCGTGGTCGGACGTGAATACGCGGCCGACGTGCGGCGCATCGCGCTCGACATCTATCGATTCGCGGCGGAGCACGCCCGCGCACGCCACATCATCATCGCCGACACCAAATTCGAATTCGGCGTCGACAAGACGGGACGCCTCATGCTCATCGACGAGGCGCTGACCCCGGATTCCTCGCGTTTCTGGCCGATGGCGTCTTACAAGCCGGGAATCAGTCCGCCGAGTTTCGACAAGCAATTCGTGCGCGATTACCTCGAGTCCCTGCACTGGAACAAGAAACCGCCGGCACCGCATCTACCGGCGGATGTTCTGACACGCACCAGCGATAACTATCGCGAGGCGCTCCGGCTGCTGACCGCGTAAAGTCCCCGCATGCTCCACTGGTTGGAACGCCTAGAAGACGGATTGTTTCAAAAGTCACGCAGCATGGGCCCGCCGTGGGGAGCCACACTTCGCTGGCTGCGCTATCCGGCGGCTCTGATCCGCGACTGGTTGACCGGCGACACCAGCATTCGCGCGATGAGTCTCGCCTACACGACTCTGCTGTCTCTGGTACCGCTGATGGTGTTCAGCTTTGCGATACTCAAGGGTCTCGGCGCGAACGCGGACCTGCGGCTCATCGTGCATGAATTCTTCCGTCCCGTCGGCAGCGCGGCGACGCAGCTGACCGAGAGCGTGATGCAATTCGTCGCCAACATGCGCGGCGAATTGCTCGGCTCCATCGGTCTGGCATTTCTCGTATACACCGTGATGACCACGATTCAAAAGGTCGAAACGAGTTTTAATTTCGTGTGGCGGGTCGGGCGCCGGCGAAGTTTTGGCCGCCGGTTCACGGAATACCTGACCATCATGATTTTGGGGCCCATCCTGCTTGCCGTTGCCCTAGGACTCTTGGGGTCCGCAGAGAACAGTCCCGTAGCGCGCTGGCTGTACGCCGTTGCGCCGTTCGCCGCGATCTTGGGCGTACTCGGCCGCATCCTGCCGTATGCCATCGTTACCCTGGTGTTCACGTGCATGTACGCGTTCATCCCCAATACTCGTGTGCAGTTCCGCGCCGCGCTCATCGGCGGCGTGACCGCGGGCATCATTTGGGCTCTGGTCGGCAAGGTGTTCACGGCCGTCATCGTCTATTCCTCTCAGTTGGTGGCGGTTTACTCCGGTTTCGCGATCGTGCTGACGACGCTGATCTGGGTATACCTGAGCTGGCTCATACTGCTCATCGGCGCGCAGCTCGCGTTCTACGTGCAATTCCCGCAATATCTGCGCCATGGTCAGCAGGCCATCGAACTCACCGGCAGCGACAGCGAGCAGGTGGGACTCTCGATCATGTATCTGATCGGGCGCGACTACGGAGCGGGCAGGAGATATTGGAACGCCGGCCGGCTCGCGGCCGAACTGGACATCCCGGGCATCGCGCTCGCACCCGTGCTCGCGCACCTGGAACGCGCGGGTTTGATCGTGGCGACTGAAGACGAACTGTTCGTCCCCGGCCGCGATCCCGAAGGCATCCTGCTTGCCGACATCGTGGATGCCGTGCGTACGCTGCAAATCGGCCGACTGACGATCGAGATACGTGGAGTGACCACGGCAGCCCAGGTCATGCGCGAAGTGGAAGCGGCGGTGCGCGAGCGCCTGGGTACCCGAACGCTCAAGGATTTGATCGCGGCGAAATGAGGAAGCGCGAGTACCTCATTCCCCGGCGATGGTCATTTCCTGCAATAAGATCGACCCCACGCGCGTGCCGCCGCGCACATCCACATCATCGCCCACGGCCGCTATGCCCTTGAGCATTTCGCGCAAATTTCCGGCAATGGTGATCTCGGCCACCGGATACTGAATCGAGCCATTCTCGACCCAGAAGCCGGCCGCGCCGCGCGAATAGTCGCCGGTCACCATGTTTACGCCCTGTCCCATGAGTTCGGTCACCAAGAGCCCCGTGCCGAGCCGCGACAGGAGGGCGTCCGCACCGCCCGCGAGGGTTGGCGCGACGAGAAGATTGTGAGCGCCTCCGGCGTTCCCGGTGGTCTTGAGCCCAAGCTTGCGCGCCGAGTAACTCGAAAGGATGTAGCCGGTGAGGATCCCGTCGGCGACCAGCTCACGATCGTGGGTCGCAACACCTTCGTCATCGAAGGGCGCGCTGCCCATGGCTTTCGGTATGTGCGGCCGCTCGGCAATCGAGAATCCCGCGGGAAACACTCGTTGACCCACGGAATTCAGGAGAAACGAAGATTGCCGGTACTGGGTGCTGCCGCGAATCGCGGCCACGAAATGCCCGATCAGACCACGCGCGATTTCCGGCACGAACAGGACCGCTGCGCGGCGCGTGGTCAAGCGGCGCGGGCCCAAACGGGCAATCGTGCGCCGCGCGCTCTCGCGTCCGATGGCCTCGGCCGACTCCAATTCACGCCAATCGCGAGAATTGCTGTACCAGTAGTCGCGCTGCATGTCTTCTCCCGTGCCCGCAAGCACCACGCAACTCAAGGTATGCGATGTGGTCGGATAGCCGCCCACGAAGCCATGGGTATTGCCGTAAACATGCAGACCCTGATGCGTGCCGAGCGAGGCGCCCTCGGAATTGTTGATCCGGGCGTCGAATTTGAGTGCCGCCGCCTCGCAGGTTTTGGCAATTTCGATCGCACGGTCGGCGCTGACATTCCATGGGTGGGAGAGATCCAGGTCCAACGGCGTACGCGTCATCAGCTCGGCGTCGGCGAGCCCCGAAGCCGCATCTTCCGCCGTGAATCGGGCGATACTGCAGGCCTTGGCCACCGTCGCCCGGACCGCATCCGGCGAGAAATCCGCCGTGCTGGCCGAACCCTTGCGCTGCCCAAAATAGACCGTGATTCCCATGCTGCGGTCGCGCTGGTGTTCC
>Ga0137407_10002575_pt1 | contig 11904 bp, 11 predicted proteins | sample CZOMad2_2_16fung_FD_108410 | JGI IMG/M metagenome (GOLD analysis project Ga0137407, IMG submission 108410) | Vadose zone soil fungal communities from Angelo Coast Range Reserve, California, USA - CZOMad2_2_16fungal (Illumina Assembly) | ecosystem: Environmental > Terrestrial > Soil > Vadose...
CCCAGGCTCAGCAATGAACTGCGAGAATCCGTCCGGGAGATCAGTTTTCGGGTGCCCATCGCGGGAATCGCGATCGAGGAGCCATTCAGAATCGGCCCGAACGCAATCGGCTACTTCTCTCGGGCGGATGTCGATGCCCTCGTTGCTCGTGTTCCATCCGAGCACCAACCTGCGGCGCGGCAGAAGTACGAGAAGCACTACCAAGGGAAGCCGACGTCGCTTAGCGGTAGTTGGCCGCCATCGCGCGTGCGCGCTGTGCAACTCGCCGCCGCAGCTCGGAGGGGGCGAGAACCTCGACTTCATCTCCGAAGCTAAGGACCCATCGTTCGAGTTCTGGGCAAGCCCGGATCTTGAGCGAGATCACGATTCCTCCATTCGGCCCTTCGGAAGCCCGCTGTGAGTGATGCCATCGATGAGTTAGCAAGAACGGGCTCCACCGCTTCTCGAAGCGAAGGCGAACTCGAGCTACAGGGAGATTCAGGAATACGCCAAAGCTGTCCTTGAAGAGAGCACTCGGGTCATAAGACCTTACTTTCGGATAGATGAAGCTCTCGTCCGATGCTTCAACCTCTCGGAAACGCACGAAGCGGAACGGGTGCAGATCGCCGGTCGCGTTCGGCGCGACTACGTAAAGGTGCCCTCCCGCGATCACGATGGAGTAGGGTTTGAGCCGCAGATGCTCTTCGCGGCCCGTGAATCTTTGGTAACGGCCCAGCAGGACGCGCTGTCTCAAGACACAATCGAGGACGGTGTCGAAGTCTTCATCGCGCCCATCAAGCAATTCGGCCTGCTGCGATAGCACAATCAGCTTGCGTCCGATATGCTGGAAATGGCTTTGCTTCTGCTCATGCAGACTCCTGATGATGTGTTCGCGCAGCTCCTGTAGGTCGGCCCTGTATCGCGTGCCTTGGAACACTCCCGCGAACCCAGCGCCGAAGCTTGCCGCAATCGCCTCCGCTAGCGTCGGCTTCCGGTTGACGCCGCTGAGGTCGAGCGCGTAGCGGCGCGTTCGCCCCTCTCTTGTGACGGCAATGGGAAGCGTCGACTTGATGTCCCGTAAGTAGCGGTCGGCCGTCGCCAGCCGCGCCTGCAGACGCCGACCCAACTCTCGGCGATCGAGTTGCTCGCCCTCGAGCAGGGCTCGCACGACGCCCAGTAGTCGCCGTTGATGCGTTCCACGTCCGAAGTCGCTCATGGCGACACATTACCGCGCCAAGCTGACGATCCGTCGCGGATCCTCTTCGCGATCGCCCCTTGATCAGCGAGAGCAGGCGGTTACGCTTTACTGAAGGGCACGGCCGACTGGACTCTAGGCGGACCGCCTGCCGCAGAACCGAGGTGCACGTGGCGTACATGCGCGAGCAGTTGAGGCGGATCTACGACAAGACAAATGGGTCTTGCCATCTGTGTGGCAAGAAGCTGGCGTTCACCAACTATGGCGAAGTCGGTGCGCGTGCCTCCTGGGAGGTGGAACATTCGATTCCGCTCGCCAACGGCGGCACTCACCACGGCAACAATCTCTTCGCTTCGTGCGTGCCGTGCAATCGGAGCAAGGCCGCGGATGTATCCTCGCAGGCGGTACGAGCTCGCAATGGGCTGACGCGAACGCCGTTATCGAGAGAAAGGCGCGACGACGCCCAGGCTCGGAACACCCTCATCGGAATCGGCACGGTCGCAGCGGCCGGCGGATTCATCGCTGGTCCGGTCGGGATTGCGATTGGTGCGCTCGTCGGCGGTCTCGTCGGCAACAGCATTGATCCTGAGTGACGGAGGAGCTTGTTCATGTCGACTCTGGAACCACCATCGGGCCCCAAGCAATTCGCTCCAGCGCTCCGGTGCCGGTGGAGATAGTGATCGTCGTCATCGGGCGCGAAGAAGTATGTGACCCAAGGCAAACGCTAATAAGGAGGTGGAGTCATGAGCAATGACAATCTCGTAACCATCGTGATCAATACGCGCGACTACGATGAGCCGAAGGGTAAGATCACCTACGACCGCGTGGTGGCACTGGCGTACTCGGACGTTGCACAGTTTCCCAACGCCACTTACAGCATTGTATATGAGCGCGGCGCGCCCGGGAACGCTCAGGGTACGTTGTCGAAAGGTGGTTCTGTCGAAATCGTCAAGGGGATGCGCTTCCGTGTCAAACGAACTGGAGAGTCATGAGGATCTGAAGCACCTGCTCGAGCGCGAGTATTCACTCTCGATAGTTGGTGCTCATCTGGTCGTGAATGACGTCTATTACCTGAACGCCGATAGAAAGGTTCAGAAGGGTAGGTTGGCCGCTCCGCTGAACCAACCGACGCCGCATACGCTCGGGGCGCCCGTCAACCACCAGATGTACTGGTCCGGCTCGCCTCCTTGTTATGCGGATGGCACACGAATTCCACTGGCGGCCGTCAATGTGAATCTGCCCTTAGGCGACACGACCTTCACGAGCCATCTTTCGAATAAGCCACCGGAAGGCTTTTCGACATATTCTCTCATGGTCGAGCACTACGTTGCCCTCATCTCCGCGCCGGCGGAACAAAAGTTCGGAGTTTCGGCGCGCACTGGCGCAAGCTATGACGTCCCGCCGGACACTTCTCCATTCAAGGTCCGCGATACGCTTTCCGCGCGTGCGCAGATCACTGACCTGAATACGCTCCTAGCGAAGGACAGGCTCGCCGTCATTGGACTCGGGGGGACAGGCGCCTTTGTCCTCGACTTCCTCGTGAAATCACCCGTGGCCGCCATCACGGCCTACGATTTTGACACGCTGAAAGTACACAACGGCTTCCGCACTCCGGGGGAGGTCCCGATGGACCAGTTGGGACAGCCGAAGACGGAGGTTTATCGGCGCAAGTACGAGCCGTTCCGCCACGGCCTGACATTCCATAACAAGCGAGTTGGTGCCGGAGATGAAGCACTCTTCGGCGACACCACCTTTGCCTTCGTCTGCATCGACGACGGTGGGGCGCGGGCAGAAATCTGCAACATGCTCACAGGCCTCGGCGTACCATTCATCGACGTCGGTATGGGGGTGGAGAAGGAGGGCGGCGCTCTCGACGGCCTTATTCGCACGACTTTATTCACTGCACAGACGGCGGCGGCTGCAATCCAACGGGTGCCGACCGATCCTCGTCGGCCGGAAGGCGACTATCGTGTGTATGTGCAGATCGCCGAGCTCAATGCATTGAACGCCGCTTTGGCTGTGATCCGCTATAAGCAGCTGCGTGGATTTTACACAGACGACTACAAATACTATCAGCTTCTATTTTCGATTGGGTCCAGCAACTGCTTTGGTGAGGCATGAAGTATAGCTTGGTCGAGGTACAGCGGTTTCCCGAAACTCTCGAACCCGGAAAGCTCTACTGGTCCAAGGAGTTCGAGATTAGCGCGCACTTGTGCGCTTGTGGCTGCGGAGACGTCATTTACCTTCCTGTTGGCCCTGTGGACTATTCGATCGCGTTGGACCACGACGGGCCAACCTTGCGGCCTTCCGTGGGCAACTGGAACGTCTGCAACGCTCACTACTTCATCACCAATGGCGCGGTTCAATGGGCGGGCAAGTGGAGCGCGGAGCAGATTTCCGCCGGCAGGGCGCGCGAGGATGCACGCAGGGTTGTATATTACCCCCCGCTTCCCGAGAGCCTACGGCGGAAACTACTTCGCTACGCGCGAACTGTCCTGCGGTTGATCGGCGTGGGGCGACGCCAGGGTACCGCGCGGCCGCTTCTGTCGTCCAGGGTCGACACCATCTCCGCGAGCAGCAAGCGCGGCAACTCGCCGCTAAGCAGCCCGCTCGTCCTCAGCCACGGGCGATGCCGACCTCCGTCCCGAGGACGGCGACGAGAAAGAGTGAGAATCAGCGAAGCCCCACTGGGTTACCGACGCACTTCCGCCCGATCCCAGGTCCGCACGAGCTCCCGGTAACCGCGACCGCCACGCTGCTTACAGCCCGCGTGGACTCGAGCCGTGCCGCCGTTCGTTTCAGCGCAAGAATTTGTGGCCTGTAAGGACGTTGAGGCTCCGGACAGCTTTGCTGCTGGCCGTTGTAGATTCGAGCATTCAAAGTCGCAAGAACCGCCACCAAGCCTGCTTCGATCCACGGCATGCGAAGCTCGTAGTAACCCCACGGTCCCCTGGATCTCTACGGAAGTTGATCGCTTAGTTTGCTTCGGGGGTCGCTCACGATGAGGCTCGACGCTCCGGCACGCAGGTTCTTCTCGATGACGGCCAAGCAGATGCCTCCCGTAGGTGTGAGCGACTTGTACAGAATTCCATCGATCGTACCGTACTTCGCGCACGCCTCGCCGAGTGCTTGCGTAGGCGTCGGTTGAGTGTTGAGGCGGAAGTTGATCGCGATCTGCGGAGGGGTCAGGGCGAGAGCCGCCAAGGTAGCAGGATCCTGCAGATCGAGCACTGCTTGCAGAGTCACGTGCACGGGGATCGTCGCGATCGCAAACGACGCACCACCGACTGCCTGCGCCTCAGCCGCGCAAGTCTGATGCGTGTCCGCGAGATAAAGCACGCGCGCACCGCCGGCGAGGTTGAAGCGGTTTGCGGGCAACCGTGAGGACCTGCCGCGGTTCTTGCCGAGCGGATCGTTGGCATACAGGAGCGGCGTCGCCCGGAAATAGATCGCTCTGAGCGGTCGAGAGGAAACCGTTGCGAGAGCTTGCTGTAGTGCTTGTCCGGTCAGCACGAGGCGCCAGGTACGCCTCGGCTACAGAGCCAGTCCGGATTCGTATTCCTTGAGGAGGGCTTCCACGATGTCAGACCTCTCCTCGAGTAGGAGCTTCTTCGGGGACTGATTGTCGAGCGCAACGATCGGGGTGCGCAACCAAGCAACAACGGCAGCGGTGTCATCGCCCGTCAACTCAAGAACGCGCTGGTACAAGGACACCAAGCGAGCGAGCGCTTCCTGGTATCCGGCAGAAACCGGGTTCTTTGAGATCGAGGATGGATCCTTGCCGAGGAAGCGAGCGATCTCCTTTTGCTCCCAGTCGAACGCGCCAGCGACCTTGACTGCGTCGTACCGACCTTGAGCGTCCGTGAGTTTCCGCAGGTTCGAGGCCAGGGGCCGTTTTGCCTGTGCCATGGCGACGCCTCCTCGCACGCAAGGCAAGTGTAGGCTGGACTCAACCAGATGTCAACCCAGATACAACCGTAATTCACGTCAATGCCAGGTTGACGCCAACCAAGTCCAACATACTGAATATCGATCATGTTTTGAGAACCTGCCTTGGTCCAGCGCACCAAAAAATTACACAGCAACATCAGATAGGTACATAGATTCTCGCCCCGCCGCCGGACGATTCGTGGTGCTCCCCGTTAGGGGAGGGCATGAGGCACGTTCACAAGGCCGGGTCGCGAAGGGGAACTGACGAGGTTCTTGCTGCGGCGATGGGGCCCGAGGGCGCCATCTACTTCGTCAAGGACGCCGCTTGGGGCTTCTCGGCGCCTGGCCGCGAAGATCACCCAGGCCTCTGCGTTTGGTTCGCGGAAGATGAACGCAACGCGGTATTCCTCAAAGGCGTGGACGCCGAGCGTGCCAGCTTCGGAGCGGTCATCGTGGAACCGACGCGCGCGAATGGCCTTTCGAAGCGGACGGCGTTCCAACTCGTTCCGCGTGCTCTTCCTCGTCGGCTGGTAGAGCTGATGCACAAGTCGCCACGACTCGTCGGACGGCTGGACACCAACGAGCTTGCGACCATACGCGCCAAGCTGGCTCGCCTGTTCGGACGCGGAGGCGGGGGGCGTTGATGTCGTCGCTGACCGATCTTCTCTTCTCTGAAGACGAAGACGACCACCTACTCCTCATGAAGAGGTTGAGGACGATCGTTCGCGGCGAGCTCCATGAGCGAAACCTTTTTCACGCCCCGCCAGGTCGGCTTGGATATTCGGGGCCGACCTGGGTCGACAACGACACCTTGGCCGACTTGGTAGGCGATGCGTACGAGTTCAATTTCCGCCGCCGAGCAGCGCTCGATGCTCAACGCCGGCTCAAGAAGAATGTCGACGGGCTGATACGACTCAACGTGAGGCACTTCATAACTGATCAGCAGGCAAAGTTCGATCCCCTTGGGTTTAGCGTTTACCAGAACGCGATCGGCGGAATCGAAAGAGCCGTGGAATCAAAAGTGCTCCGGACGGACGCCGCGGAGGCTCAGCTCGATGGCCACACGCTCTTGAAATACGGCACCTGGAATCAGCACTCCGCTCCCGCAGATGCGGCGAGGATGAGAGATGCGCTCCTTTCGCAACGCGGCGTAGGCGATCTGAAGGAACTCGCGACGATCTGCCAGGACGCTCAAATTCAGATCGAGGTACGCATCACACGGCTGCCGCAGTCCGATTCCTCGATCGAAGGCTTCCATTGCCGGGACCTCGTTGAACCGCTCAAGATCGAGGTGCGTGCCGCCCACCACGCTGGCGCCGTAGTGGGCGCCGGCACCGTCGTACAGCAACCGGACGAAGATGCCACTGACTACGTCCAAGTCAGCCAGGCGGAGGATCCTGGTCTGCTCGTGGTTCGCGCGCTGGGGCGGACAGTGGACGCAGCAAATCTGCCAGCCACCATGAAGACACACCTCAAAAATCTCATTGATGACCTCGACCAACATCCGGAGTCAACGAGTGCTGAGCGAGCTCGGCGCTTGGCTGTTCCTCCTCAGAGGATGAGTGAGTGGATGTCTCTGCTGGGGCAACTCCTTGGAGGAGCACAATGACCACGGAGCGACGCGATCCCAGATCAAGGGTGCAGCAACTACTTCTCGAGTCAGAGGAGCGGAGGCGCCGGATTCAGGAGATCCTGTCGAAGCGCGCGCCCGGGCCTCTTCCAGGCGATCTCTACTCTTTCGCCGTGGACGTCGACGCTGCCCTGCTATGGGCCGTCGTGCGCGCGCACGTCGATGATCCTGATCTTCTGCTTGTCGTCCCTGCCGACACGAATCCACTTGCAGGGACTTGCGACGTCCGCATACCTGAACTCGCGGCCTGCGGACCATTGACCCTTAGATCCGACCGCGGGAGCTGGATTACCCGAGAGGGCTTCGACCTGGGAACTCGGGTCGGCTTTTTGGAAGACATCTATCTGGCGATGGTCAACCTTATCTTGGAAAGGCTGGCGAGCGGCCGAGGCGTGCCAGGCAATGCTCCTCGCATCCAAATCGACAATGCTCCCGAATACCGCAACTGGATTGGAACGGTGATGAGAGCGGGCGAACATCTGCAGGGAAAGGTTTCAGAGCGTGCATCCGCCCATCGCGTGTTTCCGCATAGGAGGGTCGGCGTGAACCCAGATCAACTCAGAGAGCTGATCGACAACGTCCGGGCATTCATCTACTACGGGTCGACTCCGGAGCAGGCTGTCGAGCGGATCGCGAAGATGGCGCGGCTCGGCGCTAAAGAGAAGGAGCAGCTCCTCGCCGAATACTTGCGCGAGGGCGAGAAGTACATCGAGCTAACTGATCCGACGGTTTTGAGGGGTAACCGCCGCATCGAGTCCTGGTACACCGGCCCGGACTTCGAGGGCGCGTGGTGCTGGCCGGCCTACAAGGAAAGGCTGCTCAAGGGTGACTGGAGCAAAGAGGCCATCAACAAACTGGACGAGTCCTCAACCAAAATCCTCGCGCACCTCAGCCATCCGGCGACGAAGAGATTCGGCACGCGCGGGCTCGTCGTCGGTTACGTGCAGAGCGGAAAGACCGCGAACTACTCGGCGCTCATCGCGAAGGCTGCGGACGTCGGGTACAAGCTCTTCATCGTGCTCGCCGGCACAACGTCGAGCCTTCGTCAGCAGACGCAGGGCCGCCTCGAGGACGACATACTGTCCAACCACAAAGAGAACTGGAACCGGCTGACGGGGCCCGAGAGCGACTTCGGGTTCTTTCCGGGAGTCGCCGAGGCGATGCTGAACCCTGCGAACAAGAGCGGCCGGATCCTTGCGGTCGTGAAGAAGAACAAGTTCGTGCTCGACAAGCTGAAGGACTTCCTGGGTAAGGCGAACCGCGACATCATCGGTGCGTGCCCGGTCATCGTCATCGATGACGAGGCGGACAACGCGAGCGTCAACACGCGAGCCGAGGAGAGGACCGCCATCAACAAAGCCATTATTGAGATCCTGCGGACGCTGCCAAAGGTCGCGTACATCGGCTACACGGCGACGCCCTTCGCCAACATCTTCATCGACCCTTCGGTCCCGGAGGACCTCTTTCCGAGGGACTTCATCTTCGACCTCCCGCAGCCGAAGGGGTACTTCGGAACGGAGAAGATCTTCGGTCGTGACCTCGCCTGGTTCGACGAGCAGCAGAAGCAGTTCGAGGGCCTCGACATCGTCAGGAGAGTCACGCTCGACGAGCAGCGCGGCCTGCAGCCCCCGAAGGCATCAGAACGCGAGACGTTCGAGCCGACCATCCCGCAGAGCCTCAAGGACGCGGTCAGCTATTTCGTCATGGCGACTGCCTGTCGCTACGCGCGCGGCCAGGACAAGCACTCCAGCATGCTTGTCCACACGAGCCAGTACGTCTCCGTGCACGGCCAGATGCAGAAGCTGCTCCAACTAGTGGTTCAAGACCTGAAACGGAACTGGCGTGGGCGGAAGCAGGCGCTCAAGAAGCAGTGGGAAGCGGAGAGCGAACCCACGGCAAGCATCGCCGAGGGTACGACCGCCTTCGACGAGCTCTTGGAAAAGATCCCCGAGGTCCTCGAGCGCTGCGAGGTCGTAATCGACAATGGGTTCCAAGCGTCCCGTCTGGTGTATCCGAAGAAGGGGCCCGGCAAGATCTACATTGCGGTGGGCGGCAACACGCTGTCTCGTGGGCTCACGCTCGAGGGGCTGGTCGTCAGCTACTTCATCCGGGTCGCGTCGGCGTATGACACGCTTCTGCAGATGGGGCGATGGTTCGGGTTCCGGTTCGGATACTCGGACCTGCCGCGGCTTTGGCTGACGGACGAGCTCGAGCAGTACTTCTTCTTCCTCGCGGGGATTGAGGAGGAAGTGCGCCACGACATCGAGCGCTTGGAGAAGCAGGGCAAGTCGCCGCTGGATCTGGCGATCAGGGTTCGCACGCACCCGAAGCTGCAAATCACGGCCAAGCAGAAGATGGGCGCCGCGCTGCTCGCGAGTGCTTCCTACTCGAACGAGAGGGAGCAGAGCTTCCTGTTCAACCACGAGGACAGGCAATGGCTGCGGGCGAACACCGAGGCAGGCCGGCAGCTGCTCCGCTCGCTCACGAAGAAGGCCACTCCTAGGAAGATCGGACCCGCCCTGCTCTTCACCGGGGTGGGTGCGGACGAGATCGTCTCGTTCCTGTCTAGGTACTCGTTCCACGAGGACCACGAGGACCTCAGGCGTGATCTTCTGCTGAACTACATCCGCAAGGAGAGGGCCGAGAAGTCACTTGAGACTTGGAATGTCGCCGTCATGGCCAGGGCAGGAGATGCCGCCGAACTCGGCACGATGGACCTAGGGCTGGACCAGCCAGTGGCGTGCATCAGCCGCAGCCGGTACCGCACGACAGAGCCCTGCAACATCAAGGCGCTTACGTCGCCGGATGACCGCGTGATCGACATCGAGGACCGTCCCGCGAAGCGCGTCGATGAGAAGGACATGATTCAGCTCCGCAACGAAAAGGCTCCGAACACGGGGCTGCTGCTGCTGTACCCGATCTCGAAGGATTCGGAACCGTACGTAGGGAGCCGGAGAACCGGACCCTGCAAGATCTGCGGCGAGACCCACCGCCTGCCTCCGGACCCCTCCGGCCCGGTCCAGCGACACAAGCTGAACGCTGCCGAGCACGTGTTGGGCGCCGCACTCGTGTTCCCCGCCTCCAAGGCGGGTGACGCGAGGTACATGGCGAACAACCTCGCCGAGGTCTTCGAGGCTCAGGTAGAGCAGGAGGAGGTTCCGGAAGTCGCCGCGGAGCTCGCCCGGGAGGTTGCGAATTGAATCTCGCAGCGCGCGTGGCCAAGCTCTGGGCCGACGTCGAGGGCAAGGGCCGCCCCAGCCCCGAGAAGCTGCTTCTCGTCGAAGCGGGCAAGGCGTCCGGTACCTGCGCCGTCCTGGTCGGCATCGACGGGCAGGGCAGGCGCCACCTGTGCGTCTCCGCCGAGAAGGAGAAACCTGGGCAGGCGGATCGGTACAGCCGTGGCGTGACGATCGAAATCCGCGAACTCCTCCATGATGGACGTCCACAACCGTACGTGGACGTCATATGTCTCATCCCTGAACTGAACGAGCTCTTCGCGATCGTGACAGGCGAGATGCTCGGGGCGCTGCAGCTCGACTGCGCAAGTCCATTCAGGAAGTGTCATGACGTTCTCGAGCGTTGGCGCGCATTGCTGGAAAAAGAGCGAAGCGACCTGCTCTTGAGAGAGGAGCTCGCAGCGCTACTCGCGGAGCTCCTCGTGCTCGAGCGCTTGACCGCAACAGAGCCCCGTGCCCTGCAAGGATGGCTTGGGCCCGAGAAGGCACTTCATGACTTCGTATGCGGCCGGATCGACATCGAGGTGAAGTGCACGCTGCGCACGAGCGGGCGGATCATCGAGGTCAACGACCTCGCCCAGCTTGCGGCGCCGCCCGATGGCGACCTGTACTTGGGAGTCATCCGCCTCCAATACGCCCCGAAGCGCGGTCGCTCCGTGCCCGACGTCATCGAGGTGCTGCTCGAGCGCGGAGTTGACCAAGCGCTCCTGTTCCACCGGCTCGCCCTCGTGGGATACGACCCTGACTTCGCGACCGCCTACCGCGCGACGACGTTCGAGGTGGTCGAGGAGTTCTGGTACAGGATCGACGATGCATTCCCGCGAATCACGGCGGCATCGTTTCGCGCGGGACTGCCTCCGCCCGCCGTGACGAAGGTCTCGTACATACTCAACCTCGACGCGGACGCACCCGCCCCCATCGCGGATACTTCCCTCCCGTTCTTCCGGAAGGCCGCCGAGGTGTTCGCACGATGAGCCTCGACCTGGTCGCAGATGCCGTGGGAGTGCTCGGTGGCCTGACCGGCAAGGGCGCGATGAAGGTTTTGGGGAGTCCGAGCCAGAACCTTCTCGAGACCGTTGTTCGCGAGGCAGTACAGAACAGTTGGGACGCACGTCGAGACGATTCACCCGTGACCTTCGGGATAAAGGCGTTCAAGCTTGGCCGCTCCCAGCGCGAGGCGATCGCGGACGCACTGCAACAAGGAACAGCCCAGACGCCTCCCGTCCTCGAGTTGCCGGGAACTCGAGAGGACTTCGACGCCGTCGCCATCTACGACCGAGGTACACGTGGCCTTCGCGGACGACCGGTCGCCGATGCCGCCGACGAGGAGGACGGGGACTTCGCGCGCTTCGTCTTTTCGATCGGAGAGACGAAGCCGCGCCACGGCAAGCTCGTCGCAGGCGGAACCTATGGCTTCGGAAGGTCGGCGTTCCTCAAGGCAAGCGCTTTCGGGACAATCCTGGTGCACACCCGCTGCGTCCTGCCGGGAACCTCGAAGGGAGAGAAGCGGTTCATCGCAATGAACTGGCGCGAGCCATACGAGCTGCGCCGGACTCGAAAGAAGTACACCGGTCGACACTGGTGGGGGGATGCCGTCGGCGGTGGGGTCGCACCTATCACGGGAAACGCGGCGGACGAGCTTGCCGAGTCATTCGGGATGCCAGAGATCCCGTCCGGCGAGTTCGGCACGACCGTCCTCATCCTGCAGCCCAGGTGGTCGATGTCGGACGGGAACGAGGACTCGGAAGCGGAGGTCGACGATAGGGGCGAGGCCCTGAAGAAGATGAAGCAGGGGCTCCTCTGGTACGTCTGGCCACGGATCCTCGAGGGCTCGCTGCAACTCGAAATCGACTGGTTCGGCGAGCAGGTCGAACTCCAGCCCCCGACCAAGCATCCCCGGCTCAAGCTGTTCGCCCGCGCCCTTGAGATCGCCG
>Ga0137407_10002577_pt1 | contig 11901 bp, 13 predicted proteins | sample CZOMad2_2_16fung_FD_108410 | JGI IMG/M metagenome (GOLD analysis project Ga0137407, IMG submission 108410) | Vadose zone soil fungal communities from Angelo Coast Range Reserve, California, USA - CZOMad2_2_16fungal (Illumina Assembly) | ecosystem: Environmental > Terrestrial > Soil > Vadose...
AAATCTGCTTGCCGGTCTTCGCATCGAGCGCCAGCAGATCGCCGGCGAGCAGCTCGATGAACAGCTTGCCGCTCGGATGGTAGGCGAGGCCGCGGTTCACCAGGTCGCAGCACGCGATCGGCTTCGCCTCGGGTGGCTGGGCCGGAACATGCTTCCAGATCATCGGCGCGCCCTCTTTGGTCAGATCGAGCGCAAACACGATGTTCGGGAACGCGCTTTGAACGTACATCGTGGTGCCGATCACCAGCGGGTTCCCCTCATGGCCGTTCAGCACGCCGGTCGAGAACGTCCAGGCGGCCTTGAGGTTCTTCACATTCGCCTTGTTGATCTGGGTGAGCGGGCTGAAACGCTGCAGGTCGGACGTCCGACCCGTCATCGTCCACTCGCCCGCACCCTGGCCGACGGCGGGCGCCGCGACGAGCACCATCAGGCTCGCTGCGAGTCCACCGGACCACAGTTTGAAGCGGTTCATAGCTGACCTCATGTTGAGGATGAGGGGTGTGAAAAAACGGCCCAAACACTCTTGCCCGTCAGAATCCCGAGACCCGCACGAGATCCGGGGGCCCGCGTTCCCGACAGGCGACAACCATCGTCCGACTCCTCCACACCGAGACTGCTGCTAGGGATAGAGGTTATATCCCGAGTTGCAGCCAGTGTCAATCAGCCGTTCGGGTGTCCTTTAATCACCCGGAAGCGACCCCTTTTTCCCACCTGAAACAGCAGTCTCGTCGCGCCACACGCGGGCTCCAGCCACGCTGAAACCGCCTTCATATACCAAACCCCCGGCACCTACCGCCCCGCGCACCCGCTCCGCCAGGGCCCGCGATGCGCCCGCATCCCCCACGATGCCGTACACGGCGGGTCCCCACGAGCTCTGCCCCACGCCCACCGCACCCCACGCCCGCAGCTGCTCGATCAGCTCGCCCGTCTCTCCCGGCGCGAACACCCCTCCTTGCACGGGCGCGAACCAGCCGCCCGTGATGCGCTGTACTTCGCCCAGTGCATCCCCAAATCCCGCCAGGTCTGCGTCGGCGAGGGTCGGAAGCAGCTGCATGAGCACGAGATGCGCCACGCGCTCGACGTCACGCGCGCTCGGGGACGGCAGCCGGGCGAACGCCGCCGCCTCGTCGTCGCCCGCGAGCCCCGGCTTGCCCCGCGGCACCGCGACGACACAGCGCCACGTCTCGGGGAACGGGAGCCGCGCCAGGAGCGGTGCCACGCGGTCCGCGTCCGCGGTCCGGCCGCCCTCCAGCACGAAGCCGCCGTGGGCGAAGGTCCACGTGCCCACGCCGGAGCGGCGCCCGCGATCCACCGCCTGCGCCAGCGCCATCACGTCGGTCGGCAGATTGGACAACTCGGCGCTGGCGCGCGCCACGGCGAGCGCGAGCTGCGTGCCCGAGCCGAGGCCCGCGTGAGAAGGAATCGACCGATGCAGGCAGAAGTGGAGCCGCAGGTCCAGGCCGTGGTGGCGCGCGAACCGGCGCGCGAACTCGAGCGCCCGTTCCGCGTCGGGCCCTTCGGCCTTGAGCTCCGCGGCGGGTCGGGCCTCGAGCAGGAGTGATGGAGCCGGGACCGCCGCCCCGATGCCGCCGAAGCGCCGCCCCAGATCGCCCCGCAGGTCGAGCACGCCGAAATGCAGCCGCGCCGGCGCCTCGACGAACACCCGCGGGCCCCCGCTCGTGCTCATGGGGTCACCGGCTGCTCGGGGCGGGGCGTTCGGCGCACGTAGTCGGTGAGGAGGGCCATCGCCTCGCGCTCCCGCGGGCCGGCCGTCTTGTCCACGATTACCTGGAGCCGCGCGAAGTCGGCGCGAATCTGCTCGGCGGGCAGGAGATGGGTGCGAGTCGCGAGGATGGCCGCCTCGAGCACCGCATGGCGGGCGCGGTTGAACCCCAGGAACTCGCGCCGCACGCCGCGGTGCACCACTCGCGTCACGATCCGCGCGCGGGGCGGGGTCGCGTCCAGGGCGCGCACTTCCACCTCGCGCCAGGCGCAGGCCGCTTCGAGCACCACGCCGCGCACCACCGCCGCCGGGACCGCCGGAAACTGGACGTTCGCGATGGCGCCCTGCGCGAACACCATCACGTCATCGGTCAGGTTGATCACGGCGACGCGCGTCGCCTCGAGGTTCTTGAACGTCGTGGTCTCGAGGAACGGCTTGATCACGATCTCTTCTTCTCCCCACTCGACACCCATGGGCGCGAAGTTGATCACTCCACGGGCATCCATGGTCGTGAGCACGGACTCGATGATCACCGCACCAGCTCGGCTGGAGGCGGCGCCACCGCGTCCGCATGGTCCGGCAGGTCCTCGATCCGCGTGGCCGCACCGTGCAGGAAGCGGTCCAGCAGGACGTAGCCGTACTCGGTGAGCACGGACTCGGGGTGAAACTGCAGCCCGATCACCGGGTGGCGCGCGTGCTCCACCGCCATGATCTCCCCGTCCTCGGCGCTGGCGGTGACGCGCAGGTCGGCGGGGAGCCCCGAGCGGGAGATGACGAGCGAGTGGTAGCGCGCCGCCGGAAACGGGTTGGGGAGACCCGCAAACAGGCCGGTGCCGTCGTGGTGGATCCGGGACGCCTTCCCGTGCATCGGCCGCCCGGCGCGCACGATACCGGCGCCGTAGGCGGCGCCGATGCACTGATGCCCCAGGCACACGCCGAGGGTCGGGATGGTCGGCCCGAAGCGCCGCACGACATCAGTCGAGATGCCGGCCTCCCCCGGCGTGCACGGTCCGGGAGAGATGATGATGTGCGACGGCTGCAGGGTCTCGATTTCCTGTAGCGTCGTGGCGTCGTGGCGCAGTACGACGGGTTGCTCTCCCAGCTCGCTCACGTAGCGGGCCAGGTTGTGGACGAACGAGTCGTAGTTATCGATCAGCAGGATCATGGGACCAAGGCGGCGATGAGTCCGCGCGCCTTGTCGAGCGTTTCGCGGTATTCCTGCTCGGGATCGGAATCGGCCACGATGCCGCCGCCGACCTGGAAGTACACGTCGCGGCCGAGTACGAGACAGGTGCGGATCACGATGCTCGTGTCCAGCGCGCCCGTGAGCGAGAGATAGCCAATGGAGCCGCAGTACGCGGCGCGCTGGGTGGGCTCGAGCTCCGCGATGATCTGCATCGCGCGCACCTTGGGCGCACCGGTGATCGAGCCGCCCGGAAATGCGGCCCGCAACAGGTCCACGGCGCCGTGCTCGGGCGCGAGCTCGCCCACTACGGTGGAGACGAGGTGGTGGACCGTGGCGTAGTGCTCGACGGCAAACAGCTCCGGCACGCGCACCGTCCCCGCCCGGCACACGCGCGACAAGTCGTTCCGGAGGAGATCCACGATCATCACGTTCTCGGCCCGGTCCTTGTCGCTCTCCACGAGCGCGCGCGCCAGGGCCGCGTCGTGCTCGGGGGAGAGTCCCCGCGGGCGGGTTCCCTTGATGGGCCGGGTCTCGACCCGGCCGTCCGGTTGCACCTGCAGGAAGCGCTCGGGGGACGAGCTCGCCACCACCAGGTCGCCGAAATCGAGAAAGGCGGAGAAGGGCGCGGGGTTACGCTGCCGCAGCCGGCGGTACAGGTCGAGCGGCGTACCGACGAGCGGGGCCTCGAGCCGCTGCGACAAGTTCGCCTGGAAGATGTCGCCGGCGTATACGTACTCGATCACCCGCCCGACGGCGTTGAGGTAGCCCTCGCGCGTGAAATTCGACCGGACGCCAGGGATGCCGGGCACCGGATACGATGGGGCAGCGGAGCTTCGGGCCTGGCGCGGGGGGGCTCCCGGAGCGACTGCGTCTTTTTGTCGCGCAGGGAGCCCCCCCGCACCAGGCCTCCCGAGCCGATCATTCACAAACGCCAGCCGCTCCGCCGCGCGCCGCTGGCGCGCCACTCCCCGTTCGGGAATCCCTGTCGAGATCACCCACGCCCGGCCCGCTGCGTGGTCCCAAGCGATCACCCAATCGTATAGACCAAGCAGCAGGTCGGGCACGGCCAGATCGTCGTAGCGCGCCCGCGGGACCCGCTCGAGCATCATGCCCCAGTCGTAGGCGACGTAGCCCGCGGCGCCGCCCTGGAACGGCGGGAGCTCCGTGACGGGCGCGGTCGCGTGCGCCGCCACCAGCGCTCCGATGTGCGCCAACGGATCACCCGCGACTCGAATCCAGCTTCCCTCCACGAGCTCTTGGGTGAGCAGACCTTTCGAGCGCACGGCGGTGGCCGGGTCGGCGGCGAGAAACGAGTAGCGCCCCAGGTGTTCCGGATCGGTCGGGGGGGCGCTGTCGAGGAACAGTAGAAAGGGCAGGTCCCGGAAGCGCGCGCACGTGTCGAGCGGCTCCGGCGCGGGCGCGAGCTCATGAATCAGCGGTGCCGGGGCCCTCATCGGCTCCTCTTGGCGCGCCCGGCACGCGAGCGGGCGCGTCCCGACCGCTGCGTCAGCTTCACGTGCTCGGGCCCGCGGTCGTCTGGGGGCGTGAGGTAGCCCCATTGCAGCGCTCCCTCTTGCCGGTACGTCTTGCCCAACGTGATGGCGAGCTTGGCCTTCATGAGCTCGCGGCCGAGGTAGAACGCGTGGGTCGCCTCGTCCACGCCCAGCTGGGCGAAGATCTCGTGGATATCCGTGCCGCGCACGAACCGCTCGCTATTGAACACGGTGATCGTGTCGCGGTCGGTGAAAATCCGGAAGTTCGGGTCGGTGACGGCGCGCTGAAGCTCCCGCAGCTCGGCTTCGGCGTAGGCGAGTATCGCGGGATCTTTCACGGTCACGAGCCGGTCGTCCACGCCTTTGGGGAGCGCCTTGTGGGTGACGGCGTGGTACATGAGCCGCCGGGCGATGTCGATCTCGCGCACGGCGCCGCGGGCCCAGGGAATCACTTCGGTGGTGAGCACGGCGCGCACGCCCAGCTCCTGGCACACGGCCAGCAGCAGGGCGTTCACGCCCGTCGTGTCCGCCGCGGTGAGCTCGGTGATGTTCCCCACTCCCATGAAGAGCGGCGCCTTGGGGTAGCGCCGGCGCGTCTCGGCGTAGCGCTCGAGCGACCGCATGAACCCGAACCCGATCGGCTCGATGACGGGGTCGATGAGGTACGACACCCCCCACTGCTCGAGCGCCGCAACGGTCGGCTCCAGGGTCTCGAGCCCCTGGCCGAAGTCGGGGATCATGACGACGCGCGTCTTGCCGCCGGCGAGCTCGCGCGCCACCTCGCGGTTGGAGGCGTTCACGCTCAGGACCAGCTCCGCGCCCGCGGCCACCGCCGCGCGGATCTCGCCCGGGTCGAACGAGTCGATGCTCACCCTCATTCCCTCACCCACGAGCTCGCGCACCACATCGCCCAGATCGGGGAACTCACGCCCGGGCGTACAGCCGATGTCGATCACATCGGCACCGCTGGTGCGATAGTGCTCCGCCTCGCGGCGGATCGCCTCGCGCGAGAGGCGGGGTGCGTTGTTCACCTCGGCGACGATCTCGATGTCGTAGCCACCGTAGTCGCGGGCGAGCGCGGCGCGCCCGAAGTACTCCGGGATCTGCCGCAGGTCCTTGGGTCCCTTCTCGACCGGAACTCCGACCCGCTGCGCGATGACCGTGGGGTCGCCCTCGCACAGCCCGGGGATGAGCACGAGGTCCGTGCCGGCGGGAACTTCGAGGAACCGCGCGACCCATGGCGTGGTCATCAGGGCGGCGACCGTGATCTTCATGACCGCCACCTCCCACGCAAACGCGGGACCCATCTCGGCGATGGTCCGGCGCAGCGCGGGCTCGGCGAGCTTCCCGGTGACGAACAACACGCGGCGCGGCGCGCGCACCGCCGCACCCGCTGTCACCGCGGATCGCCCGAGCGCACGAACTTGTTCGGCGTCCCTTCGAGCGCGCCGCCTTTGGGGCGCCACAGGACGATCTCTTCGATCTGGCGGGCGAGCTCGAAGTCCTTGTCGGTGATGCCGCCCGCCGCGTGGTTCTGCAGCTTCACGATCACCCGCCCCCAGGTCACCGAGAGGTCGGGGTGATGGTATGCCGCTTCCGCGATATAGCCGATCGCGTTCACGAGCATCAGCGTGGTGGGCCAGCCGTCAGTCTTGTAGTTGCGGCGAATCCAGCCGTCTTCGTACCACCAGCCCGGGAAATCCTTCAGCTTCGCCTCGATCTGTGCGTCGGAGTAGGTCGGTTCCTTCGCTGCCATGGCGGTCTCCTTATCGGGGGCTAGACCACGCCCCCGCCGTTGATCATCAGCATCACGCCGGTCACATAGGCGGCTGCGTCGGAGGCGAGATAGACGGCGGCGTGGGCGATGTCCTCCGGCGTGCCCCAGCGTCCGAGCGGAATCTTCGCGGCGATGCGCTGCTTTACCGCCGGGTCGAGCGCGCTGCCGTACGCGGTCTCGATCCAGCCGGGGCCGAGCACGTTCACGCGGATCCGCGGCGCCACCGAGTGCGCCAGCGCCCGGCTGAAGGAGTACACGCCTCCCTTCGCGGCGCAGAACACCTGGGCGTACTCACTCTTGAGCCCGCCCCCGAGCACATGGTCCCAGGACATGTTCAGGATCACGCCGCCCGCGGCCGGCGGGTGAGCGTCCATCAGCTCGACCGCCTTCCAAGAGGCGAGCACCGTGCCACGCAGGTCCACGGCGAGGAGACGGTCGAGCTTCTCGGTGCGGGACAGGCGGGCGGAGTCGCCGGTGAGGATGTCCGCCCCCGCATTGTTCACCCACACGTCCACATGCCCGAAGCTGCGGCGCAGCGTCTCCGCGAGGGTGTCCAGATCGCCTTGCTCGGCGACGTCCGCCCGGATCGCCTCCGCGCGCCGGCCGGCGGCACGGGCGACGTCGGCGGTCTCATCCGCGCCGCGACGGTTGGTCCGGTACGTGACCGCCACGTCCGCCCCCGCCGCCGCGTACGCGAGGGCGATCGCACGTCCAATGCCGCTCGATGCGCCGGTGACCACGGCCACCTTGCCGTCCAGCGACAGCACCGCCGGGGCGTCGACAGCACCGCCCGACGCCGGCAACACTTCATTTGATTGTTGTTTTGACATCGTGCCTCCGAATGTCTAACCTACCGGCGGTTTCGGGACACCCACAAGGGAGCGGCCGGAAATGCAGCTTCTCATCAGCGTTGCCGGACCTGCCGACGCGCGCGCCGCGCTGCTTGGCGGCGCGGACGTGATCGACGCGAAAGACCCTCGGCATGGGGCGCTGGGCCCCGTGACCCTGCACCGGCTCGCGGCGATCCGGGCGGCAGTCGGCGGGGCGCGTCCGCTCAGCGCTGCGTTGGGGGATGCCGCCGACGAGGACGCCATCGCGAGGACGGTGGCCGTGACGGCCTCACTCGGCCTCGCGTTCGTAAAGGTGGGCTTCGCCGGCGTCACGAATGAGGCTCGGGCACGCCGCCTGGCGGTGGCCGCTCAGCGCGCGGTCACGAATGTGGGAACGCGGTTGGTGCTGGTTGCCTATGCGGACTGGCGGCGTGCGCAGAGCCTCGCGCCGGCACGAATCCTCACCGTCGCCGCGGGCGCCGGCGCGGCCGGCGTGTTGCTCGATACCGCGAACAAAGGCGCGCCCTTGTTCACCCTAGAATCTCCCACCTCAGTGGCCGCCTGGATCGCTGCCGCGCACGCGGCGGGATTGTTCGCCGCGCTTGCAGGCGGGCTCTCCGGACCGGATTTCACACACGCGCGCGCGCTCCGCGCCGATCTCGTGGGTGTGCGGGCCGCCGCCTGTGTCGGGGGTCGGACCGGCCGGGTCTCGCAGGCCCGGGTTGCGGCCTTGCGGGCGTTAGCCGGCGCGCCGCCCGCCCCTCGTGTCCTGGCCCGGAGGGGGGTCTTCCCGCAGCGCCACGTCGAGCTGCCCGAGATCGTCGGCCGTGACGACGAGGTGCTCCACGCCGCGCGGGAGCGTGCGTAGGAAGTACGAGTCGACGAGCTTGGCCGGGTCGCCCTGCGCGGGCTTGATCAACACGACGCGCCGGGCGCGGACCTGGCCCGCGAGCCAGGCGGCGATGCTGTCGCTCGTGACCTCCCAGGAATGCGGCAGCGGATCCGCCGCCCGAAGCCAGTGGTACGGCGCGAGCACCGGCAGCCGACCGGCCCGCACTGCGGAGGCGATCCCGCCTTCCCCGTCCACCAGCTGGGCGTCCGGGAGGCGGCCGGCGAGCGCGTGCGCGTACTGGTCCATGCCCAGCACGGCCATCCAATGCGCCGCGTCTTCGCCGATCCTGACCCGCTTGAACATCTGGCGCACGGCGTCGGCGAACGGTCCGCCGCCCGGCAGCACTACGAGCCGGCGACCGCGTCGGAAAGCGGTCACGGCTTCGATCACCAGCTCGAAGGCGCCGGCTTTGCCGAGCAGCCCTCCACCGATCTTCACGACCGTGTGGATCAGGGGGACCTCGTTCGTCATGATGGGAACAGGAGCGCCACGGCCGCCGCGGGGGCGTGCCTCGCCGCGGCCCCGAGGGTGTCGGAGAGATGGGTGACGTGCAGGCCGATCCGTCGAGCGGCCGCGGCCGCGAGAAACTCACCGAGACCGGTGACGACCGCGCGCGCCAACCGGGGCTGCCGCGCGCGCACCCGCTCGAGCCCCGCGGCGATACGCGTGACCTGTGCGTCCCACAGCGCGTCGGCGATTACGCCTATGTCGGTCTCGTCGAGCATCTCCCGGTCCGCGCAGACGACCCGGGCCAGCCGCTCGCCGGCGAATTCCCTACTCGTGGGGCGTCCGTCGGGAGTCGGAACCGAGTAGTCGGCGGGCTCGAGCTCGCCGCGCCACACGTGCACGTCACCCGCGAGCGCGAATCCGTCCGCGGACATGCCGGTCGATCGGCCACGGACCGGCACCGTCACCGCGATCGCTTCGACCGGCGTGCGCAACGCTCCGGTGTACACGAGCTCGCCCTCGCGCAGCCGCGCCACATCGGTCTGACCACATGTCGCTGGCACCCCATGTCGTATGGGGATGATGTCCGTCGTGGTCGAGCCGACGTCGACGAGCAGGCAGTCCGAGCAGGATCGTCCGACGACATGCGCCGTCGCCGCCCAGTTCGCCGCCGCCACCGCGAGGGGCTCCCGGCGCGCTTCGGCCGGAGTGCGCCACCGGCCATCCACGCCCCAGACGCGCACGCACGCGTCCGGAAACGCGGCCGCCACGGCGTCGAGCACGAAGCCCACGCCCTCCCGCTTGGTGCGGAACAGCTGCGACAGCTCGGCCGTCATCGTGACGGCGTGCGCCACGGCGGGGCCGGCGCCCAGGTCCTGGGCGAGGCGCCCGAGCAGCGGCACGAGCGCCGCCGGATCGCGCTGCAGCTCGTAGGGCGCGGCGCGCGCGGCGAGCAGCTGAGCGTCGGCGACGTGCGCGACTTTGGTGTTCACGCCGCCGATGTCCCAACCCAGGACGCCGTTCATTGCGCGTGATCCCCGTGCTCGACCTGCGCGGCGGCCGGGCGGTCTTGGGGCGCGGTGGCCAGCGTGAGACGTATGCGCCGGTCCGCTCGCGGCTCCTGGACGGCGGCGCCGAGGGCGATCCGCTCGCCCTGGGGCGCGCCTATCGCGACATCCTCGATTGCGACGAGTGGTACGTCGCGGATCTCGACGCCCTCGCCGGGGAAGCGGTCCAGCATGCTCTGCTGAAGGCGCTCGTGGGCCTGGGCGGCCGGCTGCTCGTGGACGCGGCGGTCTCTAGTCCCGAGCGGGCGCGCCAGCTCGTTGCGGCCGGCGCCGCGCGCGTGGTCGTGGGACTCGAGACCCTGCCATCGTTCGACGCCCTCGCGGCGGTTACTCGAGCCATCGGGCCGACGCGCGTCGCTTTCTCGCTCGATCTGCGGGATGGCGTGCCGCTCGCGCATGCCTCCCTCACCGGGACGCCGCTCGAGATGGCGCGCGGGGCCGTCACCGCGGGCGCCGGGGCGATAATCGTGCTCGACCTCGCCCGCATAGGCGGCGGGCGCGGCGTGGACCTGGTGCTGGTGGAGGCGCTGCGGCACGCGTTTCCCCACGTGGAGCTTCTGGCGGGCGGCGGCATCGGCACACCGCGCCACCTCGAGCGCCTTGCCGACGCCGGGCTCGACGGCGCGCTGATAGCTTCGGCGCTGCACGACGGCGGGATCAAGCGGGAAGACGTCGCGGCCGTGCGGCGGACCGATCACCCGAGCGACTCGCGGTAGGTGGCGGACTGTCCGAAGTTCTCCTCTACCTCAACCTCCACCGCCCGCAGTGCCACTCCGCCGGAGGACGCGAGCGCTTTGCTCACCCGGCCGGCGAGGTACTGCGCCAGCATCTCGACGGTGGTGTTTGGCACCGGGAGGAGCGCGCAGTCCCCTCGCGGGAAGACGTAGCGCGGCTTCCCCGCCACCGCGACGCGCACGGTGTCGCCCTCCTCGCTGACTTGAATCTTGGTGCTCTCGAGCGGGAGGAGCACCTTGTGGTCGATCTCGTCGGTGAGCCGCTTCATCAGGTCCTTCAGCATCGAGAAGTCGAGCACGTAGTGCGCCTCGGGGTCCAGCCCGCCTTCCACCACCACACGGGTGCGATAGTTGTGGCCGTGCAGCTTCTCGCAGCGATGCCCGGAGAAGGTGATGAAGTGGGCCGAAGCGAAGACGAGGTTGTCTTTCGTCACGGCGACCTTGAATTCCTTATGGGCGGGCACGCCACCCTCCTTCCAGCAGTACGGCGTAGATGGCCGCGCCCGTCAAGTCCGCGGTGGTGCCGGGGTTGAGGGTGTTGGCCTCGTCCCGGAGCTCGCGGTCGAGCGCGGCGGTGGCATCCCGTCCCGCGGTGGTCCGTATCCCCCCGGCGTCGAGCACGCCGCGCGCGCGGCGCTGTACCGTGACCGCCGCATCGGTGCCGAGCTTGCGGGCGATAAGAGTATCGGGCGATCCCGCGAGGAGCGTTAGGTAGGCCTCAACGACCGCGTCCCGCCAGGCGAGCCCGTCGGACCGTGCGCGGCGGAGCGCGGGTGCCCCGATCGCGAAGGTCGTCTCGAAATCGGTCGCGTACTCGCGGGCGATCGCATCCCGCTCGCGCGCCAGCACCATGGCGTCGCGTAGGCTGATCGTCGGTGTGTCGGCGACATCCTGCTCACTGGCCCGACCCAGGCCTCCCGGCGCCGTGGAGCGGATCGCCATGTAGGCGTCGCGCGCATCCGCCACCGTCGTGTCGGCGAGTGTGGCCGCGAGCTGTTCGCGCAGGGCTTCGAGCCCCGGCCGAAGCGCGGCCCGGGCCAGCGGGGCGAGGAGGAGCACGAGGCCGAGATTGGTGTTGGACGGCGCCCAGCGGGCGGTGGCTTCGACGGCCGCGCGGATCGTGGCGCCGAGCGGGTGCTCGCCCGCCAGGGCGAGCGGCGGGCCGATTGCGGCCGCGCTCGCGAGGAAGTCTTCGTACGTCGCGTCGCGGAATGAGGCGAAGGGGGAGACGTTCCCGGGCTTGGGGGCGCTCGCCTCGAGCAGGCAGGCGAGCTGCGCGGCGGCTGCCACCTCGGCTGCCTGCCGCGCGGGCGGGAGCGTCACCGCGGCGTCACACGCTCGAGCAGATGCTCGACGATCGCTCCGGCGACGTCGCTGGACGTCGTTTCCTGCAAGCCGCGCCATCCGGGGATTCCGTTCACCTCGACGACGTACACCGTGCCATCGCGCGCGGGCAGGAGATCGACGCCGGCGTAATCCGCGCCTACCGCCCGGGCGGCGGTCAACGCCGACTCGACATGCGCCGCGGGCAGCGTGACGGCTCGCGCCCGGCCGCCCCGCGCCAGATTGGTCTTCCACCCGGGCGCGCTTCGCTCGATCGCGCCGATCACGCGCCCGCCCACCACGAAAACCCGCAGGTCGCAGCCGTCGTGATCGATCGCCCGCTGAAGATAATACACGCTCCGGAGCGTCTCCAGCGTTCGAAACACGCGGAACGCCATCTCTTCGTCGCTCACCCGCACCATGCCGAGA
>Ga0137407_10002581_pt1 | contig 11895 bp, 2 predicted proteins | sample CZOMad2_2_16fung_FD_108410 | JGI IMG/M metagenome (GOLD analysis project Ga0137407, IMG submission 108410) | Vadose zone soil fungal communities from Angelo Coast Range Reserve, California, USA - CZOMad2_2_16fungal (Illumina Assembly) | ecosystem: Environmental > Terrestrial > Soil > Vadose zone...
AAGCCGGGAGCTTGGCGATCAACAAAGCGTGGCCGATGGCGATCTGATCTTTCAGGAACGCCTCAGCCACAGTTGGGATGAGGTCGGCGAGCCTGATTCTGCCGTAAATGTACGCCTCGCTTTTGCCCGTCCTGGCCGCGATGCTGGCAATGCTGTGGGTGGGTTCTCCGAGTTCAAGCAATGCCCGGAAACCCAGAGCTTCCTCAAGCGGGTGGATGTCCTGACGTTGGAGATTTTCAACGCACTGGGCTTCGATAGCCTCCGCGTCCGTGAGTTTGACGATGCGGACGGGAAGGTTTTCGAGTTCCGCGATGCGGGCGGCCCGCAGACGACGCGCTCCGGCTACGACTTCGTATTTGCTTTCCTCCAGTTCGCGCACCAGCAGGGGCGCTAAAACGCCCTGCGTTTTAAAACTCGCGGCCAGTTCTTCCAACGCAACCTGATCGAACCGTTTACGTGGATTCGTGCCCGATTCGACCAATGCGGCGATTGAGATGTTGCGATATTCGTTGTTGGTAACTGCGTTTTGCGTAGCTTGCATGACTTCTTCTCCTCTCATTTGGTTGTATTTCTGGTTGTTGGTGATCGGCGCACACGTTGCACGTATGCGCCGGAATGTCTGGATGTTTGCGGTTATGCGGCTGCGGTCGCCGCCGGAGGCTCGGGGGCAATGCCCCATAAGCGCTAACTTCCCATAAGCGCTAACTTAAGGATGAGTAATGTTGGACCAGTCGTATACAATGTGACCTCATCCACGGGTGCCGATGAGCGGGCGGCGTGTCAATGAAGTTTTCAACGGATACGGATCAGGCGAAGGGCCCGCTAGATCAGCAGTTCTCCCCAGCATCGATTACTCTGCCAAAGGGTGGCGGTGCCATCAAAGGAATTGGCGAGAAGTTTGCGGCGAACCCGGTCACCGGCACAGGCTCCATGACCATTCCGCTGCCGGTCAGTCCCGGCAGATCTGGATTTACCCCGGGGCTGGCACTTTCCTATGATTCGGGCGCGGGAAATGGACCCTACGGATTCGGCTGGAGTCTGGGTTATCCAACCATTACACGGCGCACCGACCGAGGCCTTCCTCAGTACCTGGACTACCAGGAATCCGACGTTTACCTGCTCTCTGGAGCCGAGGATCTTGTTCCTGTTCTGAATGTTGATGGCTCACGCTTTGAGGAACAGCGAGATGGGTATCGTGTAACGCGTTACCGGCCCCGCATCGAAGGCTTCTTTGCCCGCATCGAACGCTGGACCAACAGCACCAATTCGAACGATATTTTTTGGCGCTCGATCTCGCGTGACAATGTCACGACCTTCTACGGAAAAACACCAGCCAGCAGGATTGCCGATCCGGCCGATCCCACGCGAATCTTCACCTGGCTTTTGTCTGAGTCCTTCGATGACAAGGGAAATGCTTCCATCCACGAATACATTCCTGAAGACGGCCGCAATGTAGACACCGCGCTCGCCAGCGAATCCAACCGAAGAGAATCAAGCCGCTCCGCCAACCGCTATCTGAAGCGGGTCAAGTATGGAAACACGGTTCCGAAGTCGCTGCAACCTGATTTCACTGCAATGGAATGGCTGTTCGAACTGGTGATGGACTATGGAGACCACGCAGCCGCGAACCCGTCCCTAGACCCGACTCAGAGTTGGCCAGTTCGACCGGATCCTTTTTCCGCCCACCGCTCCGGCTTTGAAATCCGGACCTATCGCCGATGCCAGCGCGTTCTTATGTTTCATCGCTTTCCGGAACTTGGTCCGCAGCCGAGGCTGGTGCGCTCGCTTGCCCTTGATTTCGACGATTTCTCTTATCCTCAAGGCTTCGACACAAAGACTGAGCTCGAATACGCAGGCAGCTCGCGGATTTCATCGTTGCTACGCCGGGCGAGCGTCACGAGTTATGGAGATCAGGGCCAGGCGAAATCCATGCCGCCGCTCGAGTGCACTTATTCGCGTCCGCATGTCAGTGAAGAGCCAAAAACGCTGGAGGATGGAAGTTGCGCCAATCTCCCCGCTGGCGTGGATGGCGCGCAGTATCAGTGGCTCGACTTAAACAGCGAGGGGATCGCAGGCGTTCTCACCGAACAAGGAGGAGCATGGTGGTACAAGCCCAATCTCGGTGGAGGCAAACTCGGCCAGCAACAACTGGTCGCGCAGAAGCCTACGCCCGGAACGGAGGCTCGCGCCCAATTTCTTGATCTGGCCGGCGATGGGCTTCTCGATCTCGTACAGCTAAGCCAGCCAAATGCGGGCTTTTTCGAACGTACAGAGGAAGACGGATGGACAGAATTCAGGCCTTTCATCAAGCAGCTCAATATCGAATGGCAAGACCCGAACCTCCGCTTTATTGATTTGACTGGTGACGGCCACGCAGACGTATTGATCACAGAAGATGACGTAATCGCCTGGCATCCATCGCTGGCAGAGGACGGCTTTGGTGCACGCCAGTCCCTGAAGATGGCCACCGACGAATCCCTCGGCCCAAAGTTGGTCTTCGCGGACACCACTGAAACTATCTTCCTGGCAGACATGTCGGGCGACGGGTTGACCGATCTCGTGCGCGTTCGCAACGGCGAGGTCTGTTACTGGCCCAATCAGGGATACGGTCGCTTTGGCGCCAAGGTCACCATGGACAATGCGCCGGTCTTCGATGCTCCCGAGTTGTTTGAGCCGCGCCGCATTCGCCTCGGTGACATTGACGGCTCGGGTGTCGTCGATATTGTCTACCTGGCAGGAGATGGCGTTCGCCTCTACTTCAACCGTTTGGGCAATAGCTGGACTGCGCCGTACAAGCTCGCCGGTTTTCCTCCAATAGATAACGTCGCCAATGTCAGCGTGACCGATTTGCTTGGAAATGGAACAGCGTGCCTAGTGTGGTCTTCTCCCTTGCCCAATGAGTCGCTGTCGCCGCTTTACTTTCTCGATCTGATGGGCGGAGAAAAACCTCACCTTCTAATTGGCACCGAGAATAATCTGGGTGCGCGATCCGTTATTCAATACGCCTCTTCAACACGTTTCTATCTTGAAGATCAGCAGGCGGGCCGCCCATGGATCACACGGCTTCCTTTTCCGGTTTACGTAGTTGAGCGGACAGAGACATACGACGACATCAGTCGCAACCGCTTTGTCAGCCGTTACAGCTATCATCACGGTTACTTTGATGGCGTCGAGCGCGAATTCCGTGGGTTCGGAATGGTGGAGCAATTGGACACCGAAGAGTTCGCGGCGCTTAGCGAAACCCAAGTACTTTCTCCTGCCACCAACATTGATGCTGCATCGCACGTGCCTCCGATACTCACATGTACCTGGTTCCACACCGGAATTTACTTCGATGGCGATCAGGTCTCGAATTTCTTCGCGGGGCTGATGGATGGCAAAGATGTGGGCGAATACTATCGCGAGCCTGGGTCAGACGATGCGCAAGCACAACAATTACTTTTGCCGGATACCGTGCTTCCCGATGCACTCACCGCAGAGGAAGAACGCGAGGCATGTCGAGCCCTGAAGGGCGCGATGTTGCGACAGGAAACTTACGCTTTGGACGGGACTGCCAAGGAGCCGCATCCGTACACGGTTACCGAACAGAATTTCACTATCCGTTTATTGCAGCCGATGGCAAGCAATCCTCACGCGGCGTTCTTCACCCATCCGAGGGAGTCCATTGCCTACCAATATGAACGCAACCCGGCTGACCCGCGTATCGCCCATACGATGACGCTCGAATTGGACGCATACGGTAACGTCCTGAAATCCGCGGCCATCGCCTACGGCCGCCGCCAACCCGACCCGGCCCTCGAAGCGCACGATCAGGTGAAGCAAACTGAGCTTCACATTACTTACTCGGAAAATACGTTTACGAACGCGATCGAAGTCAGTGACAGCCATCGCGCTCCCGTACCCTGTGAATCGCGCACTTATGAACTCACAGGTCTAGCTCTCTCTGCCGGTATTCCGCGTCTTAGTTTGACCGATCTGCTGGACACGGGTTCAACGGCAGGACTCATTCCTTACGAAGGAACTCCGACCGCAGGTGTCATCCAAAAACGCCTCATCGAGCACGGTCGCACTCTTTACCGCAGCGATGATCTTTCCACAGCGTTGCCGTTAGGTCAGGTGCAATCACTGGCCCTCCCGTTTGAATCCTACAAACTCGCATTCGCTCCCGGTCTGGTCAGCGGAGTTTACGGCCCGCGTGTGACTGACTCGATGCTCGCGGACAATGGGCGCTACGTTCACAGTGAAGGCGACAATCAATGGTGGGTCCCATCGGGACGCGTCTTTTTCTCTCTTAACTCCACTGACGATGCCTCCTCAGAACTGGCGTACGCGCGACAACATTTTTTCCTGCCGCTTCGCTTTCAGGACCCCTTTGGCCAAATAACCACCATCAGCCTGGAGCATGATCTGCTCCCGCTTGAATCCCGCGATCCTTTGGGCAACATCGTCACTGTGGGCGAGCGCATAAGCGGCGGAATCCAGTCCGGCAACGACTACCGGGTCCTGCAACCGCGCCTGATCACCGATCCCAATGGCAACCGCACCGCTGTCGCCTTTGACGTGATGGGCATGGTGGTCGGCACAGCCCTCATCGGCAAGCGAGATGAAAATCCGCGCCACGGCGACCTGCTGGATGGATTTGATCCCGATTTATCCGATGACGTCGTCGCCGCACATCTGGCGGACCCTCTTGCTAATCCAACCGCCATATTGGTGCGCGCCACAACCCGGCTGATTTACGATCTGTTCGCCTACTACCGCACCAAGCAGCTGCCTCAGCCGCAACCCGCCGTGGTTTACACCATGGTGCGCGAGACACACGACGCCGACCTGGCTCCGGTCCAGCTCAGCAAGATTCAGCACAGTTTTTCCTACTCAGACGGCTTCGGCCGGGAAATGCAAAAGAAAATCCAGGCCGAGCCCGGCCCGGTGCCACGGCGCGATGCCAATGGAAACATCATCCTAGGTGCGGATGGTCAACCGCTGATGACGCTCGGCAATGCCGCCTCACGCTGGGTGGGCAGCGGCTGGACGATCTTCAACAACAAAGGCAAGCCGGCCCGGCAGTTCGAACCTTTTTTCACCGATACTCCTCACTTCGAAGCGGACGTTCGCGTCGGAGTGAGCCCGGTCCTCTTCTACGATCCAGCAAGCCGCGTAGTTGCAACGCTGCATCCTGATCACATCTGGGAGAAAGTTGTCTACGATCCCTGGCGGCAAGAAAGCTGGGACCTGAACGACACAGCGTTGATCGCCGAACCCAAGAGCGATCCCGATGTTGGAGACTTTTTCCGCCGCCTGCCTGATAGCGACTATCTGCCAACCTGGTACGCGCAGCGACAGGCTGGAGGACTCGGCGCCCAAGAGCAAATCGCCGCCGCAAAAACCGCGGTCCATGCTGGAACGCCTTCGGTCGCTCACGCCGACTCACTGGGGCGAACTTTCCTGACTATCGCACATAACAAATTCCAACGCAGTAATGAAACGTCACCCACAGAAGAATTCTTCGCCACTCGCGTCGTTTTTGATATCGAAGGCAATCAGCGCGAAGTTTTCGACGCCAAGGGTCGTGTTGTGATGCGTTACGACTACGACCTGCTGGGCCACCAAATTCATCAGGCCAGCATGGAAGCGGGCGAACGATGGGGCTTGGCGAACGTTGCGGGGAATCCAATCTATGCCTGGGACAGCCGTGACCATCGGTTCCGGACAGCGTATGACGAACTGCACCGACCCACGGATTCTCTTCTAAGCGAGGGCTCGGGCCCAGAGAGTTTGATCGGACGCACGGTTTATGGCGAGAGCCGTCCCACTCCAGAAAATAAAAATCAGCGTGGAAAGGCAGTTCAACTCTTCGACCAATCTGGAGTCGTTACCAGCGAAGACTACGACTTCAAGGGGAACCTGCTCGCCAGTCAGCGGCAGTTCGCGCACGAGTACAAAGCAACGCTTGACTGGTCAGCCGATGTTCCTCTCGACCCGCATATCTTTACGAGCAGCAGCAGCTTCGATGCGCTAAATCGCCCGACAGAACAAATTGCGCCCGATGCAAGCCGCATGCGCCACTCATTTAACGAAGCGAATCTGCTGGAGCGGGTCGAAGCCAATGTGCGCGGGGACGTCGCCGTAACCACCTTCGTCAGCAATATTAACTATGACTCCAAGGGCCGCCGCACATTGATCGAATACGGAAACAATACCGAGACGACCTATGAATATGATCGGGAAACCTTCCGCCTGACCAACCTCGCCACTATTCGGCTGGGGTTCCCGGTGGATCAGCGAACCGTACAGGACCTCTCTTATGCATATGACCCCGCCGGCAACATCACGCACATCCAGAACGACGCGGACATTCAGAACGTCGTCTTTTTTCGCAACCGTCGTGTTGAGCCGAGCAATGACTATATTTACGACGCGACTTATCGCCTGATCGAAGCCCGGGGCCGGGAACACTTGGGACTCAAAAGCGCTGAACAGCCGTTGCCATCGACAGCCAGTTCCTACAACGACGTTCCTCGTATCGGCCTGCTCCACCCAGGAGATGGTAAAGCGGTAGGAATTTACATAGAGCGGTACTACTACGATCCAGTAGGAAATTTCCTGCAATTCGCCCATCGCGGCGATGATCCGGTGGATCCTGGCTGGACGCGTTCCTATTCTTACAACGAAGCCAGCCTCCTCGAGTCAGACAGGGTAAGCAACCGCCTGAAGAGCACCACGGTGAGCGGAAATCAACCTTTCATTGAAAACTACGAGTACGATGCTCACGGCAACATAACCACCATGCCGCAGTTGCAGGCGATGCAGTGGGATTTTAGAGATCAGTTGAGCATGACGCAACGGCAGGCGGTGAATGCTTCGGATAAGGACGGGCAGTCGCACCGGGGAGAGCGCACCTATTACGTGTACGACGAAGGCGGCCAGCGTTCTCGGAAAGTCACTGAGTCAGGGGCAGGGGTCAGGAAGAAGGAAAGATTTTATCTGGGCGGTTTCGAGGTATATCGCGAGTATGACGGCGCCGCGGTTTCGCTGGAGCGCGAAACCCTGCACATCATCGATGATCAGCAGCGCGTCGCGTTGGTCGAAACCCGCACGCAAGGTGATGAAACCGGAGTGCCGCCCCAGTTGACTCGCTACCAGTTCAGCAATGATCTCGGCTCGGCATCTTTGGAACTCGATCATCAGGCGCACGTCATTTCTTATGAGGAGTATTGCCCCTACGGAAATACATCGTATCAGGCGGGGCGAAGCTCGGTCGAAGCCGCACTGAAGCGTTATCGGTACACAGGTATGGAGCGAGATGAAGAGAGCGGTTTTAGTTACCACACAGCGCGGTATTACCTGACATGGTTGGGAAGGTGGTTGAATCCGGATCCGATCGGGCTACAAGGTGGGATCAACCTTTACTCCTATTCCGATGATAGTCCTATCACCTACTTAGATTTGTCGGGACACGACCCCCACAGACTTGTAACTCCCGCGGATGTTGCGGAAGGCCGCAACTTGGGCAATGCCGATCGTGTTTTAAAAGAGGGCGGGTCCTTTTTTAGGGTCATATCTAATTTAGCCAAGAATAGGTTTGTCCAGGCTACTATTAGATTTGCCCTTGACCGCGCGCCCGGAGGGCCTGAAGGCATGCCCACGCAGCAGGAGGCCAATGAAGCGCGAGCCCGCGATCTGCAAAAACCCACCAGGAGGCCTTCGGGCGGTCAATCACCGCCAAGTTCTGATCCCGTTCCATTAAAGGAACGTGCTCCGACCGCGGAGAAGGAGTTCTTAACCCTCAAACACCTTGCCGGCCTCCGCGACGAGGGCAATGCAATGCGCACGCCAAAACCACCATCAGAAGAGCCACCCCCATCGGGTGGTTCTCCTCCGGGAGGTGGCGGGAAAGGTGGAGGTAGGGGCAGCGGCGGGGGGGCGCCGCGTGGAGGCGTTGGCTCAGGCCTCTCTGGACTCGGCTACTTATTCGGAATCGCTGCAGGGGTCTCGACGCTTCTGCGAGAGGGGCCTATTGAGGGAACGAAAGCCCTTGCAACAGGGTACGCAGTTGGAAGAGTTGGAACTGCAGGGTTGGAAGTGCTCGCGGGCGAGGCAGCTGCAGGTCCTGTGGGGCTCGTCGTTGCGGTAGGCTCCTCGATTTGCGACAACTGTGCGGAGCAGGAAAGACTCGATGCAATTGACAAGCGTACGGATAAGCTATGGGATGAAATCGGAAGCTCTGCCGATTCCGGAAAGGGAAACCCTTATGGAGTGACGGATCGCAATGCCCTGCGTGATATCGCCATTTCCCAGCTCGTCAAGGAGCAAGAGGATGAGCGCCAGATGCGCGCGAGCCGGACTCTAGAGCCCTTTTTCGGACCGAAGGCCTTTTTAGGAGCGAAATGGGTGCCCTGACCCCTGCAAATCTCCGTACCTCCTTGGGTTGCATCGGCGTCGACTGCGGTGGTGAGTCATCCAAACAAAATCACGATTCAGGGCAACGACGAAACCATCGGGAGCAAAGGATGTGGAATAACTATGACGTTAATCATTTCGGCTCCCGAGCTCTCCTACGGTACGCGAGGCGATGACGTCGCTCGCGTCCACCAAGCCCTTCAAGCCCTCGGCAGGGACATTCCCGCCTCTGAACTAAAGAACCGAGTTCTGGGCGACGGAACTGTGGCGGTTTTGAAAGCGCTGCAGGCGGAATTGGGACTGCCGGCTGCGAGCGGGGTCGTTGACGACGCGACCGTCAGGGCCATTAACGCGAAGCTTGCCAGCCTGTCCATCGGACGGCGGGTTGTCCGCGGAACGGTGCTTGATGCGAACGCCACTCCGTACACCAAGGGTTTCGTCCAGATCTACCGGCAGGGCGGTGCAGCAGAGCTGGCGCTGGGCAAGAGTGCAAGCAACGCAATCGACGGCTCGTATGAGATCTCTTACCAAATTTCGCTCAACGCCCCCGGACGCGTAGATCTGCGCGTCACGGTTCTCGGCAATGATGGCCAGCCTGTCGAAACCACGCCGAGCGGGAAAAATATTCTCACCGATGCTGGCCCGCTTGAAGTTGTGGATTTCGTGGTTGGCGCCACTTCGAGCGCACCGCTTTCGGAGTTCGATCTCATCCACAACGATCTTCAACCCCTTCTCGCCGGTCGCAATCTGGCCGACCTGACCGAGGACGATACTCACCATGATGTAAGCCTGCTTGCCATACAGAGCGGTTATTCCCGAGACAAGGTTGCGGCATTGGTCCGCGCGCTTCAACTTGAAGGGCAGACGAAAACGCCAGCCCAACTCTTTTACAGTCTCCTGTGTCAAGGCGTGGCAGCTGGCGATGTCAATGCGTTGCATGCAGCAAATCCCGCCGTTCGCTTGCGGGCCTTGCAGGATGCGGTTAGCCAAGGCATTGTGCCGGCTACTGTGGGCAACCAGAAAATTGAGGACGTTCTGGCCGGTTTCAAGCCGTCGGCACCTCCCGAGTTCAACGCGCTGCTGGGAAGAATCCTGAACGCGAATGAGATCACTAATTTTGTCGCGCAATATCACCAAGGCAGCACCGACCCAGACGCGTTTTGGAAGAAGATCGCGGCGGACCCAGCCTTTGCCAGCCGCGCGTCAGATTTGAAGTTCACCGTCCAATTAGGCGTTCTGACCAAGAACCATGCTCCGCTGGTGACGGCGATTCAAGCGCGCACAGATATTAAACAAACGCAGGATTTGGTCCGCATTACTGAAGACCAATGGACCACCATGGTTCAGGCGCAGGGCGTCGGCGCTCCGCCGAATACACCTGGTTCGACACCACAGGAACAGACCCAAGACTACGTGCAGCAAATTCTGCGGCAGGTAGAAGCTGCATTTCCCACCCCTTTCTTTGCGGAACGCCTGGGAGCAACTCCGGTTTCAGCCTTCCTAAAAAGCCAGCCACCTTACGACCTGAAGAAAGCGTACCCCGAGAAGTTCTTTCAGCAGAATCCCCAGGCGGCACAATCGCTGACACCGCAAGACAAGGATCAGTTGCGCACACACCAGCGGATCTATCGCCTCACCAGCAATGCAAAAGAGACTATCGCGCTGGCCGCCAAGGGCACGCGATCTGCGCAACAGATCGCCCGAACCGATGTCGCCGTATTCGCAGAGCAAAATAAGGATATCTTTACCGCGGATCGAGCCAAAGAAATCCATGCGAATGCGCAACGAGTGAATGCGCTTGCCATGGCGCTCCAGGGCGAGAACAGCTCGGCCCTCAATCGCACCGGGCTGGCAGTACTGCCCAGGTTGGACTCGGCAAAAATGTTAGCCGCAGCCAGCGAGATTCCTGACTGGGAGACCCTCTTCGGCTCATTCGACGCCTGCGCTTGCACGGAGTGTGCGTCTGCCCATGGGCCAGCGGCTTATCTGGTGGATATCCTACATTTCCTGTCCGAGCGGGGCGCGAAAGATGCGCTTTTTGCGCGCCGCCCCGACTTAGGTGACGTCGAGCTGAGCTGCGAAAACACCAATAATGTTTTGCCGTTCATTGATCTGGTCAACGAGATATTGGAACAAACGGTGGCACCACCCCCTGCGTTCGCTCCGTCAACTCTGGCTCCTGCCCTCGAAGCTGATTTGGCCCAACCTCTTGCAACTTCAGGGTTGGCAGCCGCCTTCAATCCGCCGTTGCAGCCGGGTGCCCGGGTTGAAGTGCTGGAGGCAGGAACACGGTGGCGGATTTGGGACGAACCGTTTACCTACAGCGTCATCAAGCAAAGCGGGAATCTCAATGTCGTGGCACGGAGCCGGCAAACCGCCGGATCGCCCGATGAATTGCGCGCCGCACCTCAATATCGTAACCGCTCGGCTTACGATGAACTCAGCCAGGCGGTTTATCCGTGGAATCTGCCGTTTGATTTGAACCAAGCGGAAGCGAACGTCTTTCTCAATCATCTTGGCGCCCCGCGTGTGGACCTGATTGAAGCGCTGCGGCCTCTTCCGGATCCCTTCGATCCCAATGCAGCGGTCGTCTATCAGCTCGCGGCGCAGCGGCTGGGTTTTACGGATGTGGAGCGGAAAATTCTGGTCGGAGAAACCCTGACTCCTCCCCGCCAGCAGGCAGATTTCTGGGGCTCAACACCGGTTGCTGATTTGGTCACGGTACAAGTTCTTCTCGACCGCTCCGGTCTTAGTTTTGCTGACCTGGACACATTGCTTGCCACCTGGTTCGTAAACCCTGCCCAGACGGTCACGGTCAGCGCGAAGCCGGATGCCCCGATCGACACCTGCAACACTACCGAGCTGCAGATCAACGGCCTCACGGTCGATGTGCTAAGCCGCATGCACCGCTTTGTTCGCCTGTGGCGCAAGATTGGTTGGACAGCCTCCGAACTCGACAAGGCACTGCGCTCTTTCGCCCCAGATGCGAATACGCCCGTGCTGAGTAATGAAATCCTGGTACGGCTTGATCATCTGAATGCGCTGCACACCACCCTGCGGATTTCAGTGCTGTCTGCGCTGGCATTGTGGAAGCCGATCGACACGCAAGACCCAAACTCGCTTTACCACAGTTTGTTCTACAACCCAGCGGTCTATAAGCCGCAGGATGAAGATTTCCGGCTCACTCCCGACGGCAAGCAATTGGCCCATGCCGACGCACTTCTTGCCGATCACGCAGCCACGCTGCAAGCGGTTTGCCGTCTGAATTCTCCTGGATTTGAGCTGTTAGTCTCGAAGACGGACGGCAAGCTGACCCTTGGGAACCTTTCGTTCCTCTATCGCAATGCTACGCTGGCACGCCAGTTGGGGTTGTCGGTGCAGGACCTTTTAACGGCAGTAGATTTGACCGGCCTCAATCCCTTTGAAGTCGGCCAGTCGCAAAATACCCAGGTGTTCATTGAGGCGGTCACGACGATCGCTGGTTCGGGATTCCTG
>Ga0137407_10002582_pt1 | contig 11894 bp, 7 predicted proteins | sample CZOMad2_2_16fung_FD_108410 | JGI IMG/M metagenome (GOLD analysis project Ga0137407, IMG submission 108410) | Vadose zone soil fungal communities from Angelo Coast Range Reserve, California, USA - CZOMad2_2_16fungal (Illumina Assembly) | ecosystem: Environmental > Terrestrial > Soil > Vadose zone...
TCCAGGGCTGAGCCGGGCAGGCCGGCCAGATCGATCGCCTCGAGCCAGTTGCGGATCATCGGCTGGTTCACCGGGTCGCGGGCGGCACGCGGCGCGCTGTCCCCGGCCACGGCGATGCGGGCGGCGGCGGCCTCGATGGCGTCATCCGTGGTCATCGGGGCGCCCGGGGAAGACCAAGACCGTACACCGTGATGAGCTCGCGCTGGACCTCGTTCACGCCGCCGCCGAAGGTCAGCACGATGTTGCGCTTGAGCTGGACGTCGAGCCAGGTCATCAGCTCCGCGGTGGCGGGGTCGGCGTCGGCGTGACGGCCCACCACCTCGGCCAGTTCCTGCCCGATCACCTGGACCTGCTCGGAGGAGAAGACCTTGGTCACCGAGGCGTCGGCCACGTTCAGCTCGGGAGCCGCTCTGCTAGCTCCGGGCGGGACAACCCCCCCGAGCCCCCCCGAAGAGGCAACGTACCAGTTGAGCAGCTCGTTGACGCGGATGACGGCGGACGCCCGGGCCAGGGCGCGGCGCACGTCCGGCTCGGCGAGCAGGGACCGTCCGGCGGCCCAGGCCCGCACCCGGTCGTGCAGGACCGCGATCCGGCCGGCCGGGCCGAGCATCACCCGTTCGTGGTTGAGCTGAGTGGTGATCAGCCGCCAGCCCCCGTTCTCCGGGCCGACCCGCATCCGGGCCGGCACCCGCACGCCGCTGTAGTACGTCGCGTTGACGTGGTGCGCGCCGTCGTGGGTGATGATCGGGGTCCAGGAGAAACCGGGGTCCTTGGTATCCACGATGAGGATGCTGATTCCCTTGTGACGAGGTGCGTCGACGTCGGTCCGGCAGGCCAGCCAGACGTAGTCGGCCGCGTGGGCGCCGGTGGTGAAGATCTTCTGGCCGTCCACGACGTAATCGTCCCCTCCCCCCTTCCCATGGACCGCGCGGGTGCGCAGCGAGGCCAGGTCGGTGCCGGCCTCGGGCTCGGTGTAGCCGATGGCGAAGTGCAGCTCGCCCCGCAGGATCGGCGGCAGGAAGAAGTCCTGCTGCCACGGCGTGCCGTGCTCCTGCAGGGTGGGGCCGACGGTCTGGAGCGTGACGGCGGGCAGCGGGACGTCCGCGCGGGCCGCCTCGTCCGCGAAGATCTGCTGTTCGATCTGGCCGAACCCGCGGCCGCCGAACCGCCGCGGCCAGCCCACCCCGAGCCATCCGTCGCGGCCCATCCGGCGCACCACGTCGCGGTAGACGGTGCCGTGCCGCTCGGTGAGCAGTTCGGCGTGCTCGGCGGGCGACATCAGCCCGGCGAAGTAGCCGCGCAGCTCGGCCCGCAGCGCGAGCTGTTCCGCGGTCAGGTCAATGAACATTGCCCTCCAGCCGGTACTCCGTGCCGCCCAGGTATCTGGTCAAGTCCGTGACCAGGGAGGAAAACCGGTGCAAGGGATAGGTCGCATCCATGCCGAGCCCGCCGTGCAAATGATGACATAGCCGAACGGCCTTGCCTGCCTGCCCAGCGCACCAGTACCCCGCGACCCTGAGGTCGGCGTCCGGGTCGCGATTCTCGTCCAGCCGCCAGCAGGCCGACAGGGTGGCCAGGTGCATGGTGCGGGACGCGATGTAGACGTCGGCGATCTGCTGCGAGACGGCCTGGAACTCGGCCAGCGGGCGGCCGAACTGGCGCCGGGTGGCGACGTGGTCCCTGGTCAGCGCCAGCGCTCCGGCCACCGCGCCGTCGAGGAGCGCACACGCCCCGGCCACGGCCAGGTGCTCGAGGTCCTGGGCGCACTCGAGGCCGCCGAGCATGTCGGCCGGAGCCTGGTCCAGTTGCACGAGAAACGTGGGATAGCCAGACGAGGTGGGGATAGGGGCGAGGGTCACTCCCCCCGGATCCACCAGGGCGACGCCGTTGCCGGCTGAGACCAGGATGAGGGCGGCTTGGTCAGCCAGGGGCGCCTCACGGATCGCGGCGGTCAGGATGATCTCGCCCGAGGCCACTGCTGGCAGCAGCTCCTGCTTGACCTTCTCGGCGCCCCAGCGATCCACCGGAATCGCGCCGGTCATCACCGTGGCCAGGGCCTTCATGGCGAGCTCAGGCGCGCGCCGGCCGATCTCGGTGAGGAGCGTCGAGGTATCCAGGACGCCGAGGGACAGCAGTCCCGCCCGGGCCAGCTCTTTCCATGGGTCGGCGGCCGTCAGTACCTCCGCGGCCAGGCTGGCTACCGCCTGCTGGGATTCCCCGGGCGTGAAATCCATAATGAGAATTAGAACATGTTTCACCTGCGGGCGACCAGGGTGCCCACGGCAATCGCTGGCGATGCCCTTGGTATTCTTGTTACGGACGGCTACGACGAAGGATCTCAATGGCAACAGCGAGAACACGTACCAGCGACGCGCTCGGCGTCGCGGCCGAGGCGGAATTCGGCTCGGCCGCGCAGCGTGAGCGGCGCAAGCGGATCCTGGACGCCACGCTGGCGCTGGCCTCCAAGGGCGGCTACGACGCGGTGCAGATGCGGACGGTGGCCGAACGGGCCGACGTGGCCCTCGGCACGCTCTACCGGTACTTCCCCTCCAAGATCCACCTGCTGGTATCCGCGCTGGTGCAGGAGTTCGAGCGGACCCAGGAGAAGCTCGACCGGCGGCCGATCCCGGGCGACACGCCGTACGACCGGATGCTCTACGTGCTGTCTCGCGTCACCCGCACGATGCAGCGCGAGCCGATGCTCACCGAGGCTATGACCAGGGCGTTCATGTTCGCCGACCCGAGCGCGGCCAACGAGGTGAACGCGGTCGCCCGGCAGATGGAGAAGATGTTCACCCAGGCCATGCACGACGGCCAGCCGTCGGCCGACGACATCGCGATCGCCCGGGTGATCGGCGACGTGTGGCTGTCCAACCTGGTCGCCTGGGTGACCAGGCGGGCGTCCGCGGACGACGTGAGCAGCCACCTCGAACTGGCCGCCCGCCTGCTGCTCCGTTAGCCAACTGGGCTAGCTGACTGGGCTAGCTGGTGTACTCCCGCGACATCTCGGTGAATTCCTCATCAACGGTGGGACGCCCCCGGCGGCCGAGGATGAGCCCGACCACCAGGGCGATGAGGCCGACGACGCCCAGGACCAGGGGCAGGACCACCTTGAGCAGGGTCAGCTTGCTGCGCCCGTCGGTGTCCAGCTTCACGATCGTGGTCAGGGCGGACGGCGTTACCTTCAGGTTGGCGTCGAACAGCATCAGGGCCTGAGCGCCGGTCGAGGGGTCGCGCAGGGTCATCGTCTGGTGTTCCTGGACGTTGATCAGCGCCCCGGTGGTGGGATCCACGTAGTAGACCAGGTGGATCTCGTAATACTCGGGCAGCGTGACCGAGGCCGCGCTCTGGCCGACCAGCGAGCCGGGGACGGTCTGGGTGGCGACCTGCACCGGGGCGACGTCCTCGGTGAACTTGTAGGTCGTGATGCCGCGCACCGTGGCGGTCCCGGCGTAAGGGAACGGCACCGGCTTGTTCAGGGTGGTGTCGAAGACCTGGTAGGTCTGCTTCTTGGTGCCGAACGGGAACACGAACCCGACGTAACCCCGCTGCTGGACCGAGGAGTCGCCGTTGACGTTGGCCCCGCAGCACATGGTGAGCTGGCCGGTCTTCCGGTCGAAGGCGAACCGGCGGGTCGTCTGCTGGACCGCGGCGTGGTTCGTCTGGTCGTAGACGTAGCTGTACTCGTTCCACACCGCGGTGGAGGAGGTGCCGACCGCGCCGTCGCCCTTGATCGTGTAGGTGGCCTGCAGGTTGACCCCGGTCTTCTCGGTCAGCGCGGTCGCGCTGAAGTACGAGGCGTTGGTCGCCGCCAGCGTGGCCGTCTGGTACTCGTTCAGCGGGAACTTGACCACCTGACCAACGATCCAGGTAGGCAGCACCACCGCCAGCACGATGAGAAAGGCTCCGAGACCCGCGAGCACCAGCCCGATGTTCCGACGCATCATTCCTCCTAGAAACGGGAATGTTACTTGCCGGTAGCTTTCTTGCCACTATGACACGAAAAGGGCGGGTGTGCCATACCCGAAACAGTAACAAGTTCTACTAGTCGAAACTGTAACAAGTTCTAGTCTTCGGGTCAGTAGCCCGCGATGGTTTCGTTACGGGACGGTGAACGACACCTGGGCGCCGGAACCGGGCTGCTGCTTGAGGTTGACCGGCACCACCCGGGCCAGGTAGGTGCCGGACGGCAGCCCGGAGACGGTGGCGCTGTCCGCCCGGACTGTAACCTGTTTCTGGCCCGGTCCCTGCACCGTGACCTGGTAGCGCAGGCCCAGGCCGGCGCCCGGCCAGCTGAGCGTCACCGCGCCGGTCTTGGGCTCCGCCCGGACCCGGCTGACGGCGGGCACCGGCGGGCAGCCGTCCGGGTACTTCCACTCGTCGAACCACTGCCCCGGGTCCCGCTGCACGATCCGCGGGTAGCCCGAGGGACCGGCGCGCACGTCGGCGGCGGAGGTCCCGAGGGCGCGGCCGCCGAACACCGCCAGCGGCACGCTGACGAACCGGGGCTGGGTCACGCGGTTGGTGAACGCCGACATCGGCACGCAGCCGGAGGTGACCGCCAGCGAGTTGACGTTGTAGCTGATCACCAGGGCGTTCGACGAGGAGAGGGCGGGCTCGGCCCGGGCCTCGTACATGATCCGGTAGTCGTGCGCGGCGTCCAGGCCGACGTCGGGGTTGCGGTACAGCACGATCCCGGCGGCCGGGTCGAACGGGCCCCACGGCGCGGCGGCCGGGTACGCGTCGATGTCGTTGCTGCCCACCACCGGGTCGGCCTGGATGAGCCAGTAGCGGCCGCCGGCCGGCACCACGCTGAACCCGGAGGAGGCGGTCAGGCCGGCGCCCAGGCCAGGGGTCCCGCCGGCCGGCTGGAGCGGCTGGGCGTCCTGCTGGGCGTCCGCCCACTGGCCCGAGCCCGCGTAGAACCGCCAGGCCCCGAAGTTGGTGAGCTGCGACGCGGGCACCCGGGCCAGGTACAGCTGCCGCTGCGGGAGCGGCGAGCTCGGGGTCCCCGTGTTCGGGGTCCCCGTGTTCGGGGTCCCCGTGTTCGGAGTCTGGGTGCCGTACACGTAGACCGTGTCCCCCGACTGCAGCAGCGCGGCGCCCCACACCAGCGGGGAGCCCGCGTCCGGCGGGGTGTACGTGGGCAGCGGGATGAGCCGGGGCTGGGCCACCGCGCCGTAGGCTGAGCCGCGGCCCGCGGCGCCGAGCTGGCTGGCGGCGTAGGCGGCGATCACCGTCCCGGTGGCGACGAACGGGACGCTGCCCGGCAGGTAGCGGTTGTAGAACTTGACGACCGTCCCGCCGACCTTGACGCCGTCCTCGTCCCAGTAGCGCTCGTTGCCCAGGCCGGGAGCCTGCGGCGGGCCCACCACCGAGGACGGCGCCCGGGTCGACCGGCCGGCCGCGTCGCACGCGCCGCCGCCGGTCAGCGTGACGAACCGGCTCTGCTGCCCGGTGGTCGTCTGGACCACCACCGAGTTGTGCACGAACCCGCTGATGTCCGAGAAGCCGATGCCGGGGCCGGCCGGCCCGAGGTAGGTGTCGGCGAAGAACCAGGCCAGCTGGCCCGAGCCGAGCGACACGGCCGAGACGCCGTCCCCGCCGGCCCAGTCGGCGCAGGTGGCGTGGTCCGAGTAGGTCGTCCACTGCGCGTCGAGCGCGGCCGGGTCGGGGCCAGAAGCTGCCGGAGGCTGATTGTTTATCGTTACCGGACCAGTAGCTGTGGAAGCAGGTCCGTGGTGCTGCAGAGCCAGCGCGGCCAGCGCGACGACCAGGCCGCAGGCCAGGCCGATGACCAGGCCGGTGAACTCCAGCCGGTGCCTCGGCCGGGGCTTAGCCGGCGGCTGGGTCGGCTGGCCGGGCGGGCGGAGCTTGGGGGCGGGCGGAGCCAGGGATTCAAGCACCAGCCCCTTGCGGTGGCGGCCGGCGGTCATGGCGCGGGTCCTGGTTCGGTGACCGGGCCGGCCGGGCCGCCGATGCCGGGCAGCGTGACGTCGAGGAAGCGGGGGCGGTAGATCGTGGCGTTGCTGAAGTTGTCGGCCGTGCGGATGGTGTTCGTGCTGTAGCTGACGAGCACCTCGCTGCCGTGGCTGAACTGCGGCACGATCCGGTACTCGTAGGTGAGGTAGCCGCCGGGCAGGTGCGGCTGGTAGACGCTGTACCGCGGGCTGTCCGGGCCGAACCCGGTGGGGCAGGAGGCGTAGTAGGCCACCGCGTTGTCGGTCGTGCGCACGGTGGTGGTGTCGCTCGTCAGCAGGACGAAGGTGCCGTTGACGGCGGTGACGCTGAAGCCCGCGGACACGCCCGTCCGCAGCGCCCGGGCCGACCGGGGGTCGGTCGTCCAGCTGGCACCTGAGCAGCCCGGCTTGGCGTCGTAGTACTCCCAGGGGTCGCCCGCCGCGAGGCCGCCGACCGGGACGCGGGCCAGGTAGAGCGGGAACGGGTCGCCGCCGCCGTTGTACGGCTTGACCCCGTAGATGTACAGGTAGCCGCCGGAGACCAGGGTGGCCGCGCCCCAGATGACCGGGTTACCGCCGACCGAGTCGTCGATGCCGGCCGGCGTGCCCCCGGCCGGGGTGAGCGTGTCGGTGGCGGTGTTCACGGAGAAGGACTCGACCACCGTGCCGACCAGCTTGTACGGGAAATTGTCGGGGTGCAGGTCCCGGTCGGCCAGCTGGTAGAACTTGTAGACCACGCCGCCGTCAAGAACCTGGTCACCGTTGATCAGCTCGTACCGGCTGGCCGGGTAGGCCGGCGGCGGCGTGACCCAGGTGTAGTCCCCGGCGTTGCCGTACCCGCCGGGGCCGGGCGGCTGCACTTCGGTGGGCCCGAGATGGCCGGCCTTGTACAGCACGGCGCTGTTGTGCGCCAGGCCGGTGTTGAGCGGCGGCCGGGTGCCGCCGGGATCGGTGGCGCCGAGGAAGGTGTCGGCGAAGAACCAGATCGTGCCGCCGTCGGGCAGCTGCAGGGACTGCGCGCCGTCGCCGCCGCTCCACGCGCCCGAGAGGTTGCCGTAGCCCTGGAACAGGGCGTTCCACGCCGTGTCGGAGCGCACGGTGGCAGTCCCGGTGTAGCTCGGGGCCGGGCCCGGGCGGGTGACGAAGAAGACCACCAAGCCGGCCACGACCGCCAGCGCCGCCAGCACGCAGGCGCAACCAACCCCCCGGCGCGTTCGCCGATTCAGCGCTGGCCTCCTCAGTTACTCTTCAGTAGCTATCGTGCCATGACTCGTCACCGCCGGAGGGCGGAATCCAAGGGCGGCCGCCATCCCGCCGACCACGATCAGGCAGATGACCTGCGGGATCGCGTTGGCGGGGGCGCTGACTTCCAGGCCGATGTCGCCGGAAAGCGCCAGGTGCTCGCCGACGGCGCCGCAGGCCGAGGCCGCCAGGAGCAGGCCGGCCAGCAGCCACGGGCCCGTTTCCTGGTAGCGGGTGCGGGCCAGGCCGCCGAAGGCGAAGGCGCCGGCCGGCACCAGGAGGGCACCCGGGTACCCGCCGAGGACCAGGCCGGCCCCGGCCAGGGCCACGGCCGCGGCCGCCAGCCCGAGCCAGCGCCGCCACCGGAGCCTAGGAGGCTGGGTTTTCTCTTGGGGCCATCGGGCCAGTTGTGGTGTCCCCGGCGGACGGCGCCGGAACCGCACCACCGCGACCAGCAGGACCACGGCCAGTGCGGCCAGGCCGCCGGCGACCGCGTCCCGGTACAGGGATTGCGGCTGGTAGGTGAGGGTCACCACCCCGTTCGTCCCGGCCGGGAGGACCCAGGCCTGCTTCCAGCCGTCGAGACGGACCGGCTGCAGCTGGCGGCCGTGCACGACGGCCCGCCAGCCCAGGTTGAAGTTCTCGTTCACGACCAGGTAGGACCGGGCGGCCGCGGCCACCCGGAGCTTGCGGACCGAGGACGTCCACGACACGATGGCCGCCGCCTTGGGCGCGCTGGCGCTCGCCACGTGTGCCTTGCCCGTGAGGACCACAGCTTGAACACTGAAGCTGTCGGCCTGGGGCTCGGTCACCTGGTTCTGGCCGGCCGTCAAGGTGACCGGGGAGCAGGCGGTGAACCGCATCGGGCGTTCGTTCAGCAGACCGGCGAACGTCCCTGACACCTTGGTCGGCACCGTGATCCCGTTGACCTTGAGCTGCGGTCCCAGACCGCACGGCAGCTGGAACGGCACGGACGGGGTGGTGAGGAACGGCACCCCGGGGATCGTCACGTCGCTGACCTCGAGCGGCGCCTGCACCGGGGTGAAGATGAACCGCAGGCTGGTCGTCTTCATCGGCTTGAACTTCACGACGCCGCCGGCGCCGAGCGTGGCACCGCGGGCCTGGCCGCCGGACCCGATGATGAGCAGCTGGGCTGGGCCTGACGCGCCCGGCGGCCGGGCGATCCTGACCCGGCTGATCGTGCGCGAGTGGCCCCAGGTGATGGTGAGCGTCGGGCTCCGGTCGGCCGAGCTCGCGATCCAGGTGGTGGCCGGGTCGCCGTCGAAGGCGCTCCGCGGCTGATCCTGCGGGGCCGAGGTGAACACCGACGACGCGGTGGCGGTGGCCTCCTGCTGGTTGAAGCGCGCGTACCGGTAGATCAGCGGGGAGCCGGTCAGGACGGCCGAGCCGCGCAGCGTCGCCGAGCCCGCCGAAGGCTCGGTGAAGGCCTGGTCGAAGCCGTACTGCTCCTCGGTCGAGGTGCCGAGCAGCGTGGAGCACACCCAGCGCAGCGAGGTGAGCATGCAGTCCGACGGCATCGGCTGCGCCTTGGCCAGCACCACGGCCGATGAACTGCCAGCTGGATAGGCTGCACCGGGAACCGGCGGCGCGACGATTTCACGGCCGGCCGTTACCCCTGGCACCTTGATGGCGGCGATGCCCGCCTGGGGGCCGAACACCGGGGCGGGCGGCTGGTAGGCCAGGCCGGTGACCGTGATGCGCAGCCAGCTCGACGGCCCGGCTGGCACCCGCAGCGACTGGAGGTCCCCGGTGACCTGCACCGGGTCGCTGACCTGGCCCGCCGCCGTGGTCACGGTGACCTGGGTGACGGGCGGGCCGATGGCGGTGCTGTCGGCGAAGGCCACCTTGATGACGTGCGGGTCGACCGGCGCGTCGAAGTCGGCCTGGATCCACTGGCCGACCGGCCCGTTCCAGCTGCCCGACTCCCACATGGTGCGCAAGTCGGAGTCGACGGCCGCGAACGGCAGGTCGCCGCTGGCCCACTGGGTGGAGAACGCCGTGAGATCGGACGCGGACGAGGAGGCGGTCACGTCCTTGATGCCGGTGTACCGCGCGACGGCCTGGTACTTGCTCCAGCCGGGCTCGGTGTAGTCGTCGGCGGACAGGAAGGTGTCGGCGGGCTCGGTGGCGGTGAGGGTCGGGGAGTAGTTCGTCCGCAGCTGGCCGAAGTTGAGGACCCGGCGGCGCAGCGTGCCGGTCACCACCGAGCCGGCCACCGGCTGGCCCGCGCCGTCGTCGTTGACCAGCACCGGCCTGGAGCCGAGCACCCCCTCGGCGGCCATGGTGATCAGCGATTCCGGCGCGCCGTAGACCCGCAGCGTGCCGGCGGCCGGCTGGACGACCGCGGCGGGCTGGGCGCCGGCCACCTGGAAGACCTGCACGGCCGGGTAGGGCGCGTCGAAGTCGGTGGCCGCGTCGTCCGGGGCCAGCCCGCTGACCAGCGGGCCGAACCGCGCCACGGGGGTGATGCCGGGCGAAGCGGCGAGCGCGTCGCTGATCCGGGCGGGCCACGCCCCGTTGAGCACCGGACGGGACAGGTCGTTGCGGACCAGCACGTACTTCACGCCCATCCGGGCCAGCGTCTCGGTCAGGCCGGCTGACCCGTCGCCCGCGGCCAGCTGCTGGTCGATGGTATCGAGTAGCCGCTCGTTGCCCGCGGACCCGACCACGCCCAGGTTCCGCTCGGCGTAGTCCGCGTCGGTGAGCGCCTGCAGCACGTCGTCCATCGGACTGCCCCACAGGTACTGCCCGAAGGGCGCCCCCGGCTCGACCAGGACGGCCTGCTTCCCGGTGTGCGCGTTCAGCCAGCCGGCCGCCGCGACCCAGTAGGACGGGACCTGCCCGAACGACCCGTCGCTGGCCAGCCCGGTGGTGACGGCGGGTATGACGAGCCCGGCGAGGGCGGCTGCGGCGGCTGCGGCGAGTCCCGTGCGCAGCCGTACCGGCTGCGCACGGGACAGGAGGTGGGCGAGACCAAGAGCCAATGGCAGGCGAATCAATGGGTCGAACTTCCACAGGTTCCTGAACGGCGCGCCGGGTCCGTTGACCAGACTGATCAGCGGGCCTTCCAGCGGGCTGCCCAGGCTGCTCACGTAGCCGAGGGAGATGACGAGGATCCCGGCGAGCGCGGACCATAGCAGGAACCGGCGCTCAGGCAGGGTGCGCTTCAGCAGCCCGGCCAGGCCCAGCGCGGCGAGCAGGCCGGTCAGCAGGGTAGGCAGGACCTCGGTGGCGATCTGGAACGCGATCGGCCGCCAGTAAAGACCGTTCACCACCAGGAAGCTGACCCAGTTCTCGGTGCCGCGGAAGACGTTGAGCAGGCTGGTCGAGGACGAGGTCACCTGCGCGGACTCGGTGTACGGCACGACCGAGATGCCGTACTTCGACAGCAGCACCAGCGGGACCGACCATGAGCAGGTGACCAGGACCACGGCCGGGATCCACCAGGTCAGCATCCGGGCTCGGGGCCAGGCGCCCGGCCGGGTCAGGACGTAGAGAAACGCGGGGACCATGACGGCGACGGCCGATGCCGCGTTCATCCCGCTGCACAGCGCGACCGCCGCGGCCGAGCGGGCCACCGTCCGCGCCCGCGCGGACGGCCCTGGATACCCGGCGCCGGTGCCGCGGCGCCACGGCCGGGCGTCGGTGAGCGGGATCACGATCCAGGGCAGCATCGCCATCGGCAGGAACTCGCCCGACATCGAGCCGATGATGCTGAGCGCGGCGGGCGACAGCGCGTAGGCCAGGCCGGCCGCGGCCCGCGGCCAGGGCGTGCCGATGCCCATCCGGCCGGCCAGCCGGTCGACGCCGGCGAAGGCCACCACGAGCAGCAGGCCGATCCACAGCCGCTGGACGATCCAGCCCTCGACGGACAGCAGCCGCAGGAATCCGAAGAACGGCCCCATCGGGAACAGGTAGCCGACCGCCTGGTTGAGCAGGCCGCCGAACTGCTGGGGATCCCACAAGGTGATGGCGCTGGACAGGAACCGGTCCGGGTTGACCACGAGCTCGAACTTGGTGTCGGAGATGATGTCGCCGGGCGCGGTCGCGAACGGCAGGGCCATCAGCAGCAGGCTGCACGCCAGCCACCGGTACCTGTCCGCGGCCCGCTGCCCGCGCTCCCGCCAGGACGCATCCGCAGTCCGGGGTTCGCTCAGGCGCGGCGCCGTGTCGGTCATAGCGGTCCGGGGCTGCTGGTCACCTCACCCAGGAGGCGCTCGCCCGCGGTGGCGGGTCGCAGGACCTTCCCGCCGGAGGCGACGAGCGCGTCGAGCACGGGTCCCTCCGCGACAACCTCTCGGTAGCTAGCAGCGTCGCCCGGCGAGGCGACCCAGGCGCCGTCCATGGTCCCGCGCGCGGTTCCGGCCCGCACGCACGCCCCGACCAGCTCCGCCATCCGGGTCGTGCTCCGGTCCCAGCTCAGCCGGGCGGCCCAGTCGCGGCAGCGCGCGGCGACCTGCTCCCGGCGGGCCGGATCGGCGAGTTCTTTGGCCGCTCGCTCGACCACGTCGGCCAGTTGCTCGCCGTCCCTGACCAGCCAGCCGGTCTCCCCGGGGCGGACCGCGTCGCGCAGGCCCTCCACGTCATAGGCCACCGTGGGCACGCCCAGGGCCGCGGCCTCCAGCACGCACAGGCCCCAGCCCTCGCCCTGCGAGGTGTTCAGGTGCAGCA
>Ga0137407_10002583_pt1 | contig 11894 bp, 10 predicted proteins | sample CZOMad2_2_16fung_FD_108410 | JGI IMG/M metagenome (GOLD analysis project Ga0137407, IMG submission 108410) | Vadose zone soil fungal communities from Angelo Coast Range Reserve, California, USA - CZOMad2_2_16fungal (Illumina Assembly) | ecosystem: Environmental > Terrestrial > Soil > Vadose...
CCACCCCGCCGCGGCGGCTGCAGATTGCGATAGGAATCGTCTACGCGATGTCATAAGAATAATGATCCCACAAACCTCGCCTCAGGTTACCCCGTAGTGCTTCCATGTGAGTTGCATTGCTTTAGCCGCGCCGATGGACCAGGTATCGGCGCGCAAGATTGAGGTATTGCCCGAGACTCTCGACGAAGCCATCAAAGCCATGACCAGATTCTGTGGTTCAGGGCGCGCTGGGGAAGGACTATGCCGAGTTGTATCTGAAGGCCAAGCAAGAGGTGTGGCTGGCTCACAATCGTACAGTTAGCTCCCCGGAACGGGAGCATCACTGGCGATCTATTGAGGATGGGTGCCTGGATAAGTACGCTGACCTGGACAGGAAAATCTGGAAGGACATCCGAGGAGTCGTACCTTCGAAGTGCCAAAATGTTTGCCTCAAGCTACGCTGTTCACCAGCGTGCCGATTTTGTCTATCGTTATGCGGATCTCATCCGCCCTTTGCAGTGTGAAGGAATCTGGTGGAACGATACCTGTACCGGTGAGCAAGAAGCAGCCCCAAGGGAAGCTTTGGTCGCGGAAAAGATATTCGACTAGCGTCGCTGGGCTACGCTTCAACTCCTCCAAGGTGATGGTTGCCGAAAACCCCGACTCTTCGGAGCGCAGGATATCGAGACGGATGCAGGTGGACGAGGGCAGCGGCTCATTTCGGATGAGGATGCCAGGTCCGAGTGAGCAGCTCTGGTCATAAACCTTTGCCTGCGGCAGATAGAGCGGGTTCAATCCTTCAATGTCACGGGAACTCATGTCATTGCCGATGGTGTAACCGATGATCTGAGCGCTGGGATTGACAAGCAGCGTCAATTCCGGTTCAGGAACAGACCACGTAGCATCCCGCCGGATCCTCACTTTACCATTCGGTCCCACCACTTTGTGTGCAACAGCTTTGAAGAATAACTCGGGCCGTTCTGCCGAGTAGACGCGGTCGTAGAAGTCGCCGCCCCCAGCAGCTTTTGATTCTTCCATACGCGCACTGCGGCTCCTGTAATAGGTAACTCCAGAGGCCCAAACCTCCTGACTACCAATCGGGGCCAATAATTTGCTGGTGTCAACGTGCGGCACGGCGTCTCCCTTGTCCACAACCGAACTGAGAAATCCTTGTAGATCATCAAGAACGACGAGAGCATCCAACGATTCCGCGAAAACACGGTAGAACGTACCATCCTGTTCCACAAAGAGCCCATCAGTAGTCCGATAAAGGATCACCGCATTCTCCCCTTCACTTTGATTTGCGACGTTTTAAGTTGGCAACGCAGATGAAACTGACGAATCGAGCTGAGACCAGTGTCTCACAATCGTGTTGCAGTCGCTTTGGATGGCCCCATCGCCTACCATCGCGCACCTTCTAATCAGGCAATTACACCGACCAACGAGTCATCAATTCAGTGCCCCACGCATACTGCGATCCACAACTCAATTCGATTACCTTTCCCGCCCGTATCCTGCAACCTCCGCTATTTGACCGGCAAGCGGATGATGCGGCAAATTTCGCTGCCATCGCGACAAATATTGGGCACGAGTTGACCCATGGGTTTGATGATCAGGGCCGGAAATTCGACGGCAACGGGAACCAACCTCCACGACAGGTGGACCGCCGAGGACAGCAAAGAATTTCCTAGGCGGAGACCTGGTGCTCGAACGCCACTCACCACTACCTGAGCATGATGGCGCAATCCAATCCCCATTCGACCGCACAGACCCGCGCGAACGGTGTGGTATCCAACATGCCCGAATTCCAGAAGGCCTTCGGCTGCAAGAAGGGGCAGCCCATGGTGCGGGAAAACGCCTGTCGCGTTTGGTAGAAGTCAGGCGAGATCAGTTGCTGCCGAGTCTGAATATCTCGGAAGGAAGAGGTTCATGGCAGCCGCCAACGCCAGCGCCGCTGCGAGAATTACCAGCAACGAAGTATAGGAGCCAGTCGAGTCAAATGCGCGGCCCAGGATCACCGGGCCAATGGCTGCTGCAGCCGCATAGAATGTCCAGGTAACGCCGTAGAGAGTGGAGAAAGCGCGCAGGCCAAAATAACGAGTCAGCAGGTAAGGTGTGATGGCTGCTTCGCCGCCGGCCCCGAGGCCAATGAGCGCCGCGGCAAGGCAACCCGCAGGAAAACTATTTGCCCGGGCGAGAAGAAAAATACCCGACGCGGTAGACAGGCTAATCACAAAGGCAACACGCGCCCCGAAAAACCGGTCCAACAACCAGCCGACACCGACCCGGCCGAGCAGGCTCGAGCCACCCAGTATCGACGCGCATAGCGCCGCACCGCTGGCCGTGATTCCTCGATCCGTCAACAAAGCAGACATCTGGGTGATCGCTCCATTCATGCTTATCGAACTCACGCACAGGACGGCGACGATAATCCAGAAAGCAAAGGAACGCAGGCCTTGCTGCCACGTCATCCCAGAATGCGCAACCGGCGCCGACTGGGGCTGGAGCAGGCCACGTTCGCGGATGTAGCGCCAGCTGAGCGGCAGGCCGAGCAGCAGAGCAATACAGCCGAGTGCCGCGTAGGCTGCCCTCCAGCCCGATCGGCTGATAATGCTTTGCGCAACTACCGGCAGGATCATCGCGCCCAGGCCTGATCCCACCATTACGAACGCCAGCGCCAACCCCAGGCGTCGCTGAAACCAGGTAGAAATGGATCGCGAATAGGCCAGATGAGCGGCGCCATTTCCGACCACTCCCAGCCCGAAGCAGGTTAGATAGAACTGCCACACTCCGGAGTGCAACAGCGCCAGCGAAGCAATGCCGCAGCCGAACACTGTCATGCAGGGAAGAATGATGCGGCGAGGGCCAAAACGGTCGATCCACCGGCCCAGCAACGGGGAGCACAGACCCACGGTGACGGCGGCGATCGCGAAGCCGCTCGAGACGGCTTCGCGGCTCCAGCCGAATTCCGCGCTCAGCGGTTTCACGAAAACCGCGAATGTATAAACGAATAGCGAGCCGAAGCCCGCCATGACGCCGAAACAGGCGGCCAGGACCACGCGCCAGCCGTAATACTTGAGATCGAATTCACTCAGGCCGGGCGTCAATTCGTCGCTCTGTATCGTGTCGCTGCTTTGAAGATGGCTGGTCAAGGTCAGGTTTCCCTTTCAACGCCGGCCTCTATGTTATCGATCTGCGCCTGCCAACAGACTGTCTGTTGAATGAACATAGCCGCTTTCTGCCAGCCGTTTTCCATTCTCGCGGTACAGGGCGGGGTCTGTAGGCGCCCAGGTTGCCAGGCCGTCCACATACCGGTTGTACATACAAAAGGCGGCGGCGATCAGCACCGTGTCGTGGATTTCCTTGTCGGTCGCGCCCTTCTCGCGGGCGCGCTCGACATCTCCCGAAGTGACTTGCTTGCCGCCCTTTTGGACTTTGCCCGCGATGGCCAACAGCGCCTTCATCTTTTCGGAGATTGCAGCCGATTCGAAGTTCAACTTCACATCATTCACCAACTTTTCGTTCCCGCCCAAGCGATAGGCAGCGACAGCGCCGTGTGCGTGTTGGCAGAAATAGCAATCGTTCTCGGAAGAGACGTAGGTTGCGATCATCTCACGCTCTTCAGGTGCCAGAGTATTCGGCGCGCGCAGAAGCACTTCCGCCAATGCGTTAAGCGGTTTTGCAGTTTCCGGACTAAATGCCATCGGTCCCAGGATTCCAGGAATACCTTCAGCAAGACCTATGTGTGCCATAAAAAGGCGCTCCTTAACTTTTCGAATTGCTGTGTTTGGCCGCGATGGCCTCCAGCGGTTTCTTGTAGTCCCGGCCCACGTAGCCGAGCTGGGCTGTCTGCTTTCCGATCTCAAGATAAATTTCGGGATCGCGCGGCTGCCAGGTGGCCAGCCCGTCCACGTAGCGGTTGAACATGCAGAATGCTGCGGCGATTAGGACAACGTCGTGGATCTCCTTGTCGGTTGCGCCCTGCTCGCGAGCTCGCCCGACATCATTCGCGGTCACGTGCTTTCCGCCTTGTTGCACTTTCCCCGCAATGGCCAACAGGGCCTTCATCTTGGCGGAAATCGGGGTGACCTCGTAGTTGTGCTTGATTTGGGCGATCAGTTCATAGTCCGAATCACTGCCGCCCAGGTGTTGTGCTGCCGTGGAACCATGACAGGTCTGGCAGTAGTAGCAATCATTCTGCGAGGAAACATAGGTCGCGATCATCTCCCGTTCCGCAGGAGTCAGAGTGTGCGGACCAGTCAGCAGAACTTGCACGAGCTCGCCTAGAGGCTTCGTAGTTTCGGGACTGAACACCATGGGGCCACGGATACCCGGCAGTCCTTCCGTCAATTCAATGTGGGCCATTAAATGTCGCGCCTCCTTACGCTACTTCGCAGGAGATCGATTGCCCGGGGCGAACATAGCCTTCATGGGCCATGGTTTCGCCCATCTCTCGATAGGCTTCTCGCTCCTTCGGTTGCCAGGTCGCGAGACCATCCACATAACGGTTGTACATGCAGAACGCAGCGGCGATCAGCACGGTGTCGTGGATCTCCTTGTCGCTGGCGCCGTCCTGGCGGGCGCGGGCAACATCCTCAGAGGTGACCTGCTTGCCGCCCTTCTGCACCTTGCCCGCGATAGCCAGCAAGGCTTTCAATTTGTCCGAGACCTCGGAAGCTTCCGGAGTCAACTTGACGCTCTCAACCAGATCGTAGTTTCCTCCCAGATGCGCGGCTGCGGCGGCGCTGTGGGAGAGCTGACAGAAGTCACATTCATTGCGATAGGAGACATGGGCAGCGATCATTTCACGTTCCGCCGAAGTGAGCGTGTTCGGGCCACGCAGTAGCACCTCGGCCAATTGTCGCAATGGCTGGGCAGTATCGGGACTAAATGCCAGCGGACCGACAATGCCCGGCAACCCGTCTTGAAGCCGAATATGAGCCATGAACTAACCCTCCTGAGAGCTCTACAGTAGCACTACACCTTAAGGATGTTGGATGCCATGAGCGTTCCTTCCACCCGGCTCTTCACCTTGGCAAAGGCGGTGTCGCGCGTGGTGGACGTATCATCGGCAAAGGGAGAGAAACCACAATCATCTGTTGTGCCCAGGGACTCAACCGGGATGATCCGGGTCGCTTCCAGAACGCGGTCGCGGATTTCTTCGGGCGTTTCCCATCTTGGGTTGATCCGGTCCGTGACCCCAATGAAAAGCACTTGACCTGGCTTATAGTGCTCTTGGGCCGCTTTCAGGACACGCGGGCGGTCCGGTTCACTGGACAACTGAATGTAGAAGCGGCCCACGTTCAGACGAAATAGAGATAGCAATAAACCCGTGTAACCCACATCAGCGCTGTGCGTGGAGTCGTGGTCCCCGCCGGGACAGGTATGAACGCCGATACGCTCCTGCTCCGCGGCCGTGAAGCGGTCGAGCACACGGTTATTTAATTCGATCAATGTGTTGAGCAGTCCGACGCTGGGATCGAATTTGAGCGCCAGTGGTCGCTCGGTGAAGTCGATTTGCACGCACGCGACTCCCGCGTCGAGACACTCACAGATGTCCAGGGCTGCTTCCTTGACAAGGTCTTCCAGAAAAACCGGTTGCGGATACCCGGGCAGACCACCTTGCGGATAGAGCAGACTTAACGCAGAGGCCGAGATCACTGCCTGTTTCAGCGGCCTCCGCGCATACTTCTGAGCAGCTCTAAGGAAGGTCACAGCATGGATACCGTAGTGGAAGGGGCCTGCTGTCAGCGTGGGAAGTTGCCGAGTGTGGCCGTCGGCAAAGGCAATCACCACGCCGGCCGCGGCGAGATTGCTGAGTCCGGAAAGCGGATAGGTGGCAAAGCTGGGTTTGGTTTGTTCGCCGTCAGAAATGACGGGTGAGCCGGTGCGTTCAAAGCGTGCGATCGTTTCGCGCAGGGCGGCGTCCTCGGAGGCATGGAGCTGCTCGCGGGAAATCGCACCGGTTGCGTAAGCACTCATTGCCGCCAGCAAGTCCGTCGGGCGTGGAATGCTTCCTATCGGCTCGGTCGGTAACGGCATGATGTTCTCTCGTGGCTCCTAACCCTGAACTAGAAATTCAACCGCATGGCGAACTGGATTTGTCGTGCCGGCGCCACAAAACTGGGCGTACCAAATGTCGGATTGGCCGGACTGCTCACACCATCACCAAACTTCTGTGGAATCGGCCCCAGGAATGCAGGCGCGCCATAGACTGTGTCGATCGCGTTGACATTTTGCCGGTTGAACAGATTAAAAACCTCGGCACTGGCCTCCGCTTTCAGCCGCTCAGTCAAACTGAACCCTCTTTGCACCCGCATGTCTGTGGTGTATGACGGATCGCCCCGATAGGTATTTCGCCCGATGTCGCCGACCCGGTCGGAAAATGGGTACTGGTCGCCGTTTACGTCAAAGCCGGCAAGGACCGTGTAGTAACGCGGACTCTGAAGAGTGTTTACCATTGACACCTTGAAGTTGCGCAGCACAGGATTCCACGTATTCGAGGACTCTCCCAACACAGTCAGCACCAGACGATGGCGCACGTCGTTGTCGCCCAGGCCGCGGTCACGGTTGGGATGTAGATAGTCCATGGGCGTGTCAGTGAGTTGGATATCCGTCGCGATATCGATGGATTTCGAGTAAGTGTAGTTTGCCAGGATGCTGTAGTGCTGGGCAAACGGCTTTCGCACACTTAAAGTCCCAGCGTGATAGATGGAGTACGCCGTCGGAGTGGCCTCCAACGTAAATCCAAAGTTGGGATCGGCGGGCGCGAAGGACTGGACTCCGGTCGGCAGCGTGCCGTTCGGCACTCCGTTGATGCTTTTGTACACCGGTAGTTTAAGTCCGTGCACGAACTGGTATCCCACCGACACAAACAGGTTCTTCGCGACCTGGTTTTCCACTTCGAGACTGGCTTCTTCGGCATAAGGGTTGGGAAACTTGCGCTTCACATATCCCAACGGAAACTGACGCAGTGTGGTTGTATCAGGGTATGCGCCGTTGTGGGCGAAGTTGGCGAATGCCTGACTGGCAAGAAGTGGGCCGGAGACGCCCACAATCCCCGAGGGTCCAAGACCCACCAGGTCGTTGGCCGGATTGGCAAATTCGGGCAGGATGGGCTGGTTCATGTTGGTGAAGGCAGACGCTCCCTGCCAGCTCACCATGATGTCGCTGTAATCAAATGGGCCGGTGAACAAGCCAAAGGCCGCTCGCACCACGCCCTTTCCTTGCCGGAACGCATAAGCCAGTCCAACTCGTGGCTGCACATTCCCATAGTTCGTGGGGTGCATCTTGCCGTTCAACCGGATGTCGGTGGCCGCGGGAAAGAAATCAACGTCGTAGCGCAGCCCCATGGTAAGGGTCAGATCCGGTCGCGCCTTCCACTGGTCTTGGGCGTAAAAGCCGGAAAGCTTGTGCTCGAACTTCAGATTCGTGCTGTCCGTGAACTGTGCGGCTGCCGGACCCGCAAACAGGCCAGTCTGGAAGGGCAGGGACCGCGGCGGAATCTGCTGGCCGAAGAACGAGCGCGGCTGCAGAAACAGAAACTCCACGGGAGTTCCTGGGCCAAAGGGCGGAGCATCGAAGGGGGCCGCTCCGAAGAAGCTCTGCGGCGTGAAAATGCCGGCGCCCGGAGTGAAGAACGTAGTCTGCGCCGAGATCCAAACGGGTTCGAATTCCCCGCCAAACTTGAACGAATGATTGCCACGGACGTAAGTCAGGTTTTCCGCGGCCTGGAAATGCTGCTCGCGGTAATAGTGGACGCCGCCCTGGATGCCCCCCGAGCTAAAGAGGTCGGCAACCAGGATCGTAGGCTCAAACCCCGCACCCACGGGATCAAGATGAAAAGTCCTTCGCCCGAAATTCAGCACACTTTCTGAAGTCCAATGGCTGCCGAAGACGTGGAGCAGGTTGCCGTACACCGTCTGGTCTCGAACGGGGTTGTCGCGGTAGAAAGATGGTAAGCCCTGACCTGGAGCGGCGCCGGGTATGTGTTGTTTGCGATCGTCGTTGAACAGGTATCCAATATTCAAGGAGCTCTTGTCGCTCAGGACGTTGGTCAGCTTGCCAAAGAACTTGTCGTAGTCGCCAATCTGAAGAATGGAGCCGAGGTCCTCGGGCTGCAGGCCTAGCGACTGCTTCACTTGATTGATGCTGGGCGTGCCCGGCCCCAGGCAGCCGGGATTGCTCGTGTAATGCAGAATGAAAGATGAATATAAAGGAGACTCGGCTCGGCGCTGGCCTTCGTATCCCAGAAAGTAGAAATTATTGTCCCGCCGGATGGGGCCGCCAATGTTGCCGCCAAACTGGTTGAAACGGAGCGTGTTAAAACCGGGCGCCGATAGCAGATTGTTGGAGTCCAGCTTGTTATTGCGGAAGAATTCGTAGGCCGAGCCGTGAACCGCATTCCCGCCAGACTTGGTTACCGTGTTTACCACAGCACCCAGATTGCGCCCGTTGTCCACCGTCGATGGACTGGTGGCGACACGAAATTCCCGCACCCAATCCTGCGAGGGGCTGGCGCGCTGCACCCCGGAAATGCTTATGGTGTAGTCAGTTCCGTCGAGGCCAAAAAATGCGCTGTGAGTTTCGCGTAGCCCCGCAAAACTTAGCTGTAGCACCGTCTCCTGAAAAGGCGACTGCGCGCCCACGGCCGTACTCCTGCCTACGTTCACGGTGGGGGTTAGCAGTACGAAATCGATGAAGTCCCGGCCTGAGATGGGCAGATCGGCGATTTTCTGCGTATCAATGACCTGGCTGACCTCCGATTTTTGCGGATCCACTCCCTGCGCCGTCTCCCGCACTTCGACGTCCTCGTGCACCGTCTTGATACCGAGCGTTACCGGAAGCGAGGCATTTTGTCCTACGGTCAGGGTAAGCGAGCCTTGATAGGTACTGAACTGGCTGGACTCCACCGTCAGTTGATACTTGCCTGCGGGCAGGCCTGGGATTACCGCGATTCCAGTGACGGAAGAGAAATCAGTTCGCTTGCCATCGGTCTCCAGGTTTCGGAGGGTGACTCGAGCTTGTGAGATCACGCTTCCGGATGGGTCGGTGACCGTAATATTCAGGGTGGCCAACTGCTGCGCAGAAAGTTGAGAGGCAAACAACAGGGCAGACCCGAGAAAAACCGCAACTGCGCGAAAAAGGTGTTTCTTCACTTGTGCCTCGCCGGTTCAGTCATCGCCGGCATGCCAGGAGACAGGCATCTCCGCAGTCCGACAAGCGTAATGCGGGACACCTTACTTGTGCTTAACAGGCAGCAGCAATATTACAAAAGCACTAGAGATGGTGGCTGAGCAGTCCGTGTAGTATTGGCTTCCACGCGGTGCAGCAGGGAGGAGATGTTAATGCAATCTTTGAAAGTGCCGCCCCTACGTGCTCACGGTCACATCCCGACCATGCGACTTCGATTCGTAGAGACATTGATCCACAAATGTGAGCAATTCGTCGGACGTGGTGCGATGCTCCGGAAACGCTGCTCACGCCTGCCGATAGCGTGATCGGCCCCCAGTGTCTGCTTCGTGTACTCGAGCCGCATCTTCTTCACTTCCAGCGTAGGGCGTCAGCACGGATGGCCGCGTCCCGAGCCGATGATTCAGCTAGGACAATCGCGAACTCCTCGCCGCCATAGCGGCAGCATATGTCCGTGTTGCGGAAGAAGGAGCGGAACAGATCAGCAATCGATGGCTGCACCATGTCTCCCGCGTCATGACCGAAAACGTCGTTGAATCTTTTGAAATGGTCAAGGTCGAGGAAAAGAACGGCCAGCGTCTGCTTTTTGCGGGCAGCGACCCGCAGTTCTCTTTCAAGCGATTCTTCGAGAAAGCGTCGATTGAACAGTTGTGTTAGCGGATCACGAATCGACTTTTCGCGAAGGGCCTCGCGGATGTCGAACTTGGAGGGAGACAGGCGCTAGAAGCGGTACATCAAGTTAAACGACACGTAGCCGGTAACGGATCGGCTGCCGACCTGTTCTGCTGTAAGAACTTTGTCAGATGGGTCTGTGACCGTCTCGTGAAAAGCATAGATACCAATCGTCTGCCGCCAGAAAACATGATGGGCGGCCGCGGGTGATGGAAGCCACAACGAAAATTCCAGCCCTTGCGTTCCGTTCAAATGGTCGTCACCGGGCAATACATAAAGCACCTGACCGCGCATGGAAAAACCTTCTCTCAGCCAATCGTGGCCAACGCCGTGGCCGGATGCCATGACTGCTTCGTATAGTTCGTCGTTGACAACTGGCTCCATGACGCCCCGCCGCCTAGGTAGAGCTTATTGAATCGATAGAAAGCATTGCCGTCCAGGCCGCGCTGATGTCCAGAATGGTTGTTGATGGTATTGTCGTTCACTTTATGTGCGGCGGCGTATGACGCACTGCTATCCAGGACGAGATGCTTTAGTTCAACGTTTACTCCCACCGCTCCGGCCCAGGCTGTCGGGGCATGGCCGCCGCCCTCCAGTTGAAGGCCACCGACGAGATACGGGTGTGGATACTCGGCTGCCGGCGTATCAAACCCAGGGCTGGTAAGAGGTCGACTGGCGTCTCACATGATTGGGGTGGCCTGGCGGGAAAGTCCATTTCAAAGCTGTCCTGGCCCTGAGCGACGGTTAACATGCCGCTGCAGGTGTGGAAGCGAACCGGCCACACGCTGTGCTTCCGCAGCGCGAGCACATAGGCGGATGCCAAGGTCGCGTGCCCGCATAGGTCGTCCTCGACTTTGGGTGTAAACCAGCGCAAGTCGAAATCAGCATCCGCGCGAGGAACGACAAAAGCCGTCTCACTGTGCCTGTTCTCAGCCGCAATTTTCTGCATGGTGCTATCCGCGAGAAAGACGGAAAGGATGCAGACCCCCCGCCAAATTACCTGCAAAGAGCTCACTTGTGAATACATCAACCTGGTAATACGGGAATTGCCATGTCGTGCTCCTCTGAGCTAGTTTGATCCCTCTAAGAAATGGGCCATCAGGATCGGTAATCATTGAAATCTGCCTAAGTACAAGTTGCATCGGAAGCCGGTCGGCCTGCTGCCAGAAGGCGATCACCAGGGTAGGCCGATTGCGCATAGGAGGAAAACGCATGCGCGAGAGATGACTCAGCTGTCCGAGAGTTGTGGGGCAGAAGTTGGGTAACTCGTGCTGTTTCCAGTGCGATCACAAACTTCACGGGGTTGAGTTCCGGGGCATAGGCAGGCAAGAATTCCAACCCGAGTCGGCCACATTGCTGGCGCACGAAGTCCCATACCAGGCGACTGCGATCGCATAGCCAACCAGAGTCACCATACCATTCAAATCTCAATAGGCTGGGAACGAATCAGGAGTGTAGCAGGACAACACCCGTTTACTTCTGCTCGTCGGCACTTGCCGCCCGTTTGTTGGCAAAGGCCTCCCGGATGCGCTGCCCCAGGACCTCCAGCCGGAACGGTTTCTGCAGAAGCTCGTGCTTTGGATCGAGAACCTGCCGGTTGGACAGCAGGTTGTTGGAGTAACCGGACATAAAGATGACTTTGGTTTCCGGATGAATGCTGGTCAGCCTTTCGGATAGTTCTCGGCCGCTCATGTGTGGCATCACAACATCGGTAAGCAAAAGGTGGATCGGCTCTTCACGTTGTTGCGCAATTTCCAGAGCCTCCCATCCGCGGCTGGCCCTAAGCACTGTGTATCCGTTCTCCGCCAGGTATTCCGCAGCGGATTCGCGGACCGCTTCCTGATCTTCTACCAGAAGGATGGTTTCGTCGCCGGAGACGCTGGCGCTGTGCTCATGGTCTTTCGGTTGATCCTTTTCCAACCAGGAACAGCTCTTGAGCATTCCAAAGGGTATGAGGATCGAGAGTTGCAGGCTTGAAATTGGCTACCTGGTTTTTCGCACCCACCAGGATGTTCGGGCTCACCAGACAAATGAGAGGAACATTCTCGGCG
>Ga0137407_10002584_pt1 | contig 11893 bp, 9 predicted proteins | sample CZOMad2_2_16fung_FD_108410 | JGI IMG/M metagenome (GOLD analysis project Ga0137407, IMG submission 108410) | Vadose zone soil fungal communities from Angelo Coast Range Reserve, California, USA - CZOMad2_2_16fungal (Illumina Assembly) | ecosystem: Environmental > Terrestrial > Soil > Vadose zone...
AAAAAAACGCCGATCCCGTGACGATCAGGTGGTTCGCTACTGGCACGGTTACACTTTTCCCCGCGAGCGCAGCCACGGCTGCTCTTTGACTGGATTTGTGAGAGAAAGCGCGCTGCGGTCGAACGAGCGCAGGCGGAATCATACTGACGTGACATGCTGCCGGTAGCCATACTCGCGGGCGGTCTTGCGACCCGATTGGGACCCCTGACGCAAACGACGCCCAAGGCTTTGCTCGAGGTCGGTGGCCGGCCGTTCATCGCCTGGCAGCTCGAGATGCTGGCGCGCGAAGGAGTAGAACGGGTCGTTCTTTGCATCAAGCACCTCGGGTCCCGGATCCGCGACTTCGTCGGCGATGGCCGCACGTTTGGACTCGAGGTCGAGTATTCCGAAGACGGCGATCGTCTGCTAGGCACCGGCGGTGCGTTGCGAGCCGCCCTTCTCCTGTTGGGGAAAGAATTCTTTGTGATGTACGGTGATTCCTACTTGACGATCAACCTCGCGCGTGTCGAAGAAGCGTTCCGCGCGCAGCGCCAGCCGGCTCTGATGGCCGTGCTGCGCAACGAGGACAGGTGGGACAAGAGCAATGTCTGGCTGGAAGGGGGACGAATCCGCGCCTACAGCAAGAAGTTGCAACGACCGGAGATGCGTCACATCGACTACGGGCTGGGTGTCTTGACGGCTGGCCTATTCGAGCGCGCCGGGCTGGCCGAAGCCTTCGATCTAAGCGACCTGTACGAGGTACTTGCGGCCGAAGGCAACCTGGGGTGCTACGAGGCAACCGATCGCTTTTATGAGATCGGTTCAGTTGATGGTTTGCGCGAAGCCAACGCGATCCTTCGGGAGGGCAGGAAGTGACGTATTCGAGCCAGCACCTGAGTGAAGCAATTGAGGTCATCAAGCGACTCGACACCGGGGTGATCGAGCGCGCCGCGGAAATATTGGCTGAGCTGCGCCGCGCCGGCGGCCGTCTGTTCTTCCTCGGGGTCGGCGGGAGCGCGGGCAACTGCTCACATGCCGTGAACGACTTTCGAAAGATCGTCGGGATTGAGTCCTACGCGCCGACCGACAACGTCTCCGAGCTGACCGCTCGGACCAACGACGAAGGCTGGGCGACGGTATTCATTGAATGGCTCAAGGTCAGCAAGTTACGGCCGAACGACTGCGTGTTCGTGTTTTCTGTCGGCGGCGGAAACCTGGAAAAGAACGTCAGCCCGAATCTGGTCACCGCCCTGCAGTATGCAAAATCGGTTGGCGCCAAAATACTCGGCGTGGTTGGCCGTGATGGGGGCTACACCGCGCAAGTCGCCGACGCCGCCGTCATCATCCCTACCGTCAACCCGCAGACCATCACCCCCCATACGGAAGCCCTTCAAGCGGTTGTCTGGCATTTGCTCGTTTCGCATCCGGTACTAAAGGCACACGAAACCAAATGGGAATCGGTGGTCAGGTGAGAGCGCGCGCCGCGTTTCTCGACCGTGACGGTGTTATCAATCGCGCGATCGTGCGAAACGGGAAGCCGTATTCCCCGACTCGCGTCGAGGAGGTTCAGATTTTGCCGGGCGTGCCGGAGGCATTGGCGCTGCTGAAACAAGCGAAGTTTCGGCTGCTCGTCGTGACGAATCAGCCGGACATCGCGCGCGGAACCGCTCGGAGCAGCGCGGTGGATGCCATTACCGACTTTCTGATGCGCAAATTGCCAATCGATCGCATCTACGTGTGCCCGCATGACGCCTCTGACGCATGCGCGTGCCGCAAACCGCGCCCTGGGCTGCTCCTCAAGGGAGCCGACGATTTCGCGATCGATCTGCGAGCGAGCTTCATGATCGGCGATCGATGGCGCGACATCGAGGCGGGCCATGCTGTCGGTTGCGAGACATTCTTCATCGACTACGGATACGACGAGCGCCGACCCGATGCTCCGGATCACCTCGTGGCGTCGCTCGCCGAGGCCGCCAGCATTATTCTCTCGAATTCATCCTTGAAGGATTCATCATGAAACGCATTGATCAGTTGAGCGTGAAGATCTTTGCCGACGGCGCCGACAAGGCTGGCATGCTGGAAATGAGCCAGAAGTCCTACATCAAGGGCTTGACCACCAACCCGACCTTGATGCGCAAGGCCGGCATTGCGGACTACCGCACATTCGCGCGCGAAATACTGGCCTTGATCCCGGACAAACCCATTTCGTTCGAAGTGTTCTCGGACGACTTCGGCGAGATGGAAGCTCAGGCGCTCGAGATCGCCTCGTGGGGCAAGAACGTATTCGTGAAGATTCCCATCACCAATACCAAGCGACAATCGAGTTGCGATCTGGTGCGCCGTCTAGCCAAACGCGAGGTTCAACTCAATGTGACTGCATTGATGACACTGGAGCAAGTGCGCGATGTCGTCGATGCGCTCGAGCCGCACACGGCTGCCTACGTATCGGTCTTTGCCGGGCGTATCGCCGATACCGGTCGTGATCCGATCTCTCTCATGGCGGCTGCGGTCGAGCTGCTGAAGCTCAAGCCCAAGGCTGAACTCATCTGGGCTTCGCCACGCGAGTTGCTCAATATCTTCCATGCCGACCAAGTCGGTTGCCAGGTCATTACCGTGACCAACGACATTCTCAAGAAGCTCGAACTCGTAGGGCGCGATCTTGGCGAGTATTCGTTGGACACCGTAAAGATGTTTCGCAACGACGCGGTCGCCGCGGGCTTTCGCCTTTGACCCATTTTCTCGAGTTTTCTGAGCGCCTACTGAGTGGATCCCCGCGTCGATATTAGGTTTCCAAGGGGGTCGGCGGAATTTTCCTCAAAAGCGTACTTTCACGATTTGTACCTTGTTGGTTGAGGGCTCATGAATGCAGCGCCTACATTTCGCGCCCACCGAAGTAAAGGCTTGGCTAAGTCGTGCTCCTGCGCAGCCAAACCATCGATGGCCACGCCTACCTGCTGCTGGTGGAAAGCCACCGCGTCGACGGCCGTATCAAGCAGAAGGTGATCGCCCGCCCGGGTCGGCTCGACGATCTGCGCGCCCGCGGCGAACGGGACCGGATGCTCGCTTCGCTCGGGCGCTACCTCGAGAAGTACGCCGTGCTACGCCTGAATCCGACTAAGCAACGGGACCAGATGCATAGTCCATTACAAGCGGCTCGTCGCCTGATATCGATTCTCCGCGTCATAAAAGGGACGTTACTCGAAAGGGCGAGACGCCTTTTGCGCGACCTGATCGAATTTGACGCGCCTTTTTACTTGGCGCAATACCCTGACGTAGCGAATTCCGGCATTTCACCGTACGAGCACTACATCAGGTTTGGCCGGGCTGAGGGTCGCATCGGGCGTCCTCCGGGTCTGAGTCACTCGGAGCGATTCGAAGTCCTTGCAACCAGCCGCAAGTCGGTCCTGGTAGTAAGTCACGATGCCTCGCGGACTGGCGCGCCAATCTTGTGTCTAAATATTGCCAGAGAACTAAGAACGAAATACAACGTCGTTACTTTGCTCTTGGGAGGCGGTTCGCTTGTTGAGGAATTCCGTAGGAATTCCGACGTCGTGCTCGGCCCAGTATCGGATTGGGCAAACCAACTTTCCCTCTCACTGACCTTGGACAAACTTCTCGCCAAATTGAACTTTACGTTCGCGATCGTTAACAGTATCGAGTCGAGAACGGTACTTCCGTCACTTGCCACGGGCTTTGTGCCGTCAATTACGCTGATCCACGAATTTGCGGCGTATACAAGACCGAGGGACGCGTTTCCCTTAGTAGCCCTGTGGTCTACCCAGTTGGTGTTTTCAACTTCGCTGACGAGGGACGAGGCAAGTTCGGAACAATTGGAGTTGGATAGCCATGCCGTCCATATTCTTCGTCAGGGCCGGTGCGCTACAACCTTCAAAGAAGGAGCGGACGCCTCATTTGTCAGAGAAGCGGCTAGAGTCCAGCAAGCGCTTCGACCTCTCAATCTGCCAGAGGACGTGGCTATCGTTTTGGGAGTGGGATCAGTTCAACTAAGAAAAGGCGTCGATTTATTTATCGATTGCGCCGCACGCTTCCTACGCAGTAACCCGCACGTGGCGTGTCGTTTCGTGTGGATCGGAAGTGGCTACGATCCAGATTCGGATCTGCAGTATTCCGCCTATCTCGCCGATCAGATTTGTCGTGCTGGCCTCGCTCAGCACGCCTTCATTCTCAATGAAACCTCGAATATCGACGCGGCATACAAGGTCGCTGATGTCTTGGTAGTCAGCTCGCGTCTCGACCCATTTCCCAATATTGCTATTGACGCAATGGCACATGGTTTGCCTGTTGTGTGCTTTGAGAGAGCAACGGGCCTTGCCGATTTTCTCGTCGAGAGTGGTCTAGGAAAGGAGTGCGTAGCACCGTTTCTTGACACGGAGAAAATGACACGGCAAATAGCCGCACTGGTTGAGTCACGCTCCCTTCGAAAGGAGGTAGGGCTTCGACTAATGGAAATCGCTGCGAGAGAATTTGATCTCTCGCGCTACGTCAGTCAGTTGGAGGAAATTGGACTGGGTTCTGCGAGGGACGTTGAGCAGGCGCGGATAGATTGCGCCGAGATTGTCAGATCGGGCCTCGCTCGACTCGATTTTTATCTGCGGCCCCATGCGGGTGGCGAGACGCTGGAGCGGTTAGTCGTCGGGTACGTGCGCTCGTGGGCGAGTGGAATCTGGAGGAGGAAGATATTCCCCGGTTTTCATCCCGGCATTTTTGGTGAGCGTAGCGTAGGAGGCGAGTCCTTTGGAGATCCGCTAGCAAATTACATACGGGCAGGCCTGCCCAGGGGTCCTTGGCAGTGCGAGGTCATCACTCCGGCAGAAGTTCCGCGCCGCTTGCCGGCCTCGAACCGGGTCGCCCTTCACCTGCATGCTTATTACGTTGAACTCCTACCTGATTTGCTAGGACGGCTGGCAAAAAATCGTATCAGACCCGATTTGTTCGTCAGCGCGCCCTCGGCGTTGATCGGAGCTCAGGTCGAGGAGATATTGAGGGACTACTCAGGGAGAATTGCCGAGATCGCGGTTGTGCCAAATCGCGGTCGTGACATCGGTCCTTTTCTGACGAGCTTTGGCCGGACGTTCGTCGATCGATACGATTTTGTTGGCCATTTGCATACGAAGAAAACCGTTGATGTGAAAGACAGTGCTGTCGGAGAGAATTGGTACCGCTTCCTGCTCGAGAACCTCCTTGGGGGTCAGGCCAGGATGGCGGATCTTATTCTCGGTCGATTGGCAGACGATCCAGAGGTCGGAATCATTTTCCCGGACGACCCCAACGCGGTGGGCTGGGGGAAGAGCAGGTCAATTGCGGAAGATCTTGCCAAGAACCTTGGGGTAACTACCCTCCCGAGGAGCTTTCTTTTCCCTGTAGGCACAATGTTTTGGGCGAGGGTCGAGTCGCTGCGCCCGCTCTTTGATCTGGAACTGGATTGGGAGGACTATCCAACCGAGCCGCTTCCATACGATGGATCGGTGCTACACGCACTCGAGCGGCTGATATCCCTTGTGGTAGTGAATCGAGGTGGTCGAATCTTACTGACGAATATCCCGGGAGTGACCAGGTAATCAAGCGAGAACGCGAACGAACATTGCACGGTCTGGCCCGTTCGGCAGTTCGTCGTTACCCATGAAGTCAGCAGTTGCCGGTCGTGGGCAACCACGCGGCTGTTCGAGCCACTCCTTCGGGCAGGTCAACCAACGTCCCGACGGCTGCCATCAGAACTCGCCGGACGCGCGCAACCACTCTACCGTTCTGGCGATACCATCCTGCAGATGAACTTCGGGCGCCCAGCCAAACTCGCGTCGCGCCCGCACGATCGATAAAACGCTCACCGGCACATCAAAGCCGCGCTTCGCCGCGTACACGCGACGCGGCGAAGCGCCCACCGCCGTCTCGATCGTGTTCAGCAAGTCGTTCAGGCTGACACCGCGTCCGGAGCCGATGTTGAATACGCGTTCCTTGCCCACATAACTCATCGCCGCCACCAGTGCCGACACGACGTCTGAAATGTGGATGTAGTCGCGTACCACGCTGCCGTCGCCCCAAATCTCGATTTGCTTCCCGCGCAAGGCTTTTCCGAGGAACACCGCCACCGCGCCCTGGCTGGCATTGGTTCGCTGCTGTTCGCCGTATGGGTTGGAGACGCGCAGCACCGCATAGTCGAGCCCGTGCAATACCTGGAACAGGTGCAGATACTTTTCTATGGCGAGTTTCGTGATCCCGTAGGAGCAGATCGGATCAGTAGGATGGCCTTCCTCGATGGGCACACTGCGCGGGACGCCGTAAACCGTGCCGCCGGATGACACGAAGATGATTTTCCGGAGCCCGGCGCGAACAGCATGATTGAGCAGTCGCAGAGTGCCCATGATGTTGGTCTCAACATCGAACACCGGGTCCAGGTTGCTCGATTCCGGCAGCGTGGTCGACACAAGATGGAAGCAGATGTCGCAGCCCTCGACCGCTTGGCCGACGTCCGCGTCGCTGGCAAAGTCGCCCTCCAATTCCTCGACCTCGATCGCCGTAGCCGCATCGATCGACCGTGCTGGCAGGTGCGGGCGGTCGAAACTGCGCACGATGTGGCCGGCTTTGCCTAGGGCTCGCACCAGGTTCGACCCGATGAAGCCTTTTCCCCCAAGGACGAGACATCGTGAAGCGACGCGCATCTTTCCGACCTTAGCTCAGCGGCGCGGCGCCGTAACTATTGCTTGCCCGCGAGTCTTCGTCTTCCTCGGCGCGCCCCGATCCTGCTCGCGCCGGTGCCGGCCGAAAACGCTCCTCATCGAGACCGGCCAAGTCGCCCGCGCCCAGATCAACGGCCGCGCCGCGAAGAAGTCGGACCAAGGGAATCTCGATAACGCGCTGATCTTGTCCAACGACGCGCAGAACGACGCCCGCTCGGTCCACTTCGGCGGGAAAAACCAATCGGAATCCGAAGTTCACGTGATCAACACGTCGGCCTTGTTTGCGCAGTGCGTCGCGCACATCGGCGCGAGGACTCAGCACCCTGGTCTTCGCCACGACACGTTCGCCAATTTGCAACTGGACGAGCGCGGGTGCCCGAAAACCCGCGACAACCCAACCGGCGAGGAAACCGCCGCTGTCCCTATCAAGTGGTTCCATCGTCTGTCGCAGCCGAGCGCCAGGCGCGCGGCGAGCCGCAACGCCAGGATCTGAGAACAAGCGCATCAACTCATCGACGTATTCCGACGTGCTCTTGGGCCGCAGACACCGATTGCTGAGTGACGCGAGCAACTCGGGTTCGCCAGTCAGTCGCAGCAACTGCGCGCTCAGCGCCCGATCACTGCCAGGCTCGAAGAGCAATCCATTGACGTCGTGCCGCACGACCTCGGAGATCCCGGGAAAGTCGGACGCTACGACCGGCAGTTTGGCGGCGAGCGCCGAGTAGATCACCAGCGGGGTGTTTTCGTACCACATTGATGGCACCACAAGGACGTCGAGGCCCGCAAGTACCCGGGCGATCTCGGAGTTTGGGAATGTGCCGCAGAACTCGATGCCTGGAACTCCGGCAGCCGCTCGCTCTAGCTGCGTGAAATAGTCAGGGAAGTCCGTCGCTCGGCCGTAGATCCTCAGGCACGCGGATCCTTCGCGCAAGCGCTTGAACGCCTCGATCAGGACGTGGCATCCCTTGTGTCCCGCAAGTGTTCCGACAAATCCAACAGTCAACGGCCGATCCGAGCGAGCTCGAGGCGAAGCTGACTCAAAATCGCCGAGATCGATCCCGTATGCGGACTGGGTAACCAGCTCCGCCGAGACTCCGCTCCGCACCAGAACGTCGGTCATGAAGCGCGTGGGCGAAACGATGCCCTGCAGTGCATTGAGGCGCTCGACGTTGAACTGTCTGCGCCGCGACATCGCAACTACCTCTGCACTTGGTAGCCGCTTCGGTACCAATCCGGCTCTCGCGGCCAGAACTACAGCGTCAGCCACCAGATCCGGAAGAAAACGAACCGCCGCGGCGATCTTCGACCCTTGAGTGAGACCAGCAACATGTTTGACGCAATTTCCGCCGAGAGCGGATGGACCCTGGCAGACACGACCATTGTTCAGAAGCAGCTGGCTGGTCGGGCAAATCGCCCAAAAGTCCGTCGGCGTATAGAAGCACGGCACCTCCGCCGCCTCGGCGGCATCGATCAGGCCGGACCCAAGGCGGCTCAGGTGAAAGAAATGGACGATGTCGGGACGGATCTCATGCAGCAGCTGTGCGAAGTAGCGAGCGGCCAAGACATTGTTGTATTCGACCTCGGCAATCGACGTCTGACCGGCGGCCCGGACATAAGCGTGGTGGAATCGATGCACCAGGATCCCATCGACCGTGTATTGATCGAACCGCTCGACGTCTGAAAGGACCTGCTTGGCGGGGAATCCCGTGAACACCACGACTTCGTGGCCACGCTTCTGGAGTTCTTTTGCGACCCCGAAGGCCAGGACTTCGGTCCCCGAAAAGTATTCAGGAAGGAACTGATGAACGGTGAGCAAGATCTTCATCAGACTCCTCTCACCCGATTCTCGCGGCCGGCAAGCTCGTCACATACGGCCCGATATTGTGCATAAACTCCGAGCCAGTTCTGGAGCGGAACCTTGAAGGTCAATGCAATTCGCTTGCGCAAGCGCGGTTCGTGCCGGAACACATAGGCCAAATCCTTGGCGGTGGCCTGTAGCCAGGCCCGCGTGACTCCCTTGAGCGAAGGAACCAAGTGCAGTCCGAATTGTCGATGCAGCTTGCGATGGCATACATACGTCCGCTTGTACTCATAGGTCACCGGGCGATCGTGCGAGTGGACCACAACCGCATCGGCCTCGTAGACGATCTTGTACCCACGCCGCAGGACGCGCTCAGCCCAATCGATGTCTTCGCCGAAGTTGATCTGTCCAAATCGCTCTTCCTGCCAGACCGATTTCCTGATCGCAGAACAGACATTGTCAAAGTTGCAGAACAGATACCGGTCCATCGGCGCCAATTGTTCATACCACGCCGGTCCTTTTGACTGCCGCACCTCGCGCGTCGCACGACCGGTTAGCCAATTGTTCAAGTTTCGCTGAGTCAACACGTCAGCATCGGGCTGCGGCAACTGACGGGCATACGCCCCGGCCACGGCCTGGTCATCAAACGCGGAGATGAGGCGCTCGATGAGCCGGTCATCGTGCGGCAAGGCGTCCTGAACCATGAGTACCACGACCTCGTTCTTCGCGAGCGCGATTGCATGGTCGCGAGTGGCACCGTGATCAAAACTCGAGGGCTCGATCGAGTGCACGGCAGCGCCAGCCTTGGCGGCAACCTCCAACGTCCCGTCGGTCGAGCCAGAGTCGATGATGATCACCTCGAGCCGGCTCCACAAGGTCTGCGACCGGAGACGGTCCATTACGAGCGCGAAAAGCGGCCCCCCGTTCCTGGTAGGTATTACGAGAGAGCAATCGCGCACGACCGACGGTGCCAACATTGGAGCTGTCTCTGCCGCATCGCGACGGCTCTCACGGCCTGCCGAGTCCACGCTTATCTCTCCTGATCCTCTGCGCCAACCGCTGTCTGATCGCCGCCAACCAGCCAGGCGCGCGGAACGGTGGATTCTGCAACTCCTGCTGGCGCTCCCTTCTAGTCTGAATTGCTTGCTCAGTCACCGGCTCGAATTGCTCGTTCAAGCGACGCATCTGGGCCCCTCGCTCGGCGTGCGCCCCGCGCAAGCCGCTCGGACTCTCATCGCCGTCCTTTAGGGCGCCCGGGACAAGCGCCATTGCGAACTCTCTGCGAAGAAGCCGCCCGACGAACCTCAACGGCTTCGTTACTTGCCACGACCTTGAGACCGTCATTGCAGCAATTCTCCCATCGCGTTCAGCGATCTGCCTCGCGCGCTCTGCGATGACTTGCTCGAGGTTGTCGTTCCCCGCGCGCGCTTGCTTCAGCAGGGTGTCAAGCTCCTCAACCTCGCGCTGATACGCACCGATCTCCTCACTCCGCTCGGTCACGATTTGCTTGAGATTAACGATGCGCTCATCGTGCTCAGCGATCTGCGTCTCGCGACCCTCGACGGCCTGCTCAAGCTTGACGATCTGCGCCGCACGTTCCTGCATGGCCTGATTGAGATCAGTGATCCGACTGTCGCGCTCAGCCAGAACTTGTTCTAGGTTGGCCAACTGCCCGTAGAGTTCCATGCCGGTTTTTTGAAGGCGGGCGACATCGCGCTGCAATGCGACTCGACTACCGAGCACGTAGAACAGTTTCTGGACTCTTTCCTTTTGGGCGTCCGTCTGCGCAGTCAAGAGTGCACAATCCTCTTTCGCGCTCGCTTCACCCACCATCAACATTCCCAGCCCATGCCCATGCATGAACTCAAAGCTGGGGTATTGCTCCCTTAGTTCCTCCCACAGCTTCCAGACGCCAAATCCCCTTTCGTGCACATTTGTATCGTGAAATAAGATGACGCCCCTTTTGCTCATCTTCGTCAGCCAACGAACAAAATCTCGCCGAACAGCGTCGTAGGTGTGCAGACCATCAATGTGAAGGAGGTCAATGCTCCTGTCTGAAAAATGTTCCAATGCTTCGTCGAACGTCAACCTGATCATCTGAGAAAACCGACCGTATTGCTGATCGTGGTAAGTCTTGAACTGTGTAAAGACATCCTCGTCATAAAGACCGGCATGCTCATCACCCCGCCACGTATCTACCGCGTAACATGCCGTAGGCAGCTCGAGTTGCGAAACAGCCTGGCAAAATGCACCATATGAATCTCCCTTGTGCGTACCTAGTTCAACAAACGTCGTGGGTCTTAGTGTTTCGATAATCCAAAAAGCAAAAGGTATGTGCTCATGCCACGAAGTAATGTCCGTGAGTCTGCTCGGCTCGCCGAATATGATCGGATAGTCCAACGGATTGAAGAGTCTCTTACTCTCTCTCATGACAGCTGTTGTCCTATGGCTTTCATTAATTTGAATGCATGCGCATCTACCCGATTAATGCAGAGTAAGGACAATCTTCGTCATGGATATTCCGACCAGGCCCGTAGATACGCTGCTCGAATGCGACTTGAAGAACAGTGCATCGTGAATCCAGTGATGCTGGACGTGCGTGTTCTGAGTGCCGTCTGCGATGGCTACGCAAATACTGTAGTCGCCAACGGGTAGCGTCGGCATGCAAAAATCAAAGCGCGCCTCTAAAGTCTGACCCTCCCGTGCTGGAACGGGGGCATCATGATGAGTCAGGAACGTGTTATCGCCAAAGAGAGTTTGCCCGAGGCGATCCTTAACAAAAAAGCCGACGATCGGACTTAGAAGGTCAGCGTGGGGCTTGCACCTGATAACCAGCCTAACGCTTTCACCTCCTACCACCCAGGATAGCGGTACGCCTGCTTTGTCAGCCAGTACTACGGAAACTATCGTAGCGCTCCCCTTTCCAAACGAGGGCGCGTCCGGGTTGAAGCTGAATAGCTCAATGTCATTGCGATGGGGCGAGGCATTGATAACCTCAAGACGCATGTCCTTGGGCGCAGTTGGCTCGTCCTCGACTTGTTTCGCGGCGCTGTTTCCGACGAGCGCGTGCGCGCCCTGGCTAGATTCGTACAGCGTGGCGAGATAGGCCTCAACGACTCGCTTCGGCTTGTCGTCCGACTCGGTTCGTCCTTCATGTAGCCATATGGCGCGCTTGCACAGGTTCACGACTGCACCGGTGTCGTGACTTACGAACAGGAGCGTGCCATGAGTCATGAAATCACGCAGGAAGCGCATGCATTTTTGAACAAAGAACGCGTCGCCGACGGCGAGCGCTTCATCAATAACGAGGATTTCGGCGTCGACGTGCGCGATCACCGCGAAGCCCAAGCGGACGTACATGCCGCTTGAGTAGGTCTTGACCGGTTGATGCAAAAACTGCCCGATATCGGCAAACGCC
>Ga0137407_10002585_pt1 | contig 11891 bp, 9 predicted proteins | sample CZOMad2_2_16fung_FD_108410 | JGI IMG/M metagenome (GOLD analysis project Ga0137407, IMG submission 108410) | Vadose zone soil fungal communities from Angelo Coast Range Reserve, California, USA - CZOMad2_2_16fungal (Illumina Assembly) | ecosystem: Environmental > Terrestrial > Soil > Vadose zone...
CCGACAATCTCGCCGTTTTCTTCCGCTACGAAGACCTCATGTTCGGCGGATCGCCAATACGCCAGGGCGGTTTTCTTCTCCATGTCGCGAGGCAGTGTGTAAGTTTCACCAGCGCGGAGGATCGGCTCCATAATCGCCCAGATCGCGTCGTCATCCCCCGCGGCTGCAGGTCGAATCAACATTCCCGTATTCTGCCACGACTCCGTTCGGGTCCAGGTACTTCCCATTCCCTGCACAAGCAGGATTCTCGATCTTTGGGTCTCTAGTATTTTTCTAGTATTGCCCCTCCATCCAGCAGCAACTAGAGTCGCTCGCAATTCAGTGGTCCTCCGACGTGTCTTCAAAACGCCGCAACGGAACCACTGTGCTACGCAAAGGAACGGTGTCCATTGAAAACTCTTAGTGTTACTGCGAAATTTTCTCTTCTCCTGGTTCTGATCGCGGCGGGTTTGGCTGGAGTTGCTTTCTCAGCGCCCGTAGCCGTCGTCAAGGGATATGTGCTGGATTCCGCGTGCGCCTTCACCAAGGGTCTCGACAAGCCCATCAGCAAGGAATGCGCGACGTCCTGCGCAAACGCCGGATCTCAGCTCGTGATCCTTGCGGAAGATGGAACCATCTACTGGCCTATCGCAGGCACAACGCCATCCAGCGGCCAGAACCCCAAGCTGCTTCCCTTTGCCGGGCAGAAAGTCACCGCATCGGGAACTCTTTACAAGAGAGGCGGCTCGACCGCCATAGTGATCCACAAGATCGAAGCGCAATCGGCAACGAGCAAGTAATTCCTTCGCGCGAATTTGCCAGGCCTTGCGCCCGAGGCGCATTGCCGGAGAAGTCGGAACAGTATTACGAAGTCGAGGCCAAAAGGGTTCCTAATCTTAAATAAAATCAGGGCCGCGAAGGTAAACTTGGCGGCCCTGATTTGCTTCAGTTTGAGTCTTAGGATGAGTTGTGAGGGCGAGCTTTCTTAACTGTCCATTTGCGATTGAAAGACCTCGCCCGGAAGCACAAATCTTTCCGTCACCTGGGCAGACTCCACACGGGGCAGATTAACCGGCTTCCGTTCCTGTTTTTCAGGAAGGGAACTGGTCTCATCCGCCCGCATCCGCTCGATCTTGATGCCCAGCGAACGTTCCAGGTGGAACAGCTCAGACCGCTGCTCTTTCACGAAAAGCGTCGAGGCGACGCCATGGCCACCGTTGCGCCCTGTACGCCCAACGCGGTGAATGAAGTTCTCCGCCACTTCGGGCAGATCGTAATTGATGACGTGCACGATGTCCTGCACATGAATCCCTCGCGAAGCCAGGTCCGTGGCCACGAGCACGCGGAAGCGCCCCTGCTGGAATCCCGTCAGCGCCGAAGTGCGTTGTGATTGCGAACGGTCGCCATGAATCATGGCGGCGGAGAATCCCTTGCGATTCAAGCTCTCGGCAATCCGTTCGGCTCCGCGCTTGGTCCGTGCAAACACCAGGCACTTTCCCGTTTCCTTGGCCAGCAAACGCTGGAGCATTTCCTGCTTGCGATCCATGGCTACTTCAAATGCTTGAACCCGTACATTTTCCGAAGGCTTCGATGTCGAGCCAAAAGAGAGTCGCACGGCGTTGCGCAGGTAGTCCTTCACGATGCGAACCATGTCGCCTTCCATCGTCGCGGAGAAGCACATCGTCTGGCGTTCTTTTGGCAGAATCGACACGATGCGCCGGATCGCGGGAAGAAATCCCATGTCCAGCATGCGGTCCGCTTCATCGAGGATGAGAATCCGCAGCGCGTTGAAATGAAATAGCCTGCGGTCGAGGTAGTCTTCGAGTCGTCCCGGAGTCGCTACAACCAGCCGCGCTCCCTTGCGTATGGCCTGAAGCTGCGCTCCTTCGGATAACCCGCCGACGACCAGCGCTGCCGGCAGCAATTGCTTGCCGCGAAGAGCATTGAATTGCTCCACCACTTGCATGGCCAATTCGCGCGTTGGAACCAGCACCAGTGCCGCGATTCCCGGCGTCTTGTCAGCAAGCAACCGCTCGATTATCGGGATCAGGAACGCCAGCGTCTTGCCGGTTCCTGTCTGCGCCGTTGCCAGCACATCTTTACCTTCCAGCGCTTGCGGGATCGTCGCCGCCTGCACGGGAGTCGGCGTCGTAAACTTCGCCGTCGTCAATCGCTCCTTGATGTAAGGAGAAATCAGCATTTCTGAGAATCGCGCCGAGGCGCGTTCCCTCAGAGGCTCCTGAGAGCTCTCTGCATTCACTTCTGAAACATTCAACATTCAATATTGCTTTCTTGCTGGCAGAAGCCGTCGCGGCGCGCAAACGAATTCGCAGGCGGCCGGTGGCTTGCTTTGCCAGCTTCATTTAGATTACGCGTAAAACGTACGGAGGAAACTGGAGGCGGGGAATCTCAGATCAAACACTGCACCGGAGGGACCGCACAACACAACCGAGGTATTAAGCGCAAAACCATAGTAACACACTTGCCCTCGATCACCAACGCTTATTCGAAGTCCTTGTTTCCAATGTTTCTCAAAGCGCAACAGGAGAATACTCTGCAAAGGAAGAAAAAACAAGGAAATCGTCTGAAGGTGGATTGAAAGAAGAATTAGAACAGCCCGGGAATTTTCATCCCGGCCATTCCTGGGATGCCACCGGCGAGGTTCTTCATCTGGTTGGTGAGTTCTTCATCCACGCGCCGGCATGCCTCGTTCACCGCCGCACGAATCAAGTCCTGCAGCATCTCCTGATCCTTGCTGGCGAAAACGTCCGGCTCGATGCGCACGTTCACGATCTGCTTCTGGCCGTTCATCTTTATCGTAACCATTCCGCCGCCGGCCGACGCTTCGACCGTCACCGAATTCACTTGCCTCTGCAGGTCTTCCTGCAGTTGCCGGAATCGCGAAAGCATCTGTTGGAGAGCGCTGACTTCCATTCCTTCTCAAACCCCTTCGCTAGACTTCACAGCTCGTCCCGGCTTCGCTTCACTTCGGAGATTTTACCTCCGAAGCGCTGCAGCATCGACCGCACCATCGGATCACGCTCGAACTGTGCACGCAGCTCTCGCGTTCCGCCCGTTGCCGATGCAGCCGCCGCTGCAACTGCTTCCAGTTTAGCACAGACGCGCACCGCACGGCCCAGCACCTTGCTCGATTGGGCACGGACCTTCTCAAGTGAATCTCTTCCTTCGAGCATCTCCGCAAACGGCCGCTTCTCCGACGAAAAGTAAATTCGCAATTCCGTGCCGTCGAGCTCCCACCGGCTGCTCTGGTCCACCAGTTCGCCCAAAAATTTCTGCTGCGCTTGAATTCCAGCCTTGATCTCCGCCACTTGTTCCGCCGAAATTCCGCTCACCTGCATCGCCGCGCCAAAGCTCTTGTTCTGCGCGGCCGGTCCTGCGGTCACGGCATCATGCTTCGATATCGTTGGCGCGGTATTCAGTCTTGCTGGCGGAGGAGCTGGCGCAGCGGCGCTGGAAGACACACTCGTCGTAGCCGGGACATGTGCGGAAGGAATTCCGGGCGCCGCGCCACGCGCCATTCCTGAGGGTGTTCCCCCGCCCGTTGCGCTGCTCTTCAATTCTGTCAGCAACTCTTCCAGGGGCGCCAGCCGCGACGCATTGATCAATCGCAGCAAACCCATCTCCAAATGCACTCGCGGATCCGGTTTCCGCCGCAAATCATCATCGGTCTGCAACAGGATCTGAAAATATCGCGTCAGGTCTTCTTCGCTGAATTGCGCAGCCGCCTTTGCCAAGGCCGGTCGTTGATCGGGAGTCGCCGCAATCAAGTCCGAATCCGCGCCGCATACGCGCGCAATCAGCAGATTCCTCATGTGCCGGATCGCTTCACGGCAAAAATGCTGCAAGTTGCGTCCTTCCTTTTGAAATGTGTGGACCAGTCCGAGCGCCCGGTCCGCTGAACCCGATGAAATTGCCCCGACCAGTTCTTCCAGCGCGTCATCCGGCACCACGCCCAGCAACTCCCGAACTTCTTTGTCCGGAATCGTATCGCCGCAATACGCGCGCGCCTGTTCCAGCAGCGAAAGCGCATCACGCAGACTGCCCTCTGCCATGCGCGAAATCACCGCCATTGCACCCGGCTCAATCTTCAAATTCTCTTTTTTCGCGATCTCTTCGAGCCGCCCGGCAATCTCTGTAAACGTCAGCGCCCGGAAATGAAAGTGCTGCGACCTCGACCGAATCGTATCCACCAGATTTTCCGGTTCGGTTGTCGCCATCACGAAAATCACGCGATCGGGGGGCTCCTCCAGGGTCTTGAGCAGTGCGTTGGACGCTTCGCTGGTTAGCATGTGCGCTTCGTCGAGAATTACGACTTTGCTTCGAGAAGCCGCTGGCGCGTACCGCACCATTTCCCGCAGTTCGCGTATTTGGTCAATGCCGCGGTTGGACGCCGCGTCGATTTCAATCACGTCCAGTGAAGTGCCCGCGGCAATTTCCTTGCAGGAATCGCATTTGCCGCAAGGCTCCGGCGTCGGCCCTTCCACGCAATTCATCGCCTTTGCCAGGATGCGCGCTGCCGTCGTCTTTCCCACGCCGCGTGCCCCAGAAAAAATGTACGCATGCGCCACGCGACTGTTCTTGATTGCATTCGCGAGCGTTTCTGTAACGTGTTGCTGTCCAACAAGATCCTTGAAGGTTTGTGGACGCCACTTGCGCGCGATAACTTGGTAGCTCATGGGAAAGTTTTCAATTCTCAGTTTTCAGTAAACAGGGCAGAGAAGAAGTCAACGGCATCCCTGCGTTTATTTCCCACCGAAGACTGACAACGGAACACTGTAAACAGTTTTCAGTGAGAGGAACTTCGGGTGGTCTGCGGCACCCGAGGCGATCCCGGTACCGTTGCTCCCTTCCGGGCCTGGCGGGGTTCGCGGGACCTCGTTGCACAGAGCCCGAAGTTCCACGCTCCAGCAGCCGCGCATCTCTCTCGCAGCTGCGAAGAAAAGTCTAGCATAGCGCCCCTAGCTCAACCAGAACGCGGCCTCGGCTACTTCCATCTCGTTCGCGCTGATTCTTGCTATCGCTCGCGAATTTCAAGCGACGATTAGGATTTCGGCTTCGCCGGTGGCGGTGTATCTGGCGGCTGCACCTCGGACGGATTCACCCAGTTCACCTTGAACGGGCCGGCGCCGTGAAGCTGCACAATGGTTTCGCCCTTGTTCATCGCGAAATGCCGCATTTCCTTCGGCATCTGGATGAAGTTTCCAACATTCATCGTTTGAAGCTTGCTCTCGTCGAAGGTCTCCCCCACGCCGACAAGAAATGTTCCCTTCAACACTGTCAAGTTTTCGTCTGCCGGGTGCCAGTGCGCCGGGATTTTCGTTCCGTCGGCGCATCGAATGTGCAGGACATATGGCGCGCCATCTGCGTCTGGATCGCCCGCCACGCGCGCCAAGTCGCACCCTTTCATGATCGGCGTCCATTTCAAATCCCCGAAATGCACGATCTTGTGGGCGTCGCCGCCTTCCTTCTTTTCCTGGCTGTAAACGCCCGTCGCAATAGCTGCCAGCCCCATGACTCCTGCACACACACTAGCAAGTCGATTCATTTTCATGCGCGTCTCCTCCGCGGAAATTCCAGGCACAACCGACTGTGCAGAAGATACTCCGCCTCGTGCGGGTGCGCAATACGCCGCAATGTTCCTGCACCGGTGCACTTCCGAGCCCAGGAGGATTGAATCCCAAGAAACATCCTTAAGAAACTACGCAACTATTTCTCGCATTCGAGTATCTTAGTTGGCGGATGGAGTTCCTCCCCATCCGTCCCGCGTCCCGGCTTGACCGGGATTCCGGGTCCGCCGCGCCAGCGGTACGCACCGAGGCATCGCCTTGGTGTCGCCTCACGATACGAGGCCAGCTCGCACTTTCGTGCGCGCAGGAGGAATCTATGAAAGTCGCTTTATCATTTCTTTTGGCGGGTGCACTTATCTGCTCCACTGCGCCCTCATCCTACGCCGAACCGCATCAAGTCATTCAGGGCACGCAGGTCCATCTGACGCTCTTGAGCGGCATCAGCAGCTCCGTCGCCAAGGATGGTGATCCTTTCGTTGCCGTTGTTGCCGAGCCAGTCTACCTCGGCAATCAGTTGCTACTCCCCGTCGGCACTCGTGTCAACGGCATCATCAGTACGGTGGAGAAGGCCCGTCGCTTCTCCATTTTCCGCGGCCAGGCTTACATGAATCTCACATTCCGCTCCATCGAAGTCGAAAGCCGCCTCATCCCCGTCCAAATGAGCATCATTGCCATTGAACAGCTCCACGGGCAAGCGGACGGAAAGCGCCGCAAAGATGTGAAAGTGGATGAAGGTCAGGTTGTTCAACAAAAACACGACATCAAGGGTGACATCGTGGGCGGAGCCATCGGCACTGGCGGCGGCACTCTTGTTGGCGCCGTATTCAGTCACGTCGCTCGCGGCTTCGGATTTGGCTTGGCTGGCAGCGCCGCCTACATCATGGTGCGCAAGGGCAAGGAACTGGAACTCCCCGCTCAGACGGGCATGCTCATTCGCATGGACAACACCATCACCGTGCCGGTCACCACTGCTGCCAACAGCAGCTATTCCGGCAATCGCTAAAACGCGGGCCAATACACCAACGCGCCGCGCGGGTAGGCTCTTTCTTTCCCCCGCGCGGCGCGCTTTTTATCTGAAGCCTATCTCTTCGGAAAGTTCGGATCTGCCTTCACTTCATTGATCTGTTTGGTGTGCCGTTCGCTGTGGGCCGCGACGAGCAGCACAAACTCATACGCGTCCAGCTTTCCCAGCGGACTTTCCATCACGTGATCGCGCATACCAGCAGTGGATTTCAGGAAATCCTCCGTCGTTGCGCGGCTCTCCACAAAATGCTTGATCGAACCCTCCGGTGACCCGAAGCGATTCGTGGGTACCAGCGGCTCCGGCGCTTGCGCCTTATTCGTGCGGTCCGGAACCATCGCAAGTACCGCTTCGTCTGTCTTTTTCACGTCGCGGCCGGCATCCCCTGCCGGCGCCAGCATCACCTTCTCCTTCGCCAACGTGCGCAGAAAATCTTCTGCCGCCGCGATGTGCTCCGTCACTTGCGCCACGGACCAGCGATCCGGAGCCGGTTTGAAGTTCCACTGCGCGTCGGACAGCCCTTTCGTCGCTTCCAGGACACCCTTCTTTGTCGTTTCCAAATATTGCAGCGCGCGATCCTTCTCCGCTTGCGTCACTTCCTGCGCTGACGCAATCGTTGCTGCCGCCATCAAAAACAACGCCATCAACACCCCTGCCACAGACTTGGTCCTCATTTTCCTTTTCTCCTCTTACTGGTCTTGGTTGGCGAAACGGGAACTGCGAGCATACCAGATTTACGTTCTCCGCGCCGTGGCTCGTTTCTCCACCTCTTTCGAAGCCACGGTCTTCTCGCCTAGTGATGCCTGCGGACTCTATATAGAGGAATGAGCGCCGCGTTCCCCTCAAACTGGAGTGACGCGGCGCTCTGTGGGTTCTGGCCGGATATTCGAGGCTACGCTCTGGAACAACTTGGGGTAGGAATCATTTCGCGAACCGCGCCACTCGCCAGACGCTGCCCGCCCATCTCTTTGAAAGTTCGCTCCATCGCTGTAATCCGTCTGCGCCTGTGTTCGCTCGCCCAGCGGGTACACACAGGCCTGAGTTCCTGGCTTGATTCTTTGTCCTGTAGCTGTTGCAGGGACTAGATGCAGGGCTGATGCCAAATGCCGGCTGGCTAATGTGCCCGATTTCAATAGTTTGGGAGATGGCAGGAGAGCCAGCCTTGCGCCAAGCCGGGAATCTGTATCTCGTTGGGACAGCTGCGCAACGGGAGGATTTGCGAAGCACTTGGTCCCACGCCGCAATCAACCTTGGATTACTATGGGCGAAACGTCCAGCGCAGTTTGATTACAATCAAATCACTCTGTGGGACGAGGCTGACCCGTGGGTCTGTCATGATGCGTTGCCAGCCTCGGTTCCAAACAACATACAAATCGTTGCCCGGCCTGATCGTCCACCGCAATCGCGTATTTGTGCCGACGTTTTGCGATTCCGTGTCGTACTGAACAAAGCTCGAAAGCACCAGATTCGGGTTCCAGGCGTACGCCGCTTGCACCGACCAGAGGCGCTGCACGAAATTGCCCACCGGCAGGTGCCCAAAGTCATTTTCCATCTCCAGATCCAACTGGATTCTCCCCTTCGGCGACGTCCATTTCAGATAGTTCTGCCATTGCGTCAGGTGCCCGTTGAAGAAGGTTCCGAACCAGGTGGTAGCTCCAAATTGCAAAGGACGGTGCTCGCTCGTCTGCGCTTCCAGGCGCCAGCGAGTGAAGTCATAGGAGCCGGGAGGGATCACCACGCCTGGAGCAACCTCAAACGGTGCCACCAGCGTTTCTCCGTGCGGATCCCAGTTGAACTCGAAACGATCCCCCGATTCGAAGCGCAGATTGACCGGCGCCATGAAATATTCCCAGGATTCGACGATGCCTTTGGAGTCTGTATAGCGCACGTAGTCGTTCTCGAAGAATTCTTGCCTTATCCAGCGGAACGGCCCGTTCTTGGACGGACGCGGCTGATAGTTGCAACTGGCAGAGGTGCGCCGCACGCCCGCGCGAGGCAAGAAACCCAGCAATGGTTCGAGGCTGTCACCGTATTGGTTGACACTGGTGGCACAGTCCCAAAGGTCATTGGGATAATCGACTTTGAATCCCCACCCCAGTTTGCTTCCCGGACCAACGTCGCCTTGCGTAGTGGCGCTCCAGGCTCCTACGAGAAAGTTCTTGTTGCCCCGAAACTTCGAAGTTCGCCACACGGCGTCCACACCGACCAAAGTATTCTGTCGCAAGCCTTCTGGATCGCCGTTTGTGAAAATCGTCCCGATGCGGAGATTCTCATTGAAATCGTACGACACGCGGCCCGCAAGCAGATTGGTGCTGGGAATCAATGGAGAATGCAACCCGAGTTCTGGCGCTACTTCTGCCGGAACCGAGGTTTCACGGGTTTGCACGTCAAGCAGTGCAAGGTTCCATTTGCCCACTCGGCCATTCAGCTTTACACCCGCGTTGATGGGAATCTGCGCGCCGCCAAGTAATCCAATTCGCCGGCTGAAGAAGGGAATGAACTGCGGAGAATCCGGACCACTGATCCCGAGCCCGAACTCATACTGGTTCGCCCCTTCGAGAAAGAACGCGCGCTTCTCCGGGAAAAAGAGCGGAAAACGCGTGAGATTGATTTGCCGCGTGTCCACTTCCGTCTCGGCGAAGTCCGTGTTGGCAGTGAACACCGTGACGAGTTGAGGTGTGATCTTCCAGGTCATGTCGCCGCCGACCGAACCTTGCCACGACCGATCGCCCACTGGGAATGATTCCTTCGTCCTTCCCGTTGCGTAGGGAACGAACTCCAGCCCTTTGCCCTGTTCGAGCGCTCCAACTCCGGTCAATCGCCCCGCGCGGCTTAGATCGTAAATGAACGAATCGAGCGTACGCGAAGACCATCGCAGCGCCAGCCGCTCCCGCGGCACGTATCGTTCGACGTTCAGTCCCCACGCTTCAACTCCGCCCGCGAAGTTCAGCGTCCGCGAAGGAATCACGATCTCCGCGGACCATCCATCCGGTGTTCGAGCCGTTCGCGCATCCCAGATGCCATCCCAGTCGAGCGAGGCGCTCTGCGGGTCGGAAATCAGGCCGTCTGCCCGTGCCCCCGCCGCGTTGATCTGGAAGAAGTAACCCGTGCGGTGGTCGCCGTAAGTGTCCAGCACAAGGCTAACCGTGTCATCTCCGGTCATCGTGGCATCGCGCCGCATCGTGTGCACGGCGATACGCCGAGGGTCTGGATCCTTGCACAGAAAGCCGAAATAGACCCGGTCTCTTGTGACCACGACTCGAACTTCCGTTTCAAACGGCGTCGGCTCCCCTGGTTTCGGTGACTGCTGTGTAAGTTTCAATACGGGCGCGGAGCGCCAGATGGGTTCCTCCAATCGGCCGTCCAGCGTTATGGAACCCGATGAGAGAACAGCCGCCTCAATGTTGGGTTCGTCGCTTCCTCTGGCACTGAAACCACTGGTTGAGGCCAGCAGCAACATGAAAAGACAAAAATATCTCGGCCATCTGCGAGCTGAAGGGACGTGGCGCGGTTTTCGTTCCTGGCACATGCGCTCGGCTAGCGTTCCTCCGGAGGATGGAGCTTTCGGAACGACCGGTAAAGAAGCAGGTCGTAAAGAATTTTCAATGTTCCGGCGATAAAGAATGGAACGTTTATGAGCGAGGGTCTGGCAAACAGAAATCCAGCAAGCAGGGGACTGATGGCCGCGCCGGTTGTACGCGCGACTCCCGTAATCCCTCCGGCCGCGGATCGTTCCTCCGCACTCACCACCGCCATCGTGTAGGACTGCCTCGCGGGGACGTCCATCTGGCTGATGCTGAACCGCAGGAGAAGGACCAGCACCGCCAGCTTGAGGTTCGGCATCAGCGGCACAAGAATAAGAAGAACGTTGGAAGGCAGATGCGTGAAGACCATCGTCCGAATCAGCCCGATGCGCGACGCCAGCCGGGAAGCCAAGAGAGCCGAGATTCCCGCAAAGACATTCGCCCAGAAAAAAATAGCACCAAGCGCTGCAGGTCTGACCCCGAATCGCAGATAAAACCAATACGCGGCGAAACTCTGCACCACGAACCCGCCGGCAAACGAATCCAGAGCGAACAGGCTAGAAAGCTTTAGCACGACGTGCCGAGAGCGCGTGATTCCGAAAGCCGCCGCCACCATCGTCGGAGAAGCCGTTTCCTCGGCAGTCGGGCGCACTTCGGCAAACGAAGAGAGTCGGGCAAACAAGAGAGCCAGTATGACTCCCAGCGCAGCGTAGGAGACCACCACCGCACGGTAGCTCTCGACGGGCGTCACGAGGCTTTTTTGGAGCGTCTGCGAGACCGTGCCGCCGAAGAGGGCCCCGAGGGCCGTCGCAAGGGATCCTGCGAGCGTGTACCACGCAAACACCTCCGTTCGTGCTCTTGGGGAAACAACATGAGAAAGTGCGGCTTGCTCAATCGAAAGAAAAGGCCCCACTTCATGACCGCTCGGACTGATCACGCCGATCGTGCCCGCAATAATCAGGAACAAGAAGTTTCTGGTGCAAGCAAAGGCCAGGCCGGCAGCAGCCATTAGAATGGCGCCGGCAACCAGCATGCGCCGCCGCCCGATTCGATCGGCTCGCGTCGTGAGGCACAGGGAGACCACGAGGTCGCCGGCCAGCGTCAGCGTGAGAAGCAGGCCGATCTGTGCCGTCGTGAGCCCCAAACCCACAAGGTAAAGAACCAAAATGATGGACAGCGAGCCGTAAGCGAATAGCCGAACGAATCGAGTTAGAAATAGCAGCCATCCATCACTCGTTAGAGTGTTAAGCGCGCTTGGTATCAATTTGGAAGCTGGCATCGCAGCGCGGTATGCAACCTCGGAGTGATTTACACCCTGTAACGGCGGTCCCTCATCGCAGACAGTTCCGACTCCTACGGGCTGGTTACCGCGTCGTACACGACCATCCGCGCCACAGGTTTGCCGTTCTCTTCCTGCTCGGGTGTGTAAACACGATGTGTGTCCGGGTCCACTGCTAGGCTGTGGACTTTTTTCTGGACCGGAAAGTCCTCCAGCTTGCGGTAATGATCCGGGTCGTCCATCTGGAATACGGAGATGGCTCCGCTCGAACACGCCACGTAGATTCGCTTGAGTCCGGGATCGAATTTAATGACATCAGGGCCACCGGCCATGGGGAGGAATGCGATGGGCTGGTGAGTGTCGAGGTTGAAGACGGTCACGAGTTCGTTGCCTTCACAGGAGAGGAAGGCGCGATGATGCTCGGGATCGAGGGTCATTCCATGATTTCCTTCGCAGCGCCCGACCGGATATCGCCCCACGACTTCGTCAGTCGCCGGATC
>Ga0137407_10002587_pt1 | contig 11889 bp, 8 predicted proteins | sample CZOMad2_2_16fung_FD_108410 | JGI IMG/M metagenome (GOLD analysis project Ga0137407, IMG submission 108410) | Vadose zone soil fungal communities from Angelo Coast Range Reserve, California, USA - CZOMad2_2_16fungal (Illumina Assembly) | ecosystem: Environmental > Terrestrial > Soil > Vadose zone...
GTGGTCGCGCTGCGCGACGGCCACCGCGAGCAGCGGACCCACACCCGCATCGAGTGGGACCTCGACACGGCCGAGAAGGGCGGCCACCCCCACTTCATGCTCAAGGAGATCCTCGAGCAGCCGCGGGCCCTGCGCGACACGCTGGCGGGCCGGATCGTCTCGGGACTGCCGGAGTTGCCGGAGCTGCGCATCACCGCCGCGCGGGCGCGAGAGATCCAACGGGCGGCCCTGGTGGCCTGTGGAACGAGCTGGCATGCCTCGCTGGTGGGCCGCCGGTACCTGGAGGAGCTCGCGGGTCTGCCTGCTTCGGCGGAGGTGGCGAGCGAGTACCGCTATTGGCCGCCGCTCGCGGGTGAAGGGAACGCGGCCGCGCGCAACCGGCTGGTGGTGGCGGTCAGCCAGTCGGGCGAGACCGCGGATACGCTGGCCGCGCTGCGCTCGGAGATCGCCGCTGGCGCGCAGCCGATCGCGCTGGTGAACGCAGTCGGAAGCTCCATCGCCCGCGAGGCCAAGGCGGTGCTGTACACCCGTGCGGGGCCGGAGATCTCGGTCGCCTCCACCAAGGCCTTCACCACGCAGGTGGCGGGATTCCTGCTCGTCTCGCTGTACCTAGGCTTGCTGCGGGGCCGGATCGCGCAGGAGCGCGCGCATGCCCTCGCCACCGCGCTGGCCTGTCTACCCGACCAGCTCGGGGCCCTGCTGCCGCGGGCCGCGGAGCAGGCGGAGGCCCTCACCGGCCGCCTCTCGGGGATGACGGGGGCCCTCTACCTGGGCCGCGGATGCTCCTACCCACTCGCCCTCGAAGGAGCGCTCAAGCTCAAGGAGATCACCTACCTCCACGCCGAGGGCTATCCGGCGGGCGAGATGAAGCACGGTCCGATCGCGCTGGTCGGGCCCCGCACGGCGGTCGTGGTGGTCGCGCCTTCCGACCGGATGCGCGCCAAGACGCTGGGGAACCTCGAGGAGGTGAAAGCACGCGAAGGATTCGTGGTGGCCGTGGGCACCGAAGGGGACGAGGAGCTGCGCCGCCTCGCCGACGTCTTCTTCGCCCTGCCGGCTGTCGACGAGCTGCTCACCCCGCTGATCGCGGCGGCGCCGCTGCAGCTCATCGCCTACGAGCTCGCGGTGGCGCTGGGTCGCGACGTGGATCAGCCCCGCAACCTGGCGAAGTCGGTGACCGTTGAATAGAAAGGCGCCGGCGCTGCTGCTGCTCTGCTTCCTCGCCGCGGCGTCCGGCTCGCGCGGCCAGGTGATCGAAGGCGTGTTCGTCCATTTTGGCTACGATGCACAGGACAACGCGATGCCCGCGGCCCTGCTTGGACCGTATTTCGCCGAGCTCGCTTCCATCGGCGTCGGCACGGTCGTCGTCGACCAGGTGCGGGCAAGGACCGTCCCGGGCTGCGCGGGAGATTCGTCCAGCTTCAAGTGGCTGCCCGAGTTTCCCGGCAAGCTCGGGTCCATTCTCGATCTCGCGGCCCGATATGGAATGGGCGTCTACGTCGGCCTGGCGGTAACCATGGTCTCCTGCAAAGAGTTCTGGGACCCGCAGAAGCCGAACGCGATGCTTGCGGTGCAGGACACCGCGGCCACCGTCGATGCGCTGGCCGGCCACGCGACCCACCCGGCATTCCGCGGTTGGTACATCCCCGACGAGCCGCCCGCGTTGGACGAGAGCCCGTACCCGTACTACGCGAACCTGGTAACTGCGATCAAAGCGCGGACCCCCGGGGCCCCGGTCGTCGTCGCACCGCCTCTCGCGCTTGCCGCCGGCGGCTGCGGCGGCCCTTGCGCTCCCTCGGCCCTCGCCGACAAGGCGCTGAAGTTCCGGAACGCGACCGGCGTCGACATCCAGGCCTGGCAGGACAGCGTCGGAAGCTCGGCGACGGAGCTCAATCAGTGGAGCCGGAGCGGGTCCTCGGTGGAGCAGTACTTCGTCGGCCTGGCTGATGCGCTCGGCCAGGACGGGCTGTGGGCGGACGTGGAGCTGTTCACCTGGGCGTCAAGCCTCTTCCAGTTTCCGGGATATCAGCCCGCCTCGATGAGCCGCATCAACGAGCAGCTGTGGGAGACGCGGAGCGGGAGCGGCGGCAGGAGCGCCAAGCGCGTGGTCTGGCTCCAGCAGTACCACATGAGCGCCGCCTATCCCGGCCGGTTCCAGGGTGCGGAACGGCTGCTCGCGGCATACAAGGCCTACTACGGGTACACGGGCCGGCTGCTCACGCCGATGAACTACGGCAATTATCTGTGGGAGACGCCGCCGAGCTCCAGCTATCCGGACCCTGCGAATCAGAAATTGTTCGATCGCCACGCCGGCGATCCGAGGGACTTTCTCCAGCGCGACTGGACCGGCGTCGTGGGGACCGCGCAGGTGGTCGTGGACCTGGGCGGCCCGCAGCGGATCGATTGGGTCGCGGCAGACCTGCTCCACGATCCCGGTCTCGGCATCCAGGTCCCAACGCAGCTCGACGTGTATTGCGCCAATGTGCCCGGCGAGTTTGCGGCCGCGCCGTTGATGTCCAGCAGGCCACGGACTGCCGAGAATGGCGTCGCGTCCGCCGGCGAGTACGTTCTGGGCAACGACCTGCCGTTGGCAGCGACCTGTCGCTGGCTGCGCATCGTACTGACCAATCCCGGTTACTGGACGTTCCTCAGCGAGGTCGAGATTATCGGCGGCTAAAAGCCCCCCTTGCTTTCGATTGTGCCTCCACAGCGCTCCTCCGCGCCTGCGGCGAGCGCGCGCCGCACGCGCGAAGTGCGCCAATGATCGATCGGTAATCTGCCCAGGCAGAATTAGGGATTTCACCTCATTGGATGCGGCCGCCGGCGCACCATCCTGTCTCTCACCAGGATCCCCCCCTTGGCCTCCCTTGGCCTTGAAAGGCCTGACATGCGATTCAAAGGATATGCAAGTTTGATGGTCTGCGCGGCGTTGGCGTTCAGCTGCGAGGGCACCGGCAAATCAGGTGGAACGCTTCAGGCAGCGGCCGGCAACGCGCTGCTGACGCCGCTTCCGCTTCCGCCTCCGCCGCCTCCTCCACCCCCACCTCCGCCTCCAGTACTCCCGCTTCCGCCGCCTCCGGCTACGCCGCCACCCGCGACGCCGGAGCAGGTCCAGGGCGTGCTGAACATGTTCCCGCAGGACAAGGGACCGGTCCCGCAGCAGCGCGGCCTCGATCTGCGCCCGCTCTCGCCGCCGCTCCCGAACCTGTTCCCGTCGCAAACGCAGACGCTGGTGCTGTACGACGACGGCGGCCCCTACGGCTGGCTGGGCGAGCTCTACGGCATGGCCGCCGGGCACCTCGCCTCGCACTTCGGCGACTGGACGGCCAAGCCCGTCGGCCAGTACCAGGCCGGCGACCTCGCCAAGTACACCGCCGTCATCTACGTGGGCTCTACCTACGATCAACCCGTCCCGGTGGCGTTCCTCGATGACGCGCTCGCCGCCACCCGGCCGGTGATCTGGATCTACGACAACATCTGGCAGCTCGCGAACCGTTCGACGAACTTCGTCGGCACGTTCGGCTTCAACCCCTGGTACTTTGACACAAGCTCGGTCGCCAAGGTCGTCTACAAAGGGACGAACCTGACGCGGTACGCCGCCAACGGCGGCGGGATCATGCTCCACAGCGCCCTCGATCCCGCCAAGGCGACCGTGCTGGCGTCGGCCGTCCGCGCCGACGGCACGACCTTCCCCTGGGCGGTGCGCTCCGGGTTCCTGACCTACATCGGCGAAAATCCCTTCGCGTACATCTCCGAGCAGGACCGCTATGTCGCCTTCTCCGATCTGCTGTTCGACGCGCTCGCCCCGTCGACGCAGGAGAGGCATCGCGCGCTGGTCCGCATCGAGGATGTTTCGGGCAAGTTCGATCCGAAGGACATCCGCGCCATCGCCGACTACCTGTCCAGCGAGCAGGTGCCGTTCAGCATCGCGGTCATCCCCCAGTACCTGGACCCGCTGGGCGCCGAGAACAACGGCATTCCCCAGTCGATCGCGATGCACGAGGCGCCGGCCATGGTGGACGCGCTCAAGTACGCGGTCAGCAAGGGCGCGACCCTGCATATGCACGGGTACACCCACCAGTACTCAAACGTGCCCAATCCGTACAACGGAGTCAGCGCCGACGACTTCGAGTTCTGGCGCGCCCACGTCGACCCCGCGAACTACGTGATCCTCGACGGTCCCATCCCCGAGGACTCCGACACCTGGGCCGCCGGCCGCATCGCCAATGGCCTCGCCGAGTGGGCGCTCTGCGGCTTCGCGCCGCCGACGACCTGGGAGTACCCGCACTACGCGGGCTCGGCAGGGGACTCGCGCACCATCTCGACCCTCTTCCCCACCGCGTATCACCGCGGGCTCTACTTCAAGGGGGCGCTCACCGGGCAGCCGGACGATCCGACCAAGTATTTGGGCCAGTTCTTCCCGTACGTGGTGAACGACGTCTACGGGTTCAAGGTGATCCCGGAGAACATCGCCAACTACGAGCCGCTGCCCTCGAACAACAACCCGCCCCGGCCACCCGAGGTCATCATTGCCAACGCGAAGGCGAACCTCGTGGTCCGGGATGGTTTCGCCAGCTTCTACTTCCACCCGTTCTACGACATCGCGATGCTCAAGCAGATCGTCGCGGGCATCAAGCAGGCCGGGTACACGTTCGTGAAGCCGCAGGACCTCTGAGGACCGGGAGGATCGGGTGCACCCTCACGAGCTCCAGCGCTGCCGAAACCTGCTGACGGTCCTCGCGATCCTCGCCTCGCCGGCCCTCCTCGGGGCCGGCGGCGGCGTCCCCGACACGTCCGTCCAGGCAGCGGCGCCGTCCTCCGCAAGCGCGTGGATGGACGAAGCCTACCGGCAAAAGGCCGCCGGCGACGCGATGTCGGCCGCCGCCGCCTTCGAGTCGGCCCGTGCCGCGGGCGCCGATGCGCAGCGGATCGAGGTCGAGCTCGGATATCTGGCCGCTCAGCGCAGCGACGCGGACGCGGCCCGCAACCATTTCCAGAGAGCGCTGCAGGGTCCGGATCCCGAAGTGGGCGCCAGGGCCCGGGCGGAGCTGCGCGAGTCTTTCCTGCAGGAAGTTTCGCTGCGAAAGTCCCGGCAAGACCTCGACGGCGCGCGCGCGGCCCTCCAGTCGGCGCGCGGCGTGGGCTCGGACCCTCAGCGCATCGACCTGGAGCTCGCGTACCTGGCCCTGGCGGGAAACGGGATGAACGACGCGCGGGAGCACCTCGCCCGCGCTTCGGCCGGTCCCGACCCCGCCGTCGCCTCGCGGGCGCGGGAACAGCTCAGCCTTCTGCCGAGCCAGGTGTGGAGGGACTTCTACGCCGACGTGTTCAGCTGGGATCGCGTCTCCGGCGGGAACCCATCGAGCAACGCCGTACCCACCATTCGTCTCCGCGCCGGCTACCGCCTGTCCTTCGAGACCGACGTCAGCGTCTACCTGTACGGGCAGGGAACGCGCGACCTGGCATCGAGGGGCGTCGGGGCCGGCGCGGCGCCTCAGATCCTCGCCGACAACTACGCCTCCGTCGGCGCGGGAGTCCTGCTGCGCCTCTGGGACCGCCGCGTCGGGTTGTTCCTGCAGGGGGGGCCGGCGCTCAACCTGCTCGACGACCGGCGCTCCCGGCTGGCATTCGACGCTCGGGGGGGAGGCTATCTCGGGCTTGAGACTCCTCGCTGCTGGCCTTCCGCGGGCGGCGGCGTCTCATTCGGCCTGGTTCCTTGCGCCGAGCTTTACTCCGAGATCACCTACGTCAGCCGATTCGCCGACAACGTGATCGGGCTGTTGCGTGGGCGGGCGGCGGCGACCTGGCTGATCACGGGCCCCGTCGCGTGGCAGGTCGCCGGCGAGCTCCGGGCGGCGGCCGACCGCAACGGCGACTTCTACAACAACCTCGTCGACGCGGGCGTCGGGCCGCGGCTGCGCCTCCTGCGCCCGCTGCTCGTCGACATCTTCCCCAGCTTCAACGCTGGCAGCTATCTGGGCCGGGCCAACAGCGATCCCGCGCCGAAGCCGCTCTCCTACCGCGACTTCCGGATCCAGGTCGCCACCTACCTGGAATTCTGACCATGGCCCTCCAGGAGATCGATTTCGCGATGCAGTCGCTGATGCAACCGGTGGCCTGGGCCATCTTCGCCAATCAGCTGGACGAGCTGTTCATGGACGCAAACTACCTGCTCCGCGGGTTGCACCGCAGGAGCCAGCGCGTGGTCCCGGAGCAGGCCCTCCGCTCGGTGGAGCAGAAGCGGATAGCCATCCTGCTTCCGGCCTGGAAGGAGGACTACGTCATCGAGCGCATGCTCGAGCACAACCTCGGGTCGATCGATTACGATCGCGACCGGTACGATTTCTTCTGCGGCACCTACCAGAACGATCCGGACACCCAAGGCTGCGTGGACCGGCTCGCCCGCCGCGTCCAGGGCGTGCACAAGGTCGTGGTCCCGCACGGCGGACCCACCTCGAAAGCCGACTGCCTGAATTGGGTCTACCAGGGGCTGCTGCTCGCCGAGCGCCGGCGCGGGATCCGCTACGACATCCTGCTCATGCACGACGCGGAAGACGTGATCCACCCGCTGGCGTTGCGCCTCTATAGCCTGCTCATCCCCCGCTACGAATTCGTGCAGACCCCCGTCTTCTCGCTGCAGCTCAAGCGCAGCCAGTTCGTGGCGGGAACGTACATCGACGAGTTCGCGGAGCACCATCTCAAGGAGATGAAGGTGCGCCAGGCCCTCGGCGGCCTGGTCCCTTCCGCGGGGGTCGGTAGCGCCTTCGAGCGGAACGCTTTCGAGGAGATCGCGCGCTCCCACCAGCAGCAGCCCTTCAATCCCTCGAGCCTCACCGAGGACTACGAGATCGGCCTCAAGTTCCGGCTGGCCCGGAAGCGCGTGTGCTTTGCCTGCCACACCATCGAGCGCGAGGTGGTGGTGCAGCGCGGCGTCTTCCGCAAGCGGCCGGTCCCCGCGACGCAGGAGGAGTACATCGCCACGCGCGAGTATTTCCCTGCCGGCTTCAAGGCCTCGGTCCGCCAGCGCTCGCGTTGGATCCTGGGGATCACGTTGCAAACCTGGGAGCAGATGGGTTGGCAGGGCACGCTGACGGTCCTGTACTGCCTCTGGCGCGACCGGAAGGGCCTGCTCAACAACGTGCTGCTCGTTCTCGCGTACGCGCTCGCTGCTTGGATCCTCTGCCGGTCCGCGGACAGCGCGATCCAGGGCGGTGGTTTCCACGCTGTCGACCAGGCCGCGGGCGGTGACGCCCTCTCGCTGCTGCTCGCGTTCAACGTCGGGGCTTTGCTCTGGCGGAGCCTGTTCAAGATGCAGTTCGTGCGCCGGCTCTACGGAGGCAAGCACAGCTGGTTCGTGCTGCCCCGCCTGGTGCTGGCCAATTTCATCGGCATCCTGGCGACGGCCCGGGCTGTGCGCATGTACGTGCGCCACCGCGTCACCGGCCAGCCGCTACGCTGGCTCAAGACGGCCCATGCCTTCCCCAACCTGGATGCCCTGAGCGAGCCGCACGCCAGCGGCGAGGTGGCGCCGGAAGGCGAGCCGGTGCCGGAGGCCGAACCGGTTCCCGCGACGGACCTGGGCACGCTGGTCGGCGTCCCGGTCCCCCAGCTCGTCGCCGTCTCCAGCCAGGTCTGCCGGCCATCGCAGGGAGGAAACCAGCAATGAGCGGTCTGCCCAGAGCAGCAATCGTGATGGGGACGAGGCCCGAAGCCATCAAGCTCGCCCCGGTGGTCCGGGCGCTGCGGGAGCGCGGCCGCATGCAGCCCCTCCTCGTCTCCACCGGACAGCATCGACAGATGCTCGACCAGGCCCTCGACGTGTTCGGCCTGCGCCCGGACGTGGATCTCGCCGTCATGAAAACGGGACAGAGCTTGCACGACGTCACCGCTCGAACGCTCGAGGGCATGCGCCGCGTGCTTCACCAGTATCGGCCGGAATGGGTGGTGGTGCAGGGCGACACGACCACCGCCTTCGCCGCGGCGCTCGCGGCTTTCTACGACAAGCTGCCCGTGGCGCACGTGGAAGCCGGCCTGCGCTCCGGAGACCGCTACTCGCCCTTTCCGGAAGAGATCAACCGCCGCCTGGTCGATCAGATTTCCGAAGTGCTCTTCGCGCCCACCGACTCGGCGCGTGACCTGCTGGTCCGCGAGGGTTATCCACTGGAGAGGGTGCACGTCACAGGAAACACGGTGGTCGATGCGCTCCTCGCCGTCCGCGACGTCGTCCGGCGGCAGCGCACCGGGCTCCCCGGTCTGCGCGCCACGAGGCTGCGGGGAAAGCGGCTGATCCTGGTGACTGCGCACCGGCGCGAAAGCTTCGGCCCGGGGGTCGAGGCGATCTGCCGGGCCATGCTGCGGATCGTTGCAGCCCATCCCGACGTCTGCATCGTCTATCCGGTGCACTTGAATCCGAACGTGGACGAGCCCGTGCGGCGCGTGCTGGGCGGCGAGCCTCGCGTGGTGCTGCTGCCGCCCGTCTCCTATCTCGAGTTCGTGGCCTTGCTGGATCGGGCCCACTTCGTGCTGACCGACTCGGGCGGCGTGCAGGAGGAAGCGCCCACCTTTGGCAAGCCGCTCCTGGTGATGCGCGACGTCACCGAGCGGCCCGAGGGAATCGCGGCCGGGGTGGCGCGGCTGGTGGGGACCTCTGAGGAACGCATTTTCGCCGAAGCGGCGAGGCTCCTGTCGGACCCGGCGCACTACGCATCGATGGCGACCGGTAACAACCCGTACGGCGACGGAAAGGCGTCGGCTCGGATCGCCGCGGTGCTGGAGCAGGTCAGCAGCGCCGCAGCCACCGAGCTGATCGGCGCGGCCCCCGCCGCCTGAGCCGGCGTTCATCCGGAGCTGATCAGCGTCTGCAGGACCGCCCAGTCCGGCTTCGTCTTCGGGACCATCGTCTGGCGGAAGTGCCAGTAGAAGGAGCCGCCGACGAAACGCGGCACGGTGGGAACCCGGTAGTTGTAGAAGCGCTGGATGAGCGCGGCCCGGGTCGCATCGCCGCCCGGGCTCGGCGGTATCGACCTGCCCCAGCCGAACTCGCCGAATCCGACCTTCGCGTTGGGGAAGCGCTCGGCCAGCGCGGTGAACAGGCCGTTGATCTCCGCCTGCGTGAGCTGGTGGCCGCCGTTCTGGTCCTCGTAATAGCTGACCAACGCGTACTCGAGGCCCGCACGCATGCGGTGGCCCGGCGGGATGTTCGCGTCGATCCACGGGATCATGTCGTAGCCGGGCGTCGGCGGATTCTCGTAGTAGAACGTCAGCGCGGTCGGCTTCCCGGCGGCCTCGGCCGCGTCGTACATGGCCTCCAGCTTGGGCATCACCCCCGTGCCCAGCCAATTGCCGTTCACCTCGTTACCGATCTCCCAGATGCTCACCAAGCCCCCGAGAGCGCCGAGGTATTCGGCGATCCGCGAGTTGATCGCCGCCAGGCTGAATCCGGACGTCGCCGACGAGTCGACCGGCAACCCCATGACGTCGGCGACGGCGGCGATCTGGGTCACCGACGAAACGTAGTCCGAGGCCACGGGACTTCCGCCGCTCGGAGGATCGAACACGGTGCGCACGATGACCCGCTTGGGAAGCGACTGCAGCGCAGTGACCTGCTGCGTGGTGTTGACGGTGGGATCGTCGGTGGTCACTCCCCAGATCCAGGAAGAGGTGGCCGCCGTGCCCACCGTGAGGGTGGCGGTGTCGTTCGCTGCCGGATCGGCGTGACTGGTCGCCATGACGCGGTACGTACCGGTCGAGGAGGGCGCCGTATAGAGTCCGGCTGAGCTGATGCTCCCGGCCGCGCTGCCTTCGACCACTTTCCAGACAACGGCGCCGTCCGAGGACCCGGTCACCGAAGCGCTGAACGTGACCGACTGTCCCGGTGATAGGGATGCCGCGTGCGGAACGACGCTCACGGATACCGCGGGCGGGGGCGGCGTCGTGGCGGGACCGGCACCCATGCAAGCGGCCAGAGCACTGATCGCGACCAGGATCGGAACGAGAACCAGACGCGCGCTTTGGGAAGCAAGCATGGCGTTCCTCCACCCCCCTTTGGGCGAAGAGCGCTCTTTTCCTAGCCGTCTGAGTACGTCCTCGAGCTAACGCCCGGCTCGAGGGCGGAAGCAATGCGCCGATGTGATCTGTCGTGCCACGCCCGGAATTCGTGGGGGCGTGCGAGGCCTTGGACGGTCCGGCAGTGGAAACACGGTTCTTGCGGTGTTGACCCGAGCAGCATGTCCAGTGTTTACCCGATCCCCCGGATCAAGGTTTTGACCCCATCTGGTCCCCTTGGCCTCACGAGGGAGGTTGCCCGTGCTTCACACGGATGGGAATCGTGCAGAAGCGGAGAGGGCATGTCTCACCTGAACAACACCTTCAACATTCTCGCCTGAGCCCGTGGAAGACGACATCCAGGTGCCGATCCAGACGGACCAGGACATCGTGGTCGCCCGGCAGAAGGGCCGCTCCCTGGCGGTCTCCCTGAATTTCTCTTCGGACGAGGCCACCCTCATCGCCCTCGCCATCTCCGAATTGGCGCGGAACATCGTCACCTACGCGAAGAAGGGTGAGATCCGCCTCAAGGCGCTGAATGGAGGAGAGACCCGCCAAGGCATCCGGGTGGTCGCGCACGACGATGGGCCGGGCATCGCCGACATCGACCAAGCGCTGCGCGACGGGTTCTCCACGTCGGGCAGTCTCGGCCTGGGATTGCCAGGCGTCCGACGTCTGGTCGATGAGTTCCAGATCGAGTCGGATCAGAACCACGGCACCACCATCACCCTCACCAAGTGGAAGGGCTAGCGTGCCGGTCGTTGCAAGAGGTTGAATTTGCTCGGTTGAAACGCCGAGCGCTGCCACGCGTCAGACGGGTGGTATGGGACCGCTGATCGGCTCCGTAAAGGCTACAGTGGCGCAGGATGTGCGCGAGCTCGTCTACGCCAGTCAAGTCGATGTGCCGGAGTTCCTCGAGAAGGACCCGCCGAACTGGCGCTGGCACCTGCCGCTCGGGTTCGTCACGTTGGCGGCAGCCGGGACGCTGCTGATCGCGGCGGGAGGATTGCACCGGAGCGTGCAGGAGCGGAGGCACGGCGCCCGCCCCCACCAGACCAGGATGCACAAGCAGAAGGTGCGGCCTGGTCCGGTCGCGCTGCATTAGCCCTGGCCACCGAAGGCGGCACTACAACCCGAATGCGCCGCGCGCTTCCCGCCAGGTGCCGAGGTGCGCGTCCACCGAGAGCGCGATGGGCCTCGCGTACCCTCCGCCGAGCGTCAGCACCAAGGGTATTCCGCGGTCGCGGGACGCGCTGGCCACGATGCGGTCGCGCAATCGAAGCCCTGTCCCCGTCAGCTTGAGACGCCCGAGGAGGTCGTGCTCGAGCGGATCGACGCCGGCCTGGAAGAAGAGAACGTCCGGTCGGGCCCGATCGAGCACCGCTGGCAGGTGATCCTCGAGCGCCGCAATATATTCAGAATCTCCACACCCGTCCGCGAGCTCGACGTCCAGGGACGAGCGCTGCTTGCGGAAGGGGAAGTTCTTCGCCCCGTGCATGGAGAAGGTGAAGACGCTGTCGTCGCCGGCAAAGATCGCCGCGGTCCCGTCGCCCTGATGCACGTCGAGATCCACCACCAGCGCGCGCTCGATCAGCCCCTCCCGCTGGAGGGTCCGCGCGGCGACCGCGATGTCGTTGAAGACGCAGAAGCCCGTCCCGCGGTCGGCATGGGCGTGGTGCGTGCCGCCGGCGAGATTTCCGGCCACCCCGTCCCGGAGCGCCGCGCGGGCGGCGGCGACGGTGCCGAACACGCTCGCCCGCGATCGCGCGACCAGCGCCTCGCTCCAGGAGAACCCGAGCCTGCGCTGTTCGGGCTCCGAAAGCGTTCCGGAGAAGACCGCGTCCA
>Ga0137407_10002592_pt1 | contig 11883 bp, 10 predicted proteins | sample CZOMad2_2_16fung_FD_108410 | JGI IMG/M metagenome (GOLD analysis project Ga0137407, IMG submission 108410) | Vadose zone soil fungal communities from Angelo Coast Range Reserve, California, USA - CZOMad2_2_16fungal (Illumina Assembly) | ecosystem: Environmental > Terrestrial > Soil > Vadose...
CTCCCTGTTCGCCAACTACACGTACAGCAAGGCTCAGGACGACGTGACGGATTACAATGCCGACTTTGCTGCCAACGATGAGACCAACCTGCGGGCGGAGAGGGCGCTCTCAGCCTTCGAACAAAGGCACAAGGTCGTCGTGGCTGGCGTCTTCGAATCACCGTGGAAGGGAGTGGCGGGATCGAACCTGGCCGAGCGGCTTTTCTCAGGCTTCACTATTTCTCCGGTATTCCGCGCCAACAGTTCGCGTCCCTTTAATCTGCTGGTGGGCGCCGACATCAATAACGACCGCCATCCCACGACGGATCGGCCTCCGGGTGCAGGCCGCAACAGCGGGATTGGGCCGAACTTCTGTACATTCGATCTGCGCCTGACGCGTCAGTTTGGTCTAGGAGAGGAGCGCAATCTGCAGTTCACGTTCGAGGCGTTTGATCTGTTAAACCGCACGAACTTCTCGAGCGTCAACAATACGGTGGGTGTGATTGGTCCACCTTTTAATCTGAGCGCCAGTAGCGCACTGTCTCCCAGCCAGCCGCTGGCCTACACCGCAGCCCTGCCCAGGCGTGAGATACAGCTCGGCGTGCGCTTGAATTTCTAGACTGCGGGCGATAAAAGGAACACCGTCGCAGATTGCCTCCGTCTGGGAAGACTTAGAAGACGTAGAAGATGCTCCTCGCAGGAGACTAGGGAAAGTTCATGCGCCGCATCAGGTCCTGGAAGCGCGGGTCAGAACGCAGGTCATCGAATCGAGGCTCAGTCTTCAGACATACCATCAACGCCGCTCGCTCCCGATAGCCAGTCTCTAGCCAACGAAGGGCTTCGTCTTTGTTGCCCAAGGCCGCGTAGGTTGCGCTCACCAAATAAGGCGTTACGTATCGCTGCTTCGAGAGTTCCTGCAACTGCTTCAGGATCTTTTGTGCCTCATCCCGATATCCCGCCGCCGCATACGCCTCTCCGAGGCGAGCGACGAAAAACAAAGCGCCGTGCGCAAGCTGCACGCTCTTTCGTACTGCGGTGATTGCGGGTTCATGCATCGACTTGTACAGGTATGCAAATCCAAGCACACAATGCGCCTGGGCAAGGCTGGGATCGAGGTCGAGCGCTTTCTCAAGCTGCTCGATGGCCTGATCGTATCGCCGCGAAAAAAAATGCAGTATTCCGAAAGTCGAATAAGTAAAACTGGAGTGCGGATCTAGGCGAATGGCTCGTTTGAGCTCGGTATAGCCCTCCTCATAACGTCCCATCAGGCCCAGATACAGGCCGAACCAATGGTGTGCGTTTGCGTAGCGCGGATTGAGCTCAAGGGACCGTTCAAATTCCCTTTCAGCAGCCAAAAAATCGTAGTCATACCACATGGTGGGCCAGGCCAGCGAGGCGTGGGCTTCCGCCAGGCTACGATCCAATTCGACCGCTTGTAGCGCCAGCCTCTTGCCTTTGCCGCAACCCTCCTGCGGTGAGGCAAAAGCCCAAACACCAAGTCCGCAAAGGCAATCGGCCAGACCTGAGTAAGCGGCGGCATAGGTCGGATCTTTTGCAATCGCTTGCTGGAAATACTGAATCGCTCTTGGGAGCTCTTCTCCGCTGCGCCGGTTCCAGTAATAACGGCCTTGGAGATAGGCCTCATAGGCTTGAGGGTCGACAGGATGCGCTTGCGCGAAGTGTGCCTGTTCCTGCGGTGTGAGTTTGACCCTAACTTCCCTTGCAATGGCCTGGGCCACTTCCGCCTGTAAGGCAAGTACATTACGCAGGTCCCGTTCGTAACTTTCCGCCCACAGATGCGTCTCCTTCGAGGCGTCAATGAGTTGGGCGGTGATACGCACTCGATGCCCTGCGCGGAGCACCGTCCCTTCCACGATCGCGTCCACCTCTAATTCCCGCGCAATCTCGTGCAGCGGTTTGTGGACTCCCCTGTAATGCATGGCCGAAGTACGCGAGACCACCCGCAACTCCCCAATTTTGGCTAGGGTTGTAATCAGCGCCTCCGTGAGTCCTTCGGCGAAATACTCCTGTTGGGGATCGTGCGACAAATTTTCCAACGGCAGGACGGCCAGCGAGCGCATTCGCGGAGCATCGCATTCAATTTTTCCAATAAAGCGATAGCCGCGCCGGGAGAGAGTTTCAACAAAGCGGGGGGTCTCGGCGGAGTCGCCCAGGGCTTCCCGCAGCCGCTTGATGGCGTTGTAAAGACCGTGGTCGAAATCGACAAAGGTGTCGGAGGGCCAGATCTTCTGCTGCAGTTCTTCGCGGGTGACGGTCTCACCGGGACGCTGCAAAAGAACTTGGAGGATTTGGAAAGGCTGCTCCTGGAGTTTGATCTTCGTGCCTTGTTTCCGCAATTCGCTGGCCCTGAAATCCAGTTCAAAGCACCCGAAACGAATTATCCCGCGTGATGGCCGGACTTCCTCCATGGAGGCCAGTTCCCCGCATCTAGGCATGAAAGTTTAGCACCCGCCGTTTGCCCCAACCAGCCCAAGCCTATCCTGGCTCTTACATAGGCGGAGAGATATAAGAGCAAAACACAAGAGATGCGCGGTATTTACTCCCCTGCGCACATTTGAGATAACACAAACGCGAGTCGGGTGGATGTGGGACCACGAAATCGGCCAATTCAGTGAAGGGCGTGCACTTCCACACTCGCCCACGGGAGCAGACGCAACCGTGCAAACAACAAAGGAGGAATCCATGAAGGTCACGAAAACTTTGATGCTGATAATGCTGTTCGTATTTGCGATCGTCCCCGGAGTTCATGCCGCGTGCACAAACGCCACCGCGGCAGGCACTTTTGGATTCACCACTTCTGGGACGCTCATTCTGCCCACTGGCCTCGCTCCGATCGCGGCCGTGGGTGTAATCACCTTTGACCTGAATGGCAATGCCACTGGAAGCCAGGACAGAAGCGTGGGTGGGGCCTTTGCCCACGAAACGATTAACGGAACGCTAACCGTCAACCACGATTGCACGACAACCCTCGATGCAAACGTTTTGGACAGCGACCGCAACCTGATTCGCACCGCCAAGATCCACGGCGTGCTGGTCCATAACGGACAGCAGCTTCGAGGGATTTTTGAATCGGTGGTGCTGCCCAACGGAGTAAGTCTGCCATCGGCGTTGACGATAGACGGCATTCGGATTCGCGGACATTCAGATTGAGATAGCTACCCGCCAACGCGAAACGACTGTCCCGTTCTGGTGTGGATCAGCGTAGACCTCGAATTTGAGGAGCGACACCGAAGCGACGTGGCCGTAGCCAATCAAAGCGCAATAGGCGCAGCTTCTGACAGGAGTTCCACCATGTACCAACAAAAGAAAGTGCTCGCAATAAGTCTGCTGTTCCTGTTCTCGCTCAACAATCCGGCGGGCGCCGCCACCATCGGATTCCAGCCGCCCGTGAGCTACACGGTGGGAACCGCACCACGTGCTGTCGCTTCTGGGGACTTCAACGACGACGGCAAGACGGATTTGGCCGTTGCGAATAGTGGCGATGCCACTGCCGGTAACGACGGAAATGTGAGCATCCTCCTGGGTAATGGAGACGGTACCTTCCAGGCGGCAAACAACATCGCGGCGGGCAAAAATCCGGTGTCCGTCGCTGTGGGCGACTTCAACGGAGACGGCCGCCTTGATCTGGTCGTAGCGAATCACGGCAACAACACTGTGAGTGTGCTGTTGGGCAATGGCGATGGCACCTTCCAGGGCCCTGTAGGCTATACCACGGGAAACGGGCCCCGATTTGTTGCAGTCGGCGACTTCGACGGGGACAACCGCCTTGACTTGGTCGTAGCGAACAGTGGCAGTGGCAGCGCCAGCGTGAGCGTGATCTTAGGCAACGGCGATGGCACGTTCCAGCCACATGTGGATTATCCCATTGGCGTAGCTGCGAATGACGTCGTCATTGCCGATCTCGACAGCGACCGAAAGATGGATCTCATTGTGTCTCGCTTCTGGGGGATCAGCATTCTGCTGGGTAACGGCGATGGCACCTTTCACCCTGGGATGGGTTTCCTAGTAGCTTTCTCTACCGGGTATCCTGTCACAGCAGACTTCAACCAGGACGGTAAGCCCGACCTGGTGGTAGTGGCCGCCGGGTTTGGTGAAGCCGCCCGTGTTTCCTTGCTGCCGGGGAACGGTGATGGAACATTTCAAAACAAGATCGATGTCGGATTCGCCGATGCTGTAGTCGTTGCTGACTTCAATGGGGATAACAAGCCTGATCTGGTAGGCGCGTTATTGCAAGCTGGAACCGTGAGTTTGTGGTTGGGGAACGGTGATGGAACCTTTCAGGCGCCCTCGAGCTTCGCCGCCGGCTCCAGCCCGGGAAGCCCTATGGCCGCAGACCTTAACCATGACAAAGCGCCGGACTTGGTTTTCACGAATTCCGATAACAACACCATCAGCGTGCTGCTCAACACGGTGGGCACCGGCTTCTCCATCTTGGCATCCACTCCAACGCCGGGCACTGTAAGTCGCGGACAGAGTGCCACCTCCACCGTAACCCTGAAACTTCTGAACGCATTCGATAATCCGATCACGCTTACCTGTTCGGCGCAGCCAGCGCAATCGGCGCCGACCTGCTCGCTCAATCCGAGCTCGGTAACTTTCGACGCCAACGGCAATGCAACCGCGACGCTGACCATCAACACAGGCGCTGCGACTGCCTCTCTGGCTCCATCTTCTGTGCGCCACAATTCGCGCCCGCTCCGGTATCTGTGGCTGCCGGTCGCGGGCTTTGCCCTACTTGGCACGGGCCTCGGTTCCGGCCGCTCTAGCAGGCGGAGGCTGATGGTTTACTTATTGGGCGGCATACTGTTCGGTGGCTTGATCTTTCAATCGGCGTGCGGCGGGAGTAGCGGACCTCACTCGCAGACCTACACCATCACGATCACAGGCACGTCGGGATCCACGCAGCATTCGACAGCGGTGACACTGACCGTTGAGTAAACAGCGAAGCGTAGGGTCGTCTTACTAGAAGCAATGGGAAGTGGCTCAGCGCAAGCGCTCGAAGCTTTGGAGGCGTCCATGAAATGCGCCATTGTTGTCCTGCTTTTGGTTCCCTGTGCCTGTTTGATTCTGGCCAGGACGACCCACGCCCAGGATATCGCTCACCCATACGAGTTCAAGGCAAGACCGCACTTCCGGCACAAACCGCGCTTGCCAATCTCAAACCTGTTACCTCGGCAGACTCCACGTCCGCCAGCATCGGCCTCGCCAGACGTCGACTGGATTCAGTGTCCAGCGGAGGCGGAAATGCTCGGAGCGATGTGCGGCTACGTCCCAGTGCCGCTCGATCGTCAGCACCCGGACCAAGCAAAGATCCGCATCTACTTTGAGCTTTACGTTCATTCCAACCCCGGTCCGGCGGAGAGCGTGATCATCGCAAACCCTGGAGGGCCAGGCTATACGACGACGGGCCAGCGCGAGCTGGGACTGTTCTTGTTCGGGCAAAACCTGGACGTGCACGACGTATTGGGTATTGATGATCGAGGTCGCGGGTTTTCAGGCACGATCGATTGTGAAGAGTTACAACACGGTACTGCACCGTTCGACGATGCGGAAGTGGACTGTGCCGCTCAACTGGGAGGCGCCGCCAGCCGTTACGGCACTGGTGACATCGCTATGGACATTGACGCTGTTCGGGCAGCTCTCGGCTACGACAAAGTGGACTATTTCGGGGGATCTTATGGGGGAGAAGACGTGACCGCGTACGCAACTCGTTTTGGCGAACACCTGCGATCGATCGTAATGGATGCACCACAGGGGACACCCGAATTGAAAGCGTTCACGGTCGAGCGATACTCAAGTCGCGCCACGCCCCGCGAGGTGCGTCTTGATTGCCTGCGTTCGCCGAACTGTTTCGCCGACCATCCCAACCCTGACGCTGAACTCGAGCAGCTCATACAAGCTATTCAGCATCACCCTGTGCAGGGAAGCGCCCAGGACGCCAGTGGCAATCATGTACATGTCCGGATCGACGAGTCGACGCTGCTCTACCTTATCGCCAACCCGAGCGGCCAGTTCACCAGCACCGGCGAACTGCTAGCTGCTGCGCGGTCGCTGTCGCGCGGGGATCGCACTCCTTTGCTGCGGTTGGGCGCGGAAGGCGTCATTCCGCTCGTGACCGATTCAGGTGATCCCACGTTTTTCTCCGTGGGTGCCCTATACGCGACAATGTGCGTTGACGCTCACGAACCCTGGGACTGGTTCGCATCGGTACCCGAACGAAAGAAGCAGTTCACCGCCGCCGTATCGGACCTCCCGTCAGATTACTTCGCACCCTTCTCCAAGACAGCCGGCACCAGCTTGCTGTTCAGCACTGTGGCGCAATGCCAGTGGTGGCAGAAGCCAACTCCGTCCTCGCCCGTCGCGCCGCCGCACGCGACATACCCGAATGTGCCAACGTTGGTGCTGGACGGTGACATGGATACCGCCGTCCCCATCGAAGAGGTGCGCAAAGTAGCATCCTTGTTTCCGGGAAGCACGTTCGTCACGGTGGCAGAAGCCGGTCACGGAACTGTCCTGTGGACTCAGTGTGCGGCCAACCTCGCGTCTCAGTTCATTGAGAACCTACAGGTTGGGGACACCAGCTGCGCCCAGACGCCGGAGACGGTCTGGCCTGCCGTGGGTCGCTTCCCACTGCTGGCAAAGGACGCTCGTCCCGCGGAAGTTGACCCAAACAGGGATAACCGGATCGGCGTCGCGGAGCGCAGGGTAGTGACCGCTGCAGTAGCGACGGCGACTGACGCAATACAGCGGAGCATCCTCGGACCCGGCGACGGTGTTGGGTTGAGGGCCGGCACATTCCACACGGATTATGGAAGCGACGCATGGACAACAACCCTCAACGGCTGCGCTTTCTCCAAGGATGTGATCGTGGACGGGACGCTCGTCTGGGGCGCTGACAAATCGTTTGTAGCCGACTTGACGGTGAGTGGCTCCGGCACAGCCGGGGGCACTCTGCATGTCGAAGGGGCGTGGCAAGCACCCGGCCCTATCAGTGACTTCAGGATCTCCGGCATGCTCGGCGACCGCCAAGTGGCGGTGCTAGTGCCGGAAGCGTGAACAGGCACTTGATACCAGTGCAAATTTGGCGGTGCTACAACGAGGGCCAATCACGATTCAGAACTGAACAAAGCTGGAAACAGTCCGCAACGCACTGCGACACCCCTGCTCTTATGTTACAGCGTGACCATCAATGATTTTCTCAGCAAATTCGGAGCGGGAGGACGGCAATCAGACCTTCGCCCGCCGTGGAGGTGCGCTGTTATGGCTGCCGCACTGGTTCCTGACGGCTTGTGGGACGTGATTGAGCCTCTCTTACCGTTACCGAAGCCCAAACTTCAAGGCGGTCGGCCGCGTCTACCCGATCGACCTTGCCTCAGGGGCATTCTGTTTGTCCTTCGCAGTGGAATTCCTTGGGAGATGTTGCCGAAGGAGTTGGGCTGTGGTTCGGGCATGACATGTTGGAGGCGCCTGCGAGATTGGCAGGAGTCTGGCATCTGGCAATTGATCCACTTTGCGCTGTTGGACTGGCTTTGTCGCTTCAATCGGATCGACTGGTCCCGAGCCGTCGTGGATAGCTGCTCGGTACGAGCAGTTTTTGGGGGCAACGGACAGGTCCGAATCCCACCGACCGGGCTAAGCGTGGTAGCAAACGTCATCTGATTTGCGACGCGCGGGGAATTCCGCTAGCTGTTCAGCTCACTGGAGCCAATCGTAACGATTCGCATCAAGCACTCGCACTTGTTGATGCCATCCCACTCTTACAGGGACGACGAGGACGAACGCGTTATCGCCCTGATTGTGTGATAGGCGACCGTGGTTACGATGCCGAAGCAATCCGGCGAGGCTTAAGAATTCGCAGGATTACGCCTTGGCTCGCCAAGCGAAACACCGAGCACGGGAGTGGGCTCGGACGATGCCGATGGGTGATTGAGCGAACTTTCGCCTGGCTTAGCCAGTTTCGCCGTCTGCGCGTCCGATACGAAAAGCGAGCCGACATCCACGAGGCATTCTTGTCTCTTGCATGCGTTCTTATCTGCTGGCACTTCCTCCGAGCAGCTTGGATGAGGAGCTAGCAGACCACACCCTTGTACTCTTGAAGCCTCTCAAACCTGAAAAGCAGTCCGTGCGCCAATGATATACGAGTACGCGCAGCTTTCCTTGGTTCTCAACGGATAAAGATTCACTCCCAACACTAGTTCCAATAAGTATGCTCACGACAGCAATCGGAGCATCGGTGCTGACGCAATGAGAAGGACTGTTCTACGCGAACGTTTTGTTAGAGGCTCTAAGCTCTTTTTCTCTCCCGACGTTCCCCGTGGTCTGCTGATGCAGCTTTGGGGTGCTGCACTGAATGGAAGGACAAGCACGAAGGACAGAATATGCCGTTACAGATGCCGCATGTTTCTGTGTGCGATTCACACAACGAACTCCCACAGTCAAAGCACTGCGTACTGGCAGTTCTTGAGCAGGGAAAGCCGTCCGCATCTGCGGAATTCCTAATTTCTACGATTTCGCAGTGGCTCAATTTGCTAGTTCGCAGACTCGCTGAAATAACGCCATCCCGCAGCCATCAATGTACTCGGTATATTTCAGCGGAGAAGTGGCAGTGCCAAAATTTTACGAGCCTACTTCGCCGCTTTCCTCTGCTTCACCCATCGCCTCTTTTGAGCCGCCGAAATCCTAGCACGTGCCTCGGCATACATCGCATTGCGTGCTCATATACCTGTCACGGCGATTAGCGGCGGCCACCTGATACAGTGCGGCGGGCCCAACGGACTCATGGAACGACTGACCCAGGGGGCGTCTGGCACCCCGTCCATCGGAAGGAATGCTTAACAATCCCTTTAAAGTACTTACGCCGCAAATGGACAATGCAATCGACCGACGACGACGGCATTGTATTCAGTACAGCCTGCTTGTGCCTCGGCTTCCCAATGCGTACCGATTGGTATTTGCGGGTCGAAAAGCAATCAACAACCCCTGTACAGGCCTTAGCCGTCCAACCGCTTCCCGATGCCAGGCGCCAACGAGTCATCCACAGTGGAATGACAGAAGGCGCACTGCAGGCCCATTGATTGCAGGGTGCCTTTCTTATCGAAGATGCCCGTTACACCGACGACCGAGTTCAACTTGAGCAGGGCGAGGGTTGTTGCGGGATCGTCGAGATCCACCTTGCCCTCTTTGAGTTGTTGCTTGAGTGAATCGGGCAGAGCGTCGGAATCAACCTTGAGGCCGACTGATAGCGCAGTCTTCGGACTCACCCCGCCTCCAACGCCGCCGTTTTTCTCGCCTGCAATCGCTTTGTGGAGTTGCAGAGCGTCACCCCAAAAAGCCTCACTGCCGAAAGTGTCGAAGCGAAATGTCTGTTGCCCTTCCTGCAGCATCCGTTCCGAGTTTTCACGAACCACAGCGTCGAATCCCGAGGGCGATGCCCCCTTTTTCTGAGTCTGGGCTGACGCTCTTTGTGCTCCAATCAGGTGATATGAGCCGACAGCCAACCCTGCGAAAAGAACGAGACCGACCACGATCTTTATGCTTTTCATGGAATCGCCTCAAATTGAATTTCCCAGCGTTGTTCGCATCAAGCAGCAATAACCCCTATTGCACTCCGTTCGTGTGGGGTGTCACTCTGGAGAGCATCGCTGCGAACTTCAGTCATACGCGCAAGCACAAAGGCAGCCAGAGCCATCTCCGCATCTCGCACTGCGACATCAAAGAACATTCCCATCGAGACCAGGTTGATAGCGATTGCTAGCAGCCATGCTGAAGCAACATACGCGCCCAGTCGCGTCCACTTGGTCAGAATCGCGAGTCCCACGATCATCTCAATGACGCCGACGATGTGCATAAAGGTTTGGCCGCTGAACGGCAGTATTTTCAAGATCAGCGGACTGATGTATGCGGTCCAGTTGGTCAAGAGGTTCAAGTATTTGTCCAGGCCTGCCAGGAACGGCCCGACCCCAAGCCCGATCCGCAGTGCCCACCAAGCCTGGTCCAATCGTGAATCAAATCCCTTGTGCATGTTTGCCTCCTTCACGAGAATAGAGTGGGCAGGTGCGAATCGGTTACAGAGTCGACTCATCCACTTCTCTTCCTGAGTTGGCGCGTTTGATCTGTAACCTTTATTGCTGTCGTGACTCCATCCTATGGAGGGGTTGGTATGGTCAGCCCGGCGGAAGTGGCGACTTCGCAAGAGCCCTTGAGTGATGAAGAAGTTGTGGCCCGAGTGTTGGCGGGCGAGACGGCGATGTTTGAAATCGTCATGCGCCGTCACAACCAGCTCCTCTACCGCGTGGCTCGGTCTATTCTTCGGAATGACACCGAAGCCGAGGACGTCATGCAGGACGCCTACGTGCGCGCCTACGAACATCTGGACCAGTATGCCGGAAAGGCCAAGTTTTCCACCTGGCTGACGCGCATCGCAGTGCATGAAGCCTTGGCGCGACAGCGTCGCGGAAACCGATATCAGGAGTTGGAACCCATGTCAGAACTGGAGGGAGATCCCATGGATAGGTTTGCCTCTTTGGCACTGAATCCAGAACAGCAAGCGTCGAACTCGCAGGTTCGCAGGCTGCTGGAAGAAGCGGTCGAAAGGCTGCCGGATGCTTACCGCACCATTTTCGTGCTGCGCGACGTGGAGGAAATGAGCACCGCCGATGCCGCCGATGTCCTCGAGATCAGCGAAGAAAATGTTAAGGTCCGCCTCCACCGGGCGCGGGCGTTGTTACGCAAAAGTCTTTTCGCGCGTGCTGGAATGGAACGGAAAGAAGCATTTAATTTTCATGCCGTGCGCTGCGATCGAGTGGTTAAGAATGTCTTTGAAAGAATTCAGCAGTTGCCCTTGAAAGCGGAAAGCTCCGCGGCGAGGACTCAGTGACTGTTCACACGCTGCCGGAAGGGCGAACTGCCGTAATACGCTGAGAATCGGCATTCACCGAAAGTCGAGGAACTGCGCATGGCTGCTAACGAAGTTCCGATAGCTAGTTACCAATGCAAATTGTCGAACCGAGTCGAGGTTGCGGAAGGCACCATGGCCTTCTATTTCGAGAAACCATCGCGATTCGATTTCAAACCGGGGCAGTCTGCAGACCTGACACTCTCCAATCCTCCAGAAACTAACTCTGAGGGAAACACGCGCACTTTTTCGATCGCCAGTCCTTCCTTTGAAAACCACTTGATGTTCGCCACCCGCATGCGCGACACTGTGTTTAAGCGCTCGCTGAAGAAAGTGCCCCTGGATACCCAGGTAAAGATTGACCCGCCCATGGGTTCCTTCACGCTGCATAAGAATTCAGCCAAGGCGGCCGTGTTCCTGGCCGGTGGAATCGGAATCACACCTTTTCTCAGCATCGTGCGGCAAGTCGATCACGACCGGCTCCCGCACAAGTTAAATCTTTTCTATTCCAACCGGCGGCCCGAAGACGCGCCTTTTCTCGATGTTCTTCAGAAGCTCGAAAAGACCAACCCGAATTTCCAGTTGGCATGCACCATGACCGAAATGTCGAAATCGAAGAAGGAATGGAAGGGAGAGACAGGTCTGATCGACCAGGAGATGTTGTCAAGGCATCTCACCGACCTGCAGGGACCCATCTATTACATCGCCGGACCTCCCGCTATGGTCGCGGGCTTGAGGAAGATGCTTGTAGCCGCCAACATTGACGAGGACGACATCCGAACCGAAGATTTTGCCGGATACTGAAGCGTGTAGTCACGGCGTGCGATGAGGGGTCGAACAAAAGAAATCTTTCGAGGTGAACAGCATGCTTACCAACAGGCCTAAAACGAAAATTCTGGTCGACGGTGGCGACCCCAATGAGACGCTCCGGATCATGAGCTTGCTCGGGTTTGTGGATGGCCAAACCACGAATCCGTCTCTGATTGCCA
>Ga0137407_10002594_pt1 | contig 11876 bp, 10 predicted proteins | sample CZOMad2_2_16fung_FD_108410 | JGI IMG/M metagenome (GOLD analysis project Ga0137407, IMG submission 108410) | Vadose zone soil fungal communities from Angelo Coast Range Reserve, California, USA - CZOMad2_2_16fungal (Illumina Assembly) | ecosystem: Environmental > Terrestrial > Soil > Vadose...
TGCGGCGCCACGGCCTCGAGTACGACCTGCAGTGGACCATCGGCGCGCAGCCGTTTCTCACCCGACCGGGGCACCTCGTCGCGGCAATCGGCCGTGCGATCGAAGAAACCACCGGCCGGCCACCACGGCTTTCGACTACCGGCGGCACGTCGGACGGGCGGTTTCTCGCAACGGTGTGCCCGCAGGTGGTGGAGTTTGGACCGACGAACGCAACCATCCACAAGGTCAACGAGTGCGTCCGTCTGGACGAGATCGAGCCGCTCAAGGATGTCTATCGCCGTACGCTCGAACTGCTGCTGAGCGGATCCAACCCATAACAACATGTCCATCGACGCCCAAGCCAACCTGCGCACCCTGCGCGACGTCCTGCGGTTCGCAGTGACCCGGTTCAACGAATCGGGGCTGCATTTCGGCCACGGCCAGGTGGACGCCTTCGACGAAGCCGTGTTCCTGGTGTTGCGCACCCTGAACCTGCCGGTGGAGCGGCTCGACGTTTTTCTCGACGCCTATCTCACCCATGCCGAAATCAACTCGCTGCTGCAGGTGATCGATCTGCGCGTCAAGAAGCGCACGCCGGCGGCGTACCTGCTCAAGGAAGCCTGGCTGCAGGGCTACAAGTTCTACATCGACAACCGTGCCGTCATCCCGCGCTCCTTCATCGCCGAATTGCTCAAGGACGGCCTCGAGCCCTGGGTGGCGGACGCGTCGGTCATCACCGAAGTGCTCGACCTGTGTACCGGTTCCGCCTGCCTGGCGATCATGGCCGCGGACGTGTTCCCGAAGGCGAAGGTCGATGCGGTCGATCTTTCCAAGGATGCATTGGCAGTTGCCAAGCGCAACATCACCGACTATTCGCTCGAGAGCCGGGTCAAGCTGATCGAGTCCGATCTTTTCGCCAGCATTGCAACGCGCCGGTACGACGTGGTCCTTTGCAATCCGCCCTACGTGACCGATGCGTCGATGGCGAAACTGCCGAAGGAGTACGCGCACGAACCCAAGGTGGCGCTCTCCGGCGGGCCCGATGGCATGAGTGTGATCAAGCGCCTGCTGCGCGAGGTACGCGGCTATCTGAAGCGCGGCGGCTTGCTGATCGTCGAGATCGGCGGCGAGCGTGAAACCGTCGAGAGGCAGTTCAAGGACATCCCGATGACGTGGCTCACGACCAGTGCCGGCGACGACATGGTCTTCCTGGTACGCCAGGAAGATCTGCCCTGAACACGCACCCGTAGTCCGAAGCGCGACCGTTGCGTCGGCGCGCGTCGCACCTGCGCCACGCACAAGGTTGTCGATACCGTTTCCTCATGCTTCGCCTGATCAATCTCGCGCTCGCACGCGGCCCGCGCGTGCTCTATCGCGGCGTGACGCTGTCGGCCGCGCCCGGCGAAAGAATCGGACTCGTCGGTGCCAACGGTTGTGGCAAATCGACACTGTTCGCAGCAGTCCTGAACGAACTCGCGTTGGAAAACGGCGCGCTGGAAGCCCCGCCCCACGGCCGCATCGCGCACGTCGCGCAGGACATCCCTGCCGCCGATCAGAGCGCGCTCGATTACGTACTGGAGGGCCATGCGCCGTTGATCGCAGCGCGCGCTGAACTGGTGCACGCGCTCGCGGGCCATGACGAACTGCGGGTGGCCCACGCCCACGCAACGCTCGCCGACCTCAATGAAGGGGCGATTGTCGCCGCTGCATCGACGGTCATGCATGGGCTTGGCTTCTCATCGCTCGACGCGGCCCGCGCGGTCGCGGCGTTTTCCGGCGGCTGGCGCAACCGCCTCGCACTCGCACGCGCCCTGCTCCGTCCCGCCGATCTGCTGCTGCTGGACGAGCCCACCAACCATCTCGACCTCGACTCGGTGATCTGGCTCGAGGCGTGGCTCAAGCGCCAGCCGGCCACCGTGATCCTGATCTCGCACGATCGCGAATTTCTCGACCGCGCCGCCGAAACCACCTGGCATATCGCGGATGGATCGATGCGCCGTTACGCCGGCAACTACAGTGCATTCGAACTCGCGCTGGTCGAACAGCAACGACAGCAGGATGCGGCTGCGCGCAGTTATTCGCGCACCGCGGCCCACTTGCAGGAGTTCGTCGATCGTTTCCGTGCCAAGGCCACCAAGGCGCGCCAGGCGCAAAGCCGCATGAAGATGCTCGAGCGCCTGCAGGCGGTCGAGCCGGTGCGCGCGCGGCGCGAATGGCGCTTCGAGTTTCTCGAACCTGCACGCCTGCCGGAGCGTTTGTTCGATGGCGAAGCGCTGGCGCTTGGTTATGGCGAGCGCGACATACTCGCGGACGTCACGGTGAGCGTGCGCGCCGGCGATCGCATCGGCGTGCTGGGCGTGAACGGCGCGGGCAAGTCGACGTTGGTCAAGGCGATCGCCGGCGAACTGGCGCCGCGCCTTGGCGAATTACGCCGCGGTCAGGGCCTGGCGGTCGGATACTTCGCGCAGCACCAGCTCGATCAGCTGGAGGCGGACGAGTCGCCGCTCGCGCATCTGCGCCGCCTCGCGCCGGGCGAGCGCGAACAGGTGCTGCGCGATTTTCTCGGCAAATTCCGCTTCTCGGGCGAGCTGGCTATGCAGCCGGTCGGGCCGATGTCGGGCGGCGAAAAGGCCCGCTGCGCGCTGGCGCTGCTCGCCTGGCAGCGGCCCAATCTGCTTCTGCTCGACGAGCCGACCAACCACCTTGACATGGAGACGCGTGAAGCGCTCACGATCGCGCTGTCGTCGTTCGAGGGCGCGCTGCTGCTGGTCTCGCACGACCGGCACCTGCTGCGCGCGGCCACCGACGCGCTGTGGCTGGTCCATGACGGCCGGGTGGGGATGTTCGACGGCGATCTCGACGACTACGCATCGCTCGTGCTGGCAAGCCGGCGCGAAGCGGGTGAAACCGCAACCGACGATGCGCCATCGCGGCGCGAGTTGCGGCGTCAACAGGCGCGCGAGCGCAATCGCAAGTCGAGCGCGCGCAAGCCGCTGCAGGATCGCATCGCGCAAACGGAATCCGAACTGGCGCGGGTCAGCAGCGAGGTGCGCGAACTCGACGCCATGCTGGCAGCGCCGGATTTTTATCACACCGGTGATCCCGACAAGGTAGCGGCAACATTGAAGCGGCGCGGCGAGCTTGCGACCCGCGTGGAGGAGATGGAGGCGCGCTGGCTCGAATTGACGACCCAGCTCGAAGCCATGGAGTGACGCCGCGCGAGCGCAGCTGTCATTACGGCTTCGGCGGACCTTTCTTCGGCTGTGCGATCGTCGAAATATCGAGGTCGAGGTCGAGCACCAGTTTGGTGGTCATCGGCAGCGTGGTGCCGCCGAGCAACGTGGTCGGATCGGGCGCTGGTTCTTTTTTCGGTTTGTCCGCGCCTGCCTTCTCGCGCGCAACGAGGTCGAGCCGCTCGTATTCCCTTTGCAGGTCGCGGCCGATCTGTGAATTGCGCTCGAACACATCGATGTCGACCGCGATTTCGGTCTTGGTTTGCGGCGAAAACACCGTCGTCAGACGCTCCTGACCCAGGTCGAGGTCGAGCGCGATTTCGGTTTTTGTCTGCGGCCCGGGCTGAGTCGCGGATCCCGGTTGCGTTTCCGGCCCCTTCTCGATGTACGGCGAATAAAGTTCGCCGATCACCTGGGTCGTATCGCGGAACTCGGTCACCATGATGGCCGTGCTCCCGCCGTGCGTGTCCTGCTCGTGTGCGCGGTGAGCGGCCGCGATGGCGGCGATGGTGGCCGGCCCGGCGCCGTCGGAAAACTTGGGCAGCACGGCCGCCGCGGGCTTGTCCACGCTCTCGCCGAGAATGCGCGTCAGCGGACCCGCGCGGTCTGTATCGGTGCGCGCAGCGTCCTGATTACGTGGGCGAGTGCGCCAACCGAACACGATGGCAAGGGCAAGAAGCACTGAGGCTCCAGCCGCTGCTGCCCAGGCATAACTCGTCGAGTTGGCCTTCTCGGCCAGTTCGCGGTTGCGCACCGCCGCAGCGTCAAGTTCGCCGCGCAGCTTCTTGACTTCGGCCGACAGTTCCTGGACCCGCTTGAGCACCTCGGCGTCGCGCTCGTTGGGCCCTTCCTGGCGCGGCCCATCCTCGGGCGCGGTCAGCACCAGACGATCGGTCTTTGGCGCTTCGCGCGGTGGCAGTTGCGCTGGTTCGATTGGCCGCGTTTCAGCCTGCCGCGCCACCGGCAGTTCAGCGGGTGGTGGCGGCGCCACAACCCGCACGGGGGGAGGCGCCGGTGGCCGTGCAGTTGGAGCGGTCACGCGAGCGACAGGCTTCGGCGGACCTTTGACGGGCGCGGCGGGAACCATGGGCACGGTCGCCTCGCCAGGCGTCTCGGCGAGCCGCGGCGCCTCGACCTGGAGCAGGAATTCCCGTTGCAGCAGCTTTTCGCAACCTACTTCGACGATCACGCGCACGCGTGCGTCGTTGACCGGCTCTGGCGTTTGAATGCGCAGCGAGCGCGCCCCGTCGCGGTCGGCGAGCGTGACGCGCGCGTCGTTGAGCACGCGCGGCCGTTCGGCGGTGTCGCCGCGGCCGATGCGCACGCACGTGCTGGTCAGTGACGGCACGAGTTCGCCGTAGATCGGTATGTTCACCAGCAGGGGTTGGCCGCGGGTGCCGATGACTTGCGGCATGCCGAATTCGATTTCCGGCGCTGCTTGCGCGGCGACGCTGGCACCAGTGTTGACCACTGGCGGATCCAGCAGCAGCGTGAACTCGCGCCGCACACGTTGTGTGCATCCGATCTCCAGCACAACCCGCAGTACCGGCTCGTCGACTGGCTGCAGCGTCGACACGCGCAAGAAGGCTCCGGCGACCCCGCGCTCCACGTCGATTCGCGCCAGCGATAGCGTGGGCACGTCCCCACCCGGCTGACTGATGATGCGCACGCATTGCGCGCCGCCGTCGGTGGGATCGTCGAGCACGACCGGGACGCGCAACTGCAGCGGCTGGCCGAGAAAGCTTGCGACGTCAGGCGTGCCCAGGCTCAACGGGGCTGCGGGTGCAGCGGCAAGGCTGGTTGCGACCGCGAGCACGAGGGAACGCAAGCGCGCGCCGGAGCGGTCGCGCAGACAAGGCGGAACTGGGGCGGATGCAAGGTTACGCATGGGCGACGGCTGCGAGCAAAACCATCGAGCAGAAAACATCGCCTGCATTCTTAGCCGGCACGCGCCGCGTGTACCGACGAAAATCGGGGCCTTGGTAGTCCTTACCGTCGGTTGAAGGGATCCCATGCGCTCTCAAGACGCCAAGTTACACTCGGCGCCGTCATGACGGAACGCCGACGATTGTTGTTGATGCGCCACGGTGCGGTCGACTACTTTGCGCCCGATGGACAACCCTATCGACCGACGGAGGTTCCGCTCACCGAACACGGCATCGCGCAGGCGCGGGCGATCGGCACAGCGCTGTTGCAAGGTTCAGTCCACATCGATCGTGTCATCACGAGTGGGTTGGTGCGAACCCGTAGTACTGCCGAACACGTGATGGCGGCCGGATCCATCCCGGCCCCGGTCGAACACTGGCCCGACCTGCAGGAGATCCGCGGCGGGAAGCTGGGCGCGATTCCCGAGGCCCAGCTGCGGGATGCGTTCATTGCACCATTTGCGGGCCCGGTGCCGCTGGAAACGCAGTTTCTCGGCGGGGAAACGGTCGGCCAGTTGCTCGATCGGGTCATACCCGCGCTGCAGCGCCTGCTGGCCCAGGAGGATTGGGATACGGCGCTGCTGGTCCTGCATGGCGGTGTCAACCGCGCACTGCTTTCCTGGCTGCTGACCGGCCAGAGGCTGTTCTTCGGCGGCTTCGAGCAGGCGCCCGGATGCCTGAACGTGGTCGACGTCGGTGGCAGCACCGCTTCCACCATTGTCCGCATGCTCAACTACTGCCCGCTCGATACGCTGCACACTTCCACGCGCCTGTCGACCATGGAGACTCTGCTCGCCCGCTACCACTCCGCGCGCGAACGGCGCCTGGCCGGCTGAGGGCAGCGGATCCGAGGGGAGCGCGTCAGCATGAGCCAGTTGCAAGACGTCACCGAGCGGCATCGCTTCGACGCCGCACGCCTGTCCGCTTTTCTCGCGGACAAGTTGCCCGGGTGGTCAGGGCCGCTCGAGGTCAAGCAGTACCAGGGTGGCCAATCGAATCCCACCTACCTGCTGACCACGCCCGACCAGCGTTACGTGATGCGCAGCAAGCCGGGGCCGGTCGCGAAGCTGCTGCCCTCGGCGCACGCGATCGAACGCGAATTTCGCGTCATGCACGCCCTGGTTGGCCGGGGCATACCCGTGCCGCGGATGCATGTCCTGTGCGAAGACGAGAGCGTGATCGGGCGCGCATTTTTCGTCATGGAGCACGTCGAGGGACGCATTCTCTGGGATCAGTCGCTGCCGGAGTTCACGCGTGCCGAGCGCGGCGCGATTTACGACGAGATGAATCGGGTCATCGCTGCGCTGCATTCGGTCGATATCGCAGCGGCCGGACTATCCGACTACGGCAAGGCCGGCAACTACTTCGCGCGCCAGATTGCGCGCTGGAGCAAGCAGTACCAGGCGTCGGAGACCGAAACGATCGAAGCGATGAACCGGCTCATCGACTGGCTGCCGCAACATGTTCCGCCCGGCGAGGACGTCGCGGTCGTGCACGGCGACTACCGGCTCGACAACCTGATCTTCCACGCGCACGAGGCGCGCATCGTCGCGATCATCGATTGGGAACTATCGACGCTTGGCCATCCTCTGGCCGACTTCAGTTATCACTGCATGAGCTGGCACATTCCGCCGGGGGCGTTTCGCGGCATCTCGAATCTCGATCACGCTGCGCTCGGCATCCCGTCCGAGGCGCAGTACATCGCGCGCTACTGCGAGCGCACCGGACGCAGCACGATCGAACACTGGGACTTTTTCATGGCCTACAACCTGTTTCGGATCACCGCCATCCTGCAGGGCGTCTACAAGCGCGCGACCGAAGGCATCGCAAGCTCGAACAACGCGCTGGATGCGGGCAAGCGTGCGCGCGGCCTGGCCGAGTTGGGGTGGCAACTCGCGCAGCGCGCGCGACTCTGATGAGGGCGCGCTTTTTGCCACAGCGCCCGCACCGCGCAGCGTTTTTCGTTGCCTGACGGGGTGGGTTCCGCAATAATCGCCGCCCATCCGGGGGCAGCGCGGGTCGCATGGCTGATAACGACACCATTCTCGAAACCCGCTCGCTGGTCAAGGAGTTCAAGGGCTTCGTCGCTGTGAGCGATGTGAGTCTCAGGGTCAAGCGCGGCCAGATCCATGCATTGATTGGTCCCAACGGCGCCGGCAAGACCACCTTCTTCAATCTGCTCACCAAGTTCCTGATTCCGACGCGCGGTCAGATCCTGTTCAACGGGCACGACATCACGTTGGAGCGACCGGCACAGATCGCGCGCCGTGGCATCGTGCGGTCGTTTCAGATCTCGGCCACTTTTCCCCATCTCGCGGTGCTGGAAAACGTGCGCATCGCGTTGCAGCGCGGCCTGGGCACGTCGTTTCACTTCTGGCGCTCGGAGCGAACGCTGGACACGCTCAACGAGCGCGCCTTGCAGTTGCTCGAGACCGTCGGGCTGAAGGATTTCGCCGGTTACGTGACGGTTGAACTGCCCTACGGTCGCAAGCGCGCGCTTGAAATCGCGACCACGCTGGCGATGGATCCGGAGTTGATGCTGCTCGATGAGCCGACCCAGGGCATGGGTCACGAGGACGTCGAGCGGGTGACGCAACTTATCAAGAAAGTGGCGGCAAATCGCACCGTGCTGATGGTCGAGCACAACATGGAGGTGGTTGCCACGATTGCCGACACGATCACGGTGCTACAGCGCGGCCAGATCATCGCCGAGGGGCCGTATCAGCGCGTCTCGACCGATCCGCAGGTGCTCGAGGCGTACATGGGCAGCGTCGACGCCGAACTGCAGGGCGCCCATGGTTGATGCAGCGGGACAGCGCGGCGAGTTTCTGCGCATCAACGCGCTGCACGCTTTTTACGGCGAGTCGCACATCCTGCACGGCGTCGATCTGACGGTGAACCGTGGCGAAGTGGTTACCCTGCTTGGGCGCAATGGCGCCGGGCGGACCACGACGCTGAAGTCGATCCTCGGGCTGGTCGGTCGTCGCACCGGATCGATCATGGTGAACGGCGTTGAGGCGGTAGCACTTGCGCCGCATCGGATTGCGCGCCTTGGCATCGGTTATTGCCCCGAGGAACGCGGCATCTTCGCGAGCCTCTCCTGCGAGGAGAATCTTCTGCTTCCACCGCCGGTGGCGAGCGGCGGACTGGGGCTGGACGAGATCTACGCGATGTTTCCCAATCTGCAGGAGCGCCGTGCCAGTCCCGGCACGCGCCTTTCCGGTGGTGAGCAGCAGATGCTGGCGGTGGCTCGCATCCTGCGCACCGGCGCGAAACTCCTGTTGCTCGATGAGATCTCGGAAGGGCTTGCCCCCGTCATCGTGCAAACGCTGGCGCGCACGATCCGCATGTTGCGCGAGCGCGGATTGACCATCGTGATGGTCGAGCAGAACTTCCGGTTCGCTGCGCCACTGGCGGACCGGTTTTACGTGATGGAGCATGGCCGCATCGTCGAAAGTTTCGCCGCCGGCGAACTGGAGGCGAAGCGAGGCATGCTGCATGAGTACCTGGGCGTTTGAGTGGTCAGGCGCGCTGGTCCCTGGAAAGCAGCAGTCGCGCAAGCGACGAGAGGAACGAGGCAGATGAAACGCAATTTGGTTTCGATACTGGTCGCAGCCGCCTGCGCGTGGTGCGCGGCTGCCCAGGCACAGATTTCCGATGGCGTAGTGAAGATCGGCGTGCTGAGCGATATGTCGAGCCTGTATGCCGACATCGGCGGGCCAGGTTCGGTGGTAGCCGCAAAAATGGCGGTCGACGATTTTGGCGCGGCGAAAAAGGGCATGAAGGTGGAGATTCTTTCCGCCGACCACCAGAACAAGCCCGACGTCGGCTCCAACATCGCGCGCCAGTGGTACGACACGGACCAGGTCGACGCTATCGTCGACGTGCCGACGTCGTCGGTCGCGCTGGCCGTGAGCCAGATCACGCGCGACAAGGGCAAGGCGTTCCTGGTTTCAGGCGCGGCTTCTTCCGATCTCACCGGAAAAGCCTGTTCGCCGAACACCGTTCACTGGACCTATGACACCTGGATGCTTGCCAACAGCACCGGCGGCGCGATCGTAAAAACCGGCGGCGATTCGTGGTTCTTCATCACCGCCGACTACGCGTTCGGCCACGCCCTCGAACGCGACACCGAAGCGGTGGTGCTGAAGTCCGGCGGCAAGGTGCTCGGCAAGGTGCGCGCGCCGCTGAACACGCAGGACTTTTCCTCGTTCCTGCTGCAGGCGCAATCGTCGAAGGCGAAGATCATCGGCCTTGCCAACGCGGGCGGAGACACCATCAACTCGATCAAGCAGGCATCCGAGTTCGGCATCATCAAGGGCGGTCAGAACCTCGCCGGCCTGCTCGTGTTCTTAAGCGACATCCACGGGCTCGGGCTGGACAAGGCCCAAGGCCTCATCTTCACCGAGACGTTCTACTGGGACCTGAACGACCAGACGCGCGCGTGGAGCAAGAAGTTCGCGGCCGCAAGCGGCGGCAAGTATCCAACCATGGTGCAGGCGGGGGTCTACTCGGCGGTGCTGCATTACCTGAAGGCAGTCGAGGCCGCCAAGACGGACGATGGCACCAAGGTGGTCGCGCAGATGAAGTCAATGCCCACCGATGATCCGTTGTTCGGCAAAGGTTCGATTCGCGCTGACGGCCGCAAGATCCATCCGGCGTATCTGGTCGAAGTGAAAAAGCCATCCGAGTCGAAGGGCCCGTACGACTACTACAAGGTGCGCGCGACGATCCCGGCCGACCAGGCGTTCAGGCCGATTGCTGATGGTGGTTGCAACATGGGTAAATAAGGTTGGACCGTCGGTGTTGTAACCGGCTCGGCCGGTTACAACACCGACTCCACAAGCCCATGGAGATTTTTGGCATACCGACCCAGGCGCTGTTCGGCCAGCTGTTGATCGGCCTGATCAACGGCTCGTTCTATGCGTTGCTGTCGCTCGGGCTTGCCGTGATCTTCGGGCTTCTCAACATCATCAACTTCACCCACGGCGCCCAGTACATGCTGGGCGCGTTTGCGGCGTACTTTCTTCTCAACAAGCTCGGCGTCGGTTACTGGTGGGCGCTGCTGATAGCACCCATTGCGGTGGGCGCCATCGGCATCGCGATCGAACGCCTGATGCTCGCGCGCCTGTACAAACTCGATCACCTGTACGGGCTGCTGCTCACATTCGGCCTGGCGCTGATCATCCAGGGAACCTTCCGGCATGAATTCGGATCCGCCGGCATGCCCTACTCCATGCCGCAGGAACTGGTCGGGGGGCGCAACCTCGGATTCATGTTCCTGCCCAACTATCGGACGTGGGTGATCGTCGCATCAATCGCAATCTGCCTTGGTACCTGGTTCGTGATCGAGCGCACGAAACTAGGCGCGTACCTGCGCGCGGCCACCGAGAACCCGGAACTGGTCCAGTCGTTCGGCATCAACGTGCCGCGCATGATCATGCTCACCTACGGGTTCGGCGTGGGGTTGGCTGCGCTCGCCGGCGTGATGGCAGCGCCGATCTATCAGGTCAGTCCGCAGATGGGGTCCGACCTCATCATCGTGGTGTTCGCGGTGGTGGTGATCGGCGGCATGGGGTCGATTCTCGGATCGATCGTCACCGGCTTCGGCCTCGGCCTGATCGAAGGACTGACGAAAGTGTTCTACCCCGAAGCATCGAACACCGTGATCTTCATCATCATGGCCATCGTGTTGCTGATCAAACCCGCCGGCCTGTTCGGCACGCAGAAGTGAGGCGTGCGATGACGGCCATCCCAACCCCGTTTACGCCAGCTACCAACAGGATGCGCCATCAGCGCCTGGCGATTGTGGTGATGTCGGTCATCTTCCTGCTCGCACCGCTGGTGGTCTATCCGGTGTTCATGATGAAGGTGATGTGCTTCGCATTGTTCGCGTGCGCGTTCAACCTTCTGATCGGATTCGGCGGCCTGCTTTCGTTCGGCCATGCGATGTTCCTCGGCACCGCCGGTTATGTATCGGCTCATGCCGCCAAGGTGTGGGGATTCACGCCCGAACTCGCGGTGCTTTTCGCCACCGCCGCGGCAAGCCTGCTCGGCGTGCTTACCGGGTTGCTCGCGATTCGGCGCCAGGGCATCTACTTCGCGATGATCACGCTCGCGCTGGCGCAGATGGTCTTTTTCTTCTATCTGCAGGCACCGTTTACCCACGGTGAGGACGGGATCCAGGGCGTGCCGCGCGGCAAACTGTTCGGGGTTGTCGATCTGAATCAGCCGCTGGCGATGTACGGCTTCGTGCTTGCGATCTTCCTCGGCGGGTTCCTGCTGATCTATCGCATCGTGCATTCGCCGTTCGGGCAGGTGCTGAAAGCGATTCGCGAGAACGAGAGTCGCGCGATCTCGCTCGGCTACGACGTCGATCGTTACAAGTTGCTTGCATTCGTGCTTTCGGCTTCGCTCGCTGGCCTGGCGGGCGGGACCAAGGCACTGGTGTTCCAACTCGCCTCGTTGACCGACGCGCACTGGAGCATGTCGGGCGAAGTCGTGCTGATGACGTTGCTTGGCGGCCTGGGCACGATCTTCGGTCCGGTGGCGGGCGCTGTAATCATCGTCACGATGGAAAACTACCTGTCCCAGCTCGGCGCCTGGGTGTCGGTCGTACAAGGGGTGATCTTCGTCGTATGCGTATTGGCGTTTCGCCGCGGCGTGATCGGCGAAATCGCGCATGCGTTGAAAAAACCGTTGTAGTTGTCGGGACGGCTTTGCCGTCCCGGCGTTTCCA
>Ga0137407_10002595_pt1 | contig 11876 bp, 11 predicted proteins | sample CZOMad2_2_16fung_FD_108410 | JGI IMG/M metagenome (GOLD analysis project Ga0137407, IMG submission 108410) | Vadose zone soil fungal communities from Angelo Coast Range Reserve, California, USA - CZOMad2_2_16fungal (Illumina Assembly) | ecosystem: Environmental > Terrestrial > Soil > Vadose...
GGCCTCGCCCTCAAGGACGCCGCCGCGAAACCCGAATGGAAGGCCGTGCAGCAGCATCCGAGCGGCTTCCGCTTTCCGGGCGGCGAGTCCTTCACCGAGATGCAGGCGCGCGTCACCGGGGCCATCGCGCGCATGGTGGCCCGTCACACCGGCAAGATCATCGTGGCCGTCTCGCACGCCGATCCGATCAAGGCCGCGGTGGCGCACGCCATCGGCACGCCCCTCGATCTCTTCCAGCGCATCGGTATCGGCACCGCGTCGATCAGCGTGCTCGCCTATAGCCTGTCGAGCAGCGCCGCCCTGACCGTCAATTCCATGGACGGCGACCTCGCCCGCGTGGGGATCAAGTGAGCCAGTCGTTCGACTTCGAGCAACCGGACTTCTTCACCACCGGCGCCATCGGCAAGCCGGGCGAGCGCGTCTTCTACCTGCAGGCGCGCGAGAAGGGCTCGCTCATCACCCTCAAGTGCGAAAAGGGACAGGTGAAGTCGCTCGGCGACTATCTCGCCGGGCTCATCACCAAGCTCGGGGCCCCCAAGGGCACGGTGCCCACCGACATGGACCTGCTCGCCTTTGCCGAACCCGCGTGGATCGTGTCCACCCTGGGCGTGGGCTACGACGACGACCACGACCGTATCATCGTGGAAGCGCACGAGCTGTTCGAGGAAGAGGAGGAGGGCCAGCGCGCGGGCGAGGAGCCCGCCTCCGCGCGCGTGCGCATCACGCGCGAGCAGGCGCAGGCCTTCGTGACCCGCGCCACGGAGCTGATGAAGGCGGGACGGCCCAACTGCCCCGTATGCAGCGAGCCCATGGACGCGGGCGGGCACGTCTGCCGCCGCAGCAATGGCCATATCGTCCACTGATGCGCTGGAGCTGCTGAGAGGCGGCGCCGTCACCGTCAAAGGGCGCATGCCGTGGGCGAGCAACGTGACGCTGCTCGCCGAAGTGGCGCGTGACGGCACCTGCGTGCGCGCCATCTACAAGCCCGGCCGCGGCGAGCGCCCCCTGTGGGACTTCCCGCCCTGCCTCTACAAGCGCGAGGAAGCCGCCTATCTCTTCTCCGAGGCCCTCGCGTGGGGCCTCGTGCCGCCCACCATCGTGCGCGAGGGCCCCCTCGGCGAGGGCTCGTTCCAGCTCTTCGTGGAGGCCGAGTTCGAGCAGCACTGGTTCACCATGCGCGAGGATCCCCGCCACCGCGAGCGCCTGCAGAAGATCTGCGTCTTCGACTTCGTGGCCAACAACGCCGATCGGAAGAGCGGCCACTGCCTCCTCGGGCCGGACAACCTGATCTACGCCATCGACAACGGTCTCTGCTTCCACACGGACCTGAAGCTGCGCACGGTGATCTGGGACTACGCGGGCGAGGCGATTCCCAAAGGCGTGGTGGAGGACCTGAAGAGCTTCGTGAAGGAAGGGCTGCACCCTCCCCTCGCCGAGATTCTCGCCCCCGATGAGCAGCAGGCGCTCCTCGTTCGGGCCCAGGCTCTCGCCGACTACGCCCGCTTCCCCGAAGATCAGAGCGGCCACCGCTACCCTTGGCCGTTGGTGTAGTCCGCCCCGTTCTCCGACCTGGGACCACTCGCTAGGTACGGGCGTAGAAGTGTAGCGCAGGACGCGCCCGTGGAGTTCCCCTTGCCGATGGCGCCTATCCTCGCTACGCTCCGGATTCGGATCGTCTCACTCCAAGGAGGAGCCAATGACGCGGTACCTGTTCCGCAACGTGAAGCTGCTGGATCCCGGGCAGGACGAGCTGCTGGGCGGCCACGAAGTCCTCGTCGAGGGCAAGGTGATCCGCGAGGTGTCGGACCGGGCCATCCAGGCCGGCGGGGCCACGGTCATCGACGGCGGAGGCCGGACCCTCATGCCGGGGCTGATCGATTGCCACGTGCACGTGTTCCTGAGCGAGCTCAACATCCGGAACCTCGAGCACGTGCCGTTGACGCTCATGACGGCGCGGGCGGCGGAGCTGATGCGCGGCATGATCGATCGCGGATTCACCACGGTGCGCGATACGGGCGGCGCCGACTGGGGGATCAAGACCGCGGTGGAGCACGGCCTCCTCGCGGGGCCGCGGCTCTTCATCTCGGGGCGCGCCATCGGGCCCACGGGCGGTCACAGCGACTCGCGGCGGCGCACCGATGGCGGAGCGCCCTGCGGCTGCTGCAATGCCATGGTCTTCACCATGTCGCTCGCCGATGGCCCCGACGAGGTGCGTCGAAGCGCGCGCGAGCAGATGCGCCAGGGCGCCGATCAGGTGAAGATCATGATGTCGGGCGGCGTCGCCTCACCCTACGATCCGCTCGACAGCCTGCAGTACAGCCCCGCCGAGGTCGCTGCGGTGGTCGAGGAAGCGCAGGCCTTCGGCCGCTACGTCTGCGCCCATGCTTACACGCCCGAAGCCATCACGCGGGCCATGCAGGGCGGAGTGCGCACCATCGAGCACGGCAATCTCATCGACGAGCCGGCCGCCCTGCTCATGGCCGAGAAGGGTGCCTTCCTCGTCGCCAATCTCGTGACCTACCACGCCATGAAGGAGCGGGCGGCTCAGTTCGGCATGTCGGCCGACATGCTGGCCAAGAACGACGTGGTGCTCGAGGCAGGCTACCGTTCGCTCGAGATCTGCAAGCGTGCAGGCGTGCCCGTGGCCTACGGCAGCGATCTTCTCGGCCCGCTGCAGGAGGAGCAAAGCCGCGAGTTCCTCATCCGGGGCGAGGTGATGAAGCCCATCGAGGTCATCCGGTCGGCCACCACGGTGGCCGCCCGCGTGCTCCGCCGCGAGGGGACGCTGGGCGTGATCGCGCCCGAGGCATTGGCCGATCTCCTGCTGGTGGACGGCAATCCCCTGCTTGACCTGGGTCTCTTCCAGAAGCAGGGGGCGCACCTCACCGTCATCATGAAGGGCGGAGCGTTTCACAAGAACCTTCTGTCCTGAGGGAAAAGCTTCGCGTCGACGGGCGCGCCTGAGAGGATGGGCCCGTGCGGCTCTTCGATCAGAAGTTCGGCGCCGACTTCCTGAGCGGGGTGCCGACCCGGCCAGGCGTCTATCATCTGTACGACGGGGCCGGAGCGCTGCTCTACGTGGGCAAGGCCGCCAATCTGCGGCGCCGCCTCGGCCAGTATCGGACGGGGGGCCGGAGGAAGCGGGAGCGCAAGCGCCGGGCCCTGGTGAAGGCCACGACGCGCATCACGTGGGAAGTCTGCGAATCCGCCCTCACCGCCGCCCTCACCGAGATCCGCCTCATCCAGACGCTGCGGCCGCCGCAGAACGTGACGAGCGCGTTCCCGTTTCTCTATCCCTTCGTAGGCATCCACCTCGAGGGCCGGGAGACGTACTTCTGCCTGACCACCTCGCCCGCCGCCTTCGCCGCCTTCGATCTGCACGGCGCCTTCCGGTCACGGGAAGTGACGGGGGAGGCCTTCTTCTCGCTCATGCGACTCCTCCACTTCGTGGGGCATCCGGTGCCGCGGCACCGATGCCGGCGCTTCGGGGCGGCGCCCCACTCCCATGTGGTGGGATTCCGCCGGTTGCCGAGCGAGGCGGCCCATGGCTGGCACCGCCTGCTGCGCGGCGAATCCCGCGCCGCCCTCGAGGCGCTTTCCCTCGAGCTGATCGAGCACGATGGGGCGCGCGCCCGGGCCTCAGAGATTCGTGAAGATCTCCTCGCCATCGAGCGCTTCTTCGAGGACGAGGCGCGCGCGCTGACCCGAGCCATCGCGGCCACGGGCCATGCCGCCTACCCCGTCGCCCAGCAGGAGCGCGATCTGCTCTTCGCCGCTTACCGCGAAGTGACCGCCTGACCACGCATGCGGCGCTCACCCATGTCCACTTCTCGAGTCGCTCAAGCCCGGCTACGGATGTATCGCACCCGACGCGCTATACTGCATGAGTCGATCTCCGCAGACGACGATCGGTGACCAGAACACACACGCATGGATGAGCTTCAGGGTATCGGTGTCACGCAGCTTTCAGGGCTGATCGAGCCCGCCCTTCACCCGCTCGCCCATTGTTCCGCGCGCGGAGGCGATCAGCGCCCCGGGATGAGCGCATGAACGCGGTGCCCGAGACGCCCGGAACGGCGCTGGCACGCGAGTTGCGGGCGCTCGCCGAAACCGATGGCCGGCGCACTCCGATGGATGCCGTGCTCGACGCTGCCGGCGGCAGCATGCTCACCGAGGATCAGTACTTCCGGCTCCTCGGCCCCCTGTGGACGCTCAAGCGGATGATGTACTACGTCTACGGCAGCTGGGCTCTCGGGCTCAACGTCAACGAGTTCCCCCCGTCGGTCGCGTATCTGTTCGGCAAGCAGATCTACGACGACTCGACGCACGAGATGCAGTATGTCGACGAGATCTTGCGCCGGCGATTGACCCGTACCCAGCGCGAGGCTTTCCGGCATCCGTACTGCGCGTTCATGCCGGCCACCCGCGTGGCGTACTTCGTCTTCGCCCTCCGCGCGCTCACGAACTATCGGCAGAACATCCGCATCGCCGCTCTGAATCTCGGGGCCAAGGTCATCGAGCTCGGCTGGCTCGAGCGGTTCGGCCAGTCGTTTCCCGACGAGCAGCTCCGCGCGGTCTTCGCGGGCCAGGTGCCGGAGACACGGAGCCATGTCCTCATGGGGCGGCTCGTGGTCGAGCGCTGCGTGACCACCCCCGTCGATGCCGGGCTCTGCCGCCTCGATCACGACGTCGTCCGCCAGAACTACCTGTTCGCCCTCGACGAGATTGCCGCGTCCACCTTGGGCCTCGACCGACCCGGAGGGGAGAAGACCCGGCCCGACCGCGCGGGTTGACCGATGGCTTCCCACGCCCCTGCGATTCCGATCCGGATCGACCACGACGCCTGCACCGAGTGCCGGATGTGCTACGTCGTCTGTCGCGAGATCGACCTCAACGCGGTCGTGATCGCTCCCGATCCGCTGCACCGCTTCGAGATCGACAGGGAGCGCTGTCTCTACCCCGGATGCACGGTCTGTCTCATGTACTGCCCGGCGCCGGGCGCCATTGTCGAGGTCCCGACGGGGCGTTCGCTCGTGCCGCCGCCCCCAGATGTGTGGACGGAGGAGCGGCGTCAGCCGCGGAGCGCCTCGTGACGCGCCCTCATCATCCGCTCGTGCAGGAATTCCTCGACGCCTGGGTCTATCCGGTCGGTTTCTCGGGACCGGGCGTCGACTTCCGTCTGCGCATGACCGAGCGCTGCCTGCCCGTATGGAACGGAGCCACCGCCCGCGCGCTCAAGTCGGGCGAGGCGGACCAGCGGACGCCCGGCGACGAGTGGAAGATCCAGCGCGCGCTGGCCGGTTATGCCATGGAGGGGCCGCAGATGTCCATCAAGCAGATGGCGACCCAGCTCCTCTCCGTTCCCCTGTCGATGCAGGAGCAGTACATCGATCTGCAGCGGATGCGCGCCCGTCAGCTCTGGGACGAGATGAAGCACGGCCAGCTCAATGCGGACGTCCTCCTGCGGGGCGGATGGGTCAAGGACGAGAACGAGCTGATGGAAAACGTGAAGGCCAATGCCCAGGACAACCTCGCGTACTTCGGCCAGACGTCGATGTTCATGCACACCCATCCCCTCGCCCGGGCCGCCCAGAACTATTTTGTCGAGGCCATCGCGTTCCTGGGCATCGCGGCCGCCCTGCAGGTCATCGACGATCCCTTGATCCGTCACGAGATGCGCAGCCAGCAGCTCGAGGAGCTGATGCATTTCATGGAGGGCAAGTACCAGCTCGACGCCTATGCCCTCACCGCGGAAGACCAGAAGCCGATCGAGGACGCGTTCGACTTCCTCCTGAAGCCGTGGGCAACGAAGATGAGCGTCGCCTTCGGCGGGCGAGCTCCCGAGGCCGGGGCATGAGGGTGCGGATCGAGGACACGCACTGCATCGCATGCGGACTGTGCCGGGAGGTCTGCCCCGATCACGCCATCCACCCCACCCTGCAGAACGTCCACCATCGGTTCGAGGTCATCCCCGGCGAATGCACGGGGTGCGCGCTCTGCCTCGAATACTGTCCGGCGCCGGGGGCCCTCGTGCAGTACGACCCGCTGAACCCGGCCTCGATGCGATGACCGATCCGGAGCTCCTGCCGTTCACGCACGAAGAGATCGAAGGCTCCATTCCAGAGCGCTTCGCCCGGGTCGCCGCGACACGGCCGGCCGCCCTCGCCATCGCCTCGGAAACCCATGGGCTCACGTATGGTGAGCTGAACCTGCGTTCGGACCGGATCGCCGCGGCCATCGCGCGCCGCGCGCCCGATCGTGAGATGCCGGTGGCGGTGCTTCTCGACGACCATGCCTCGATGATCACCGCTATGCTCGCCACGTGGAAGGCCGGGAGGCTTTGCCTTCCCCTCGATGCCGCCCTTCCGCAGGCCCGCCTCGATATCATTCTCCGCGACGCGGAGGCCGGGCTGATCGTCACGGATCGAGAAGGGAGCGCCGCGCTCCCTACCCTTCCCGGCCCGACCGTGCTCCAGCTTCGGATCGACGAGCTCGATCCACTCGAGCCGGTGGACACCTCGCGCACGCCGGTGACGGCTGGGCAGCTCGCCTGTCTCCTCTACACGTCGGGGTCGACCGGCCAGCCCAAGGGCCTCGTGCGAAGCCACCGGAACGTGTTGCATCGCGCGCGCTGCTCCGTCACGTCTCTCGCCATCCGGCCCACAGATCGGGTGAGCGCCCTCCATTCCCCGAGCTTCGGCGCGGGGCTGCGGGACGTGATGACCGCTCTCCTCAGCGGCGCAACCCTCCTGCCCCTCGATCCGCGGAAAGCCAGGTTACCGGCGCTGGCGAGCTGGATCGACCGAGAGCAGATCTCGGTCCTCTGCGCGGTGGTGACCACATTCCGCCACCTGCTTGCGGAGATCGCGCCGGAGCATCGCTTCCCTTCGGTTCGAGTGGTACGGCTCGGCAGCGAGCCGCTCTTCCGGCACGACGTCGAGCGCTTTCGCGATCACTTCGGCTCCCACTGTCTTCTCATCGCCGGCTACGGAGCGAGCGAAGCCAGCGGCATCGTCGAGTACCGCATGAGTCACGACACGCCGTTGCCGGCCGCACGAGTACCGGCAGGCTATCCTCATGAGGGCGTCGAGATCCTGGTCCTCGACGACGACGGACACGCGGTGGGCGACGGAGAGGCCGGAGAGGTGGCTGTCCGGAGCCGGTATCTGTCCGAGGGGTACTGGCGCCGGGCAGGCCTTACCGGCGCTACATTCCTGAACGATCCCACCGACGCCCACTCGCGAATCTACAAGACGGGCGACGTGGGACGGCTGCGCCCCGACGGCTGCCTCGAGCTCCTCGGGCGGAGAGACCATCAGGTCAAGGTGCGCGGCTATCGTGTGCACCCGGGCGAGATCGAGGCCGCCCTCACTGAGCATGCCGCGGTGCGGGAGGCGGTGGTCACGGCCTGGGTCGCTCCGGACGGCGAGACGCGGCTCGCCGCCTATGTCGTGCCGAACGCGCCCGCTGGATCTCACCCGGCCACGCTCCGGGAGTTCCTCCGGGCTCGCCTGCCCCTGTACATGGTGCCCTCGGCCTTCATCAGCCTCGACGCGCTGCCCGTCGGTCCAAACGGCAAGGTGGACCGGGACGCGCTCCCCCCGCCGCCAAGGCCGACAGCCGCCCGAGCGGTGGATTTCGTCTCGCCACGAACTACGCTTGAGCATCAGGTCGCGGCGATCTGGGAAGACCTCTTCGGCGTGCGCCCTATCGGCGCGAACGACGATTTCTTCGATCTGGGCGGTGATTCGTTCCTCGCGGCCGCCCTCGTCGTCGCCATCGAGGAGACCTGCGGCCGTGTCGTCCCGCCGGCCGTGCTCCTGGAGGCACCCACGGTCACCAAGCTCGCCGCCACGCTCATCCGGGAGGAAGAGACGTTCGACGACCCGCTGACCGCTCTCCGTGATTCGGGCTCGCGCCCCCCAATGTTCTTCGTTCACAACGATCACGGGCGCGGCCTCTACACGCACGCCCTTGCCCGCGCCCTCGATCGAGACCGGCCTTTCTATGCCGTCCATCTGCACGGGCTCGCGCGCCGTGCGCTCCCCGCGACGGTCGAGGCCATCGCCGCGGATCGTCTCCTTGCCGTGCGCGCGGAGCGGCCACACGGGCCCTATGTGCTGGGCGGACATTGCCACGGCGGCCTCGTGGCCCTCGAGATGGCCCGGCAGCTCCGAACCGACGGCGAACGCGTCGACGCCGTAGTCCTCGTGGACACGCGCGCACCAGGTGTCGTGCTCCGGACCCTCCATCGCGCATCGGATGGGCTGGCTCGGCTGCGAGGCCTGCCGCCCGATGAAGGAGACGAGTCCTTCTCCCACATGTTGCGCGTCTCGGAGAAGCTGGTTTCGCAAGCCCGCTACTATGAGTACCGGTTCCAGACCTTGCGGCGGACGGACCTTCGGGGGCGAGCGGAGTTCGTGGGGCGGAAACTGGCGTGGTTGGTTCATCGGGTCTCTCAACTACGCGGTCGCTCCCGGCCGCGAAGAAGCGCACCGGCGGCGATTGCCGAGCCCTCGCAGGAATACCGGCGGGCGATCCGACGCCATCTCCCAACCCCGTATGGCGGTCCGGTGTTTCTTTTCCTCGCCGAAGAGTTCCCCGCGTATCGTCCGGATCTCGGCTGGTCCAGACTGCTGCCCCGCCTCGGGGTCGTCGTCATCCCGGGCGACCATCACACCTGCGTCACCCGTCACGTCGGAGTGTTCGGCGCCCAAGTGGAGGAGATGCTGCGCCAGGTAGAGGGCGCGTGATTCAGCGGGCCACCGTCTCAACCTCCGGCGAGGAGGATGATCCCGGAGACGAGGAGGACGGCGAAGACGACTCGCCTGAAGCGGGAGTGATCGACGCGATTGAAGAGCAGCATGCCGAGCGCGGTGCCCGCGGCGGCGGGCAGGGCAAAGGACGCGGACAGGCGCCACACCTCGCGGGTCACGATGCCGGCCCACCAGTACCCGGCCAGAATCACGACCTGGTTCACGAAGAAAAACATCTGGAGATTGGCCTTGATGGTCTGCCGGCTCCAGCCCTGCGTGGTCGAATAGAGAACAGCCGGTGGTCCGGGCATCCCGACGGCCCCTCCCGTCATGCCCGCGACAAGCCCGGCGCCGATAGCCCAGCGCCGGCCCGGGAGTCGTTCGGGATAGACGCCGGCCCACTCGAGAAGAACGACCACCACGAGCACCGCGCCGATCGTTCGATTGAGGATGGCCGCCGAGAACGTCACGATGATCCAGACGCCGAGCGGCGTGCCCAGTACCGTGCCGACGAGGAGATAGGTCACACCCCGCGGAGTCAGGTGTCGGCGCACCGGCACGAAGATGGCGAGGGCGAACACGATCGTGTAGATCGTGAGCACCGCGATGGCGGTGGCGGGGGGCATGAAGTACGGCAAAAATGCCATGGCCACGAGGGCATTGCCGAACCCGGCGAGCCCCAGCACCAGGCTGGCGGCCGCCATGACGAGGGCGCACGCGGCCCAGTCGAGCGTCACTGAACGGGGACGCGCTCCTTCAGCACCCACGCGTAGTCGAGCGCGATCTCGCGCAGGTAGTCGTAGCGGCCGGAGGCGCCGCCGTGGCCCGCGTCCATGTTGATCTTGAACAGGAGGGACTCGGCGCCGTCGTTCAGCGCGCGCTGCTTCGCCACCCACTTGGCGGGCTCCCAGTACATCACCTGGCTGTCGTTGAGCGACGTCTTCACGAGGATGGCCGGGTAAGTGCGGGCGGCCAGGTTGGTATAGGGGCAGTAGGTCTTCATGTACTCGTAGTGCTCACGGATCTTGGGGTTGCCCCACTCCTCGAACTCGCCCACGGTCAGGGGCAGCGATTCGTCGAGCATGGTGTTGATCACGTCCACGAAGGGCACGCGCAGAATGGCGGCGTGGCAGAGATCGGGGCGCATGTTGAGGACAGCCCCGATCAGGAGACCGCCCGCACTGCCGCCCTCGATGACCAGTCGATCGGTGGCGGTGTAGCCCTCCTTCACCAGATGATCGGCCACCGCGATGAAGTCGACGAAGGTATTGCGCTTGTTCATCATGCGGCCGGCGTCGTGCCAGCGTTTGCCCAGCTCGCCGCCGCCACGGATGTGGCCGATGGCCAGGGTGTAGCCGCGATCGAGGAGACTCAGGCGATTGGACGAGAAGGTCACCGGATACGGCATGCCATAGGCGCCGTAGCCCGTCAGGTACATGGGCGCGGTGCCGTCGCGAGGCGTTTCCTTGCGACACACGAGAGAGATGGGCACCTGGACGCCGTCCGGGGCCGTGGCCCAGATGCGCTCGGAGCGGTAGCGGGCGGGGTCGTAGCCGCCCAGCACCTCGGTCTGCTTGAGCAGGATGCGCGCGCGCGTGAGCACATCGTAGTCGAAGACCGAGGCCGGGGTGATGAGCGACTGGTAGCGGAAGCGGTACATCCGCGTGTCGAACTCCGCGTTCGCGTCGGCACTCACTTCGTAGGCCGGCTCGGGAAACTCGATGTGATGTGTGGTGCCGTCGGCCAGCCACGTGATGTGCAGGCGGGTCAAGGCGCTCTCCCGCTCGTGCACGATGAAGTGGCTGGCGAAGACCTCGACGTCCTCCAGCATGACGCTTTCGCGGTGGGCCACCAGCTCGGTGAAGCGCTCGGGCCGCGGATCGTTCACGGGCGCCGAGACCAGTCGGAAGTTGCGCCGGCCGTCGCCGTTGCTCCGGATGTAGAAGCGGTCGCCGCCGTGATCCACGGCGTACTCGTGATCCTTCTCGCGGGGCATCAGCATCTGCCACGCCGCGGCCGGCTCGTGGGCAGGCAGATAGCGCCACTCGCTGCTCGTGAAGGAGCCGGCACCCAGAAAGAGGAAGGCGCGGCTGCGCGAGCGCTCCACGCCGATACGGAAGAGCTGGTCCGTCTCCTCGTAGACGAGGTCGCTGCCCGCGAGGCCCGGCCGATGGCGCCAGAACCGGTAGGGGCGCTTGGCCTCGTCCTCGGTGACGTAGAAGATGGTCGCGTTGTCGGCGGCCCAGGCCACGGAGGCCACCTTCTCGATGGTGCCGGGCAGGAGCGCCCCCGTGCGCAGGTCCTTCACGTAGAGGGTGTACTCGCGAAAGCCCGTGACGTCGGTGGAATAGGCGAGGAGATGACTGTCGTCGCTGACCGCGTAGGCGCCGAGGGAGAAGAACGGGTGCCCGGCGGCGAGCAGGTTCAGATCCAGCATCACCTCTTCGGGCGCGTCTAGGCCGCCCGCCTTGCGGCAGTAGATCGGGTACTGCTTGCCCTTTTCGGTGCGCGAGTAGTAGAAGTACCCGCCGCGGCGGAAGGGCACCGAGGAGTCGTCCTCCTTGATGCGGGCGAGCATCTCCTGGTAGAGCGCCTCCTGGAAAGCCTCCGTGGGCTTCATCAGCTCGCCCGTATAGGCATTCTCTTCGCGGAGATAGGCGAGGACGGCGTGGTTGTCCTTCTCGCGCAGCCAGTAGTAGTCGTCCTGGCGGGTCTCGCCGTGGAGCACGGTGATCTTGGGAACTTTCTTCGCAACGGGTGGTATCGGCATGGACTCGTACTGTACGGGGGCGCGGCGGGTTGTCAAGGCGGCCGAATGTGGTATATCGGCATGCATGACCCCGCCCAATCCCTTCCTGAACACGCCCTACGGCGCCTATCTGGCGCGCGAGGTGCCGGCGCCTGACCCCGAGCTCACCCGCGTGGGCCCCGGAACTCCATGCGGAGAATACCTGCGGCGGTTCTGGCAACCCGTGGCCTTTGCCCGGGACCTTCGCGCGGTGCCCCTGCGCATCAAGATCATGAGGGAGGACCTCGTGGTCTTCCGCGACAAGGCCGGACGCGTGGGGCTCTTGCAGCTGCATTGCGCGCATCGGGGCACCTCGCTCGAATACGGGCTGA
>Ga0137407_10002596_pt1 | contig 11875 bp, 9 predicted proteins | sample CZOMad2_2_16fung_FD_108410 | JGI IMG/M metagenome (GOLD analysis project Ga0137407, IMG submission 108410) | Vadose zone soil fungal communities from Angelo Coast Range Reserve, California, USA - CZOMad2_2_16fungal (Illumina Assembly) | ecosystem: Environmental > Terrestrial > Soil > Vadose zone...
AGAACTAGGCCCCGTGCGCGCCCGGCTCGCCGCTTCGCGGCGCTGAGCCGGGCGCGCCTTTCCCATGCTGGCATACATCGGCCGTCGCGCGCTGCTCGCGGTCTTCACCGTGTGGGCAATCTCCATGCTCGCCTTCGTGATCATCCAGCTGCCGCCCGGCGACTACGTTTCCTCCTACATCGCGCAAATGGCGGCGATGGGCAGCGTCGTCAGCGACGAGGAGGCGCAGACTCTCCGGATCCAGTACGGCCTCGGTCAGCCGATCTACGTGCAGTACTGGAAGTGGATGAAGCAGATCGCCGAGGGCAACTTCGGCTTCTCGATGGAGTGGCGGCGCCCCGTCACCGAGGTGATCGGCGAGCGGCTGTGGCTGACGGTGGTGGTCGCCGTGTCCGCGTTGCTCCTCACGTGGGTGCTGGCGCTGCCGATCGGCATCTACTCCGCGGTCCGCCAGTACTCGTTCGGCGACTATGCCGCGACCTTCATCGGCTTCATCGGTCTGGCCGTCCCCAATTTCTTGCTCGCGCTCGTTCTCTTGTATCTCGGCTTCACGCTGTTCAACGCCCACATCGGCGGGCTCTTCTCCCCGGAGCTCCAGGACGCTCCGTGGAGCCTCGCGCGAGTCTGGGACCTGGTCAAGCACTTGCCGATCCCCGCGCTGATCCTCGGTCTCGCTGGAACCGCCCAGCAGATCCGGATCATGCGCGCCAATCTGCTGGACGAGCTGCGTAAGCCTTACGTGGTGACGGCGCGGTCCAAGGGTCTCTCCGAAGCGCGAGTGATCCTGAAGTATCCGGTCCGGATGGCGCTCAACCCGTTCGCGAGCACGATCGGCTACACGTTGCCGTATATCGTGTCGGGCAGCATCATCGTCTCACTCGTCCTTGGATTGCCAACCGTGGGCCCTCTGTTGCTCAAAGCGCTCATTTCCCAGGATATGTTCCTCGCCGGAACCATCGTGCTCATGCTGGGTGTCATGACGGTGATCGGCACGCTGATCTCGGACATCGTGCTCGTCTGGATCGATCCGCGCATCCGGCTCGAGGACACCTGATGGCCATCGCCGCCGATGCCGGACCGCTGCCGAGCGCGCCCACCGCCGACAAGCAGCGCATCTTCGTCGCCTCGCAGTGGCAGCTCATGTGGTGGCGGTTCCGGAAGCATCGCGTGGCCGTGGCCAGCGCCATCGTCGTTGCCGGGTTCTATCTGGCCGTCCTGGGCGCGGACTTTCTCGCGTACTCCGATCCCAACGCGTCCGAGGCGCAGCGCTCCTTGATGCCGCCGCAGCCCATCCACTGGTTCGACGACGGGCGGTTTCGACCTCACGTCTACGGCTTCAAGGGCGCCCGTGACCCGAGGACGTTCAAGCGCGTCTATCAGGCCGATCCCAGCCAGAAGATCCCGGTCCGATTCTTCGCTCAGGGTTTCGAGTATCGGCTCCTCGGCCTGATTCCGATGTCGCGCCACCTGATCGGCGTCGACCCGGGACGGGACGCCGTCGGAACGATCTTTCTGCTGGGCACGGACGTGCAGGGGCGCGATCTGTGGTCGCGGCTGATGTACGGCACGCGCATCTCGCTCACGATCGGCCTCCTGGGCGTCACCATGAGCCTCGTCCTCGGCGTCGTCCTGGGTGGGTTTTCGGGATTCTACGGCGGCGTCACCGACACCGTGATCCAGCGGATCATCGAGATCCTCCGCTCGATCCCGACGATTCCGCTGTGGATGGGCCTGGCGGCGGCCTTGCCGCGCGACTGGTCCATCTTCCAGATCTACTTCGCCATCACCGTCATCATCTCGCTGCTCGGGTGGACGGAGCTGGCGCGGGTGATCCGTGGCCGATTCCTGGCCCTCCGCGAGGAGGACTTCGTGGTGTCCGCCCGGCTCGTCGGCTGTAGCCAGATGCGGACCATCTTCGTGCACATGGTGCCCTCGTTCATGAGCCACATCATCGCGGCGACGACCTTGGCGCTGCCCGCGATGATCATCAGCGAGACCGCGCTGAGCTTCCTGGGCCTGGGCCTGCGGCCACCCGCGATCAGCTGGGGCGTCCTGTTGCAGCAGGCCCAGAACGTCCAGACCGTGGCGATCACACCGTGGCTGATGATCCCGGCCGTGCCCGTGATCATCGTGGTCATGGCCTTCAATTTCCTGGGCGATGGACTGCGGGACGCGGCCGATCCTTATGGTCGTTAAACTCGGAGGGGGGCTTCGCCCCTCATCCGAGCTTCGGAGGGGGCCTCGACGGCCCCCTCCGATACCTCCCCTAGGCCAGGATTGCGCCGGCAAAGCCGGCGCTCGAAACGTGCGTCGCAATGCTCGATATCATGCGTGAGCCAACGACGTCCCGCGAAGGCGAGCCGCTGCTGTCCGTGCGGAATTTGAAGACGTACTTCGTCCAGGACGAGGGGACGGTGAAGGCGGTCGATGGCGTGAGCCTCGAGATGAATCCGCGGGCGACGCTGGGGGTCGTCGGCGAGAGTGGGTGTGGGAAGAGCGTCACGGCGCGATCGATCCTGAGAATCGTCGATCGTCCCGGCCGGATCGTCGACGGCGAGATCTGGTTTCGGCGCCCGGCCGCCAACGGCAGCGCGGGGAGCCCCGCCGTCGACCTCGCGAAGCTCGCGCCCAACGGCGCGGAGATGCGGTCGATTCGCGGCGCCGAGATCGCGTTGATCTTCCAGGAGCCGATGTCCTCGTTCAGCCCGGTTCACAGCGTGGGCAATCAGATCATCGAGGCGATCCGGCTCCATCAGGAGCTCGGCCGCCAGGCGGCACGCGACAAGGCGATCGAGATGCTGCGGCGGGTCGGCGTCTCCTCGCCCGATCAGCGGATCGACCAGCTCGCAAATCAGCTGAGCGGCGGCCTGCGCCAGCGCGCGATGATCGCGATGGCGCTCTCGTGCAGTCCTACGCTGTTGATCGCGGACGAGCCCACCACCGCGCTCGACGTGACCACGCAGACACAGATCCTCGAGCTGATGCGCCAGCTCCAGCAGGAAGACGGGATGGCGATCATGCTCATCACGCACGACCTGGGCGTGATCGCCGAGATGGCGACGGACGTCGCGGTCATGTACCTCGGCCGCGTCGTCGAGCAGGCGCCGGTCGACGCGATCTTCCACGCGCCGAAGCACCCGTACACGCGGGCGCTCCTGCGCTCCATTCCCCGCATGCGCGCGCGGAGCCGCGAGCGGCTGACGCCGATCGCGGGCGCGGTGCCGCACCCATACGACCGCCCAGCGGGCTGCCCCTTCCATCCGCGCTGTCCGGATTTCATACCGGGAACGTGCGATCGGCAGACGCCGGATCCTCGGACGGTCGGCGACCGGCACACCGCCAGCTGTTTTCTCTACGAATGAACGCCGCCAAGACGCCACTGCTGCGCGTCGCGGGCTTGCGGAAGCTCTTTCCGGTCCGCAAGGGCTTCTTGAAGCGGACGGTGGGCCACGTCCGCGCGGTCGACGGCGTCGACTTTCACATCGACGAGGGCGAGACCCTGGGGCTGGTGGGGGAGAGCGGCTGCGGCAAGACCACCACGGCGCGATGCATCCTGAGAGCCATCGAGCCGACCGGCGGCGAGATCTTCATGCGGCTGGCCAATGGCTCGGTGGTCGAGCTCGGCGGGCTGCGCGAGTCGGAGCTGCGGGCGCTCCGGCGCGAGATGCAGATGATCTTCCAGGATCCGTTCACCTCGCTCAACCCGCGCATGACCCTGCTCGACCTCGTGGGCGAGCCACTCCTGGTCCACGGCATGAAGAGCCGGCGCGAGCGCGAGGAGCGCGTGGCGGACCTCCTGCGCCGGGTCGGGTTGCGGCCGGAGTACATGCGCCGCTTTCCGCACGCATTCAGCGGAGGCGAGCGGCAGCGGATCGGCATCGCCCGGGCGCTGGCGCTTCAGCCACGCCTGGTCGTCGCCGACGAGCCGGTGTCGGCCCTGGATGTCTCGGTGCAGGCGCAGATCCTGAATCTCCTGTTCGATCTGCAGGCGGAGTTCCGGCTGACCTATCTGTTCGTGGCGCACGACCTGAGCGTCGTGCGGTACATCAGCAATCGCGTGGCCGTCATGTACGTCGGGCGCATCGTCGAGCTTGGCGAGACGGAGGAGCTCTTCACGTCGCCGAAGCACCCGTATACGGCGGCGCTCCTTTCCGCGGTGCCCGAGCCGGATCCGCGCTTGCGCTCGCGGCGCATCGTGCTGCAGGGCGAGGTGGCGAATCCCGCCGCGCCGCCGTCAGGGTGCTACTTCCATCCGCGGTGCCCGCATGCAATCGAGGTGTGCCGGACGCAGACGCCAGCGTTCCAGGAGATCTCGCCGGGCCATCTGGTCGGCTGCCACCGGGCCCACGAGCTCCGGCTGGCTGGGGTAGAGTGAGGCCATGATCGTCTCGCGCGCCGTCACCGAGAATCTGACGAAGGCATCGTGGATCCGCCGCATGTTCGAGGAAGGGGCCCGCTTGAAGCAGGAGCGCGGCGCCGACAAGGTCTTCGACTTCACGCTGGGCAATCCGGAGATCGAGCCGCCGCCGGCCGTCCTGGCGGCCGCCCGGCGGGTGCTGGAAAGTACCGCGCCGCACCTGCACGCCTACATGCCCAACGCCGGCCACGTCAAGGTGCGCGAGGCGGTGGCCGGGCGGCTCCGCGCCTCCACCGGACTCCCGTACACGGCCGGCCACGTCCTCATGACCGTGGGCGCCGGCGCCGCGCTGAACACCGTGCTGAAGGCCCTGCTCGATCCGGGCGACGAGGTGCTCACGGTCGCGCCGTTCTTCGCCGAGTACACGTTCTACGCCGAGAATCACGGAGGCAAGCTGATCGTCGTGCCGCCCAGGACGGATCTGACGCCGGACGTCGCGAGGCTCGAGGCCGCCATCACGGAGCGGACGCGCGCGATCCTCGTGAACTCTCCCAACAATCCGAGCGGTGTCATCTATCCGCGATCGACGTTCGTCGAGATCGAGGCGATGCTGGCTCGTGCCGCGCGGCCGATCGTGCTCGTCAGCGACGAGCCGTATCGGGCCCTGGTGTTCGACGACGTCGTGCCGCCCGAGGTGCCGCCGCTGGTCACGCGCTCGATCGTCGCGACCTCCTGGTCGAAGTCGCTGGCCATCCCGGGCGAGCGCATCGGCTATCTGGCGTTCTCGCCGCGCATGCCCGAGGCGGCCGAGCTCTTCGAGGCGTGCACGTTCACGACTCGGGTGCTCGGCTTCGTGAACGCGCCCGCGCTCTGGCAGTGGGTCGTGGCCGAGGTCGGCGACCAGGTGATCGACGTGGCGCCGTATCGCGAGAAGCGCGACCTGATGTACGAGGGCCTCACGCGGATCGGCTATCAGTGCGTGAAGCCGCAGGGCGCGTTCTACGTCTTCCCGAGGACACCGATCGAGGACGACGTGGCCTTCGTGCGCCTGCTGGCGGAGGAGGGAGTGCTGACCGTGCCGGGCTCGGGCTTCGGCATGCCCGGCCACATCCGCATCTCGCTCACGGTCGAGCGCGACACGGTCGTGCGCGCGCTGCCCGGGTTCGAGCGCGCGTTTCGCAAAGCCCGGGGCTGAGCGCAGCTCCACGTCTGACGGCGCTGCTCAGCCGAGCAGTCGCTTGTAGGTCGCCTCGTCGAAGCCGACGATCAGCGCGTGTCCCTTCCGGAGCGTTGGCGCTCTCAGATTTCCCGTGGGACCCAGCAGGAGGCCGAGCAGCTCGGCGCGCGCCGGCTTGTCGCGCTTGAGGTCGACGTGCACGATCTTCTTGCCCTTGGCGACGTAGAGCTCGTCCACGCCCTTGAGCGCGCCGAGGGCGGCTTCGCCCTTGATCGTCGCTTTTTTTGCATCGGTTTGTGCGGCGATACCGACCTTGTGCTTCGCAAGGAACCCTTGCGTCTTGGCGCAGGTCATTCAGCCCTGGCGGTGGTAGCTCCAGTCAACGGTGCTCATGCGGTCCTCCCCGGTTCCAAATCACTGGATCACTTCAGCGCGATCGAGGCGCGCAGGGTCTGCCAGAGGCGATCGAGGTCATCGGCGGTCACCGGCCGCTCGGCGGCGAGCGCCTCGACCCGACCGTAGAGCGTGCGGCGCACGTAGGCGCGGTACGGCGCCGGCAGGCTCATCAGCAGCGCGATGAACGCGTCTTGAAGCGGGGGCGGCCAGCGGCGCTCGTGCTCGCGGCGCGCGGCACCGAAATCGAACACGGCGCCGGCGTCTTGACGCGCCGGCTCCTCGCCGCGGCGGGCCGCGCGCAAGGCGGTGGTCGCCGGCTCGTCGACCCGGTCGCCGTCGAGAACGACGCCGTACGCGTCGCGGGCGCGCTCGCGGGAGACGAGGCCGGACAGCACGTCCGCGAGCACGTGGGACGGCGGTCGCGTGAAGCGATCGCCGTGACCGCCGCCGCCCGGCGTTCGTACGCTCAGGACATCGCCGGGCTCGAGGGCCAGGACGTCGATCTTCGGTAAGGGCCGCTCGCCGGCGGTGCCCGGGTTCAGCACCACGCTGCCGGTCGAGCCGGCGGTGCCGCCGGCCACACCCCAGGGCGCGAAGCGCAGCCGCTCCATCCCGCGCGCGGTCACCAGGCCCTCCGGCTGGAACACCTGAAAGTCCAGACGGACACCGAAGCCGCCGCGAAACCGCCCGGGACCGGCCGAGTCCGGGATCAGGTGGAAGCGCCGCACCACGATCGGCACCTCGGCTTCGAGCGTCTCGGCCGGCGTGGTCTTGAGAAAGCCGAGCGAGGCGTCGCAGCCGTCGACACCGTCGCGGGCGGGCCGGCCGCCGCCACCGCCGATCATCGGCTCGATCACGGTGACGTGGCGCCGGCCCGCCTCGGGGTCCGGCAGCGACAGGGCGACCATGCAACCCTGACCGCCACTGGCCGCCGGAATGTCCTCGGGCACCGCGCGGGCGAGCGCGCCGAGGACCGCGTCGTAGATCCGGAGCACGGTGGCGTAGCGCACGCCGCACGCCGCCGGGAACTTCGGGTTCACCACCGAGCCCTCGGGCAGGGTCATGCGCACCCGGCGCAGCACACCCGCGTTCAGCGGGATGGTCCGGTCGCGCGTCGCGAAGTAGTTGACGAGCGCGACGGACATGAACGGGTGCACGCGCCCCGCGGTCGGCACGTTGAGCGCGGAGCTCACCTGGACGTCGCTCCCGGTGAAGTCCAGGTGGATCTCGCCGTCGGCAATCGTGAGCGCGACCTTCAGTCGGATCGGAATGTTCGTCACCACGTCGTCCTCGATGTAGTCCGAGAACTCGTAGCGGCCGGCCGGCATGCGGCGGATGAGCGCCTCGACCTTGCGCGTCGCGTAGTCGATCAGATCGTCCATGGCCTTGTCGACCGTGTCGGGGCCGAAGCGCCGGATCAGCTCGTGCACGCGGCGCTCGCCGGTGGTGAGCCCGGCCACCAGCGCCTGCAGATCGCCCCAGTTCTGCTCAGGGATGCGACAGTTGGCCAGGATCACATCGAGCAGGTCGCGGTTGACCTCGCCGCGCTTGAAGAGCTTCTTGGGCGGCAGCCGCAAGCCTTCCTGGTAGATCTCCGAGGCGCGCGGCGAGATCGAGGCCGGCACCATGCCGCCGACGTCGGAGCTGTGCAGGAAGCCCGCGCCGTACGCGACGAGGCGATCCTCCCAGAAGATCGGCTTGACCAGGTGGATGTCGGGCAGGTGCGTCGCCGCCGCCGCCGAGCCGTACGGGTCGTTGGTGATCACCACGTCGCCGGGCTCGAGCGGGCCCACCGCCTCGAGGGTCTGCGCGTAGCTGATGCCGCCGAAGCTCGCCACCCCGAGCTCGACGGGATAGGCGAAGAACTCTCCAGATGGATTGAGCAGGCCGCAGGTGAAGTCCGCCGTCTCCTTCACGAAGGTGGTGTAGGCCGTGCGCTCGACGACGTAGGCCATCTCCTCGACGGCGCCCTGCAGGTAGTTCCGGAGAATCTCCACGGTCAGCGCGTCCAGACGCATCAGCCTTCCCTCCGGATCATCAAGTTTCCGAAGCGATCGACCTCGCCGACGTGAGCGCCGGGCACGAGGACCGTGGTGTCGGGCTGCTCGACGATGGCCGGCCCTTCCAGACGCGCCCCGCGTCCGAGCGCCGCGCGGTCGTAGACGCGCGCCTCGGTCGGGCGGCCGTCGAGCCAGATCCGACGCGTCGCGCGAGGCGCCGGCGTGGTCGAGCCGGCGGGCAGCTCGTCGAGCGGTACGCGCGGGCGCTCGGCCCGCAGCTGGACGCGGAGGTTGATGACCTCCGCGGGCGCCTCGCGATCGGCGTGGCCGAAGGCGCGCTCGTGAGCGCGATGAAAAGCGGTGAGCAGGGCCGCGCCGCCGCCGGGCGCCAGCCAGCCGAGCTCGACGGGTACGTCGATCTCGTACGACTGGCCGACGTGGCGCATGTCCGCGGCCTGCCGAAACGCGGCCGGCCCCGCGCCGGCGCCGAAGCGCTCGAGCCACTCCGCCAGCTCGGCGCGCAAGGCGTCGTAGTGCCCTCGCAGCGCGGCCGCCTCCAGCAGCGCCGGCTCGACGCGCGTGTGCACCGTGCGGACCGCGTCGTTGACGATGTCGGCGCTGAGCGCTCCCAGCGCGCAGAGCGTTCCAGGCGAGCGCGGCACGAACACCGCGGGAATGCCGACCTCGCGGGCGACGAGCGCGCCAACCACGGGCCCGGCGCCGCCGAAGGCGACCAGCGCGAAATCCCGCGGATCGACCGCGGCGCGCGAGAGGATCTTGGTGAACTCCGCGTACATGTTCGAGACGGCGACGCGCACGACGCTCTCGGCCGCCTCGTCCGGCGTCATGCCGAGCCGGCCGGCGAGGCGCGCGATCGCGGCCTCGGCGAGCGACCGGTCCAGGCGCATCCGGCCGCCGAGGAAGCGCTCGGGATCGAGGAAGCCGGAGACGAGAAACGCGTCGGTGAGGGTGGCGTCCTTGCCGCCGCGGCCGTAGCAGGCGGGGCCGGGCTCGGCGCCGGTGCTCTGGGGGCCGACCTTCGGCAGGCCGACGTCGTCGACCCAGGCGACCGAGCCACCGCCGGCGCCGATCGCGCTCACCCCCACCACCGGCATCATCACCGGGACGCCGCCGATGTGCTCGCTCGTGCTCACGCGCGGACGCCCGTTCTCGACCACCGCCATATCGGCGCTGGTGCCCCCCACGTCGAGCGTGATGACGTTCGGCAGGCCCGCGCGCGCCGCGACGTAGGCCGCGCCGATGACCCCGGACGCGGGCCCGGACAGGAGCGTCGCCGCCGTCTGGCTGCGCGCGGCCGCGACCGGCATGATGCCGCCGTTCGACTTCGTGACGTACGGCATGGCCGGGGCTCCGCGCGCGGCGAGGGCCTGTTCGAAGCCCTCGAGGTAGCGCCGCACCTTCGGCTGCACGTAGGCGTCGAGCACGGCCAGGGCCGTCCGCTCGTACTCGCGCGCCTGCGGCCACACGTCGGACGACGCCGTCACCGGCAGGCCGGGAGCCGCCGCTTCGGCAACCGCGCGTGCCTGCCGCTCGTGCGCGGGACTTCGATACGAATGCAGCAGCGAGATCACGAGACCCTCGACGCCCTGGCCGGCCCTGGTGAGCAGTTGCACGGCGTCACGCACGCCCGCCTCGTCCAGCGGCGTGTCGATTCGGCCGTCGGCGCGAAGCCGCTCGCGTATCTCGGCGACCCGCGCGCGCGGGATCAACGGCAAGGGACGCGAGCCGTGAAGATCGAACGGGTTCGTCAGCCGCAGGCGCTGGAGCTCGAGAACGTCGCGGAATCCCTCGGTGACGAGGAGACCCAGCCGCGCGCCTGTCCGCTGGATCAGCGTGTTCACCGCGATCGTGGTGCCGTGGACGACGGTGCCGATCTCGCGCAGATCGACGCCGTGCTCGTCGGCCAGGCGCGCGAGCCCGACGCGGACGGCCTCGGCGAACTCGTGTGGGGTGGACGCTATTTTCAAACCGAGCAGCTCGCCCGTCTGCGTGTCGAAGAGGGCGAAGTCGGTGAAGGTCCCGCCGATGTCGATCCCGAGCCAGTGTCTGGAGTTCGCCGCCATGGCCACCCTGGAATCTACCGGAGAACCAGCTCGGGCGCGAGGGGTCCAGGGGAACCCCGGCGTGTCAAATGTTGGACATCGAAGTGCGACCTCCCCCAAAGTATCCTCGCGGATGGGAACTGTGTGAGCAGCGACAGCGGGATCGAATGGACCGACGCCACTTGGAATCCAGTGACGGGCTGTACGAAAGTCAGCCCCGGCTGCAAGCACTGCTACGCCGAGCGTCTGGCAAGCCGCCTCCGTGCGATGGGAAACCGTCGCTACGCACGCGGGTTCGCTCTCACGTTGCACCCGGACCAGCTGGCCCTACCTCTAGGCTGGCGGCGACCTCGGCGGATCTTCGTCAACAGCATGAGCGATCTCTTCCACGAGAAGATCCCAGAAGAGTATTTGCACCGTGTATTCGACGTCATGGCCAAGGCAGACTGGCACATATTTCAGATCCTCACCAAGCGTAGCGCTCGGCTAGCTACTATGGCTCGCAGTCTTCTTTGGAGCCCGAATGTTTGGCAAGGAGTGTCTGTCGAGAACGCACGGTATACGTCGAGGATCGCGCATCTACAGGGAGTTCCCGCTGCGGTCCGCTTTCTGTCCATCGAACCCTTACTCGGGCCGATTCCCCGCGTGCCGCTCGATGGCATCCACTGGGTGATCGTTGGCGGAGAGAGTGGGGGCGGCCGGCGCTCAGTCGATCCCAACTGGGTACGGGACATCCGCGATCAGTGCATAGCTGCTGGAGTTCCCTTCTTTTTCAAACAGTGGGGCGGCCGAACTCCAAAGTCTGGGGGCCGAATCCTAGACGGAAGAACGTGGGACGAGCTCCCCCGGGTCGCCGCATCTTCGCTCGTAACGACTTCTATCTGATGGTTCGCCGCGCCCAAGACGGCCTCCGGGCGCGCGTCGGTGGGCCGTGGACTCGCGAGAAGCTCGACTATATGGAGCGATACGCCACGGCCTTCATGAAGGCCATGAACTCAAAGCGAAAAGCCGGGCTCTGGTCCGAGTTGGTGTACGTGGACTTGCTTGCTGGCCCGGGGAAGGGGATTGATCGCGATGGCGACTTAGAGTTCGACGGTTCGCCAGTGCGGGCTCTCAAAATCACGCCGGCATTTGATCGGTTGTTCTTCAGCGACCTCGACAAGAGAAACGTAGAGGCCCTCCGACAGCGGATTCCTGTCGACCAACAGAGTCGGGTGTCCCTGCACACGGGCGACTGCAATGCGGTCGTCAGGAATGTAGTGGCGAGCTTGACCCGCAAGACGCTCGGGCTTGCGTTTGTAGATCCAGAAGGGTTCGAGGTCAAGTTCGCCCTCTTCGAAGCGCTGGCGCAACGGCGGATGGACGTGCTGCTTCTGTTCCCGAGTGGAATCGGCATCACGCGGAATTTCCGAATCTTCGCGAAACAGCCCCACAGCCCGATGGACGATCTCTGGGGAGGGGGCGAGTGGCGAGACTTGCCTCGTGCAAAACTCGCCGCTGGAAAGCGGCTCACTACGGGCGAGGTGATGAGTGTCGAACGGCCGTGGATCGGCGCGTTCCGGAGCAAACTGGCTCACCTCGGCTTCCTCCACGAGGACGAGGGGGATCCATATTTTGTGAACGAGAAGAATGTACCGATGTACCACCTCTTGTTCTTTTCGAAGCACGTCGCCGGGCTGAAGATATGGCGCGGCATCAAGAAAATAGAACCCGGCGGCCAGCGAGCTCTGTTCTAGTCGACTAGAACGAAAGCTGTCCTCCATGCCGCCAACCCGACTATGGCGCGGCCGCGCTGGCCAGGACCGCGTCGAGCCCGCCGGTAAAGTAGAACGCCTTCGCCGGGACGCGGTCGTGCACGCCGTCGAGGATCTCGCGGCACACG
>Ga0137407_10002598_pt1 | contig 11875 bp, 6 predicted proteins | sample CZOMad2_2_16fung_FD_108410 | JGI IMG/M metagenome (GOLD analysis project Ga0137407, IMG submission 108410) | Vadose zone soil fungal communities from Angelo Coast Range Reserve, California, USA - CZOMad2_2_16fungal (Illumina Assembly) | ecosystem: Environmental > Terrestrial > Soil > Vadose zone...
AGGCAGTCTCTTCATCGATCGGGCGGCCTCCGGCAGCTAAATCCGTCTCAACGTATCTCTCAAACCAAGTCCGGACCGAATGGACCGTCTAGTTGCATTTGCTGTCAGTCGACGTTTCTTGATGGTAGCGCTGTTCGCAGCAATTATCATCGGTGGACTGATCGCGTTTCAGAACTTGAACATCGAGGCCTATCCCGATCCGACGCCTCCGATGGTCGATATCGTCACCCAGAGCCCCGGGCTGTCGGCCGAAGAAATCGAGCGCTACATCACGATTCCGCTGGAAACGCAGGTCGCCGGCATCAAGAATTCCAAAGTCATTCGTACGATCTCGCTCTACGGGCTGTCCGACGTCAAGCTGCAGTTCTCGTTCGAATACACCTACGATCAGGCGCAGCAGCAGGTGTTGAACCGGCTGTCCCAGCTTGCGCCATTGTTGAACAATGCCCAGCCGCAGATTTCCCCGCTTAGTCCGATCGGCGAAATCTATCGTTATCGCCTGGTCGGTCCGCCCAACTATTCGGTGCTCGATCTCAAGACATTGCAGGACTGGGTCCTGCAGCGCCGTTTCAAGGTCGTGCCCGGTGTGATCGACGTCACCAGTTGGGGCGGCCGGACCAAGACCTATGAGCTTCAGGTCGATTTCAACAAGCTGGTGGCGAATGGTCTGACCCTTCCGCAGCTCTTGCAGGCCGTCAACAATTCGAACATCAACGTCGGCGGCAACACCGTCAATATCGGCTCGCAGTCTGCGGTCGTGCGTGGCGTCGGTCTGATCCGCTCTATCGACAATCTCGCCAATACCATGATTTCGTCAAACGCCGGAACCGCGGTGCTCGTCAAGGACGTTGCGAACGTTGCCGTCGGTGAGCAACCGCGACTCGGAATCGCCGGCCAGGACCAGGACGACGATATCGTCCAGGGCATCGTGTTGATGCGCCGAGGTGAGCAGAGCGCGCCGACCATTACCAGGGTCGAGGAACTCGTTGCGACCATCAACAACTCCACCATTCTTCCGCCCGGAGTGCAGATCGAACGCATTTACGATCGTAAGGATCTGATCCAGACGACGACGAAAACCGTGCTGGAAAACATGGTGCTCGGCATCGTGCTGATCGTCGTCCTGCAGTGGCTGTTCCTGGGAGATCTGCGCAGCGCCATCATCGTGGGCGCGACGATTCCGTTCGCGCTGTTCTTCGCGGTCGGCATCCTGGTGCTGCGCGGAGAATCGGCCAATCTGCTATCCGTCGGTGCGATCGATTTCGGTCTGATCGTCGATGCCACGGTCATCATGGTGGAAGCAATCTTCAGGCGGCTGGCGCACACCAACCGTCTCTCCGAGAGCGAGCAGGCCGCGAGCTCCGCCAGGACCATCATGGCCATGAAGGAGCACGCCATTCTCACCGCGGCGGCCGACGTGTCCCGGTCGATCTTCTTCGCTGCCGCCATCATCATCGCTGCATTCCTGCCGCTGTTCACCCTGAGCGGCGTCGAAGGAAACATTTTTGGTCCGATGGCGCGTACCTACGCGTACGCGTTGGCGGGGGGCTTGCTGGCTACCTTTACCGTCACGCCCGCGCTAAGCGCCATCATCCTGCCGGCCCAAGTCGAGGAGGCCGAAACGGTCATCATGCGGTTCCTGCACCGCCTTTATATGCCGGTACTGGCGCGTTCGCTCGCCCACCGTCGAATCGTGCTCCTCGGAGGAGCGGCCCTAGTCATCATGACGGTCGTCGCCGTGCGTCTGCTCGGTCTGGAATTTCTGCCAAAGCTTGAGGAAGGCAATCTCTGGATCCGGGCGACGCTGCCGCCGACGATCTCGCTTCAGGAAGGCAATTCCTACGTCAACGCGATGCGCAAGGTGATTGCCGCCCGGCCGGAAGTTGTTTCGGTGGTTTCCCAGCACGGCCGGCCCGACGATGGTACCGACGCGGCAGGCTTCTTCAACGCGGAGTTTTTTGCACCCCTCAAGCCTGCGGAGGACTGGCCCGACGGGGAAGACAAGGATCAACTGACGGCCAAGCTGCTAGCGCAATTGCAGGAAAAGTTTCCCGGCGTCGAGTTCAACTTCTCGCAATACCTGCAGGACAATGTCTCCGAAGCGGTATCCGGCGTGAAGGGAGAGAACTCCATCAAGCTGTACGGCAACGACCTGCAGGCGCTTACCGACACCGCCAACAAGATTAAATCCGTCTTGGCTACGGTGCAGGGAATTACCGATCTTGCGGTTTTCACCTCGCTCGGCCAGCCTACGATTCAGATCGACATCGACCGCGCACGCGCCGCGCGTTACGGGCTTTCGCCCGGCGATATCAACACCACCATCCGCACCGCGATTGGAGGCGACAGCGCCGGTGACCTCTACGAGCCCGGCAGCGACCGCCATTTCCCGATTATTGTCCGTCTGGCGCCGCAATACCGCAGGAGCGCAGAAGCGATCCAGAATTTGCGGATCGGCGCGCAGGGGCCGAACGGTATCACGCAAGTTCCGCTCAGCGAGGTGGCGACGATAAAACTGGTATCGGGCGCTGCCTACATCTACCGCGAGCAGCAGGAGCGCTATCTGCCGATCAAATTCTCGGTGCGCGAACGCGACCTGGGCGGCGCCATCCGGGAAGCGCAGCAAAAGATCGCCGCACAGGTGCAATTACCTCCGGGCTCGCGCGTCGAGTGGGTCGGAGAGTTCGGCAATCTGCAGGACGCCATCAAGCGGCTGTCGATCGTGGTGCCGATCAGCCTGGCGCTGATTGCGATGTTGATCTGGTTCAATTTTGGATCCGTCGTCGACACGATTCTGACCATGAGCGTGATTCCGATGGCGGTATTCGGCGGAATTCTCGGCCTGCTGCTGACCGGTATCCCGTTCAGCGTCTCCGCTGCGATCGGATTCATCGCCCTGTTTGGCATATCGGTGATGGACGGAATCATCATCCTCTCGCAGTACAACCAGCTCATCGACGAAGGCATGGAGCGCGGCAGGGCGATCCTGCGCACCGGAGAGCTTCAGCTGCGGCCGGTATTGATGACATGCGTGGTCGCCGGCGTCGGATTGCTGCCGGCGGCGCTGTCGTCCGGCATCGGATCACAGGTGCAAAAGCCGCTGGCGATCGTGGTCGTGGCAGGCATGATGCTTGCACCTGTTGTCATCCTCATCACGTTGCCGGCGCTCATTTCGATGTTCTCGCGGCGGACCCGGTCGGGTCTGGCTGCGGAAGGCCAGCTGGCGCCTGCGGAATGACGGGCCATCGTAAGGTCGAGGTAAGTTGTGAGTGACGTCGCTGTCAGATGCGCTCCAAATTCCCGAACAAGGGGAATTCACTTCGCTTGGCCGATGCTCTGTGTCGTTGCGATCGCCAACCTGGCGGCGATCGGCTCTTCAACGGCGGAGACCTTGCCGGAAGCACTCGTGAAGGCGTATCAGACAAATCCGCAACTCAATGCGGAGCGGGCCCGTCAGCGCGGAACGGACGAAAATGTACCGCAGGCGCTCGCGGGCTATCGCCCGCAGATCGTGGCGAGTCTGAGCGCGGGGCTACAGGCGGTTCGCAACCTGTTGCCGGACAATACCGTGCAAAGTGCGACCTTGCGCCCTTGGACCATCGGCGTGACGGTCAGCCAGATCCTGTACAACGGCAACAAGACCGCAAACAGCGTTCGTGTCGCGGAGTTTCAGGTCAAGTCCGGGCGGGAAGCTCTCCGCAATGTCGGCCAGGGTGTCCTTCTGGATGCCGTGACCGTCTATATGAATGTCATCGCCAATCAGGCCCTGGTGGAGGCGCAGCGCGCCAATGTTGCGGTGTTGCGTGAAATTCAGGCCACCACCAAGCGGCGTCTGGACGCCGGCGATGTCACACCTACCGACACGGCACAGGCCGAGTCGCGGGTGAGTCGCGGATTGGCCGATCTCAACGCCGCGGAAGTGGCGTTGGCCATCAGCAAGGCGACCTATGCGCAGGTTATTGGCGAACCTCCGTCTCAATTGGTCGCGGCAACAACCGTCGATGGCTTTTCACCGAAAGCGCTTGCCGCGGCGACGGAAGCAGCCACCCACCAACACCCGGCAATTCTTGGGGCCGCTTTCGACGTTGACGTCGCTCAAACCACCATCAAGGTCGCGGAAAGCAGCCTGCTGCCGACCGTTTCGGTCCAGGCGAGCGCCAGCCGGGCCGTTCAGACGGATCAGACGCTCAGCACTACCAACACCGATCAGGCCTCGGTACTGGGCCAGCTCAACGTACCGATTTATGACGGCGGCACCGCGGCGTCGCAAACCCGCCAGGCGAAGGAGCTGTCATCGCAGAGCCGCCTGGTGCTCGAACAGGTCAGAAACCAGACGCGAACGGCGGTTGCTAGCGCGTGGGTGAGCAACGAGGGAACCAAGATATCGCTCACGGCCGCAGAGTCCGAGGTGCGTGCGGCCAGCATCGCGCTTCAAGGCGTACGGCGCGAGGCCGCGGGAGGACAGCGCACCACGATCGATGTTCTCAATGCCCAGCAAGATCTGACGAATGCGCGCACCCGGTTGATTGCAAGCCAGCGTGACCGCGTGATCGCGTCCTACACGTTGCTGAGCGCCGTCGGGCGTCTCGACGTTCAAGTCCTAAAGCTGGACACACCGGACTATTTGCCGGAAGTTCATTATCATCAGGTGCGGGATGCCTGGCACGGGGTTCGCACGCCATCTGGCCAGTAGGCCGTAATGGGCGATTTGCACGTCTGATCCGACTAAGGCTGGACAAGGGCCAAATTAGGAATGATCTTGATCAATGTCGTATGACATATTTGAGTGTCAGCTGTTTGGAAAGGCCGCCGCCGATAGCGTTATCCTCGCCTGATCTGGGAAAACCATGTCCGAACATATTATTGTAACTGACGAAGGTTCCGCGCGCACGATTATCATGCGGCGTCCGGAAAAGAAGAATACGCTAACGCAAGAAATGTATCTTGCGATGAGCGACGCGATCAACACAGCGCAATCAGATGCCACAATCCGCTGTTTGATCTTGACTGGGAGTTCGGGGGTATTCACGGCCGGCAACGATATTTCGGACTTTCAGCAAGCCGCGACGGCCAAGGACGACGCTGCGCGGCCGAGAAACGCCGTTATCTTCCTGCAGTCGCTCGTGAACAACAAGAAGCCGATTGTTGCCGCGGTCGACGGCATCGCCATCGGCATCGGCACCACTATGGTGTTTCACTGCGATTACGTCATCGCTGGCACGACAACGACGTTTCAATCTCCCTTTATTCAGTACGGCCTCGTGCCAGAGGGCGCCTCCAGCCTTTTGCTGCCACGAATGGTGGGCCACCAGCGCGCATTCTCCATGCTGGTGATGGGCCGGCCCATGAGCGCTCAAGACGCTCGTGCGGCGGGATTCGTTAATTCGGTCGTTCCGCCGGGCCAAGCCATCGTCGAGGCTCGAAAGGTGGTGCGTGAGATTTGCGCACTGCCGGCGGATGCGGTCGCTATCTCTCGCAGGCTATTGAAGCTTCCGACCGAAGATCTCGTCCGGAGAATGGATCAAGAGGATCATTTTTTCGGAGAGCGAATGCGGTCACCGGAAGCAATCGCCGCGTTCCAGAATTTCTTTTTGCGAAAGAAAAAGTAGCCTATAGCGCGCCAAGGCCGGACAATAATCGATCCGTCCCAGAATTTCTTTGTAAAAGAAAACGCAGTGTCGGCTTCCCCAGCCACGCGGTTTGCGTTCGTGTTCATTTTTCAAGATGAAAACGTTCAAGCGCCGCCACGCTTGAGAGGAAAAAGGTCGCGGCAGCTGTTTGACTGTTATCTTCGCTTTTGCTTGCCTAGGTCGAGGGCAGCAGAAGCATAAACGAGCAACAGGCGGATCATGTCTCGTTTCGACTATTTTTAGGGGCGCCGGCGCGCCGATCAGTTGCGCGGGCGGACCGAGAAACGCGAAGATTCATGGCAAAGCATCTGCACGTTTTGTAGGCATTCAGGCGGCCGAGCGCATAGTCCGCGTTCATTATCGTGCGATAGGATCGGGAATATCCCTTAAAAATCAATGCAAAACGACGTGGCACGCTCCCTGCATATTTGACTTCGAGTTTGGATGCTAGGGTTCCGGCTTTGCGGTGCAAAGTGCTGGTCCGAGAGCAGACGCTTGCGGGCGAGAAATTCCCGTAAGTGCACGGCGGGATAAAAGCCCGGGAGACCTCGTGAGCCAAGGGATTGGCAAAGCGATGGTCCGTCGCCAGTCCCTTTTTGTAGTTTTACAAGAGGGATCTGCAATGAGCAGCCTTAAATCAATCATCCTTCGTTCCATCTCCTGGCTGCCGGAATGGCGTCAGGCATTTGGCGGAGCGTCAGTGGCGATTCTGCTCACGGGGGGCGGCGCCGCGGCGGCGGATCTCGCATATAAAGCCCGGCCAACGCTACAGTCCGCAGCATATGACTGGACAGGTTTCTACTTCGGCGGTCACACAGGTTATGCATGGGGGAATTCAAATTGGACCGCCAGTTCGGGCGGGGCCGTCACCGACAGGGGCTTCGTCAGCCTGGCGCAGGGCTATGACGGGAACAACCAGGGGGGAAGCTGGTTCAACGGCGTGCAATTCGGCTATAACCGCATGCTCGCAAACCGCGTTGTGCTTGGCGTGGAGGCGGATGTCAGTGTTTCATCCTTTCTAAATTACTTCGGCAACAGAATCGGTAACACCGTTCCCGTGTTGGGGGGCACTGCGAGCTATAGTGACAACATATTCGCTTCCGGCACGGTGCGGGGCCGCATCGGCTATGCGCCCGGGAACTGGCTCTTTTATGCGACCGGCGGCTTTGCCTGGACTTCGGAGAATTACTTGCTGGCGCCCAGCACAGATTCCTCTTTCCAGCAACGAACGGGCTGGGCGGCGGGGGCCGGTGTTGAAGGACCGCTGCTGCCCCATTGGACTGTAAAGGCCGAGTACTTGTACACCAGCTACGGCGATAATAGACCCGTAAACTTCCTAACCTCGGCCCAGCAGTTCACCTCCAACCTGTCCGAGCAGGAGGTTCGCGTAGGCCTGAATTATCATTTTGGCGAGAAGGACCCGCCGCCCACTAACGGTTTTGCTTCCGATCCGGATAGGTTCAACATTCACGCCCAGGCCACGTACACATGGCAGGGCTATCCCGCGTTCCGGAATCCTCCGGGATCTCTCGTCATTGCCTCCCCGCCATTTTTGGGCTTCCCTGGTGGCGGGCAAGCCCGCGGGATCGGCGAGGCTACGCTTTATGCGGGCATGCGGCTATGGAAGGGCGCTGAACTCTGGATTAATCCGGAGATTGATCAAGGCCTCGGGCTTGGTAACAGTATAGGTGTTAGCGCCTACGTAAACGGCGAGGCTTTTAAGATCGGCTCGGCCGCACCGTATGCCAAGATACAGCGCGCTTTCGTCCGGCAGACGATTGATCTTGGAGGCGAAAAGGAGAATGTGCCGGCCGATATCAATCAGTTCGCCGGAACCCAGACCTCGGATCGCCTTGTATTTACCTTTGGCAGGCTGGCCCCGATCGATATTTTTGACACGAATAAATATGCCGGCAACTCCAGAACCCAATTTTTGAACTGGGGGTTCCTCTATGCTCTGCCATTCGATTGGGGTGGGGACGCCTGGGGATCCGGCTGGGGTGCCGTCGGCGAATGGTACACAGGCCGCTACACGTTCCGCTTGGGATGGTTCGACACGGAAAAGTCGGCAATCGCCAACAACCTCCCCACGTCTACAAGTTTTGGTGTTGATCCGACGTTCAAACAATTTGATATCATAGCTGAATTTGAGGAGCGGCATGAGCTGTGGGGACAGCCAGGTAAATTTAAGCTCAACGTCAATTTGATCAGCGCTAACTTGGGCACATACGGGAATGCCATTGCCGATGCGCAGGTTAATTCGCCGTGCTCGATAGCGTTGGCAGGTGGCGCATCTGGTTTTCCTGCGCTGGCCTGTGTGCGCAAGTACACCCAAAAGGTCGACGCACACATCAATATCGAGCAGGCTATTACACCAGATATCGGGGTCTTCTCTCGAATTGGCTGGGCGCCAGGTTATATCGAGGATCTTGCGGTTACCGACAGTAACTTGTTCATCTCAGGCGGCGTTTCCGTGACGGGTAGAATGTGGGGAAGGCCCGCCGATACGATTGGGGTCGGTTATATATACAACCAGATTTCCAACGCTGAGAAGAACTATCTAAATCTCGGAGGCCTCGGTTCATTTGTCGGAGACGGACTATTGCCTAACCCCAGGGCCGAGCAGGTCTTGGAGGCCTATTACAGTTGGGCGCTGAACCCCTCGACAAGTGTCACCTTCGATTACCAGTACTTTGCAAACCCCGCCTTTAATGGCGATCGTGGGCCGATAAACATTTTTGCGACCCGCGTCCATTGGCAGTACTAGGGGCGCAGGGCAGAACGATGGATGTCGTGGCAGAGGGTGCGAACGACACAAGCCATGTGGCTTGTGTCGACAAGGTTGAGAGCCCGGACTTCAGCTTCTTGCCGAACAGCCTGACCGGGCAGTGCCGTAGCCTGATCGAGAGCTACCACGAGCTGCACGGCTATACCTGCTTGCCAGACATATTGTGGAAAGCCGGGCTCGGACCTTTCATCGAAGCCCATCGGGAGCTTCGGCACCTCCTCAGGGAAGCCTCGACCACCCGAAGCGCGAAGAAATCCAACGAGGGTTTTGTACGGATCGCAACGCTCCTGATGTCGCTTGAGATCCTGGCCTCAAGCTTCGGCGGCTGGAGCGCGATCTATCCGCAGGCTGCATCGAGGGCGCACGCGATTCTCATGCGAAACGCGCGCAGCCCGCATATGCCGTTGATGGAGTTCTATCTATGTCCGCTGAAATATCTCAGCATCGCCGCGATCGCGACGCTTACGCCAGGCGCGAACCATCCACCCGGCGAAGCAGGTCTGGACTGCCTGTCGAAGCCAGAACTCGCGCACGAGAAAATAGCGCCCTTTCGGCATCGCGCCGAACAGAACCACGCCACCATCGGCGCGGCGGACATGATCATCCACTGAGGCGTGGAGTTCATCTCTGAGGCGTGGCGATGTTCGCACGGCTGCTTTCGCCGCAAATATTGCGGTGAAAACTTCGGCCTCGCGGGCCACGCGCTTCGAAGTTGACGGAAAATTCTTAGCCGCTGTTTGTCTATAACTTTTGCTTCTGCATGCCTCGGTCGAGGGCAACAGAAGAATGTCTGAGCAACAGGCGGATCATGTCTCGTTTCGGCTATTATACGGGACTGCCCCAAAACAATTGTTACGGGAGAGAAGCACGTAAGGTTAGTGTAAGCGCGATGCTGTAACGCAACATAAGTTGGCCTAGTTAGCTGCTACTGTTGGGGACTTTAGAGTGAATGCTTTCGGAAGCCCGTCGACACGCTCTCGTGCGTTGTTCTTCGCCTTGATCGCGATCGGCGGAGCCGCGTTGTTCTGGGGGAGAGGTTTCGTCGGGCTTGCCGAAGGTCAATCGGGCCGGAAGGAACAGACCGCCTCTGTTGAATCAAACCGGTCCGGACCGGCCAGGATGGCCGACGAACAGACGGTTGAATTATCGGAAAAGCAGGCGGCCTCGCTGAAGATCGGTCCGGTGGCATCGCGTGAGTTCGCGCTTCTGAAGACGGCCGTCGGCGCCATCGACTTCAACGAGAACCTGCTCGTCCAGGTATTCTCGCAATATCAGGGCAAGATCCTCAAGGCATTCTACAACATCGGTGACGAGGTCCAGGCCGGACATCCGCTGTTTACGATCGACAGCCCCGATCTGCTTCAAGCCGAATCAGCACTTCTCGCAGCCGCCGGCGTGCTTGAACTGCAAAAGCGCACGCTGGCGCGGGCCCTCAATCTCTTGAAGGCCGGTGGCAGCGCGCAGAAGGACGTCGATCAGTCGACCTCGGACCAGCAGACCGCGGAGGGCAACTTCAAGGCTGCCAAGGATGCGGTGCGAATTTTCGGCAAGGCGGACGCGGAGGTCGAGCAGATCCTTGTCGATCGCAAGGTCGATTCGACGCTGGTCGTTCCGAGCCCGATCTCCGGGCGGATCGTTGCGCGCAACGCGGCGCCGGGATTCTTGACTCAGCCCGGCGTTGCGCCGGCGCCCTTTACGGTCGCCGATTTGTCGACCATGTGGATGCTGGCAAACGTCATCGAAACCGATGCGCCGGCCTACAAGCTCGGTCAGCAAGTCGAGGTCAGGGTACCGGCCTATCCCGACAAGGTCTTCAAAGGGCACGTGACGGCGCTCGGCGCCATGATTGATCCGAACACGCACCGGCAGCTGGTTCGCTCCGAGATCGACGATCCCGGGCATCTGCTTCGCTCAGGAATGTTCGCAAGCTTTGTGATCCGCGTCGGAGACCCCGTTCGCTCGCTCGCCCTGCCCGCCGCGGGCGTGGTCAGGGAAGGCGACGGGACGATGACAGTGTGGGTCACCAGGGACAATCGCCGCTTCACAAAGCGGACCGTGAAGGTTGGCCTGCAGCAGGATGGCTGGTCCCAGATCCTGGAGGGGCTCCTGCCCGAAGAGACCGTCGTCACGGACGGCGCGGTATTCCTGAGCAACAAGCTCTTGTTGGGCGAAGCCGGCTGAACGGGTCAAGACTCGTTTATCCAGATACACAGGTCGGGGTCACTTCACTTGATTAAGTCTTTGCTTGAGTTCGGTCTGACGCGCAGTGCGATCATCGTCCTGGGTCTCGTAGTATTCTGCGCGGCCGGTCTCGTTGCGTTTTCGAAGTTGAATATCGAAGCCTACCCAAACCCGGCTCCGGTTATTCTTGAGATCACCGCACAGGCGGCGGGTCTGTCAGCCGAAGAGATGGAGAAATATTATACGATCCCGATGGAGGTCGGCCTTTATCCCACCCCCGGCGTCGTCAATATTCGCTCGACTTCCTTCTATGGATTGTCGTTCGTCCGCGTCACCTTCAAATACGGGGTTGATTTTTACTTCGCGCTCGCGCAAGCGTCGGTCAGCCTGCAGCAAAACGTCAACTTGCCGGGCAATCAGGTCCCCCAGATTCAACAGTCCAGCCTGGTCGGTGAAATCTATCGCTACCAACTCGCCGGGCCTCCGAATTTCGGATTGACCAATCTGCGCACGGTGCAGGATTACGTGGTCGCGCGTCGTTTCCTCACGATTCCCGGAGTGGTGCAGATCAATGCCTGGGGCGGGACCACCAAGCAGTTCAATGTCGACGCCGACCTGCAAAAGCTCGAAGCCTATAATGTCACGATCCCGCAGCTGATCTCCGCGCTCGGCAACGCCAACATCAATGTCGGCGGCCGCGAGATCACGATCGGCCAGCAATCGGTCAATATCCGCGGCGTCGGACTGGTCGATAGCGGTGGCGCCGACGACGTCACCAAGGGTTACAAGGTTCAGGACATCGAGAACATCGTCCTGAGCCAGTCGAACGGTCTTCCGATCCAGGTCAAGCAGGTGGCCAATGTGTCCGTCGGCTATGTGCCGCGCCTGGGAATCGGGGGCAGGGATCACGACGACGACGTTGCCACTGCGATCGTGGTGATGGGGCGGACCCAGCACACCAACGACATCGTCCCGCGCGTGCAGGCCGAGGTCGAAAAGCTCAATTCCGATGGAAGTCTGCCTGCCGGGGTCAAGATCGTTCCCTACTACGACCGCAGCACGCTGGTGGGCGTCACCACGCACACGGTTCTGCACAACCTGATCTTCGGCTGTCTGCTGGTCTTCTTCATCCAATGGGTTTTTCTGGGCGATCTGCGCAGCGCCATCATCGTCAGCGCGAACATCCCGTTCGCCCTGTTCTTCGCCATCATCATCCTGGTCTTGCAGGGCGAGGACGCAAATCTGCTGTCGCTCGGCGCGGTCGACTTCGGCATTA
>Ga0137407_10002600_pt1 | contig 11872 bp, 8 predicted proteins | sample CZOMad2_2_16fung_FD_108410 | JGI IMG/M metagenome (GOLD analysis project Ga0137407, IMG submission 108410) | Vadose zone soil fungal communities from Angelo Coast Range Reserve, California, USA - CZOMad2_2_16fungal (Illumina Assembly) | ecosystem: Environmental > Terrestrial > Soil > Vadose zone...
AATGCATCACTGCCAATGCTGATAAGTCCCCGCATACGGTGATGAAAGACCATCCCGACTGGCTGCAACGGAAGATCACGGGGGAGCCGGCGCTGTTTACTGGCGGGGCGGCGTTCTGGATCAAAGAAGGTGATGAGGATGTATGGATCAGTCCATACGCAAAAGAGTGGCGGAAGCAGTACATGCAGCGAGTGCGCGAAATCGCCGGCACGGGCATTGACGGAATCTATGTGGACATCCCGTACTGGATGACGCATTTCGACGGTTGGGAGCAGAGCTGGGCGAGTTTTGATGACTACACGGTGGCTGCCTTCCGAGAAAAGACCGGGCTGGATGCAAAAAAGGACGTGAAATTAGGCGACTTCCAGGATGTCAATTTCCGCAAATGGATTGATTTTCGTATTAAGACCATGACCGACTTGGTGCGGGAAATTCGCGAGAATGCCCGTGCCGTGAATCCAGAGATCGTGCTGATTCCTGAAATTTATCCGGGAATTGAAGAAGAAGCGACGCGAGTCGGGGCCGATGTTTATGAGATGTACGACGTCATCGACGTTATTGCACACGAATATGAGTTCGGCAACGGCGAACACAGGGCAGTGTCGCGCTCCCAGGTCGACTGGTTCTTATATCAGGCTGGGATGCTGACCTTTCGCGCTTTTGCCCAGGGCAAGGCCACTTGGATATTGAATTACTCGTGGGACGGAGAAAAGGGTGTCACCCCGCAGGAGCCCATGAAGAATCTAGCCAATTCCATTGTGATGACCGGGGCAAACTTCTGGGACGCGCCCGGACACTCGATGGCCGGCACGAATGATGAAGCCACAAGAAAACAGATCTTCGCCTGGATCGAAAAGAACGAGAAGACCTTGTATTCGGCACGGACCCCGCTTCATCCTGTGGGGGTGTACTTCTCGCCGAAGAGCCGCGACTACACCGCGAAAAACTTCCTTCCTTCCTATCGTGGTGCGATGGTCCTACTCATTCAACAGCATCGGCCACTGCAGGTGGTCACGCCCAGAACTCTTGCCGAGTTTCACGGTGAGACGCTGGTCCTGCCGAGCGTAAGCGTGCTGAATGAAACCGAACAGAGAGACCTCAAGGCGTTTGTTGACCATGGTGGACGGCTGGTTGTTTTGGGAGAGGACGTTTCCAGTATCCCTCAGTCCGCGCAAAAGATTGTCTTGCCGGCCGATCCGGCGGGAGAGTATTACAACGCATTGGAAAGTGATTTCGCGGCCGGCTCGGCGAATCCTCCCCAGGAACTTCTGAATGCCCTGGGCGGAAATGGTGGCATTCAACTTGGCGCTCCGCCTACCGTAGCGGCCAATTTCGCGATGGTGAACGGCACGCCGCACGTGTACCTCGCTAATTTCGGCGGCCTGGTTCCCGGCAAGGTTGCTGTTCCGATGCCGGTGAACAATGTCCAGGTGAAAGTTCCAGCAACAATGGGAGACTCGCTGACATATCTTCCATTCCTCGGTGAAGCGCAAATTGTGCACGGCGTAAAGCGTGGGGAGCTAACTGAATTTACGCTGCCACCGCTGGAGCGTGGCGCGGTGGTGTCGTTCGGGCCCACAAAATAAGCGAAGGGAATGGCTTTTGTGCCAGGGCCACCTGTTCTCAACTTTCCAGTTTCAACTCACGAATGGCGTCTCCAGCGCCGGTGAGGTTGGCGAGCCGCATCTCTGAATACTTGCGGGATAGAAGCGCTCCGGGCGCGCCGGCGCGGAAAGCCGCCAGAACTGCTTCCTTGACGCTTTGCGGTGTACATTTGCTGTTATTGGACTCGGTCGGGATATCGATATCAATGCCTGGCCAGATCAAAGTCTTCGTGCCGGCAACACCCTCCAGCGCGCGTTTCGTCTCGCGGTAGACATAGTCGGCCGAAAGCCCTGTGTGAGGAATCTCATCGTAGCTGCCTTCCTTGAATCCCATCAGTGCATAGTTCAAATCGATTAGACCCTGTTTCGAGAGGTCTCCGTAAAGCGTCGAGCCGATATTGTCCGCATAGAGCGCCATTCGCTCACCGCCGCAGTTGTTGTACATCACGACTTTAATGAAATCGGAATAGTTCGAGAGCTCGCGTAGGTCCTGTTCCGCGCGGTAGATCGGATTGAAGGAATTGTTGTGCCAGATGTGCCAGCCCACTGGGATCGTCGGCTTAGCCGTTTTTGCCGTCTTGTAGAGTGCCGCATAGGTCTCGCGAAGACCGTCAGTGAACAGCATTTCCCATGCGGCCAGTTCGGGATAGCGCAACAGTATCCGCCAGAATTGAACGTAGTAGCCATCCACGGGGCGTTGTGCTCTCCGCGCGGAGCGAACGAATTGTTCCAGCTCAAGAAATCCTTGTTTGGCGCGTTCAACATTGATTCCGCGCTCCTTCGCTTTTCTCTGACAAAACTCGCAAAAGCAAGTGATGTTTCCGGGATCGATCGGCGGCGTGTCATGCGTGGCGCCCAGACTGTCAGAAAGCGCGCCCTGCCGTTCGGATCCCCACATGATTCCGTCGATGTCATAGGAACGGGCAAAGTCCTCGACCAGGCCGGCAAAGAAATTCCGGTAGTCGGGATTGTTGACGCACAGGGTCTCCGCATTCCTCCCGGATAGGTCCCGCTCCTGAACTTTGCCGATATTCGGCAAGTCATTGCGGAACACGTCTTCCATCCAGCAGATGACCTTCATGCCACGCTTTTTCGCCGCGGGTAGAACTTCGGCCAGAATATCCAGATCGCCGTGGTCGGGGGCGTGAGCGCCTTTGAGAACCGTATTCTTGTAGTACTGGGGATGAGGCGTGGCGAAGTTCCCGCCGTGAAAATTGAGATCGTATTCCTGCTTGCCATGATCGGGCAGCGGCTGGCCCGGAATCTGTCTTCCAGCAATGCCTCGTCCGTAGGTGAATACCGCAAGAAACAGCGTATTCACGCAGGCCCGTTCCTGAAGCACATCCAGGACTCTCTCGGTACCTTCATCCACAAACGAGATCGCTCCGACCTGAATGCCGATCATTTTGGAGGAAAAAACAGCAGCTTCTAGTGAACCTGGCAGGGCCAAGGCGGCGCCGGCTCCAGCGGCCATCTTCATAAATTCACGGCGATTCACGTCCCATCTCAACATGGATCAGTCCTTGCCCGGCTTACAAGTGTTCGACGCCCCTAAAGTTATTTGCGATTGACAGCCGCTGTGCAGTTGATTTCGACAAGCGACTGACCCGGTAGAGCGGCCACCGCAACCGTCGTTCTGGCCGGTCCGCCGTGGAGAAAATAAGTTTTGAAGACTTTGTTCATCGAATCAAAGTCCTCGATCTTCGTAAGGAAGACCGTGAGTTGCAGGATGCTGTCCATGGTTCCGCCGCCGGCTTCAACCAGCGTCTTCACGTTATCCAGAACCTTCGTGGTGTGCGTCTCGATGTCGGTCGAGAACTGCTCATTCGGGTTGCGAGAGTGGGCTCCCTGTCCAGCGATATAAATGACACCATTGTGAACAATCAGCGGCGTGATGAATCCGGTGCCATCGGTCGCCTTTCCGTCGTAGCTCAGCTTGCGGACACCGCTGTTCTCTTTGCTTGCAGCATTTGCAGAGCCGGCCGTGAGACTGGCGGCGCCCATGCCGGTGAACAGGCAAGCAATACGGGATGTAAAGCTTCTGCGTGTGGTTGAAAGCACCGTAGATTCTCCTTGGACAGTGATATGGTTTGACAGCGAAGAGTGTCACGAACGAATTTCAAAGCCCACTGATTTTATTTCGCCAGGTACGGCACGAAACCCGTCGCATTCGTCTTTAACTTATACAGTGATGTCGTGGCCGTAATGTACAGGGTTTTAAGATCAACATCTCCCCACGCAAGATTCGCGGGCTGCTCGGGCAGCATGATCGTTCCCAGGTGATGTCCGTCGGAATCCCATACCCAAAGCCCTCCGGGACCCGTCACATAAAGGTTGCCGGCACGATCCAGTCTCATCCCATCTGGAACGCCTTCTCCCTTGGGGCCCGGCTCTTCGCCGAAAATACGGCCATTGCGAAGCGTTCCGTCCGTTTGAAAATCGTAAACTCGAATATTTCTTTGCGCGCTGTCGTCTACATACAGTCTCTTCCCATCGGGAGAAAAGGCGAGTCCGTTCGGTTCGGTGAGTTCCTGGGTCAGCAGTGTGACCTGTCCCTGCGAGTCGAGCCGGAACACTCCCTTGAAGTCGAGCTCCTGCTTCTGATCCTTTGGCAAGTCAGATGTGGGGTCGGTGAAATAGAGCGCACCATCCGGCCCGGTTACCACATCGTTCGGACTGTTGAACCGCTTGCCCTGGTAACGGTCGGCGAGCACAATGAACGTTCCATCAGGCTTGATGCGAATCACCGCGCGAAGAACGCTTGCGCAGTCGATAAGCTGGCGGTGCTCGTCGTAGGTATTGCCATCTGGGTCGCCCAGTGAAATGAGCTCTTCCTTGTGTCCATCTGGGTAAATCCGAAATATTTTGTTGAACACTTCGTCGCTCACATAAACGAAACCAGCTGGATCCCATACCGGTCCCTCAGTAAAGCCCATTCCGCCGGACACTAATTCCAACTTGGCGTTTTTTGGAAGCAGCTCCCAAAATTGGGGCGAGTCTGCCTTCAACTCGAACTGCCTGGGACGTTGCTGCGCGCTTGCCCACGTCACGGAAATCAGCAATCCCATAAGCATGGCCAACTTGAATTGTTTTTTCATGGTTTAGGATCCCCAATGCTCAACAAAAAGCCTACCAGTTGGTCGAGCTCTGATTTACTGAGCCTCGATTCATAGTCGCTCGGCATCACGGGCGCGGAATCGAACGTAAGGCCCGAGAGGCTGGATTTCTCCAGCAGGTGGAATGTCCCATCGAGCGCCTGCAATTGTACGGAGAAATTGTCCTCATTCCTCACCAGTCCGGAAATTTGTTGCCCATCCTTAGTTGTTGCTTTGGCTAATCCTTTGCGCTCTCCGGATCGTTTGTTAGGGTTCAAAATGGCGCCGCGGATGCTATCGGCAGAGTGGCTTGTTCCGTAATCGGAAAGGTCTGGGCCGAGAAATCCGCCTGAACCGTGGATCATATGGCACTCCGAACAGCCGCCTTTACCTGTGAAGATTTCTTTTCCCTCTTCGGTCCTTGCGGTGGCTGCGGGCGCTCTACCTTTGCCTTGCAGTGATCGCAAATAGTTCAATACTTTCGAGAGTGTTGCCGGACCCAGCGTGGCAAAAGAAGGCATTCCCTTGGGAAGAATTCCCTCCCGCAACACCTTCAGAGTTTCGCTATCCGACAGCCTTACGACTTCGGGCCTCGTCGCAATGTCAGGGGCGCGCTCGCCTCCTGTTCCATTCAATCCATGGCACGATGCGCAACTAGATTCAAAGGTCCGCTTTCCGGTAGCCAAGGCTGGGTTGGATTGCTTGGGTTTCTCGGTTGGGTGGACGTTCGTCTGAGCGTGACTCGCAACAAGGGCGCAAATAAGCGCAGCAACAATGCATGCCCCAAGCCGCTTGATGAGTTGGCCATTCATTGAAACGTCTTCCTCAATGCGCGGATCTGCGGACGGCGATCAGCGAAACCTGCTCCAGGTCAGGATAGTGATCATTCTGATCAGCCTTACGTTCTGCGGGAGCAATTTGTTGAATCGTGGTGCTTGCAGGCATGATTGGGCCGAGATATTGACCATAAACTTCGTTAAAGTTTGGCGCATCGGTGAGATTGTCCAAATACACATTGGTAGCTACGACCTGGCTGAAATCCATCCCGGCTTCCTCCAGGTTGTCGAGCAGATTGCGCATGGTCTGGCGGGCCTGATGCTGGCTGGTGGTGCCATAAACTCCGCCGTGTGGCCCAGGTATGAAGCCGCTTTTGGCCGAGCAATATAAGGTGTCGCCGGCAAAGACGCAGGGACTCGCGGTTGGACTGGGCGGCATGTTCTTCGGCCGTACCGCTTTGCGCTGCTGAAGGTCGCGAACCGCCACGCCAGTGTATTCGATGTGGGCGCCTCTGGGAAGACTCAACACCTCGATTGTGGCGCGCCCCGGGGTGTTGCCGAACTCAAACCGCCGCGCATAACGCTCGTTCATCACGCGCGAAGGGATTTCTGGCGTGAGATAGGGATTGACGAAAACCACGTGACTCATTTCCAGCCCGGCGGCTTTTACGACCGCCTGCATGCGGTCGAGTGCGAGATCGACCTGGGCGGCGGGATCATCGGGAGCCTTGCCTGTTGCAGGATCAATTCCATCTACGCCGGAAATGAAGAGACGATCGTGCGTAAGGATGCCCGGCGACGCGGACTCTGCGGTAGAAAAGTTTGCAGGATAAACTGCCTTCCGGCCGTCCAGATTACGGACCGCAACTGCATTGATTTGAACCGGGGGATCAGGCAGGGCGCAGACGCCGAGGACAGCTCGAGCTGGTGGAGTCTTCGGGAAGTACGCACCGAATACTCGATTCAGCTCTGAATATGAGTCGATGTCGGTCAGAAAAATCTGCACATATACAACGTTGTCGAGAGTCAATCCCGCGGATTCCACGACGGCCTTAACATTGTCGAGAGCTTGCCGGAACTGCGCCTCCGAGGAAGACGGAGTGGTGCCGTCGGAGCGGCGGGGTCCTTGACCCGAAATATAGAGATAATCACCGGCATCCAGTCCTGGAGAGAGAAAGCGGTTGCTGCTCGGGGGAGAGTGAGCAGGCGCCACGGCGCGCACTTGCTCCTGCGCCGGGAGAAGGGAACCCAGCAGCAGAGAAAGACCTAAGTGTCGAGCGATCGTTGACAGGTGCACGGGTCTCCTTTCGTGCTGCCTAAGCAGCCTTCTTCCACGCAGCAGCAAGGACGGCGCGCAATCTTTGCCCGACGATCATCTCCTCGCCGGGCTTGATGGTCATGGAAACCAGTTCGATGTGATCGGGTGCCTTGCGTACCTTGCTATTGGGATTGCCTTCGCGCACCGCGGTCACCAAGCTGGGATTGTCCGCGCCCAACACTTCGATGATGGGATCGCTGGCGCGAAGTTCGCGCGCACAATCGGAAATTGAAAAGCCCCAGGCTTGCTGGTCCCACGTAACTCTTAAGGTGGGATAGCGGTTTCCGTCATCGGGAACATACGTGCTCGTGGTAACCCCAGGCACGGTTTCAACCAGTTTGCGGATCTTGTCAATGCGCACATTCCATTCCGCGTAGAGTTTCTTTTCATCAGTCTTGAACCAGGTTTCAAGCGCAGTCAGGCAGCCGATGACCTCTTCCTTGCCGACTTTCATCGGGCGGCAAACAGCGCCTTCGCGCGGGCTGCTGTTAAGGAGAGCGGCTTCGATAAGGTCCTTGCGTCCCAAGAGCAAGCCGCTGCATTGGGGCCCGCGAAGTCCCTTGCCTCCGGAGAAGCAATACATGTCAACTCCCATCCTGGCGTAGAGTTTCGCGTTGTCCACTGGCGGAATACCGGCGGCATCATCGAGCAGCAGGGGAACCTTACGGTCTTTCGAGATCGCAATTTCCTTTTCCAGCTTCTCACCCAAGTCGTTGGTGTAGATCATGGCCGTGTTTTCATTGATGGAGTTAGCGATTTCTTCGGGGGAGTGCGCGAGAACAAGTTTGGCTCCGGTAAGTCGAATGGCGCTGTCAAAAGCGCTGCGGCCTCCCGCCATGACCACTTCATGTTTCATTCCAGTTGTATCGGGAAGCTGCCAGATCAGTGGGTCGTTCGTGCCGGCCATGCAGGCCGCCGTGGCCGCGGCCATGGCGCCGGCGGAACCGGAGGTCACAATACCTGACTCTGCGCCAGTCAGCTCCGATAAGCGCCGCCCGACAGCACGCTGGAGTTCGAGCATGTTCACGAAATATTCACTGGCCTCTAGCTGGGCTTGGCGGACCTCTGGAAACTCCAGGGATCCGCTAAGATAGGTCCAAGTGCCGCGGCAATTGATGACTGTTTTCACGCCAAGCCGGGAATAGATGTTCTGCTTTGCGCCGATTCCCATCGCCATACTGGCGTTTGCGTAGAGCTCACGGGCAGCAATTTGACTCAACAGCGGGGCCGCGGCCAACAATTTGACGAAAGAACGCCGACTAGACCCATTCCCAGCCATGCTGATTCTCCTTGAAAGTCTTGCCTGTCTGTTCCCACAATCAGGCTTCGGGTTTACCACAGAAGTTTCTTGCCGCCAATCGTTTTCTTTCGTTTTATATTTAATTCTTTCCTTTTTTTAGCGGGCCAAAGTAGGATGGCGCATCCGGGCGGTATCGTCAGCCGTCAGCGGAGGGTATGACGGACAACTCTGAAGTCTTGCATGGTTGGGCGGAACGGAGTGTGAACTTGGCTCGACAAATGGTTAAAGCGGTTTTCATGATGGCGGTTCTTCTAGGTGCGGCGAAAACACCCCCGGCAGTCGCGCAAACGACGCCCCAGGCCAAATCCGGAGGGGATGTCGCGTGCCATGTGGAAACCATTGATTACAAAGGGTGGAAGGCTGAGCAGGTTTCCAACCAATGGGTGCAACTCATCGTCGTAGCGCAAAATGGCGGGCGTGTGATGCAGGTGATCTTTGACGGACATGCTTACCTGTTCGTAAATCCCAAACTCGCAGGAAAGTACCTGCAGCCGTCGCAGGACACGTGGTTCAACTACGGTGGCGATAAGCTTTGGCTGTTGCCTGAGGGCGACGACGATGAACAACATTGGCGTGGCAATTCGGACCTGCTGGACGACGGGGAATTTAGCTTTCGAAACCTTTCGCAAGAACCGGGATGTGGGATAGAACTCACCGGCCAGCCTGATCCCCATACTGGAATCCAGTTTTCACGCACGATTCGTATAGACCCCGACACGCCTCATATCGCTTTTCGTGCGTCCATGAAAAACGTGAGTGGCCACATGGTCGAGTGGTCAATGCAGTCGGTCTCGCAGTACGACACCGGCAATCCAAAGGATCCCTCAAACAGCAATCGCGAGATTTGGGGATTTACTCCGGCGAGCCCATCCAGCGGATACTTGAATCGTTATCACGTTCGCACGGGTCCCGCAGAGAACCCCTCAGCTAGCTTGCGAGAAGACGGCTTGTTCTCATTGCACTATGCGCATTTGGCAGCAGAATTCTGGGTGGATTCGATTGATGGTTGGCTCGCTGTCGTCGATGGCAGCAGCCGCTACGCCATGGTCGAGCGCTTCCAATACGAAGAACACAAGACTTATCCTGGGAAGGCCTCCGTTATTTTCTGGACGAATGGACCTCATCTGAAGTTCAACAGCGACGGTGAGGCGTCGGTAAGCGATGGGTCTCAGGGCGTGTCGCCTTTTTATATGGAAGCGGAAATCAACAGTCCAATGTGCCGCTTGCGTCCGGGAGAGTCCTGCCAACTGGAAACAGATTGGTTCCCAACGCGGGCAGAAAGAGAATTTCACGGAGTGACGGACGCCGGAATCATAACTAGGCCGCTTCGTGCTGTGCGTCTTGAGAATGGGAAGGTTAAACTATCAGGTTCTTTTGGAGTCTTTTTCCCCGGTAATCTGGTTGCGCACTTTTATAACGAGCACGGCTCAAGCACGGGAATACTGCGGCTAGCGGAAGTGAATCCGACGGAACTCGTTGTCCTGGACACAGAGACAACGCAGCCAGGAAAGCCAACGCGCGTCTCACTACACCTGGAGGATCACGGCGGGTTGGATCGAGGCAAACTTCAGGAAGTTCCAATCCGGACAGGGGACATTCGTTGAGATGAAAATGCAACATGCAACGTTGTGCGCGCTTCTTGTGCTGTTTAGCGGATCATTAATTGGACAGGAACGTTCGGTGGCCAGCGCAGTACGCGCAGAAGATTTGCTGACAAATCCGGTCGGAGCGAACTGGACCTCATACAACGGCGACTATACCGGACGCCGCTACAGCTCTTTGCGTGAGATTAATACTGCCAATGTCCAAAAACTGCGAGCAGCCTGGGTTTTCCATCCTGCTAACTCTCAAAATCTGGAAGCGACACCGGTGGTTGTAGGAGGTGTGATGTACATGACCTCGGCCAACGACGTGTTTGCCTTGGATGCGCGAACCGGACGCCAGTTGTGGCACTACAATCGCCCAGTAAGCTCCGGGCTACTGGATGATGCCGCGTCGCACAAGAATCGCGGGGTCGCGGTATGGCAGAATTCCGTTTTTGTCGAAACCGATGACGCGCACCTGCTGGCTCTCGATGCCCGCTCTGGTGGCCTGTTATGGGACAGGGAATACGCTGACAAGACCAAGCACTACGGAGCAACCGGCGCCCCGCTGGTGGTGAAGGACTTAGTGATTGTAGGGACCTCAGGTGGAGACTCCGGCGTGAGGGGATTTTTGGCGGCGTTCGATGCGGCATCGGGAAACAAAAAATGGCAGCGCTGGACGATTCCGGGACCAGGAGAATCTGGCTCCACCAGTTGGCCAGGCGACTCGTATTTACACGGCGGAGGCACGACCTGGATGCCCGGGACCTATGATCCGGAACTCAACACTCTATATTGGACCACCAGCAACGCAGCACCTGACTTTGTGGGAGATTCGCGGCCGGGCGACGACCTTTATACTGCCTGCGTCCTGGCCCTCGACGCGGACAGTGGAGAACTGAAGTGGTACTTTCAATTCACGCCGCACGATTTGTATGACTACGACGCGACCGAAACGCCGGTTCTAATCAACACCAAGGAAAACGGAACCGTGAAGCACCTGTTGGTGCAAGCCAACCGAAATGGATATTTCTATGTTCTCGACCGCACCAATGGCAAGTTTCTTTACGCTACGCCATTTGTCCAGAAGTTGAATTGGGCCAAAGGCGTGGACGCATCCGGACGGCCGATTCTCACTGGAAGAATTCCAACTCCCGAAGGCAGGTACATCTGTCCAGGAATTGTGGGAGCGACGAATTGGTTTTCGCCGTCCTACAATCCCGATACCGGACTCTTCTACGTAGTCGCTTTGGAGAACTGTAATATTTTGTTCGCGCAGCCCAGAAAATTCGTCGCAGGCGAGACGTTTTACAACACGGGAACCAATCATTCTTCAACGGAACAATCACAGAAAATTGTGCTGGCACTCTCCTTGGCAGATGGGAAAACAGTTTGGAGATACCCGCAAGTGGGAACCGGAAGGTCCTGGGGCGGAATGCTGACGACGGCCGGAGGATTGTTGTTCTTTGGGGACGACAGCGAATCCTTCGAGGCGGTCGAGGCGACGACAGGGCGTACGCTGTGGCACTTCAATACAGGCCAAACGATACGCGCATCGCCGATGACCTATGCCGTAGATGATGTGCAGTATATGGTAGTGGTGTCTGGAAGCGACGTGTTCAGCTTCTCGTTGCCGCATTGAATCGCGACGATGTAAGTTGCCGACTTGTCGTTGCTGATCCTTTCGGTTTACGCTCTGGTACTTAACTGCGACTCGAACGGGGCGACTTCGCCTGCTTAGCGCACGAAGGAAATGACCGCCAATGACGACTTCGAGCGGTTCCGTACCGGCGCAGCGAAGTACGCCGCCTACCTCGAGACGTCCGAGGGCCGATTGCGCATCGACCTCGCTTTGCCAATTTGTAGGCTTTTCTCCCGCAGGCCACAAGTCGTTGCTCGCGCTCGATCTTGGGTGCGGTACCGGCGCTATGGCGGTGCGCCTGGCGCGACTTGGTCTCCACGTCACGTTGCTGGATGCGTCTGTCCAATGCTGCATTTCGCCATGCGTGCAGCGCGGGAAGCAGGAGTCACGCATGAGAGTGTCTTGTTATGGGACAAGGGAAGAGGTCTCGTTCTCATCGTTGCAGTTGCTATTTTTCGGGGTGGGTCATGTTTAAGCGTCTCAGCCTAGTCGTCGTCTTGCTCGTGCAATTCCAATGCATAACGGCCAGGTCGCAGAATGCCGCGACACAGCAG
>Ga0137407_10002601_pt1 | contig 11871 bp, 8 predicted proteins | sample CZOMad2_2_16fung_FD_108410 | JGI IMG/M metagenome (GOLD analysis project Ga0137407, IMG submission 108410) | Vadose zone soil fungal communities from Angelo Coast Range Reserve, California, USA - CZOMad2_2_16fungal (Illumina Assembly) | ecosystem: Environmental > Terrestrial > Soil > Vadose zone...
CGGAGCTTGCTCGAGCGGACGAAGTCCAGAGCGAGCTGCACGGTAGCGGGTTCCGCCGCCACTGGAGCAGGCTGAAAGGTCTGGACCTGGTTATTGAACAAGAGCAGATTGAAACGGTCCGAAGGTCGCAGGGTGCGCAGCAGACTCTCCAAGGCCTGATAGCTACGCTCCAGCTTCTCCCATTGCATCGAGAGCGACGTATCGAAAAGGATGACCAGAGTTCTCGGAGTACCAGACGCCACATTTCCACTTGAACTCGCACCTGCACTCGGGGCTGAGCTGTTGGCATACCCAAGCAGTGCTTCGGCCTCGAAGAACCCGGGCTCGTTCGTGGTGCGGACTGGCGCAGTCTCCGTTGGCGCCGGCTGCGGGCTTACCGGATTTCTGTAAGTCAGCACGTTCAGAGTGTCAGCCCCGGAGGCATCGAGGTCATAGGTCGCCACAAAATCTTCCGAAAGATTGACGTTGTCGCCTTCGAAGCTTCCTTTTACCGAGTGCGGCGTATTCTCGCCGAGTCTTAGCGGAAACACCTTTGCGGTGGCCTGAAAGTTTGAGATGGCGTGCTGCGAACGGAGCTCGAAGTTAATGCGGAGCTGCCGCGCAACCTGGGACGAGTACGCGTCCGGGCGAAGGGGAATCGCGAAATACGATTTCAGGTTCTCGATCGGTATGGATTGGTGATATTCGATCTCCAGCCGCTTGGTTCCATGCGGTTGAATGGGGACGATGCGCGCGCTGAACACCGAGCTACGTTTGGCTTCTTCCGAACCCCGTTCCCCCATCTGCAACAATCCAGGATCAACCGCCTGCTGTTTGAGCTGAGTGTAAATATCTTCTGCCCGCTTGCGCTCGAGCACAACCGCTGGAATACGTGTAGGCCCATCCCACACTGCAAAATCGGAGACCGTGGCCTGGCTGGGTAGCGCGAAAATGTAATTCCCTTCTTCGATCTTGCCGGTGTGGTTGGCGAAAATCTGTCGCACAAAGACGCGCGCATCACCATTATCGATGCGAACGGTGATTTCCATCTCTTCGAGAGAAAGGATCGCCGGATCAGGCTGCGCCTTGTCGCGCGGAATCAGGATGCCCGCGTCTGCCAGCAGAAGCTTGGAAGCGAACAGCAACGCGAGGAGCATGAGCATCGTTTTCTTCATGGATGCAGCTTCTGCTCCTGCACGCGCACCAGACCATTGTCCGTGCCGACATAGAGATATCCATTGGCGAGGGCGAGCGCGGTCACGTTGGCGGAGGGCAGTCCACGCTCGACCGCGAACCAGCGGTCGGACCCGCGCTCATACACGTACAGGCCGTTGCCCAGTGTTCCCGCAAACACATGATTGGGTGTAACCAGCATAGCGTTGGGATTGATTTCGACGGGTCCGGTGGCATTTTCGAACGAGTGGAAATGACCGGCGCGGTCGAGTCCGAGCACACCCGCGCCGTAGGTTCCAACCATCCATTCGCCGCCAACCGAAACGACTGCCGTGATCCAGTTATGTTTGAGGCCGGGCGTTGCGGTCGTGTAGCTGACTTGCACATCGCCTCTGTCGAGTTGAGAAAGGCCGCCCAGCGTGCCCGCCATTAATTGATTTCCCGACACGCCGAGCGCGTACACGTGGTTGTTGACCAATCCCTGAAACGCGTACATGCTGCGCGCGCCCGTGGCGTCGAGAAACGTCAACCCTGCCGGCGTCGCCACGGCCAGGCCATCCTGATAGGAAACGACGTCGGTCACGTGGTCAGCGATGAGACCGTCGGCGCGAGTGAGTACCTGCTCCTGACTACCGGCGGCATCGAAGCGAACCAGTCCGTTGGCGGTGGCGACGTCGATGGTTCCATCTTTCGAGTTGGGCAGGACCCGATTTACGCAGAACACGTGCTCGTTTTCGACGTGAGTCGTAGGCCCGTGCTCCGACTCCATGCGGTCGAGGCCGCGGTCAAAATACCCTACCCAGAGACGGCCCTTGCTGTCAGCGGCCAAAGCCGACACGTTGCGATCGCTTAACACCGCGGCGCCGGGCCGCAAGACGGGTTGCCAACCGAGGCCATGAGCTCCCATGCGGTAAAGACCGCTGCGGGTCAGCGCAAGAACAGCATCATCGACGGCCAGCAACTGATGGACTTCGGCCAATTCTGACGCTTGCGACAGAGCAGCCTTAGGACGATGTTTTCCCTCCAGGGGGATGGCGATCACACCCTGATCTTCAGAGCCGACAAAGAGCTGGCCGGCCGTGGGGAGTAGCGCAGTCGTAAGAACCCCGTCAGCCAGAGTGCGCGAGAAACGTCCACCTTCGAACACAGCCACGCCGAGCACGGTACCAACGAATGTCGAATCCCCTGAAATTGCGATCGATTGTACCTGGCGGTCGGGCAGTCCCTGCTCCTCTCCGAAGGAGTCGGTCTCGCCGGCGTGCCAGTGGAGCACGCCCTGATAGAGAGTGCCAACCCAGAGATCCGACTCCGTGCCCGCGAGAGTTGTGACATAAAGATTGCTCAACGCCGGGTGAAGGACCGTTATTTTCTTACCGTCATAGAGGAGCACGCCACGCTTCCGGGTGCCAATCAAAAGATGTCCGGAAGCTGCGGGCAAAACCGCGGTGACGGTGCGCGCACCTGCATCCTGGGGAATGATCTGCCGAAAGGCGCGGCCGTCGAAAACCAGTAAGCCATCCTGTGCGGTGGCGATGACTAGTTCGGGTGCCTGCGAGTCGGCCAACATGGCCGGGGCCATGGCGACCAGCGGAGACGAGGGCAACTCGCGTCCGACCGCGTAATGCTTGAGCAATGTGCCGCTAGCGTTGTATTGCGAGAGTCCGGCCGGACCGGCGATGTAGAGGTCGCCGAGGAATCTGGCGGCTTCGAAGAAAACCGCCGGCGTGCTGATTGATTCGAAATCTTGTTCCTGCGGCTCGGGAAGCGGCCGCGCGGTAAACCGTATCTGACCCTCCGACCGTACTTGCTGGGTGGCTGCGCGCAAGGCTCGGGATGCTCTCCATCCCACAACACCGGCGAGCAAAATAAGAAGGCACAACCCCACAGCCGCAACCGCTCGCCACGACCTTCTAAAGCTCCAGCTCATAAGTTCCCGAACTGCCAGGAAGATGAACTATAAAACCCGAGGGACAACAGCGTAATCCCATTGCAGCGAAGCGGCCAAACTCATTCTGATTGATGAAACTAGATTTACAAGAACCAAGAAAGATCGAACTTGTGTCAGCAGGCGCACACCGTGTAAGAAAAGACGCTAGACGTCGGGACGATGGCAGCTACCTTGACGTCCCATCGCTCGGCTTGGTCAACAGCCCTCTCGCGCGCAGCCAATTCGCCAGCAGGACTGGCCACTCTGCCAGGATCGGATCCCCCAAGGCAAGTCCAACTCCGTGCGGGCCCTTCTCGAACACATGCATTTCTGCCGGGACACCGGCTTTGTGCAAAGCCAGGTAGAAGGTCACGCTGTTCTCCACGGGCACAACGGTGTCTTCGCTGGTGGCGAACAAGAATGTCGGCGGGGTCTGAGGGGTGACGTGAAGCTCGTTCGAAAGTTCCTGAACCAGCTTGGGATCCGGATTGTCTCCCAGCAGGTTCTTGACCGAGCCTCCATGGGCATAGGTCGGGTCGAAAGTTATGACCGGGTATCCCAGGATGACAAAATTGAGGCGGCTGCCGGTGTGATCGATCGGGTCTGCTGCCCCGGGATTTCCGCTGTCGAAGTGGGTTGCGGCGGTCGAAGTAAGATGCCCACCGGCCGAGAAGCCCATCATTCCGATCCGATCCGGCGAGACATCGAATTCTTTGGCCCGGCTACGCACCAACCGGATCGCCCGTTGCGCATCTCCCAGTTCGATGGGGTGATGGTAGCGCGGGCCGAGGCGGTACTTGAGGACGAAAGCAGTAAGACCCATGGCGTTGAACCAGTTCGCCACCTGCCGGCCTTCGTGGTTGGAGGCGAGACCTCCATATGAGCCGCCGGGGGCAACAATGACCGACGTACCCGAGACGTTAGGCTGCCACGGGCGATACACCGTGAGAGTGGGCTTGTCGTCGTCACCTTGTCCTAACGCTCCTGGAGCACCGTTCTCCCACAACAGAATCGTTTGCGTCTCGGCGCTGGGGTCGTGGTGCGCCTGGCCAAGCGCCATCGATGCAGAGGAAAGGCAGAGAACAAAGATGGTGCTGGTTAGTGTTTTCATGTCGCATTTCGAAACAAAATAGGCTGCGGGCCCGCGCATAACTCTAGGACTTGGATCGTGCGGCCCACTCCGCATCAAAACGTGCCCGATCATAGAACGACTTCTGTGTCCCGATACCGGTGGTTGAAAGTCCGGCATACAGGTTGGCACGGCGCACCGCCTCCCGCTCGGGAAGCCCTTCTCCTAGGAAGACGGCAAAGCTGCCGATGAAAGCATCTCCCGCTCCCGTGCTGTCGACACTCTTCACGGGAAACGCTGGCAGATGCTCCATGCCTTCTTTTCCAGCCAGGAGCGAACCGTTCGCGCCGAGCGTAATAATGACGCGGCGGATGCCGTAGCCCAGCAGTTTTTCGGCGCACTTTTTCGCGTCATCGAGATCTTTGACCGGCATCCCGGTGATTGTCTCGGCCTCGCTTTCGTTGGGAACGAAGTAGTCCAGGCCTTCCACGAATTTGAAATCAATCGGCTGGGCCGGCGCAGGATTGAGAATGCACCGAATGCTGTTCTTCCGCGCGAAAGCGATGGTGTGGTAGACGGTCTCGACAGGAATCTCGAACTGGAGAACGATGCAATCGACTGCCTTCAGCAGATCTGCGGCGGCATCGACGGCGGCCGGTTTCAACTCGTCGTTAGCGCCCTTTACCACGAAAATTCGGTTTTGCCCGTTGGGTTCGACAAAGATAGGCGCCACGCCGCTAGACACGCCTTCCACCTGCTTCACATGGGTCGTATCGATGCCCAGCTTTTTGAAATTCTCAATTGTGGCCGGACCAAAGAGGTCGCTGCCCACCCGCGCCACCATGAAAACATTCGCTCCGCAAAGCTTGGCCGCCACCGCCTGATTCGCGCCCTTGCCCCCGAATCCGAGGTCGAATTTCTGGCCGAAGATGGTTTCGCCGGGTTTGGGGAAGCGGTCGGTGAAAGTTGTCAAGTCAATGTTCGCGCTGCCCACCACCGCAATTCGAGGAATTTTTGCCATGATTTAGGAGACCCTGCAGATAGATTTGGTCCGTCAGAAATTCGAAAGATGAAGAAGGCCGAGTCTATTTAGCGGCTCGGATTGTGTCAACGTGGATTTCGAAGAGACGATCGACAACTGATTGGATCTTGGATTTTCTATGACCGAGGGCTGGTTTGGCGACGACTATCTCATTTCCCTCAATGAGGCCGAGGTCGCGTCGGCGTTGGATCGCTATTCGAGGTCGCGTTTATTCCTGGCCATCAGGTGATTGGCTTGCGCGGATGGGATGATCTCATTGTAAGAGACTCCGTTGGTCTCGTATATACGGTGCCTAGCGTTGCCATGGATTCGGGATTTCTCTCCCGATACGTTCTTCCCGAGGCGGAGTCGAGCATGGTTCCAGATGAGCGATTTCCGGGGAAGATAAAGTGGTATGTGCAACCTATCGTGTTCGGTGGCGACCCAAATTATAGGGATAAATGTTATTTGGGTGAACCACGAAGAACACGCGCAGGCCGTCACGTGGTGGAACGACCTCTATCGCTCAGTGAGGAGCCTACCTTCTGCGACGGCTGAGCAGTATAGTCGACTCTGGTAGCTCATTCCCCATACGGAACCCAAATATTCTTCACCTGGGTAGCGTGCTGCAGGAACCAGCGGCCTTCGCCCTGCTTCACATCAAACCAGTCAATGGAGCGGCCTTCATTGGTGAACACTTGTTTGAGATTCCCAATCGAGTAGGTCTTGGCTGCGACCGCGCTGGCTTCATCCGTAAAACACCAGACGGCATCCACGTCGTCGTGCTCGGCCAAAGTCTTCAACAGCTGCGATGTATAGCCGGTGACGATATTGACCGCTCCGCCCGGCAGGTCGCTGGTGTCAAAAAGTTGGTACAAGTCGGCAGTGATCAAAGGATAAGTCTCGGACGGAACTACGACGGCCACATTGCCGGCCGCAAGCACCGGCATGACTAGCGACAGGAATCCGAGCAACGGCGCCTGATTCGGACAAACGATGCCCACCGTGCCCAGCGGTTCATTCATGGCCAGCGCGACATTGCGGAACGGAGGATTGTGCACCGCCCCGTCAAACTTGTCCGCCCAGGCCGCGTAAGAAAAAATGCGCTCGATGCCGAGGCTTACCTCGGCAACGGCCTGGGTTTCCCCGACTATAGCCGACAGGCGCCGGGCGATTTCTTCGCCGCGCTGCGAAAGATTTTCTGCAATGTAATACAGGACCTGCGCCCGGTTGTGCGCCGTAGTTTTCGCCCAGGCCGAAGCCTTGTGTGCTGCCTCGACCGCGTTGCGGATATCTTTGCGATTGCCGAGTGGGGCCTCACCCAGAAAGCGGCCATCGACAGCGCGCACTTCCATGCTGTAGCCTGAGTCGGGCCGCGCCTGCTTGCCTCCGATGTAGAGCTTTACCGTCCGGTCAATCGCCGGCGTTGCCGGATCGGAATCTTGAGCCGATTTCTGATCGGCGGGAGCTTTCGCGGCAGGCAGCGCCGGTGCATTCCTGAACCAGTCCGGCTCGAGATACTCGAGCAAGCCTTCCCTGCCGCCTTCTCGCCCGTAGCCGCTCTCGCGATATCCACCAAATCCACAAGAGGCGTCGAACAGGTTTGTGCAGTTGACCCAGACCACTCCGGCTTTGAGTTGAGAAGCTACGTGCAGCGCGACATTGATACTCTCGCTCCAGACGCATGCGGCCAAACCATACGCGGTGTTGTTCGCCAGTTCGACGGCTTCGCTGGGTGTGCGGAACGTCATGGTCGCCAACACCGGACCAAAGATTTCCTGCTGGGCCACGATCGACGTGGGATGCACATTGCTGAGCAACGTCGGCGGATAGTAGAGTCCGTGCGATGGCAATTCGATTTGGGGCTGCCAGCAGGTTGCGCCCTCGGCGACTCCCTGGTCCACAAGTCGCTTGATCCGGTCCAGTTGCACTCGCGCCACGATGGCGCCGATGTCGATGGACTTGTCGAGCGGCGGCCCGGCACGCAGCGTGCTCATGCGATCACGCACCTTGGCGATGAGCGGCTCCGCGATGCTCTCCTGCATCAGTAGGCGTGAACCAGCGCAGCAGACTTGTCCCTGATTGAACCAGATGCCGTCAACCAACCCTTCAACCGCGCTGTCGAGGTCGGCATCCTCGAAGATGATGAAAGGCGATTTGCCTCCCAGTTCGAGCGAGAGCCGCTTGTGGCTGGACGCAGTGGCGCTGCGGATGGCGCGTCCCACTTCGGTCGAACCGGTGAAGGCTATCTTGGAAACGTCGGAATGCTTGACCAGCGCTTCGCCGGTCGAACCGTCGCCGGTAACAATGTTGACGACTCCTGGCGGCAGTCCAATTTCCGAGCAGATCTCAGCGAAGGCAAGGGCGGTGAGAGGGGTAAACTCCGCAGGCTTGAGAACCACGGTGTTGCCTGTGGCCAAAGCCGGCGCAATCTTCCAGGCCAGCATGAGCAGCGGGAAATTCCAAGGGATAATCTGACCAACAACGCCGCACGCCGTGTAGCCGGGAAATTCCTGATGGAGCAGTTGCGCCCAGCCGGCGTGGTGATAGAAATGGCGCACGACCAGCGGGATGTCAATGTCCCGACTCTCCCGAATCGGTTTGCCATTGTCCATCGTCTCCAGCACGGCGAGGCGGCGGGAGTGCTTCTGCACGGTCCGCGCCAGTGCATAGAGATAGCGCGCTCGCGCGTGCGGAGTGAACGCCTGCCATTTTGGCAAGGCGGCGCTCGCGGCTCGAACGGCTGCGTCGACGTCTGCTGCCGATCCCTGTGCAACTGTCGCCAGCTTCTCGCCCGTGGAGGGATCTGCTGTTTCGAAGTATCCGGCTTCTGCCGGCTGTCGCCACGCGCCGTCAATAAAATGTCCGAAGCGGCGGTTGTGAAGATCGAGCCAGGCAAGGACTTCTTTGGGATCCTCGGGCGCAGGACCGTATTCCATGGCGACGAACTTTTCGGCGATGCTCATATGAGTGTGCTACGTGGAACACGAATCAAGATCAAAAACCGCGGATAAGAGTGTCCGCCCCACACGGTCCGCTATGCCAGGGGATGGCGATAGTCCGCCGAATAACGCCCGGTCGCATAGTGTTCCAGCTGCCGTTCAATGTCGTTCAGCAACCCACTCGCTCCGAAGCGGAATAGTTCTGATCTCATCCAGGACGGCCCGAGCTCCTCCTTCATCAGCGCCAGCCATTCGATGGATTGCTTGGCAGTGCGGATTCCTCCCGCCGGTTTGAAGCCTACGGCCATTCCAGTTTCCCGGGCGTATTCGCGGATACATCGTGTCATCACGAACCCGACTGGCAATGTCGCATTGGTTGGCTCTTTTCCGGTCGAGGTCTTGATGAAATCAGCCCCCGCCATCATGGCAACGAAGCTGGCCCGGGCCACGTTTCGCATGGTCAGCAGATCGCCGGTGCCGAGAATTACTTTCATATGCGCTGAGCCACTCACCTGTTTAAAAGCGGCGATCTCGTCATAGAGCGCCTGCCACTTGCCACCGAACACATGAGCGCGCGTGATCACCACGTCAATATCGTTGGCTCCCGCCTCGACCGAACGGCGAATCTCCGCTACGCGCTCAATCAGTGGAGAGAGCCCAGCCGGAAATCCAGTGGAGACAGCGGCCACGCGTACGCGGCTGCCCTCAAGCGCTCGCACCGCCGTTTCCACAAACGTGTGATACACGCAAACCGCCGCGACCTTGATGTCCAGCTCTTCAATTCCCAGGCGCTTGACCAGATCGTTCTGGATGGGATGCCGGGCCTTGGCACACAGACGGCGCACGCGCTCCTCGGTGTCATCGCCCGAGAGGGTGGTCAAGTCCATACAGGAGACGGCGCGGAGCAGCCATGCCGCCTGCCAGTCTTTCTTTACCGTGCGGCGCGCAACGTGGCTTTGCGCCCGGCGTTCGACCGCACTAGTGTTGACGCGAACCTGCTGCAGCCAATCGAGATTCAGAGGGATGCCGCGGTTCGAGATCAGCGGCCGGCCGGCAAGCGTGGCGATGGTGTCAACACGACCGCTCACGTCGCTTGCCACTCCATGACGCGTTTTGTTCTCGACTGACATTCTGGCGATTGTCATTGTACGGCACTGCCCCATGTAGGCGCGAGCGCCTCGCTCGTGCGGAAGCTATCACGGACTGCGGGCAAAAGGCGCGCTCGGCTGTCCTGCGGAGAAAAGCTCCGCTATCGGTCAGCGGCAAAAACCGTCGAGCTTCACTCGACCGGACCGTCGAGGGCGGCAGTCCCCACGCAGTCTGTGGCGCTCCCAAAAGCGCACGAGCGGGGCGCTCGCGCCTACATTAGACTGCTGTTTGGCCTTGACTTCATTTCGGTCTGAAAGCTAGGCTACCTGGCTGCTTCGTGTGTGGAGAAAACAAATTCTGAAACGTTTGATACACCCTATTTCCCGGCCCGCCGTTGTTACAAGCTTACTTCTAATTTGGTTAGCAACAGCAACTCCTGCCTCGGCCGCAGCGAAGAAGATCATCTTCGATACCGATCCAGGGACCGACGATGCACTCGCCCTGATGCTGGCGCTGAATTCGCCGGAACTGGACGTGCGCGCCATCACCGTAGTTCCGGGAAATGTGACTGCAAGTCAGGGCCTGGAGAATGCATTGCGGATGGTCTCGCTGGCCAACCGGTGCGACATCCCAGTCGCGGCCGGAGCGCAGCATCCGCTGTTTCAGAAACTGGTCACGGCTGAGTTCTGGCATGGTAAGAATGGTTTGGCGAATGTCGAACTGCCTCCTAGTAAATGCAAAGTGGATTCGCACTTTGGACCGGACCTCATCATCCAGATGGTGCACGCCGCGCCCCACGAGATCACTTTGGTCCCGGTGGGGCCGCTGACCAACATCGCGCTGGCCGTCTCGAAGGATCCCTCCATTGTTCCCCTGGTCAAAGAAGTGATCATCATGGGAGGGTCGATCTCCGGCGGCAACGTGAACGCCGCGGCCGAAGCCAATATTTTTAACGATCCCGAAGCCGCCCAAATCGTCTTCCAGGCCGGCTGGCCCTTAACCATGGTTGGACTGGACGTGGGCGACAAGACCCTGCTCTCCAAGAAGTATCTCGACCAATTGAGCCAGACCCACGGCCCGGTCAATGATTTCATTTGTACGATTGGAAAATATCTGCTGGATCTTTCCGCCCGGTTCGGATCGGGCGGAACTCCGATGTATGATCCTCTGGCGGTCGGGGTAGCGATTGATGCCACGCTGGTCAAATCGCCGGAAATGCATGTGGACGTCGAAACGCGCGGCGATTTTACCCGGGGCGAAACTGTCGCCAATCGTCGCGGCGCGGTGGAGCGAAATGTGCTCCACGGCGATCACTATGTGATTGAGGCAGTAGACAGAGTCACACCCAATGCAAAGGTTTGTGTCGAGGTCGACGCCGACCGTTTCCTGCAGCTTTTTGTTTCCAGAATCAAAAGCAGGTAGCAGGGCCAGTGCCAAGGAGAACCCATGTACACCCCACACAGTCTGGAAATTGCGCTGTTGATGATGATCACGAGCGCCATCTGCTGGGGCTCCTGGGCCAACACCTTCAAAGGCGTAAAGAACTATCGCTTTGAGCTTTTCTACTGGGACTACGCGCTGGGAATATTCCTGGTCTCGCTCATCCTCGCATTCACCATGGGAAGCACATCGGCGAGCGATCCGGCGAGCTTTCTGAACAATGTTCACTCCGCCGACGGCTCAAACATTGTTTATATGCTGATCGCGGGCGCCATTTTCAACCTGGCCAACCTATTGCTGGTTGCGGGCATTGACATGGCTGGGCTCGCGGTGGCCTTTCCCGTCTCCATCGGGATTGCGTTGGTGGTGGGTGTGGTCTCCAGCTACGCGCTGCAGCCCAAGGGCAACCTCGGTCTGCTGGCGGCGGGCGTCGCCTGCGCCGTTGTCGCTGTGATCCTCGACGGCAAGGCTTACGGCAGTCTCGTCAGCGCGGGGCGTACAGTATCGAAGAAAAGCATCGTTACCTGCATCGTCTCCGGAGTTCTTATGGGACTCTGGGCGCCCTTCGTGACCCGCGCTATGACGCACGGAAATCCGCTCGGACCTTATAGCGTCGCCGTGTTCCTCACCCTGGGGGCGCTGCTCTCCTGCTTGATCTGGAATGTCTACTTCATGAAGAAGCCGCTGGTCGGCGAGGCTGTCAGCTTCAGCGGCTACTTCAGCGGGTCGCCTTCTGGACACGTTCTCGGTCTGCTTGGCGGATTCATCTGGGGCCTGGGCATGGTTTTCAACTTGGTCGCCGCCAGCTTTACCGGCGTGGCGATTTCATATGCCATCGGCCAATCGGCTCCGATGGTTGCAGCGTTGTGGGGCGTGCTGGCCTGGAAAGAGTTCAACGGTTCGGGCAGCCGGGCTAAAATATTTCTGGTTTTCATGTTCGTTTTCTATGCCCTGGCGATTCTGCTGGTGGCCAATGCCAACGGATAGGCTTCAGTCCTGACTTAGCTCGACCACGAGGATGCCTTTGGGAAGCACGGATCGACGTCAATTTCTGGAAGCAATCGCGACTGTCGGAGCCATGACCACTTTATCGGGATCAATCAGTGCAACCTCGAGGTCATCCGGCGCGCGCTGGCCCAAACTCACCGGCAGCCCGGTGCTCGACAGCCTTCATCCTGTTATTGAGCACTCTCGCGACGTACGCACCCACATTGAGAAAGTTGTCGAAGTC